>ERZ772973.275-NODE-275-length-28848-cov-5.58994_pt1 | contig 28848 bp, 27 predicted proteins | sample MGYA00580672_ERZ772973 | MGnify/ENA primary metagenome ERZ772973 (study PRJEB29015, sample SAMEA2737938) | human oral metagenome | biome: human oral; feature: human-associated habitat; material: dental | place: China | collected 2152 ...
TCAAAATCGGACCAAATGATGGCTTGCGGCAAATCATAAACCGCAAACTCGTCTCTTAAAAAAGCCAGATAATCCTGCAACTTTGCGGCATTCTTTGCGACGAAATCTCGAAAAGCTGCTAATTGGTTCTCGCCTTTTACAAGATAAAGGTTCTCCACGAATCTCCTTTCTTTCGAACAATAGACTCAGTACGCAAAAGAACCACATCCGACACTCCTAGGCTATTTCACCTAGGGGCGTCAAGACGCGGTTCCACCCTAATTTATTACTTCATTACTTTAAAAATTATAACCGAAAGCGCCATCTGCACTGCTTCCCTATCCGGCTCACACTATCCCGAACTCGCTAAAAAGTAGACAATGAGAATTCTTTCTAAAAAAGATTATAGCAGAAAATAGGGCCAATGTAAAATACTTATCGAAAAATCCCTCAAGTTTCAACTTAAGGGATTTCAACTAATCTAAACCAATTAGACTTGTTTAGGTTTTTTCGGTCTCACAACTCTTGGCTTTCTGCCATCAAGCTTTCTCTTGGCTGCTCTGAGATTGGCGATAGCTTCTTTGACATCTTCCTGGCTGGCACCTGGATTGGCCAAAACTTCCTTAGCCTGTGCATAAGCCTCTAGATAAGCCGCCTTAACCGCGTCAGTTGCATAGATAAACTTATTGCTGATGGCTTGGTAATGCACTTCATCATCAACTAGCTTCTTGAGATTGGTAAAGTTAGTCGCCTTACCATCCAGCTTCTTCTCTGCTGTAGTCAGCTGAGCTAGAGCTGTATCAATTTGCTCCTGGGTCACCTTGTCCTGCACCAAGAGTAGAGCGACTGCTTGGAAGGCCTTGTCATAAGCGCGACGAGTCTTATCCTTAGCATTGGCATAAGCTCCTGTCTTAGTAGTAGCTGCATAAGCTTCCACAGCTGCTTTAACCGCAGTAATATCAGAGTCCTTGCCGTCTAGATCAGCAGATGCTGTTTCTAGTTTTGCTCTTACGGCATCGACTTGCGTTTGGGTCAGTTTGCTTGTCAAAGCTTCCTTGGCTGCCTGATAGGCTTGGTCGTAGGCTGTGCGCTTCGCTGCAGAAGCATTGTAATACTGAGCAGTGCCGACCAGACTAGACTGCTGATTGACAGCTGCCAGCAAGCCTGACTTGACGATAACTCCCAGCTTCAGCAGATTATTCTTGCCTTCTTTGACCTCGACAGTCGGCTCACTCTCCCAGAGCTCGTAGCCAGTCGGCAGGTTAACAAAGACTGAGTAGAATCCAGCTGCTACGGATCTTCCGAAAGCATGCTTGCCAAACAGTTCTGCTGGAAGCGTATAGGCATCGCCATTATTATTCTTGAGAACCACTTGGGTATTCTTCGGAACAGCTTGATCAAAGGCAACGCTGACTGGTGCAAAGACTAGCTTCTTGACTAGAAACTCAATCGTCTTAAAGCTATCTTGGGCTGTCAGCTCAAACTCCTGAGTCAGATCGCTGTAGAAACGAAGCCCATCCTTATCATAAGTAAAGATCTCTGCTGTATAGCGGCCAAATGGCAGAGCGTTGATTTTCTTGCCCTTGTCCAGTTCGACATACTTGCCCTTGCTATCCTTGATTCGATAGACAAAGGTCGACGATACATCTTGATGCGTATTAGCATCTACCAGAGCGACACGGATACGCCCGTCATTTTCAGCACTGACTAGATCTGACAAAGCTATGGCATCACGGTTGCCTGCATAGTCCTCTACCACATAGAAAATCTTAGACTTGTCCACTCCTTTTGGCAAGGTGTAGCTGCCATCCGCATTGGCTGAGATGTAAACCCGGCGCTCATAATCACGTTCAATGCCAAAATCATCCACGGCTTTATAGGTCTCTTTCCCTTTTTCATCTGCTTGAAGATAGAAGACTTGTTCTCTCAAAATACCGCCGTTGCCGACATCTTTTGGCTTGCGAGCCGTAAAGGTTTCCGCACCATCCTTAGTACTTATATAGCCTGAACTAATCAAAGGTTTCTGCGTATCGATCTGCAGCTTAAAGCTAATCTGCTGCTCTTTAGCACCTGGTACATCTGGAGTATAGCGAACCACATAGGTATAGAGGCCATCTTCCAGCTTCTCACCCTTGCTATCACGACCATCCCAGTATGTATCTTCTAGTAGGTAGGACTTAGGATTGTCTGACTGACCACTATAATAGTTCTTGCGGCCTTCTCTAATCGTGCTGCTCTGCCAGATTGGGAAGCGATAGTCCGTATCATCTGCCGTATAGACACTAGCTGTCAGATTATTGATATTGCGATAGAGAACTGTCCGATACTGGATGCTATCTTGATTGCCATCTGCATTAGGTGAGAAGGCCAGACGAATCTTGCCATCCGCTCCCAGCTGCAGCACATGCTTACCATCCGCATTTTCTGCAGTTCCCAGTACAATTGAGCTGCGAGCAGCTGTTCGACCGGTAGAGTAGAGTGTATCATTTGACTCTGTCACAAGGGAAGAGACATTGTCATCAGACAGGATACTCTTGTCTTTTGGCACTGGGTAATAGAAGCCTGACTTGCCTTCTTGGACCAGATCATAGATTGGTCTTTCTACAGCTGGCAGATCTTGGAATTGCCCGCGGAAGCCCATGAATGGCAGACTAACCACATCGCCGTCATCCGCTGGATCAACAAAGCGGACAAAGCCTTCTAAGAAATAGCCATTCGGCATCTGCTTGATCAACTCTTCCGCAAACTTAGCAGTATTTACCTTGACCGTAACTTTCTGGCTGCTGTGAGCCTTGACCGTAACTTCTGGCCAAACCGTTTCGGTTAGTTTGCGAGGTGTCAGGGTAAAGTAGCCATCCTTGACCGCATCTGTGTTGGTATTGACAATCATCTTCAGCGTCCGGTCCTTATCCGTGATATTATGAACCGTAACATCAAAGGTGAAGCTGTCTTGGACATTACCCAAGGAAACGCTAGGATATTGGTTATCTCCTGTCACATAGAGACCAGTAGAAATAGCCGCTGCAGTATCCACGATACCAGCACCCTGCTGACGCGGAGAGGTATAGACACCAGTTTCCTTGTTGACGTGCAGCTTGGCTGTTGACATGATGAGGGCTTTGACCAAATCGGCATTCTGGGCAGGTGTCAAGTCTGGATAGTGCTGAAGGAGATATTCCTTGACCAGAGCTGCTACACCAGCTACATGAGGCGTAGCCATACTGGTTCCCTTCATAGAGCCATAGGTATTATCATTAAGTGAAGAGTAGATATCGCCACCTGGTGCGGTCACATCTGGCTTGAGCAAACCATCTGTCGTCACACCCCAACTAGAGAAGTCAGACAGACTACCTGCTCCTGGATGCGGCCGATTGACCTTAAGACCATTAAAGACCACCTTGTAATTACCAGCTGCTAAAGCCTCTCCATATTCCTTACTGATAAAGGCTGACGGAACCTTTTTAGATTCACTGTCCAGGCTCATCGTTAGGTTAGCTCCGTCGACGTTATTATAGATCAGAGCACCAACAGCACCATGGCTGATGGCATTTCTAACCTTTTCAGCAAAGGTAAAGGAACCACGCTGGATAAGAGCCAGCTTCCCTGTCAGATCCTTACCAGCAAAGTCCTCTTCACGGCCAAGACCAACATGGACATACTCATATTCCTTGCCCTTTTCAAAGGTTGCATTTGTCTCACCCATGGAGTAGCTAAAATGACCGTTCAGGAGCTTGTCATTCTTCTCCAAGCCACGAACTTCCATGACTTCCTCTGTCAGAACAGTGTTATTGACAGAAGCGACTGAGATAGAGCTTTCTGCTGTTGAAGGACTGCCAACTAGACCATAGTCTGGATTTTCAACCAGCGGTTTAGAGTATTCACTTCCGAAGGTGTTGTCATTACCCGCTGCAATAATCACGCTCACCCCCTTGGCCCGAGCGCGCTCAATAGCGGCCTGCAGACTAGGGCTGACATCAACCGTCGAACCTGTTGCTGAGCCTAGACTCATATTGATGGTATCAGCTCCCAGAGCTACTGCATCATCAATGGCTTTGATATAGATAGCGTCGCTAGTTGTGCGTTGACGATCTGAGAAGACCCTCATAAACATAACTTGAGCTTCTGGCGCAACACCATAGACATACTCATCATTAGGAGCTTTCTTGTTGGGATTTCCCGCTGAAATCCCAGTTACATGCATACCATGTGAGTAGCTATTCTTTTCTTTGATATTGTCATCACCGTCAATATAGTTATAGGCATAGACAACCTTGCTGTTGTACCACTTCCCGTAGTCAATGCCGGCCTTTTTCTTGGCTTCTTCCAGAGCTGCCTCTGTCTGATACTTGGCCTTTGATGGATCAGAAATCTTCAGAACCTCATGATGGACATCCAGACCTGAGTCAATAATCGCTACCAGCCGGCCTTGACCTTTATAGCCCTGTGACCAGGTCTGAGGAACCTTGATAATCTCATTGGTGCTGATGCTGCTTGGCTTAGCATCTTGAGAAGCGGCAGGCTCTGCTGTTGCACCAGGATTAGCAGCAGGCTTGTCTGAGTTTACGGCTGACGGAGACTCTACAGTCGGCCTAGGACTAGCCGGAGCTGTCGGCTTGGATTCCGTGGTAGATGGTTGAGTTACCTTCTCAGCACTTGAAGAAGCCTGTTCCGATGAAGAAGTCGCTCCTTTCTCTACAGGAGCTGCAGCTGCTTCCTTAGCCTCTGCCGTAGAAGGCTGGCTTGCCTGCTCTGTACTTGAAGCAGCCGATTCAGAAGAAGCTGGTGCTGCTTTCTCCACAGTGGCTTGAGTTGCTGGCTGACTCTCAGGTGTAGATGGTTGAGAAGCAGACTCAGTCGCTGATACCACAGCGGCAATCGGCTGACCTTGACCTGACGAACTAGCTGTTGCCTGCTCATCTGCCCGAGCCTGTCCAGCACCAAAAACCAGAGCAGTCCCCAGCAGAACAGAAGCCAAACCGAACTTGTATTTACGGAGTGAAAAACGTTGTCTTTGCATAGAAGTCTCCTTACTTTATTTATAAACCATATTATAATAAAAATTTTCTGACAATTCATACACTCCTAACAAATGTAACCAAAACGTAATAATGGCGAATGTTTTAGCCAAGAACAGCTATATAATAAAGTTTCAAGCCTCTATTTATTTGAAATACAGAATAAATACAGTTTAAAATCCGGAAATAAGAAAAACCCTCGATTCATTTATGACCGAGAGATTTATTTTATATTGTAAATAATCCCTAAAACTCATTGAAGCTAAACCGACCAATGACTAGTAATTTTAGGGCTTATTAATCCTGAAATGTTATTCACTATCACTACGATAAATTTCCATTTTCTTATGGAAGTACCGTTCCATCATTCCATAAGCAGTGTAGGTAATTGCATTGGCACCAGCTGCAATGGTGTCTAAGATATTTTCTTCTGTTTTACCACCAGAAGCAATAATAGGAACATCAGGGTACTGTTCTCTTACCCATTTTACTAATTCAACCGTATCTTTACCTCCGCTGACATTGAAAATATTCACACCAGCTTCAAGGTAAGGTCCCAGCGGTCGAGACTTATCAATCACTGTATAAATCAGAGGGATATCAACATAGGTTCGAACAGCTTTTGTTGTTTCAATATCAACTGGTCCATTGAGTACAATTCCGCCAGCATTGTTTTCTTCTGCGTGAGAGGCTAGTCGAGCTGAACGATCACCACTGGTCAAACCACCTCCAACACCAACTAAAATCGGAGCCTTCGCAACTAGTGAAACTGCATTTAAAATCTGGGTATTTGGTGTAAAGGGATACACACATAGAATAGCATCTGCATTCGTATTGGCAATAAGAGAGACATCCAGGGAATAGACAATTGATTTAATACGTTTTCCATAGATTATGATCCCTGACGCCTCCTTGATACAAGATGGCATTGCAATAATAGAATCACGCAAGGGGCTGGTTACAACTGGAATTTTTTTATTACTTGTCATTATTTTTTTACACTAATCCTTTATTTAATAATAATCTAACACTCAAATTTAAAGCTGAATTTATTAAAATTCAGCATTAAATAATTCTTTTAATTTATATATAACATCATCATTTGATGCATCAATAGAAACAGATTCATTAATTTTAGACAGCTTGGTCAATTCTTTCAAATCTGCATTGTAACCAATGGTATTAACCGTAATACCTAAAGCTTTAATAATTGGCTCAACTCGTTCAAATTCATAGCCGCCATTAGTCTGACCGTCAGATAGAACAAAGATAACAGGTCTAGCACCTGGATTTTCTTTCATTTTATCCAAAATCATCTTAACCGCTACAAGCGTTCCATCATAAGTTGCTGTTCCACCAGATGGCGTCAATCCTTTAATAGCAGATGTGAAGTATGATTTTTGGGTGCTGTTCATGGTATCAATCGGAACATTAATAGTAACATCATCACTATATGAAACTAGACCTATTTGATTTTCTTCATTGATATATTGCAGGGAATTTAGCAATGACTTCTTCAAATTGTTCATCGGCTCACCGTCCATAGAGCCAGATACATCTGTTACAAAGACACCGACAATAGGTTGGCTATTATTTTTATTCTTTTTCCAAAGGTTCTGCATAGACATAAGCAGATTTCCATCAGTCGTTTGTTCTTCAAAACTATAATCATCCAGTTTATTAAAACCATATGATGTCGCTTTTGATTGATTATTTCCTTCAAGAACATAGCTAGAGAATTTCTTCAATACTTCTTGTTTAGTAGCATCATTTGTTGTTGCATAAAGCGGTGAATCCTGACGAATACCAAAAGGAACATATTCATAATCACTGAATTCCGGAGTATTGATATAAGTTTGATATGAAATAGACAGAATATCAGCGCTACCGTTTTTAGCTGCTTCGCGCAACTGAGTTGTCGTTACAAATGTAGATGGAATGTTATTTTGAAATTGTTGGAACTCTGTTTTAGCTTTGTCACTAATTGGATTTTCTTTATCAAAGGTAAACAGTAATTGCGATAACAAACTCAAACCTGTTGATGAAGTGTATGGATTGGTATAGCCTAACAATTTTCCGTCTTTCACAGCTTTGGCTAAGTTCTCAACAGTCACATCACCATAGGCTTTCTTAATCTCATCATAGACATTTTTTTTCATTAAGAGTCCACTGGTGTTACCGAATAACCGTTCTGAAATCTGCGTGGTTGCCGTTCCACGTGCATTTAAAATATAATTCCATTGTTGATTTGATGGAGTATAGCCATCTGGCACATGATTTTTACTTGCGATATAATCGACTGATGTTCCTGAAGGGATAGAGCGAATCGATACGCTGACTGTTTTCCCATCAATCGTTTGGTGCTGATTATTAAAGCTTTCAGCAATTTCATTCAAAATACCGTCTTTACCGCTGCCTGCTTTTTCGGAACTAACAAAGATTTCAGCGTTGATTTCTCCACTGCCTTTCACAGTATAAGGATAAGTCGCATCAATATCTGGCAATTCTTCATTTTCCTGCAAGGAAGTATTTGAAATATCTTTTTTCAACTCTGCAATCTTGGGGTCAATTTTCTTATAGTAAGCTTCGACTTCCGTTTTAGCATCTTTTTCTGATAGTTTGGAATTGATAGGTCCATCACCAGAACAAGCAGTTAAAAATAAACTCGCACCAAGCGCAAGAAACAGAGAGGTTTTTTTAAGTTTCATAAATAAACTCCTTCTAAATAAGTTTAATAAGCTCTTTGAGTGATTCTGTCAAGTTTTTCAGATCAATTTCACTTGTTGATGTTTTCACATCAATATAGTTAATCGCTTCGACAATTAAACTATCAGCATCATCAAGCAACTTATTATTATGAATTAATTTAGCTTCAATATTTTCAGCATCTTTCGCAATAATTAATCGACGATAAATGCTTTTGGCATCTTGTAGAATACGAACGCGAATAGAAATTAATTCCTTAGCAATATTTTGAATAATCGGTTGGTCGTTATTCTCAACAATCTCAGCGAAATCATCAGATAATGCTTTGGCATCAAGCAATTGTTTTAAAATACGTTTTGCATAGTCAATGTATTCAGGATTTTCTATTGTTCCTTGGATATCCGTTAATTTTTCAATCATTGATGCTTCATCGTACAATGGATCTTTTCGTTGTTCTTCTTCAAAAGCAACGAGTTGCAATTCTTTGTTTTTGCTTGCAACATAACTCTTAATCACAAAGCCTGCATACAAAATAGTCAGCCCCAAGGCGATGTATGCACCAACATTTATCATTTTAAAAGTTCCAATACCTGAATCAACAATAATATCATCCTTATTAAATATTACTAATTTAAACAGAATGATGGTTAATAAGGTTAATCCGCCAGTTACTAAACCATGCTTTATAATAAATTTATTTATCATAACTTCTACCCATTCACATCAGTCTGATTGATTGTTGTTACAAGCTGTGTTTTCAATTCTTCACGTAATTCACCGATACGAAGCGATGCTCTTTCACGATATTCTCGTCCTTTGGCTTGTGCCGCATCAATATCTTTCAAAGAATTAACAATATCAGATGTCATTGACTCCAAGGTTGTAATATCAATCGCTGCACGCTCACTTTGTTCTGCACTACGCTTACTTGTTTGGTGCAAACTCTTTGTAACATCTTTTAATAATTGGTTTGTAGCATCTGTTACGTATTGATCTGCTTGTAAAGCTTTTTCTGTTTGGGTATTATAAAACGCAGCCATCATGTACATATTCCAAGCTGGAATCATAATCGTTTTGCTACGATTAATCTTTTGGATTAGACCTCGGTTAGTATTGGTCAATGTTTCCAACTGAATAGCCATCGCTTGTGATAGAGACATTTGCGCATCTAAGTCATGGATTTGTTTTTCAAACAGATTTAAGGAGTTTTTATATTCAGTAAGTTCATTAATACTTGTTTGGTCACCACTTTTCGCCTTTTCTTCCAAAGCTGGCAACTCAGACTGATAAGCTTCTTGAATCTTTAATTTACCAGCATCCACATAGACAGATAATCTTTGGAAATTTTCTCTATTACCTTCTTTCATCTGTTCTAAGTCTTTATTGTTCTTAATTAAAGTCAGCTGGTTATTTTCAAGGGTTGCAACTACTCGATCAATATTTTCTTTAGCAGACTCATATCGAATTTGCAAAGTCTTGATATGGTCCTTAGCTTTCTTAAAGATCCCAAAAATACCTTTTGGAGCATCCTCTTCAGAAACAGTTAATTGTGTAGCTAAGCTAGATAAAAGTCCTCCAATGTCACCAACATCTGAAGCCTTGACATGCGATAAAGTCTTGTTTGTCAGTGTCATCAAACTATTAGACTCTTGAGTTCCGTATGATAGAATAAGATCTTCATCACTTAGTACAATGGCATTTTTAACTTGTTCTACAGCCGCATTTTGTTCATCAGTTCTTTCAATAGGCTCAAAAGTTTCTTCTGTAACTTCAGAGATTAGTTTTTCTTCCTCCTTAAATTGTTTTTCAATTTCAGGGGTGATTAATGGTGAGCCAACTGTTGTATCACCAACTGTAAATCCTGCCATATGTATTAAACCAAACCTTCCTAGTTTATAACAAAATAAAACTTGCTTAAGATAAAAATTATTTTATTAGTAATTACTTCTTTAAGCTAAGCAATCACATATCTAACTACTTTATCTTCAGTTTTTTAATTTGATTTTTCCAAACTGCAATAACAGCACTAAATCGAGATAACTCTCTTGCTAGAATAGATGCTAATGAATTTCACATATAAAACAAACTATCCACTCAAGTACAATATAAATTGTATTGCAATGGCTCTTTAATCAAATCGTATTTTAATTTTAACACAATTAGGAACTTTGAGCAATATTAGTATCAAGCTATTCGTTGGCTTATTTGGAGGATGGTAAACTTAGATTTTAATTCTCAGATTTCAAACTCATATTTGGATAATTTAGCAGAATTTTTGGAAGCTAAAATCGATTAACTGATATCTCTTAAAACAAGCAATCAAAATCCAATTTATTATGCCATTTCTTTTTTAGATAATATACTAAAAATCCCCAGCTCTTTTTAAACTGGGGATACTTTTATATTTTTAATTCATACACTTCCTGCCAGCCGGCTGGTCCTAATATGCGCTGGGGCTGTTTGCTAAAGCCGGTCTCTCGGTAGAGATAGGAAGCTACTTGATTTCTCTCATTGACGCCTAGTATGATGCTTTTATACATAGGCAAATGCTCTCTTATGAAATCAGGCAAGAGCTTCAGCGTCTGACTACCGTATCCTCGCATCCGAAAGCCTTCATCCGTTGAAAAGCTACGAAGGAGCAGGCTATCTGGCTGACCGCCATAAGCAAACTTCTTTTCTCCAGCATCCAAGATTAGAAAGGTTACAATTCGATCTTCTTCAAGACCCAAGATGGCATAGCGATTTTGCAAGGCAGCGACAGCCTGGCTAGGATGGCAGGTAAATCTCAAGTCGGTTAAATGGTAAGACTGCAATGCTTCTCTATCTGAACTTCGATAGAATCGGATTTTCACCTAAAAATCCATCCCGTCCGGATTTGGTGCGCCACCGGCCAAACCGCTGACATTTTTGAGCACTTCCAAGTCAGCAGCATCTAGCTCGATGCCAAAGCAGTCCAGATTGCTGGCAATTCGGTTCGGAGTGACCGACTTAGGCAGGGGCAGGAAGCCTTCCTGCAAGCTCCAAGCTAGCACGACTTGGGCAATAGTCTTGCCATACTTGTCTGCCACAGCCTTTACGGCTGGATTTTGGAAGAGCTCACCTTGGCCAAATGGTCCCCAAGCTTCCAGTAAAATCTCATGCTCACGGCAGAAGTTCACCGCCTCTGTCTGATAGACACCCGGAGCCAGGCGGATTTGATTGACAGCAGGAGTCATGCGCGCTGTTTCAAGCAAGGCTTCTAAGTGATGAGGCAGGAAATTGCTGACGCCAATCGCTCGAATCTTTCCGAGATTATAAAGATCTTCCATAGCCCGCCAGACTTCGGCATTGCGCTTTTTCCAAGCATCGTTTTCCCTCAGGGGTTTGGGATTCGGCCAGTGGATGAGGTAGAGGTCCAGATAGTCCAGTCCCAACCGCTCCATTGAGGCCGCAAAGGCCTCTTGAGCCTCCTCATAAATATGAATGTCATTCCAAAGCTTGGTCGTGATGAAGAGCTCTTCCCGCGGAATGCCGCTATCCTTGATTGCCCGTCCGACACTCTCTTCGTTCTTATAGATAGCTGCCGTATCAATATGCCGATAGCCTGCCTTGAGAGCGGCTAATGTTGCTTGATAGGCTTCTTCGCCATCCTGAGCCTTCCAAGTACCGAAGCCCAGCACCGGAATGCCAACACCATTGTTCAAAAGATATTCTCTCATCTCATGTCTCCTTTATAAGTTCCATCTACTACCTTCAGCAAGGCAGCTACTATAGTGTTCACAAGAGCAGAACTGCTCACTTCTTTTCCTTTTTCTTCAGTATTGGCTTGGGTTTGAAGATATTTTCCTTGGTCGGCTCCATGCCTTTACTGAAAAAGCTATAGATAATGAAAGCTGCTCCTGCGACAAGGATCAAGATTCGTCCAAAGATCAGTCCCGCTAGCAGCAAAACAAGTCCCATTATCAAAAATTTCGCATCAATTCTTTTCATAGCCTACTCCTGTTTACATTATAGTCTCATTATATCACGCCTAAGAAAGCAATTCAAATCTAGGCGAAGACTATCAAGTCGTCTGCCAAACAAAAAGAACAGGTTGCCCTGCTCTTTCTGAAAAATATAAGGAGACTAATTTAAAATACCTGCGGTTCTCATACATGGAATCGTTCTTGACCATCAAGATAAGTAGCTACCAGCTCTAAATCTTTATCTAAAACGATAAAGTCAGCATCGTAGCCTTCCTTGATCTGTCCGCAGACATCATCAATATGGACTGATTTTGCCGGAATCAGGCTAGCCATCATGACTGCCTGATGAGGATTGGCAATGCCCCATTTGACCACATTTTTCAATCCGTCCTTGAGTTTGAGGATAGAGCCAGCTAGATTGCCCGTTGACTTGAGCCGAGCGGTTCCTTCCGCCACAACCACTGGAAATTCTCCCAACATGTAGTCACCATCTTCAAGGCCTCCTGCGGTCATACAGTCAGTAATGAGGGCAATATTTTCATGTCCCTTCTGCTTGAGCAAGATGTCACAAGCCTTAGGGTCCACATGGTGGCCGTCACAAATCAGTTCTGCATAGGTGTGGGGCAACTCATACATGGCACCAACCATGCCCAGCTCCCGGTGGGTCAAGCCCCGCATACCATTGTAAGCATGAACCCAGACACTGGCACCTGCTTCGACCGCAGTTTTGGCTTCATCATAGGTTGCGTTAGAGTGCCCCAGAGCAACGGTCACGCCTTCATCAGTCAGCGTGCGGACAAATTCCTCAACGCCATCACGTTCTGGCGCGAGAGCAATTTTATTGAGCAAGCCATTTGCGGCCTTCTGCCAAGCACGAAACTCATTCATGCTAGGATCTTTCATATAGGCCGGATTTTGAGCGCCCTTGTACTTTTCGGTGAAGTAAGGCCCTTCAAAATAGAGACCGCGAATCTTGGCCCCACTGGCTTCTTGATAGCGTGCACCGATATTTTCAGTGACTGCTAAGAGCCGCTCATAGGACGAAGTCAGCGTTGTTGGTAAAAAGCTGGTCACACCGGTAGTCAAGAGACCCTCACTCATGGTATGAAGAGTTCCTTCGATGTTATTATCCATCACATCAACACCGCCGAAGCCGTGAATGTGAGTATCCACCAGACCTGGTGCAATTGAGTAGCCACTGTAGTCTATGACTTCTGCATCCTGTGGGACAGACTGCACCAGCTTGCCAAACTTGCCGTCAATCAGCTCTAAATAACCGCCCTGACGGATTCCCTGAGGATAGAAAAATTGATCTGCTTTAATATATGTAGGCATAAGACTGCCTCCCTTGTCTTGACTTCTGTATTCTCTGCCATTCAAAGCGGAATTCTGTGATAGAGCTAACATCTTTCTATAGCCACTTTCTAACTCCCGCTTTTGAATCTCTGAGTTTTCTTGACTATATTATAACTCTTTCTTTTTTATTTGTAAATGGTATATACCTATTTTTACGAAAAATTGTTATATTAAATTTAAAAATAAGAAAACCCAGCCATGACAGCTGAGTTTCTGCTTTATTTTTTCTCTAAATCGCGCAGCATCTGGTCGATTTTATTGCCATACTCGATGGATTCATCCTTGACAAAGGTCAAATCTGGAATCTTGTACATCTTCAGATTGTGGCCCAGCTCCCGCTTGATGGTACCGGTCGCTTTTTCCAGACCGGTCTGAGCTTTTTGATTATCAGAGGCCAGATTGCTCATAATCGTGTAGTAGACCTTGGCCATGGATAGGTCGCCCAGCATTTGGACATCGGTAATGGTTACTCCCTGTACCCGCGGGTCACGAACTTTCTTCTGCAAGATTTCATTGACTTCTCGCTTGATTTCCATGCCGACACGGTCTGTACGAAAATTGTTTGCCATGAGATTTCCTTTCTAATTTTCTTTCCTGCAATATAAGCTAGGCTAGGCCTAGCTTATATGTTTAGTTTTAATGAATGAAATTTCTTCTAAACTCTTTGTAAAAAAGGATGTTGGACTAGAAGTTTCGACTTCCACCAAAAATGATTTTCACTGCGAGTTTTTAACGGACTTCTTATCTTATTTCTTAATTTCTTCCATGATGTAGGCTTCAATCGTGTCATCTACTTGGATGTCATTGTAGCCATCAATCATGAGTCCACCTTCGCGGCCGTTAGTAACTTCCTTAACATCATCCTTGAAGTGCTTGAGACTGGCAAGCTCTCCGTCGTAAATCACGACACCATCACGGATAACACGAACCTTGGAATCACGGGTAACTTTACCGTTGATAACCATAAATCCACCGATAGTACCAACCTTGGAAACCTTGAAGGTCTCGCGGATAAGAGCTTCCCCGATGATTTTTTCTTCGTATTCTGGATCCAGCATTCCCTTCATGGCATCTTCCATTTCTTCGATAACCTTGTAGATAATGCTGTGGAGACGAATTTCGACATCGTCAGCTTCTGCCTGTTGGCGAGCCTGAGATGTAGGACGCACGTTAAATCCGATAATGAAGGCATTTGAGGCTTCTGCCAGTGTCACGTCAGATTCATTGATAGCACCAACCGCTGAGTGGACGATGGTAATCTTAACGCCTTCCACTTCAATCTTCTGCAGGGAAGCAGACAGGGCTTCTACAGAACCTTGTACATCAGCCTTGATGATAACATTAACAGACTTGACTTCACCAGCTTTGAGGGTATCAAAGAGATTTTCCAGACTGACGCGGTGAGTAGCTTGACGCTGTTTGAGAAGGGCACGTTTAGCACGTTCTTCACCAGCTGCACGCGCAGCTTTTTCATCTTCATAGACGGCAAAGTGATCACCTGCCATCGGAGTTTCATTCAAACCTGTGATGGAAACCGGCGTAGATGGACCTGCCACTTTGACACGACGACCTAAGTCATTGGTCATAGCACGGACACGCCCGAAGGTATTTCCGACAACGATTGGATCTTGAACATTCAGCGTACCTTGTTGGACAAGAAGGGTTGCAACTGCACCTTTTCCTTTATCCAAACGGGCTTCGATAACAGTACCGATAGCACGAACAGTCGGATCTGCCTTGAGTTCTTGAATTTCTGCTACAAGCAGAACTGTTTCCAAAAGCTCATCGATGTTTTGGTTGAATTTCGCAGAGATTTCAACAAACTCAGAATCTCCACCCCAAGCAGTAGACATGACACCATGCTCAGCCAATTCACCAATTACGCGCTCAGGATTGGCACCTGGCTTATCGATCTTGTTGATAGCCACAATAATTGGCACATTAGCGGCTTTAGAGTGGTTGATCGCTTCAATAGTCTGAGGCATAACACCGTCATCAGCTGCTACGACCAAGATGGTAATATCGGTAACAGAAGCACCACGCGCACGCATCGAAGTAAAGGCCGCGTGTCCAGGCGTATCCAAGAAAGTAATCTTCTTGCCATTTTCCTCAATCTGGTAGGCACCGATATGCTGAGTGATACCACCCGCTTCACCTGTCGCAATGCGAGAGTTACGTAGAGTATCCAAGAGGGTTGTTTTACCATGGTCAACGTGTCCCATGATAGTTACAACCGGCGGACGCTCTACCAATTCATCTGGATTGATATAGCCTTCTTCGACAAAGAAGCGCTCAATATCAGCTGTATCCACTTCTACCTTCTTCTTAGCTTCGATACCGTAGTCCACCATGAGGAGCTCAATAGTATCACCGTCAAGAGATTGGTTTTGCGTTGCCATCACGCCCATCATAAAGAGCTTCTTAACGATTTCAGCTGGCTCGCGCTTGATCCGTTTTGCGATTTCCGCAACGGTCATACCATCTGTGTATTCGAATTCGCTTGGCAACTCATGGAACTTGCGTTCTGTAACAGGTTTTGGAGCCTGATTTTGGTTGCCCTTTCCGCGTTTATTCTTTTTGTTGTTATTCCAGTTACTGTTTCTTTGATTTCTCACTTGATTTTGACTGCTTCGATTCTTTTGTTGTTTTCTTGGACCTTCTTCTTCGCGATCAAAATCATCGCGCTTCTTATCTGGTCGAGCTTGCTTCTTACGACGCGTATCCACAGCGGCCGGCGCTGGGCTTGGATTCGCTGCTGGAGCAGATGGAGCCGGTGCAGGCTGAACTGGTGCACTTGCTTCTGCCTTAGGCTGCTCCTTACGGCGATTTTGCCGTTCCATAACTTCTTTAGCTTCTTGTGCTTGCTTAAAGCGTTCCTCGCTGGAGCGAGCGTATTCAGCATTCTGCTCTGCTTTCAAAGCTGCTGCCCGAGCCTTAAAGTCAATCTTCGGTCCTTGAGGCTGTTGGCGGTTTTGACCGTTAAATCCTTGATGATTCTGACCATTGCAGCGGCCATCTTGACCACGATTATCACGACGGTCATTTGGACGATTGCCCCTATCTCGGTCGTTGCGGTTTCCGCGATTCTTATTTCGATTATCGCGGTCCTCACGCTTGCCTTGCTCTTTATTTTGTGGTTTGCGGTTGCCTTGCTGCTTCCGACGTTCTGCCTCTTCCTTGGCTCTCGCTTCACGTTCTGCCTTAAAGTTCCGGCTTTGCGGGCGCTTGACAGGCGCAGCTGTTTCTACTTTCGCTTCTGGCTTAGCAGTTACTTTTGCTTCTGTCTGTTCTGCCTTGACTGGCGCTGCCTCTTTGGCAGGAGTTTTTTGCGGTGATGGCTGAGCTGCTGCAGGCTTTTCTACAGTAGCTTGAGGTGCGGCTGCTTTTTTCGTAAAGCTGGACTTGATTCGCTCACTAGCGTCAGCTTCTACGCTGGATGAATGACTCTTGACATCCAATCCCAGCTCCTTAGCACGAGCCACTACCTCCTTGCTTTCTTTTCCCAGTTCTTTGGCGATTTCATACAATCTTACTTTAGACAAATCTTGTCCTCCTCTTCTATTACATAAGAGACCTCATTTTCTTTGTAAAACCAGCATCTGTCACAGCGAGCACTTTTCTGGCCTTGCCAATGGCAGAGCTTAATTCCAGTGTTGAAAACACGGTTGATACTTCTACTTGGTAGTAACGACTTTTATCAGTGATTTTCTTGCTGAGATTAGGAGCTGCATCCTGGGCCAAAAAGACCAGATGTGCTTTTCCCTCCTGGATAGCTTTGACGGTCAGCTCCTCACCAGAAATGATGCGGCCAGCCCGCTGAGCCAGTCCCAGCAAATTTGCAAGTTTCTCTTTATTCAAGACCTAACTCTCTTCTTTTGACCTTATGATCGACATAAGCGATTAACTCATCATAGAAAGCCTCATCCACTTCCATACTGAAGCTGCGGTTAAAGACCCGCTTCTTCTTAGCCTGAAGGGCTTCCTGATTGTCCAGCTTGATATAAGCTCCACGGCCGTTAGCCTTGCCTGTCGGATCGATAAAGACTTGACCTTCCTTGTTCTTGACAATCCGCAGCAAATCACGCTTGTCAATCACTTCGTTGGACACCACTGATTTTCTTAAAGGGATTTTTCTTGTTTTTGCCATTCCAGCCCCCTTAATCTAGTTCTTCAGCTTCGCTTTCTAAACCAGCTGTTTCTAGTACAGTTTCCTCTGCTACTGCGTCAAAGTCTGTTGCTTCTGCTGCTGAAACTTCTGTCTCTAGGACATCTGCATCCGCAAGGATTTCTTCAGCTTCCTGAGCAAATCCGCCCAGTTCATTGGCTGCTTCCATTTCTTCAAACTCTGTGGCAGACTTGATATCGATTCTAAAGCCTGTCAAATGAGCTGCCAAGCGTACGTTCTGTCCGCGACGGCCGATAGCCAGAGAAAGCTTGTTGTCCGGTACAACAACCAAAGCCCGCTTGTTATCTTCTTGGTTAAAGATAACTTGGTCAACCTCTGCAGGAGCAATAGCGTTGTAGATAAATTCAGCTGGATCTGCTACCCACTCGATGACGTCGATATTTTCTTCAGTCGGCACCATACGGCCACTCTTCGGATCGTATTTGGCAGGATGGAACTTGCTCGTAATTTTCTTGATATTGGCTCCACCGCGTCCGACGATTGTTCCGATGGCATCCACATTAGGGTTGTGGCTGCGAACCGCTACCTTGGTCCGATCGCCTGCTTCCCGCGACACGCTCATGATTTCCACAGTTCCGTCATAGACTTCAGGGATTTCCTGCTCCATCAAGCGCTTGATCATTTCTGGATGGCTGCGGCTGACAAAGACATTGACACCGCGAGGATTGTCTTCTACCTTGTAAACAAAGACTTCGATACGGTCATGAGAGGCAAATACCTCACCAGGAATCTGATCTTGCTTCGATAGCTGCGCTTCAATGCTGCCAAGATTGACATAGATAAAGCGATTGTCAAAGCGCTCCACAGTTCCTGACATGATTTCATTTTCATGCTCTTTATAGGTATTGTAGGTAATTGCTCGGGTCTGCTTGCGCATCTTTTCCATAATGGTTTGCTTGGCTGACTGAGCAGCGACACGGCCAAATTCAGCTGGCGCTTCTTCAAACTTGATCTTGTCTCCCAACTCATAGGCTGAACTAATAGCCAGGGCATCTTTGAGACTGATTTCCAAACGGCTGTCAAAGACCTCGTCCACGACTTCGCGAACAGTATAGACACGGAAATCTCCTGACTTTTCGTCAAACTCAATGGCTGCGCTGTCTGCCTGACCATAGCGACGACGATAGGCTGAGCGGAGTGACTCGGTCACTGCATCAATGATATCTTCTTTCTTGATTCCTTTGTCTTCTTCCAGAATGCGGAAGGCCTCTAGCATTTCTTTACTCATTTTCATGTAACTTTTGCCGAAACAAAAGTGTTCCTTTCTTTTCTATATTGCTTCTGCGGCTAAAACTTAACGGCTAATCTGGCTTTGGAAACCAGACTGTAGGGAATTTCGACTTCTTTTCTGCGAGTCTTGTCCAGATATTCCATGTGCAGAACATCCTCTTCAAAACTCAGCAAGGTGCCTTCAAAGACTTTCTGCTTGTCAACAGCCTTATAGAGACTGACATGGATATAACTGCCGACTTCATCGGATAGCTGTTCCTTGGTCTTGAGCGGACGCTCCAAGCCAGGACTGGTCACTTCCAGAAAATACTGTTCTGGGAAGGGATCTGGTTTGATTTGATCCAAGAGCGGACTGATAATATCCGTCAAATCCGCTGTATCATTGACCGTAATGCCCTCAGGCTTATCTACAAAGACACTGAGAACGTAGTCTCCGCCCATCTTTCCGTACTCAATATCAACTAATTCATAGGGGGCCAAAATGGCTGGTTCAATAACCTCCCTCACCAATTCAACAATCGTTGCGATATGACGACACCTCCTCACAGATAAGAGGCGAAGATACTTCCTCGCCTCTCTTTCCTTATTCATTATTAGTATTATAGCACGACAAGTCCCAGAATGCAAGGGAAATGTGCCATGCAAGCTTGTTAAGACGGAATTCCACTTAAAACGATCTTATTTTTAAGCAAAATTCTTTCCCAATAAAAAGTCTTCAAGGAGTATTTCCTAGAAGACTCTTTCTTATTCAAACGCTGCTTCCACCCGATAGATGACTTGTCCCTTGTTAGCAAATTTCTGCTCATACTCAGTCAGGACATTGTCTTCAAAGTCGCTGGCATGCAAATCTAACCACACACCCTTCAACTTCATACCATACTGTGAAAAGCTAACTAAGCTATATTCAAAAAGACCTCGGTTGTCCGTTTTGAAGTGGATTTCTCCATTTTCCGGCAAAATCTGCTGATAGGTCGCCAGAAAGGACTGATAAGTCAGACGGCGCTTTTCATGGCGTTTCTTGGGCCAAGGATCTGAGAAGTTCAGATAAAGGCGGTCAATCTCGCCATCTTCAAAATAATCAGTCAGATCCGAACCGTCCACCCAGAGCAGTTTGATATTGGGAACATCCGTTGCCAGCACCTTGTCCAAGGCATAGCTGAGGACCGATTTTTGAATATCAATCCCAATGTAATTGATCTCAGGATTGGCCTTGGCCATGCCGGATACAAAAGCTCCTTTGCCGCTGCCAACCTCTACATGAATGGGATGATCATTGCCAAAAATCTCCTGCCATCTGCCCTTGGCGTCTGCCGGATTTAAAATCACATACTGGGGGTGCGCCTCTAGCAGTTCCGTCGCTCCCTTACGATTCCTTACTCTCATTGTCCTCTTCCGTATTTGGAACGGAAGTTTCGTAATGCGTAAATCTCCCGGTTCACATTTTCTAAATCATTGTTTTCATAGTATTTGGCAATCTGCATCAGATAAGAATACTGACCAAACCAGTATAACTTATTGAAAACAGTCTGATTATACTTATAGCCATAAGTACTCAGCCACTCTTGCCAACCTGAATCAGGCACATAATGGCTCAAAATATGAGCCACATCCATCATCCTGTCTGTCAGACGTACAGAATCCCAATCCACTAAGTAAATAAGCCCGCTGTCGGTCTCTACCCAGTTACTGTGGCGCACATCTCCGTGAACGATGGTCGCGTAGTCCTCACGAAAGGCCGGCACAGTCTGGCGTAGGTCGCGGATAACAGATTGCAGATATTGATTATTTCTCAAAGCAAGCGGCACTTGATTGAGCCAAGCATTCAGCAAATCAGTCGGCGTTTCCAAAGTATAGCCCAGCTTGGTCAGCTGCGTCATCAATGGGCGCGAGCGATGCAGCCGAGTCAAAATATTGATTACTTGCTTTTTGGACATATCATTTGGGGTCAGAATAGTGCCTGAAAGCCATTCCTGCCCGCTCATTACGTTTCCGTCCGGCATCCGGCGGCTCCACAAAAGCTGCGGTGCGATTTGTTCTCGAGCTAAGCCTGCTAAGATAGGGGTTGTATTCATCTTGACGAAAACGCGCCCCCCGTCCGGATAAGTCCCCATGTAGGCCTTTCCGCTCTTACCAGCTATCGGTGTCAGGGTCAGCTCGTTATCAACCAAGTCCATGTTTCCCCTCCGTAAAAAGTTTCTTTATCATTTTACTAGTTTTACCTCTTTTAGTCAACCAATCTCCGTAACTTAAACGGCAGATAGAACAGATAGAGTAGGGCAGTCGCTCCCAGCATGGCCAGCACTGCTGTCTTGTCTTGGAGAAATAGCAAAGCAGTCATCACTTCACCCAAAAGGACACTGCTGCCAATAGATGTGATAATTTGTCTTGCTCCCTTCAACTTTTCCCCTCTTTCTATCGGAAAAAGCTGGGTCAAAAACTGATAGTCAAAAGCTTCATACAAAGCCGTCAGTTGGAAGAGCAAGAGGTAATTGAACAAGACAGCAAAAGCTGCAGCAATCCAAGCTTGACTGACAAAAATCAAGGCTAAAAGAGCCAAAAAGAGCAGTCTCAAGGTCAGAGCAAAGAAGTCTCCATTTCGCAAGTAAGAACGCAAAAAGAGATTCTTCCAAGTCTTGCTATGCTGTTTGCCCACAAGTCTCGTCAAACCATCCAGATAGGCCCGGCGCTTGACACTGTTTGAAATGCCTTTAACATTTGTAAAGAGAGCAAAGAAGCGCAGAATCGTCTGTTTTCGGGCTGCTTCATAAGCCACCAGAGCCTGCCAATCTAGGCCATTTTCAGTAAAGAACTTCTTGGCCTTAGCCTGAAACAAAAACCATTTCAAGACTAGCATAAGGAGGCAGTAGAACCCGAAACCCCAAACAGGTAATCCCAGAGCCAGAAAAAGCGGAGCCAGTAACAGTAAGATTCCAGTCTGTAAGACTGCATACAAGAGATAGGAACGCAGAATCTGACCCTTGATAAAAGCCCTGACTTCTGCTTCTCTGACCAATAGAAAGAGAGCATCCGGCTTTTCCAGATAGGTCGCAATCCGTCCAAAAGGCAGGATAAAGAGCGATAGAATAACCAGACTAGCAATAATAGGGAGGTGATTGGTCGGAAAATGTCGCAAAAGCTGACTGTACTGAACACCTAAAAATCCCATAAAAATCAGCAGAAAGAGCACGAAATGATCATTAAAAACATAGCGCAGGTATTTCAGACACTGCTGACGAAAATCCTGCTTTCGTTTGGCAAATAATTCTTTCATAGCGCCGCCTCTTCTGTCAGGGCTAGATAGATGTCATTCAGACTAGCATCCGGCATTTGAAATTGGGCCCGCAACTCAGTCAAGCTGCCCTTGGCCCGTACTTGACCCTTGTGCAAGATTACAAAACTATCGCACATCTTCTCGGCAGAGTCCAGAACATGGGTGCTCATCAGAATCGACTTACCCTTCTTCTTTTCCTCATCCAAGAGCTGGATAAGGTCTGCAATAGCTACCGGATCCAGACCCAGAAAAGGCTCATCTACGATAAAAAGGCTAGGATCAACTACAAAAGCACAAATAATCATCACTTTTTGCTTCATCCCTTTTGAAAAGTGAACAGGGAACCAATCCAGCTTTTCCTTGAGTCGGAACATTTCCAATAACTTATCCACGCGTTTAAAAGCTGTTTCCTGCTCAATGTCGTAAGCCATAGCTACCGTCTCAATGTGCTCGCGCAGGGTTAATTCTTCATAGAGACTAGGCGTTTCCGGAATAAAACCGATTTTCTTGCGGTAATCGCTGGGATTGGTCCGCAGCTCCAGCCCATCAATTTGAATCTGCCCCTTATAAGGCGTCAAAAGACCAATAATCTCATTGATAGACGTGGACTTGCCCGCACCGTTGAGACCAATCAGACCAACCAGCTGGCCATTGCCCACTTCAAAGCTGACATCCTTTAAAACCGGGATATTAACATAGCCGCCCGTAAGCTCTTTGATTTCTAACATATTTTCTCCGAATTCTGGTATAATGGTTCTTATATTATAACAAAATCTAGCGAATAGAGGTACCATTTATGGCTGATTGTATTTTTTGTAAAATTATTGCCGGAGAAATCCCTTCTTCTAAAGTCTATGAAGACGAGAAAGTCCTTGCTTTTCTGGATATTTCCCAGGTAACACCAGGTCATACCTTGGTTGTCCCTAAAGAGCATTTCCGAAATGTGCTGGATATGGATGCCGACAGCACCAGTCAGCTCTTCGCTCGCGTACCTGACATTGCTCGAAAGGTGATGAAAGCCACAGGTGCAGCTGGTATGAATATCATCAACAACAACGAAGAAATTGCTGGACAGACTGTCTTTCATACCCATGTGCATTTGGCACCGCGCTACAGTGATGCAGATGACCTCAAGATTACTTTCGCAGCCCACGAACCAGACTTCCCAGCTCTAGCCGAATTAGCTGAGAAGATTGCACAAGCTTAAGGAGGGAATATGAAACTTTCAAATATTTTCCTATTTATCGGTGCCGCAGCAGCCAGCTACAAACTGGTTGAAAACCGTCAAAAAATTCAAGAAGAAATCATTGAAACAACAGATAGTCTAGACAAAGTAAAGGACAGCCTAGCCAATATCCAACGAAATATTGCCATCATTCAAGAGCAAAAAGAGCAAGTCAAAGACATTGCTCAAGATCTTACCTATAAATATAAAGTACTTGAAAACCAAGCTCAAGTGCAGATCCAGCAAGTCAAAGACATTTGGGAAAAGTACGAGGCTTGATAGAGTTAAAGGTGGGTGATAGGGAACAAAAATTCCAATCAGCCACCGCGTCAAGAGCTTTCCGCCATAACCAAAAGAGACCGAGACATTTTGTCCCGGCCTCTTTTTATATTTAACTTTTTCACTCTGTAGTCGTATTGACTACTGGCTGACTTTGCGGGGTGCTGACACTGACATCTGCCGCTGGGGTAGAGGAAGCCGCTGGAGCAACCGGAGTTGTATTCGTCGTTCCAACTGTTGTATCTGTCGACGGATAAGAGTAATTCTCATAACCATTATTATAAGTAGGCTGACTATAAGAATTCTGGTAACTGCTATAGCTTTCTGTGCTACTAGATGTACTACTGCTATTGCTGCTTCTTAGACTGTTGCCGCCCATAATATCTTCATAGAGAACAGCATTGGTCTTCAGACTCTTAACTGTGTCCAAGCCCAGAGACTTGCGGATTAGATTCTGCATGCTCAGCAGATGCTCTGACGTCACCAGCTGATAGCTTCCACCATCAGGCAAGGTCGCATCTTCTCCACGCAGCTGTTCAGACTTGATGTTCTTAAAGGCATCCTGATAGCCTAGCAATTGTGGAATGCTTTTTGAATCAAGTGCGATATTGGTCTGCATATTGCTGCTGACAGCTTTTAAAATAGCCTGATAATGGCTGACACTGTTGAGACTGAGAACTTTTTCAACCACTTTCTTAATTACTTCACGTTGACGCTTCTGGCGGCCATAGTCACCCTCTGGATCCTGATAGCGCATGCGAGCATAGACCAGCGCCTGATCACCATTGATAGTTTGCTTGCCAGGCTCAACCTTAGCAGTATACTCAGGCTCATTATCCTCAATAGAAATTGGGAAGTCAAAGGTATTATTGACCTCAATACCACCTACTGCGTCTACTAGCTGAACCAAGCCCTGCATATTAATCATCACATAGCGGTCGATGTGGATATTCATCAAGCCCTCAATAGTCGAAATGGCTAACTCTGCTCCGCCAGTTGCATAGGCTGCATTCAGCTTGGCTTCAACTGTCTGACCGTTCTCATCAATCTGAGTCAGAATATCACGTTCCAAACTCATCATGACCGTTTTCTTGGTCTTTGGATTGACACTCAGGAGAATCATGGTATCGCTGTTCCCGACCCAAGTATCCTCGCGGGAGCCGCTCCCTGTATCCACTCCCATCAGCAAGATGGTCATGGGCTTAGTCGCAGAAATGACATCTGTCTCATTTCCCAAGCCCTTATAAGTCTTGGACAGTTCATCTGTCGACTGACCATAAATCGTCCAAGCATAAGTACCGATACCAGCTGTCGTTACGACAAGGAGGCTGAGAAACATCATTATAATCTTTTTAAACATATCTTTTTTAGTCTATCAGTTTACCCATAAGGTAAACATCAAGAAATATCCCTTCTTTTAAATAGGCTCCTCTTTTTTGTAAGCCTTCAATTTCAAATCCTAAATCTTTATAAAGGTGAACCGCTCGTTCATTTCTAACCTGAACGCTCAGCTCCAAACGTCTAATATCCTGAGAATCTTCTGCCCAAGTCAGTGCCTCTTCCAGCAGTATGCGTCCCAGTCCTTGGTTCCAGAAAGCTTTCCTCACTACAATAAAGACTTGACCAATATGGCGAATTCGCTCATGGAAATCAGCTGTGATGCTGACTAGGCCAGCAATCTCACCATTTAAAAGCGCCAACAGATAAAGCTGATTACTAGAAGCAGACTGATGCTCAATGAATGAAGCCATCTCCTCTTGATTCATCAAAATTCCAGCCTCATCCAGCGTCATATAATCTGACTCAGACCCGACCTGATTGAGGAAGGCAATCAGCTCAGCAGCATCTGTTTTTTCCGCTTCACGCAAGCATAATTCATATTCAGTCATTCTGCAGTTCCTCAAACAACTCTTGGGCTCGCTTTCCTTTGGCTTCAAAAACCAATTCACGCCCATCTTCCTTTTTCAAGAAGCTTAATTTGAGATAGTCTTCAGGCAGATTTTCTCCCAGCAGCTCTCCCCATTCAATGACCGTCACGCCTTCCCCGAAGAGAAAGTCATCCAAATCTATGGAGTCTGGATCGTCTCCGATGCGGTAGACATCCAGATGATAGAGTGGCAAGCGACCCTCGTATTCCCGAACAATGGTATAGGTTGGACTTTTAATCATCTGACTGATACCCAAACCTAGAGCCAGACCCTTAGTAAAGGTTGTCTTCCCTGCTCCTAAATCTCCCGTTAAAACCAGTACGTCCCCTGCCTGGAGCAATGTGCCCAGACGCTGACCCCACTGGATTAATTCTTCCTCATTATGACTAAACATTCTCTTATTATACCAGAAAAAATTTTTTTCTGCTTAATTTTGCAAAAGAAAAATCAGCCAGGAAAAGCTGATTTTTTATACCAAAAACATATCCTATACAAAGGGTACTAAAATCTATGAAATCCAGCAATGTTTAGACCTAATTTAAAGCAAGATTTACGAAATTCAAAATAAAGAGAAGATCCAAAATCCAAATCATAGAATGCACATCCTTGGCTTGACCTTTGAAGATTTTGACCAAGGTGTAGGTGATAAATCCAGCTGCTATTCCGTGAGTGATAGAATAGGCAAATCCCATAAAAATAGAAGTAAAGAAAGCTGGAATGGCCTCCGCCATATCATCCCAATGGATGTTTTTCAGACTAGCCAGCATCATAATCCCCACGATAATGAGAATCGGTGCAGTTGCAGCATTAGGAACAATAGCCAAGAGTGGGCTAAAGAAGCTTGACACCGCAAAGCAGATGGCTACGACCAAGGCGGTCAGACCTGTTCGGCCTCCAGCTCCGATACCAGCTGCAGACTCCACATAAGTCGTCACATTAGAAGTTCCAGCAATGGCGCCAATAGAGGTTCCAATGAGGTCCGAGTAAAGCGCCTTATCCAAACCTTCTGATTCATGGTTTTCTCCAGAAGTCGCCACAATCCCAACCTTTTCACCAGTCCCAATCAAGGTACCAATGGTATCAAAAATATCTGTCAATGAAAAAGCCAGAATAGCCATACATGTCTGAGGCCAGCGAGCTGAATCTGCTAAAAGGGCACCCAGACCTTTCGGTCCTACTGCCACCCCAAAAATCTGTCCCAGTTCATTAACAGCAGTACCAATGTTATTCTGCCCAAAGTCAATGGCTGACAAATCAACCAAACCAACTAGAATAGCCACAACTGTCGTGACTAGGATGGATAGGATAACACCACCCTTGATGTTTTTCACGATAAAGAAAATTGTGATGGCCAAACCGACCAAGGCTACGACGACCGCTGGATTGTTAAAATCTACCAGACCGGGAGTTGCTGCAGAATTGGCCGTAATAGCCGTTGCAGCCTTATCTGCTCCCTTGCCAGCTACTGTATAATTGCCCGGATCGATTGAAAACTTGAGCAAGCCAGCATTTTTAATACCTACATAAGCCAGAAAGACTCCGATCCCTGCTGAAATAGCTGCTCGCAAGGAGCCTGGAATTGACTCAATGATCATCTTACGCACCTTGGTCAAAGTGATAATGAGCGAAATAATCCCGCAGATAAAGACCATAGCCAAGGCTTCCTGCCAAGTGTAGCCCAAGGCAAAGACGACCGTAAAAGTGAAAAAGGCATTCAACCCCATGCCCGGTGCCTGCGCATAAGGCAAGTTGGCAAAGAAAGCCATCATCAAGGTTCCGGCAACAGCCCCGATAATCGTAGCTAGGAAAACACCCTGCTTGGGCATACCTGTCTGAGCCAGCATGGCCGGATTGACGAATAAAATGTAGGACATGGCAAAGAAAGTCGTCAGACCAGCTAAAACCTCAGTCCGGACATCTGTCCCTTTTTCGGTCAGTTTGAAAAATTTATCCATTTTTCAATAAATCTCCTTTTGAGTAAAATTTCTAATATCTAGTTCAATAACAAATAAAAACAGATTTAAATCTGTTTATTTACGAACGATATTTTAAATTATAATAAAAAACATTCACTTTTTCAAGGTGAATGTCTCGCTATTCTTATTTTTTATTATCTCTCATCAGAAATACCAAACTCATAAACTGTAAAAAGGCAAAACCAAGAATGAAAGGCAGACGATTAGGCTGCAAAGTTTGCAAAAGCTTCTGTATAACCAGCTGTGGATGAAGTAATAAATCCCAGCTATTGAGGCGATCATAACGTCCTATATAGATAGCCAGACTGGACACAACAGACAGAGCTGCCGTCAGCAATAGTTCCAAATACCAGTTAAGCTTCCAGCCTTCCTTGATGACATACCAGCTCTCCATACCACAGAAAATCCCGAATAAAATACTGGAAACAAAAGCTAAAAAGAGCAGAAAAACACTTGACTTACTCAGAACATCTGCCACCCAAGTCATATGAACCAAATCTGTAATCATATAGAAAGTGTTGGGGAAGAAAAGCAACCACAGCAGGAAAAGAAGAGGATAAGCCCACTTCTGCTTCTTGAATAAAAGCGTCAAGACAGCTGCATCATAGCTAATTAAGGCCAAGGTCATATTCCAGATGAGATAGGTTGGACCCCCATTTAGAGATTGGATATAGATAAAAAAGGCAATCATCAGAAAAAGAGCATGAATCATGATCGGTTTACGCATACGAAAAGCTCCTCCTTGCTGTGTCATAATTGTGACTGATTAGAGCACCATTATAACATAAGTCGTGTTATTTACACTGAATTCTGTTATAATAGTCTGTATTATCACTGAAAAGAGACTCACATGACAAAAAAAGTAATCGCTGTGGATTTGGACGGAACCTTGCTGGATTCTAGCAGCAATCTGTCTGACTTCACCAAAAAAACCATCAAAAAAATTTCCCAAAAGGGCCACAAGGTCATTATCACAACAGGCCGGCCCTACCGTATGGCTTTGAAATATTATAAAGAATTAGAGCTCAATACGCCCATGATCAATTTCAATGGCTCTCTGACTCACATTCCAGAAAAGAAATGGGACTTTGAAAAATCGCTGACGCTGGATAAGTCCTTTCTGCTGGATATGGTTAAGCGCAGGGATGAGATTGAAGCGGATTTCATTGCCGGCGAATACCGCAATAAATTCTATATCACCAATCCCAATGAAGAAATTGCTGATCCTAAGCTCTTTGGCATCGATGCTTTCAAGCCAGAAAACCAGTTTCAAGCCAATCTGGTAACGGAGAATCCTAACGCTATTCTCCTGCAGACACGAGCAGCTGACAAATATGCTCTGGCAGAGGAAATGAATGCTTTTTACCAGCATGAACTTGCTATCAACTCTTGGGGCGGGCCGCTCAACATTCTCGAGTGTGCTCCAAAAGGGGTCAATAAGGCCTTCGCCCTTCAATACCTGCTTAATGTTCTCAATGTGGATCGCAAAAATCTGATTGCCTTTGGCGATGAGCAAAACGATACTGAGATGCTGTCCTTTGCTGGCACTGGCTATGCCATGAAAAATGCCAATACTGACCTGCTGCCCTACGCCGACCAGCAATTATCTTTGACCAATGACCAAGATGGTGTCGCCCACGAGCTCAACAAACTCTTTTTATAAAACTAGACAATTAGACAAACTCTGTTCGAGAGTTTGTCTTTTCTTTTTTTCTTCTCTCAAACTGCGTTAATTGCAAAAAGCTTTAAACAT
>ERZ772973.276-NODE-276-length-28686-cov-24.5459_pt1 | contig 28686 bp, 30 predicted proteins | sample MGYA00580672_ERZ772973 | MGnify/ENA primary metagenome ERZ772973 (study PRJEB29015, sample SAMEA2737938) | human oral metagenome | biome: human oral; feature: human-associated habitat; material: dental | place: China | collected 2152 ...
GCGACGAAATCAACCCAGAAATCAACGAAGCACTTGTCGTTGAATTCTACAACAAAATGCTTTAATTTTAAGAAAAAACTTGCAGAAAGCCTACAATAGTGGGCTTTTTGTTTTTGTATTAAATCCTTGATTTCTGGGTTTGTTCAGTTATAAGCTACCTAAAGCTGTTTCATAAAATGATACGGCTTTTTTGCGTTCTCTTTTGAAAGGTGGCTGTATATATCCATAGTCATAGACAACTGAGAGTGTCCTAGACGGTGCTGGAGTTCTTTGTAAGGTATTTCAGAGTTAAGCAACAAACTTGTGCACGTTTAAAATGAGTTGACAATCTTGTAAAAAGGCTACGGTTATTAGCGTAACCATTGATAAACTCTGAAAATACTATGCTTTCAGTTTGTCCGATCTTCCAAGCCTCTTGGATTTGTCTACGTTTGTACTGTTTTAGCATTGTGACCGTATGGGGGTTAATATCGATATCACGGTAACTAGATTTTGATTTTGGGTTATTGATCTCTTGCCTGTAGTTTAGTGTTTTTGTAACATGAACTATAGCGCTATCTAGATCAATATCAGACCACTCCAGCGCTAATGCTTCATTGATACGGCAACCTGTAGCAAGAAGAAACTTGTAAAGTATTTTCTCGTAAAAATAGCGGTATCTGTCACTATCCAAACTGTCTAGATAATCTAAAAACGTTTTTAACTCAATATTATCAAAGTGTTTAATCTTTTGGCGATTTGCTTTCCGAGTGTTTCTTGGGAGAATGACCTCACGAGCAGGATTGAACGGTATAGCTTGCATAACTACACCATACTGTAAAATACGCTTGTTTAGCGCGTGGATCTTATCATAGTACAAATAAGCCCCCACTTCACCTTTATTGGCTTTTTCCGCCAGTTTATTGACAATATTTTGAATAAGCGGGGTAGTTAGTTTATCTAGCGTGTAAGCCCCGAATAATGGCAAAATATGGGTATTAAGAGCCTTTCTTACGCTGTCTTGAGTATTTGGTTTTACAGTGTGTTTGTAGCTTTCCCACCACAATTCAGCGAGTTCTTTATATGTTCTGAGTGTCGAGCCTTTAAATCTAGTAGAACCATTATGAATAAAGTCTATTTCAGTATCTTTAATCTTTTGTTTGAGTTCTTTTCTAGTTCTAGCAGTGATACTAGTTTTTACGTCTTTGCCTGTAACCTGGTCGATACCAAGGTAAATATTAGCACGGTACACTATTGTACCGTCTTTCTTTTTATGTTCTGTAATTTTCATGATCTAAACCTTTCTAATCCATCAGCAGGCAAGCCGTAAAGGTTTTAGTTTGTGGTTTATATCATGCCAGGGCTTCACAGATTTCCCTGTATTCAATTTTAAAGGGTCAGACGGTTGATTATATATCGGATTGTAAAAAGCGTGCATAGAGCTTGTATTAGACGGTGAAAACACGCTTTTTTGTTTAAACCGGAGTTTTCGGACACCCTAAAGAAAAATAGTAGTGCTAAGGTTTGCTATGGTTTGGTATATATAGCCTTTGATTTAGAATAAGCGAAAATATCTATTTTGTAAGAATTACTTCAGTTCAATTAGTTTATTGTAAATTTTTTTAGTTAAGGCTTTTTGTTGGCTAGCAGTGAGGTGGTGAGAGGTACGAATTACGATAGTACCATACACGTAATGTGATCCAGGATCTAATACTCCACCGTCAAATGCTGATAGGTAGGTATTTCTCTTTTCAGCTTCTTCTTTGGTCTTGTATACTTCAATAGCACCGCCTGCTTCAGTTCCCTTATCTACTAGATTAGCACCCTCAATAGGTTTGGTTACTTGGTTATCTGCGAAATAGATAGAAGCAGTATAGCCACCTTGTTTATTTAATAAACCATTAGGATAATTTTCTTCTGTAGCATGTTGCACTTCTTGAATTGTATCGACTTCTTTCAATCGTTCCTCAATAAAAGAATCTTTGGGGTTTGTAATCTGTGCTAGTTGCTTAACGCTGTTTTGGTAGGCTGTTAGTTTCTCAGTGATGTTTTTTTGAGTTTCAGAATAATCGACAGGTTTTGCAATTTCTTTCGCTTGATCTTCGATCTTTAGTGTATCGCTTTCCATTTTTGGGGCTTTACGAATAGAATTGTTGACAAATTCTTCAAAAAAAGGTACATTAGGGGAAAGTGTATAATATAATCATAGAAATTGAGATAAACACAGGTGACAGATGTGGTACTTGTGTTTTTCTGTACACAATTAAATTTTATTCCGACAGGAGGTATTTGTTATGTTAAAGGCTATAGATTTAGCTAAATTTTTTATCAAACAAGATCCTAGTTCTTTTGAAAATACTTTCGACGGCAATATGAAGCTTCAAAAATTGTTGTTTTTTGCTTTTATGACTCATTTGACTCTTTATAATGAGCCACTTTTTAATGATAAAATTAGAGCATATGCTAAGGGGTGTGTAGTCGAAAGTGTTAGGGAGCACTATAGATTGTCTTACCAGGATTTAATTAATGAGAGTGATGCGTTTGAGGATAACTTCTCTAAAGATCAGTATGAAAGTATACGTAAAACAAATGAGATATTTGGTAAGTTGCCTGCAAAAACTTTATCTGAATTAAGTCATGAATTTAAATTCTGGGGAGAGCATTATCATCAAAGCAAAAAGAGTGATGGAACCTACGATCAAAATAAAAATATTATATCCATTTCAGAAATGTTAAACGAGAAAGAAAGAATGCTAAAATTATTGACAGTTAAACCTACTATTTCAGAAAAAGAAAATACGATCAATGGTATAAGATTCATATTTGATAGTGATATAGAACTATCTAAAGATCTTTATGATTACCTTTACGAATTTTCAAATTCAGATGAAGCTGATGATGATACTTACAGTGTATATTTAGATAACAATGAATGGGTGGTGTATTAGTATTTTACAAGCAGGACAAGCAATTTTAATTCAGATACGATTTAAAGATGGAGATACTCCTCAGTATAAAAGGCCTTATCTAGTTACTAAAGTTTACCCAAACAATCAAGTTGACTTATTAGTTGCATCAAGTATTGAGGGGAAAGAACATAAGTTATCATACAAGACAAATCATGAAATAGTAAACTATAACCCACCATTTAAGAAGCCTACGTTTGTCAAATTAGACTCGCTACAAAGAGTGAATTGCAGTAGTATAATCTTTCATGAACTAAGCGGTGGATCTTGTTTAGCAGGAACTGAATTAGATAAAATTTTACAAAAATTATATAATTAAAAAGGTACCTTCAAAAAGTACCTTTTCTTATTCTTGCCTGCTGAACTCGTAAATATTCGCCCCTTCGAGGGGCTTTTTTTGTTCAGTGATTTGTGGAGTTTGTGGAGTTGTCTAATGATATTTAATGAACCTTTAAAAACTGAGAAATGCGATTAAATCAAGGTTTATAGACTATTAATACGCTCTAATGAATACCGCCAAAAATGATACAACAAAATGCTTTAATTTCTATTGGAAATTTATTCAGAAGCCGATTTCGGCTTCTTTTTTATTCGACTAACAAAAAGAGGCTGGGATATCTTGTCCCAGCCTTTATTAGTTGTCGAGTTTTATAGCATTTTTAAAAGAAGATTAGCCATTTGTTCAGGGCTTTCCTTACTGCCTCGGGCGATCCACATCTGGTAGACGCCAAAGAAGGCATTAACGAGGTAGACGATGCCATATTCCTTTTCGATTTGATTGAAAGCTTTATTGCGAAACCGTTCCTGTAGGATTTGGGAAAGTAAGGATTGGAGCTTGTGGCGTAGGAAATTTTGGATTTCTCTAGTACCGTTTTCCGTCAAGAGGGCAGCCAGAAGAGGCTCTTGGGTCAAGAACTGAAAGACCTCTGTGATAGCGACTGCAACATCTTCACGATTGTGCTCAAAGATGTATTCTAGTTGATGAAAGAGCCCTTGCTGATAGCGCTCAATCATATCATATTTATCCTTGTAGTGGGTATAAAAGCTACTGCGACTGATGCCAGCAGCTCGGGCCAATTCGACTGTTGTGATGTGGTCAAAAGACTCCTTCTGCAATAATTCAACCATAGCCTTCTCAATGATGGCCTTGGTTTTCTTACGTTTATTACTTTCTGTCATTTCAATTTTTCCTTTGTTATTGAATTATACAAAATTAGACAAGGTGTACAAAAATAGAATTTTCTGCTTGCCTTAATTTTTTTATTGTGTATAATCTATTATATCAAATTTTTAGACAATGTGTATAAAAAAGGAGAAAAGATGTTCAAAGAATGGAAAGCGATCTTCAAAAAACCGAAGATTATTGTAGTCATGCTGGGGGTTGCCTTGATTCCAGCCTTGTATAATGTGATTTTTTTGAGCTCTATGTGGGATCCGTATGGCAAACTTTCTGATTTGCCAGTAGCGGTGGTCAATCAGGACCAGAAGGCGAGCTTGTATGGAAAAGACTTGTCCATTGGTTCAGATATGGTTCAAGATATGAAGAAAAATGCAGCGATGGATTTTCATTTTGTGGATAAGGATCAGGCAGAGAAGGGATTGGAAAAGGGCGACTATTACATGGTGGTGACTCTTCCTAAGGATCTATCAGCCAATGCGGCTAGTATCTTGAGCAATCAGCCCAAGCAAGTTACGATCCACTACCAAACATCCAGTGGTCATAGTTTTATCGCTAGTAAAATGAGTGATTCTGCCATGACTTCGATGAAGCAGTCGGTCAGTCAGAAGATTACGAACAGCTATGTGACAAGCCTTTTTGCGAGTATGGACAAGCTAAAAGGTGGACTTGGAACAGCCGCAGATGGGACTGCTAAATTGGCTGAAGGCAGTCAAGAATTAGCAAACGGAAGCCAAAAGCTGTCTACTAACTTGGAAAGTCTAGCTCAGTCTAGCCTCACTTTCTCAGATGGAGCTACAGCGCTATCGACTGGTCTAGTAGCATACACAAATGGAGTGGCTCAGATCAATGCTGGCTTGCCGACTTTTACTAGCAAGATGGCGGAATATACAGATGGAGTTGGGCAGCTTTCAGCTGGTGCCAGTCAATTAACCGCTCAGTCACAAACATTATTGAATGGAACCAACCAACTGACGGGCAATTCACAGGAATTAGTCGCTGGTGTGGAGCGACTAAACAGCGGTTTGGTAGAACTGCAATCATCCGTTAATAGCAGTGTTACTGCTAATCAAGAAAAGGTTGCTCAGTTGACGACAGGTCTAGATCAGCTCAATACAGCTATTCAGAATGCCACATCGGGAACGAGCGTGCCAACGGAAACAATTGCGGCTTCTCTCACGACGATTGCGACCAATGCCCAGTCTTTGGCAAGTAGTGCGCAAAGTGATCGGGCGGCAGCCGTGGCGGCTTTAGAAGGCACAGCTGCTTACCAGAAACTTTCTGCCAGTGAGCAAGAAGAACTAAAAGCAGCTCTAGCAGGTGGCACGGATTCTAGCAGCAGTGCGGCGGCAGCCATTGTACAGGAAGTCCAAGCTATCCAAACGAATCTGCAAGGTTTGCAAACGGCCAGTGGTCAGGCAAGTCAGCTGTCGGCAGCGGCCAACCAAGTCCTGCCAGGTGCTTCAGCTATGATTAGTGGTCTCTACGGTGGCCTAGGTCAGGTGAATGAAGCTTTATCCTCTGCCAGTACTGGTTCAGCGACCCTTTCTCAAGGCATTACGGCTTATACAGGCGGCCTTTCTCAAGTAGCTCAGGGAGTAGCGGCCTATACTACAGGGGTCGACCAGCTTTCTCAAGGAGCAGCTAACCTAGCGAGCCATAATGACCAAGTGACTTCAGGAATCGGTCAAATCAGCTCAGGCCTCTCTCAATTAAATGATAAATCATCTACTTTGGTCACAGGGATGCAAACATTATCTACGGGTGCCACTCAAATGGCGGATGGTTCTCAGCAGTTAGCGACTGGTGGTCTCACTTTAACTAGTGGGCTGGGAGATTTATCAATCGGTGCTCAGACTCTAAATACAGGGTTGACGGGTGCCAAGGGTCAATTATCCGAGCTTTCAGTGACAGAGGACAATGCGGCTGCCTTGGCTGGCCCTGTCGAGCTGAAAAAGACAGATAAAGATCAGGTTGGTAAAAATGGTATTGGTATGGCTCCCTACATGATTTCTGTTGCTCTTTTTGTGGCGGCGATTTCGACCAATGTTATTTTTGGCACGCTTCCTTCTGGTCAAGTTCCAGCTTCTCGCAAAGCTTGGCTTAAGGCTCGTTTGGAGGTCAATGGCTTGATTTCTGTTTTGGCGGGCATCTTGGTCTATGGAGCGGTTCATTTGATCGGTCTTAAGGCCAACTATGAATGGATGACGCTGGCCTTGACTGTTTTAGCCAGCATGGCCTTTATGGCGGTTGTGACGACTCTGGTCACTTGGGATAGTAAGGTCGGGGCCTTTATCTCCTTGATCCTCTTGCTCCTGCAACTGGCTTCTAGCGCTGGTACTTATCCGCTGCCCCTAACGGCAGAAATCTTCCAAAAGCTCAATCCAATCTTACCGATGAGCTATGCGGTGTCAGGACTGCGGGAAACGATCTCGATGAATGGTCAAATCGGTGGCCAACTAGCTTTCTTGACCGCGACTTTACTGCTTTTCATGGCCTTAGGAACAATAGCCTATCGTCCTGATAAGAAAGAAATCATTTAAGATAGAGAAGAGTGCAGACTATTTTCTCTACGAAAGAAACAACTTGGTTTTGTGAACAGAACCAAGTTTTTTTGTTTCACGTGAAACAGCAGAGAATTTTATTGTATAGATTTTCTCCACAAGTCTATTTTATTCAGTATGAAAATAATAATGTTTTGTTTTCTTTAAGTTTTCTTTAGCCTTGCTTTAAGTTTTCATCCGTAAAATGGCTCTAGTTACAAGAAAGACAGGGGGAGAATCCATGGCTAAAAAAACATTTAAAGATAAATTTCAACGATTTGAAACCAAATATATTATTTCCAAAGAAACTTTGGCCGATTTACTGACCGAGTTTGAAGGCCATCTGGTGGAGGATGAGCATGCTTATTCGACCATTAATAATCTTTACTACGACACCCCGACTTATCAAATGATTCGTGAGTCCTTGGAAAAGCCCTATTTTAAAGAAAAATTGCGCGTGCGGACTTACGATGAAAATCCGAAAGAAGACAGTCAAGTCTTTTTGGAAATCAAGAAAAAAGTGCGTAAGATTGTCTACAAACGCCGCATTTCGACAGATCTAGTCGCTGCAGAGGCTTACTTGGAGGGCGATCACAGTAAGATTGAAGATTGTCAGATTCGTGAGGAAATCGACTGGCTGGGTCAGCGCTACGGTGGTCTGCAGCCCATGATGTATATCTACTACAATCGTTATTCTATGAAGGGGATTGAGGATCCCAATGTTCGAATTACCATTGACCACGATTTGACCTACCGCAACTATGATTTGAGTCTTTTGCATGGTCATTACGGAGAAAATCTTCTGCCGGATCATCATGTGATTATGGAAGTTAAGGTGCCAGGAGCCTATCCGCTCTGGCTGAGTGAGATTCTGGATCGCCATCAGGTCTTTCCAAGTTCCTTTTCCAAATACGGGGTTGCTTATAAGAAAACGACAGACTATAAAGGAGTTGTAAATCATGCTTAGTCACTTATTTTATGATATTTTTACCGATACAGCCGTAGATCCGGCCATGATGATGCTGGCTATCGGAGTGTCTTTGCTTTTGGGCTTAGTTATTGCCAAGGTTTATCAGTTTAAGACAGTTTACAGCAAATCCTTTGTGATGAGTTTGGCGCTCTTACCGACCTTGATTGCAATTGTGATTTTCTTGGTCAATGGAAGTTTGGGAGCAGGGGTTGCCGTCATGGGGGCCTTCAGCTTGATTCGTTTCCGTTCCGCACCAGGAGGGGCCAAGGAGCTGGTGTCCATTTTCCTGGTCATGACAATCGGGATTGCCATCGGAATGGGCTATCTGGTCTTTGCGACCGTCTTTACCCTCATCATGTCGCTCGCTATGCTGCTGCTTGAGGTGGTCAATTTTGGACAGATGAAGCATTCTATGCGCCAGCTGACTGTTGTCATACCAGAAAGTCTGGACTATGAAAGCATTTTTGATGATATTTTTAACAAAGCTGCAAATCATATTGAGCTAGCCAATGTCAAAACCTCTGATATGGGGAGCTTGTTCAAGCTTAAATACATTATTCAGCTGAATGGTCGAATGACCGAAAAAGAACTCATCGATGCCCTGCGCACGCGCAATGGAAATTTAGAGATTGCCATCAGCCGCTACATTACGAAAGAAAATGAATTATAATATCTAGAAAGAGGTCAATCATGAAAACAGGCAAGAAAAAAATAGTTCAGAAAATAAAACTAATGGTGCCTCTAGCGCTAATGAGTGTCACCTTGGGAGCTTGCAGCTTGACCAACCAGTCCAGCACTCCTACGAGTGCTAGTGCCACGACCACTCAAACGGCTAGCAGTACGACAAAGACAGATACATCTAGCTATTTCACGGATCGTGATCAGGATGCTTCTTATGATGAGTCGACAGCGACCAAGATTAGCTTGAGCGGCTCTACAGCCAAGACATCTGGTGACGGAGCGAGCGTTTCTGGCTCAACGGTGACCATTACGGCAGCTGGAACCTATGTCCTCTCTGGCAGCAGTGAAAATGTGCAGATTGTTGTCAAGGCTGGCGATCAAGACAAGGTTCAGATCGTCTTGGATGGCGTGGCTATGACAGGGACGGATGCAGCGATTGTGGTAGAAAATGCGGATAAAACCTTCATTACCCTAGCTGAAGGAAGCAAGAATAGCATTTCTGACTCAGCCAATCATACTAATACTGACTACGATGCAGCTATTTACAGTAAGGATGACTTGACCTTTAACGGCTCAGGCAGTCTGACCATCGAAGGAAAATACGGTAACGCGGTCGAATCTAATGATGAGCTGCGTATCACAGGCGGGACTTATACGATTAAAGGCTACAAGAATGGCTTGTCAGCCAATGATGCCATCAACATCAAGGAGGCTAGTCTGGATATTACCGCGACAGAAGATGCCATCCACGCAGATAATGACGAGGACACTTCGCTCGGAAATCTCTATATCCAGTCTGGTACCATTACGATTAATGCTGGTGATGACGGTCTTCATGCTAGCAATGCAGCAGTGATTGACGGCGGAATGATCACAGTCAAGTCCAGTGTCGAAGCTTTAGAGGGAACAAATGTCACGATTAATGGCGGTACACTTGATCTTTATGCGACGGATGATGGAATCAATGCAGCTAGTACGGCGACTGGGGCTGAGATTTTCATCAAGATTACTGGTGGCGACATCAAGGTTGAGGTCGGACAAGGCGATACAGATGCCCTTGACTCCAATGGCGATATCATCATGACAGGAGGAAATCTAGCCATCACTTCCACGGTGTCTGCCTTTGACTTTGATGGAAAGGCTACCTATACGGGCGAGACTATCACGGTGAATGGGCAAACCCGAACCGAAATTATAGCAGATGGCCCTGGAGGTGGCGGTGCCCCAGGCGGACAAGGTGGCGGTCCAGGCGGGCACTAAGCCTAATCATGAAAGTTTAATGCAATAAAATCTAAATAGAGCAATCCCTCCTTCCAGCTGGAAGGAGGGATTCTTGTTTATTCATCAATTCTGATAGACATCTTCTCTGTATCCACTGTCACCTGAGCACCGATGGTAATGGTAAAGAGTGGCTGAGTATGAGCAAAGTCCAAGTCATAGAGGACAGGAATTTGTTTGAGAATCGGATGTTTGTCCAAGATATAAAGGAGCAGCTCCTCTGTCATCAGACATTCTTTTGGAAAGCGGCCGATGAGAAGGGCCTGTGGGTTAGGATAGGCCTGAAGGAGAGCAGCTAGATTGCGGTCAAACTCCACATAATCATCTTCCTCCGCCTCTTCAACAAAAAGGACATAGTTTTCGTCTGTCGGGGCATAGGGTGTCCCGCGTAGGAGTGAGAAGGTGGAAAGATTGCCGCCGATAGAAGTGGCTTGGGCTTTTCCATGGTTGTAGACTTTCCACTCTGTCTCATGGAAGGTCAGTGGCGCATCTGGCAGATACCAAGCATTACTGCCCCATTTTTCACTAGGAGTTAATTCATAAGAAGTCTGGCTGACGGCCTTGAGCCAGCTCTCGGTCTGATAGTCCCGCAGGGCATCCATCTTAAAGCTAGAGTAGGAGGGTCCCATGTAGGTTTGCATGCCAGTCTTACTATAGATGGCGTTAAGCAAGGCTGTTGTGTCCGAGTAGCCACAGAAAATCTTAGGATTTCTAGCAATCAATTCAAAGTCCAGATAGGGCAGGAGCTCATTGCAGTTGAAACCGCCGATGGTGGCCAGAATGGCATCAACGGACTCATCTACGAAGGCAGCATGGATGTCTGCTACCCGGCTTTCGATGGAGGCAGAGCCTAACATATCATTTTCCAGATAATGTTCCGAAAAAGACACGGTAAATCCTAGCTTTTCCAAGTGCTCCTTGGCGGCTAGATTGGCCTCAAAGCCACCGATGCGTTCGATTGACGACGAAGGGCTGACGACCCGAATGTGCATGCCAGGTGTGAGTTTTTTCATAGGAACCTCCTTGTGATAAATTTTATAGAGTATCATAACATAAAGGCTATAGGAAGTAAAGGTGGGTTAGAGAATTTTTAGCAGGTCCGATAAGGAATTTACAGTAAAATCAGGTTCTTCTGATGGTGATTGGATTGGACTATATGCACTAAATCCTTGTTTTATCCAAATAGTTTTCATGCCCAATGCCTTAGCTGGCGCAATATCATTATCAAGTCTGTCACCAATCATAGTAGCAGATGAAGCAGAACATGAAGTTTGTTGAAGGGCTAGTTGAAAAATTTTAGAACTAGGTTTAGAAAATCCACAATCAGCTGATGAGATAATCAGGTCAATCCATTGTCTGATAGCAAACTTTTCTAATCGCTCCTCTAAGCCGGGTAGTTGATTAGTGATAATACCTATTTTATAGCGATTATGCAAAGTTTCTAAAACTATTTTTGCATCTGGATAAAGTATTTCTAGCTCAGATTTCCACTTTGGTCGTTCTAAACTATACTCTTGTAGCGCTATTAAATCCCCCTTTAGCCCCTCTTGAAATAAGACTAGCATTCTTTGATAAAATGTATCATAAGTGATATTTGTTTCTGCGATTGCTTGTTCAATCCTATCCTGATAAGCTTTCTCTTCATTGATTAAAGTAGAACCAATATCAAAAAATAGCCATTTATAGTTTGTCATTCGAAACACCTCTTTATCTTATTTTACCATTTGGACCATAAAAAACGGAACCAATCAGGTTCCGCTCTATTTTTAATGATTAATCTCAATGCTGCCGGTGCTGGTGCGGGCGGTCAGCTTGGCTTGGGCATGTTCATTGGTGTGGATGACTCGATCGCCTATAAAGTCCTCTTGGTCGTGGCTGGTCTGCATGTCCTTGGGCACTTCAATGTCACCTATATCTGTCTGCAGATCCAGTGAGATGGCTTTGTAGGTCTCTTCGGTGAGATGGAGATCGATGGAGCCATTGTCGCTGGACATGTTGATATTGCCCTTGAGGGTTAGTTTATCACTAGTGATACTACCGTTGGCGAGACTGATTTGAGTATCGGTCAGGCTTGTTTGGACTAGCTCGATGCTGCCATTAGCACTTTCAATGCTGCCAGTCTGAATCTGGCTGTGACTGAGTTCAATAGAGCCATTGCTGAGATCGGCTTTTAATTTTTTGATTGTCAGGTCATTGATTGATAGGCTGCCGTTAGCCAAACTGGCCTTAACCTCTTCCAAGTTCCTTCCCTTAGGCAGGGATAGGATAACTTGTTGAGTCCTTTCCAAATCTCCATTTATCAAGCCCAGTAAGGAGCGCAGACCGCTGTTAATGTTGATAGAAAAGCTGGATTCCTTAATGTATAGACTACCGTTTTCAGCCTTGGTACTGATTTTTTCAGTTGTCTTGCCGTCTCCTTGATAATAGGTCAAATGAACCTTATCATCGGGCGATTCTCCAATTACAACCGAGCGGTTGCTCAGCTCTAGATTTAAGGAATGGATATTGTCATAGGTTTCTTCTTGCTTGGCCATCTTGGTGTTAGCGGCTGAGCTCCTCACCAGATCCTGCAGCCCACCACTTGCTAGCCCTGCCAGTATGAGGCCTAGACCCAGTAGACAGGCAGCGATAGCAAAGCTGAATATGGTTTTTCTTACTTTAGACATGACGGCCTCCTTTCCGTGCCAAGGCTTGGGCGAGTTTGACAAAACTGAGTTTGATAAAGCGAAGGATAGGGCCAATGCTGAGATAGAAGAGTCCAGCCAGTCCCAAGGCTAAAAGGCTCATCCCCAGACTAAGGGCAAAAGCAGGAATCGAAGTAGTCATGCCGAGAGTCAGGCTGTCCCAAATCAGACTAGCCCCTAGGAGAAGCATAGCAAAGGTAAAGACGGCCATGACAAAAGCAAGGACACTGACGAGGAGGAAGAAAATAAAAATCAGAGTCAAAGCCAAGATCAGGAGGGGGATTGCCAGCGGTGCTGCCAAGATGGACAGAATGGCAATCTGGACGATCTGCTTGCTGTTTTTGACAGAGCTATCTTCTTGGCTGTCTTCTTCTATTTTCTTGTCCAGAAGATTGATGATAATCTCGTGAGCGGCTTCTTTTGGACTGCCCAGCTCAGCCATAGCCGCTGCCTCACCCTCTGGACCGACCTCGTCAAAATACTCGGTGAAGTAGTCCATGGCTTCTTGATAGTCTTTTGCTGGCAACTTTTTCAAATAGTTATCTAGTTGAGCTAGATATTCAGTTCTTGTCATGGCGAACACTCCCTTCTATGATGCCCTTAATCGTGCTGGTATAAAGCTCCCATTCCTTTTTGAGGCTGACCAGTTGTTTCTGACCTGTTGGGGTCAGAGAGTAATATTTTCGTTTTCGACCTTGATATTCCTGAGAGTAAGTCTCTAAATACTGGCTCTTTTCCAATTTTTTCAGGATAGGATAAAGAGTGGACTCCTTAATATCGGCAATAAGCTTGATGGTCTGGCTAATCTCGTAGCCGTAAGAATCCTCTTTATCTAAAATCGCTAAAATCAGAAATTCTATCAGGGTAGAAGATGTAGGAAAATACATGTACTACCTCCTATATATAAAAATATTATATATAAATTTTCTACACATAGGATAACACCCTTTGGACTGAAAGTCAAGCAATATATAAAAATTTTACTTATATGTTTTGAAAAGGATTTCACCCTTGAAAAATAAGGGAATCAGCTCTTCTCCGATTTATTTCCTTACAAGAACTTTACACAATCCATAGCTTTTATATTGAAATCTTTCTCTATAAAATGGTAAAATAATCTATGTCTATCTAAAAAAGATAAGAGTGAATGAAATGACGAAATATAAGACGATTTATAAGTTTGTAGGGCAGACATTGCTATACTTTGTGATTTTCGTAGCCCTGCTTTATTTCTTTAGTTACCTTGGTCAAGGTCAAGGTGGCTTTATCTACAATGAATTTTAATGTAAGAGAGTACTATACACATGTCAAATACAGCAATTACAGATATGATTGAAGCAATTGAGCACTTTGCTCAGACGCAGCCAGATTTCCCTGTCTACAATGTCCTCGGACAAGTTCATACCTACGGAGATCTAAAGGCCGATTCCGATGCACTGGCAGCCAAGATTGATAGCTTGGGGCTGGCTCCTAAGTCACCCGTCGTTGTCTACGGTGGTCAGGAGTATGAAATGCTGGCTACTTTTGTGGCTCTGACTAAGGCAGGTCATGCCTATATTCCTATTGATAGTCATTCAGCCTTGGAGCGCGTGACTGCTATTGTGGAAGTAGCTGAGCCAAGCCTGATTATCGCCATTGCGGATTTTCCGCTGGCGGATACAGATGCAGCTATTCTCAGTCTGGATCAGGTTCGAGCGGCTTATGAAGAGAAGACTGCCTATGAGATTAGTCATCCAGTCAAGGGAGATGATAATTACTACATTATCTTTACTTCTGGTACGACTGGTAAACCTAAAGGTGTGCAAATCTCTCATGATAACCTGCTCAGCTTTACAAACTGGATGATTACAGATAAGGAATTTGCGACACCAAGCCGTCCGCAAATGCTGGCGCAACCGCCTTATTCTTTCGACTTGTCAGTTATGTACTGGGCACCGACTTTGGCACTGGGAGGAACTCTCTATGCCCTACCTTCTAGTCTGACTCAGGACTTCAAGCAGCTATTTGAAGCGATCCTCAGCCTCCCTATAGCAATCTGGACTTCTACACCGTCCTTTGCGGATATGGCCATGCTTTCGGAGGATTTTAACAGCCAAAAGATGCCAGGCATTACGCATTTTTACTTTGATGGGGAGGAGTTGACGGTCAAGACAGCTCAGAAATTGCGGGAGCGTTTCCCTGAGGCTCGTATTATCAATGCCTACGGTCCGACTGAGGCAACGGTGGCTCTGTCTGCAGTTGCCATCACGGATGACATGCTAGCGACCCTCAAGCGTCTGCCAATAGGCTATACCAAGGCGGATTCGCCAACCTTTGTCATCGATGAAAATGGGCAAAAATTGCCAAATGGTCAGCAGGGCGAAATCATTGTCTGCGGACCAGCCGTATCCAAGGGCTACCTCAACAATCCTGAAAAGACAGCTGAAGCCTTCTTTGAATTTGAAGGGCTGCCAGCCTATCATACAGGTGATGTGGGTACGATGACCGATGAAGGCCTCCTACTCTACGGCGGTCGTATGGACTTCCAGATTAAGTTTAACGGTTACCGCATCGAGCTAGAGGACGTATCTCAAAACCTCAACAAATCTAAGTATATCGAGGCAGCAGTGGCAGTGCCACGCTACAATAAGGACCACAAGGTTCAAAACTTATTAGCCTACGTTATTTTGAAAGACGGTGTTGCAGAGCAATTTGACCGCGAAATCGATATTACCAAGGCTATCAAGGAGGATCTACAGGATATCATGATGTCTTATATGATGCCGTCTAAGTTCCTCTATCGGGAATCTCTGCCCCTAACACCAAACGGTAAGATTGATATCAAGGGGCTGATTAGTGAGGTCAACAAGTCATGATGGATTTCTTGAAACAGCTTCCTCATCTGGAGCCTTACGGAGACCCACAGTATTTCCTTTATCTTATCTTGGCCGTTTTGCCAATCTTTATCGGACTTTTCTTTAAAAAACGCTTCCCAGTCTACGAAGCCTTGGTCAGCTTGGCCTTTATCGTCTTGATGCTGACGGGCCCTAGTCTGGCGCAGCTTTATGCCCTGCTCTTTTATGTCGTCTGGCAGACGGTCTGGGTTTATTCTTATAAATTCTACCGCAAAAAGTGGGACAGCAAGTGGATATTTTATTTTCATACAGCATTGGCGGTTCTGCCCTTATTCTGGGTCAAAGTTGAGCCGGCTATCAGCGGCCATCAATCTCTCTTTGGCTTTCTGGGAATTTCCTATCTGACCTTTCGTTCAGTTGGTATGATTATTGAGCTGAGGGATGGCGTGCTGACTGATTTCAGCCTCTGGGAATTCCTCCGCTTTATGCTCTTTATGCCCACTTTTTCGAGTGGTCCCATTGATCGTTTCAAGCGTTTCAATGAAAATTATCTCCAAATACCAGAGCGAGATGAGCTTTTGGATATGCTGGAGCAGTCGGTCAAGTATATCATGCTGGGCTTTCTTTATAAGTTTGTCCTGGCTCATATCTTTGGCCACATGATTTTAGGGCATGTCAAGACCTATGCCCTCTATACTGGCGGTTTCTTCAATCTAGGAACGCTAGGCGTCATGTATGTCTTTGGTCTGGATCTCTTCTTTGACTTTGCCGGTTATTCGATGTTTGCGGTGGCCATTTCCAATCTCATGGGCATCAAGAGCCCAATCAACTTTGACAAGCCTTTTGTTTCACGCGATTTGAAGGAATTCTGGAATCGCTGGCACATGAGCCTGTCCTTCTGGTTCCGCGACTTTGTCTTTATGCGGCTGGTCATGGTGCTCATGCGCAACAAGGTCTTTAAAAACCGCAATACGACTTCCAGTGTGGCCTATCTGATCAATATGTTGGTCATGGGCTTCTGGCATGGTGTGACCTGGTATTATATCGCCTACGGTCTTTTCCACGGTCTGGGCTTGGTGGTCAATGACGCTTGGCTTCGTAAGAAAAAGACTATCAATAAAGAGCGTAAAAGCAAGGGCCTGCCAGCCCTACCTGACAACAAGTGGACCCAAGCGCTGGGGGTTGTTATCACCTTCCATGTTGTCATGTTCTCATTCTTGATCTTTTCAGGATTTTTGAATGACCTTTGGTTTAAAAAATAAAATGTAAACGAGGAAACTATAATGGATGTAAAAGCAGAAGTAATTGAAATTATTGACGAATTATTTATGGAAGATGTTTCGGACATGATGGACGAGGATTTGTTTGATGCCGGCGTTTTGGACAGTATGGGAACGGTCGAGCTGATTGTTGAGCTGGAAAACCGTTTTGATATCCGCGTGCCAGTATCAGAATTTGGCCGCGATGACTGGAATACAGCCAATAAAATCGTTGAAGGCGTAACGGAGCTTCGTAATGCTTAAACGACTCTGGCTGATTCTGGGGCCTGTCTTCTGCGCCTTGATCATGGTCGCCCTGCTCTTTTTCTTCTATCCGCTTGAGAAAAAGCATGATGTGGAAGCAGAGAAGCGGGCAGCTGTGACTCTGACAGCAGAAACGTTCAAAAGCCGTAGCAAAAAAATGACGGCCCTGACAGATCAAGATACCCGTTTTGTGCCCTACTTTGGCTCCAGCGAATGGCTGCGCTTTGACAGTATGCACCCAGCTGTTTTGGCTGAGAAGTATGACCGCAATTACCGACCTTATTTTCTAGGGCAGCGGGGGGCGGCTTCGCTCAACCAATATTTTGGAATGCAGCAGATGACCTCTGAGCTGGAAAATAAGACGGCTGTCTATGTCGTTTCTCCCCAATGGTTTACCAAAAAGGGCTATGATGCGGCGGCTTTTCAGCAGTATTTCAATAGCGACCAGCTAGCTGGTTTTCTTAGCTGGCAGGACGGTGGAGTAGGTGCTCAGTATGCAGCCCAGCGACTTTTGCAGCTCTATCCCAACATTGCTATGGGGGATATTGTCAGGAAAGTAGCCGATGGAAGCCAACTGACTTCTTTTGAGCAGCAGTATATTAATACTATGAGCCGGATTTATCAGCGGGAGGATGCTTTTTTCAGCACGTTTGCTGCTGGTAATAATGGCAACTATGATACGAAGGTCTTGCCTCAGCTTTCCCGTCTTCCAGATGAGTTCTCCTATGAAGAATTGGAAAAACTGGCTACGGCAGATGCTATGGAGCGAACTAATAACAATGATTTAGGCATCGATAATGACTTTTATAAGAAACGTTTGGCCAGAAAAATCAAGAAGTTCAAGGGCTTCCAATCCAAGCAGTCTTACGAAAAGTCTCCCGAGTACAATGATTTGCAGCTGGTTTTGGAGCAATTTGCCAAATCAAAAACCAATGTCATCTTTGTCATTCCACCGGTCAATGCCAAATGGATGGCCTATACTGGACTGAGTGAAGAGATGTACCAGCGGACGGTTGAGAAGATTAAGTTCCAGCTGGAAAGTCAGGGCTTTACAAATATTGCTGACTTTTCTAAGGACGGCGACAAGCCTTACTTTATGCAGGATACGATCCACATGGGCTGGAATGGCTGGCTGGCCTTTGACAAGGCTGTAGATCCTTTTGTCTCTAACCCCCAACCTGCTCCCAACTATCAGATCAATGAAAAATTCTTCAGTAAGGAGTGGGCTAATTACACGGGCAACTACGAGGAATTTGTCAAATAAGAATGCAAGCTGGAGGGAGAAGACATGATTCGCTTGGCGGAAACGCGAGATATCCCGGCAATTTTAGCAATTTTTGAGCAGGCTAGGGAGTTTATGCGGACTATGGGAAATCCAAGTCAGTGGCCGACTTCCTATCCGAATCGTCAGTTAGTAGAGGAAGATATTCGGGCAGGTCACTGCTATGTCTTTGAAGAGGCTGGGCAAGTTGTTGGAACCTTTGCGTTTATCATTGGACCAGATCCAACCTACCAAGAGATTGAAGGTACTTGGCATTTTTCAGAGCCCTACGGTACAATCCACCGTATCGCTTCAGATGGGCAAGTCAAGGGTCTGGCTCATCAGTGTTTTGACTTTTGCCTGCAGAAAATTTCCTATCTCCGCATTGATACGCATGAAGATAACCATCCGATGCAGGCAGCCATTCGCCGCTACGGTTTTAGCCAGTGTGGCACGATTTATTTGCCAGATGGCAGCCCTCGCCTTGCCTATGATTATCATCAATAAAAAATCTGCTCAAGGGCAGATTTTTTTGCATTATAGTAAAGCATATTCCTCAATAGCTTTGGCGGCACCGTGCTGATTGTTGCTTTGAGTGACGACTGTTGCCTCGGCTTTAACTGCTTCAGGAGCATTGCCCATGGCAACTCCCAGACCAGCCAGTCGCAGCATAGGAAGGTCGTTGAAGTTGTCTCCAATGGTCATGACCTGCTCCAGCGGAATCTGGTAGTGTTTGGCCACTTCCAGAAGGGCCTGCTCTTTTGACACCTCTTTATGTGTGACTTCCAAATAGTTATCCTTGGACAGGTAGAAGGCTGTATTTGGAAAGTCCATCGTTTGCAAGTAGGCATGGAGCTGCTGGATAACAGCTGCCTCATCAATCAACAGCAACTTATGAGCTGGGATGAGCACATCCAGAACAGGCAGCAGAATATTTTGAATAAGAGGTCGCTCACCTGTAATATCGGCTTCAATTTGTACCCACTTGTCTAAACGATTAGCAATCCAATCTTTACCAGAGTAGAGATTGATGGAAATACTAGGAAACTTAGTTTTAACCAGTTCCAGAAAAGTGCGAATTTCTTTTTTATCCAATGGATGCTCGATAATGGTCTCGTAATCTTGCGGGTCACCCTTGATGACCAGAGCACCGTTGTAGCAGGCTAGTGGGTTATCCCCCAGCCCTAGCTTGCGCGCAATTGGCTCCATGCCCAGAGGAGAGCGGGCAGAGGCCAGGACAAAGGGGATATTTTCTTTTTTCAGCAAGGGAATCTGCTCCCTCAGTTGCGGATCTACTTGGTGTTGGTCATTAAGGATTGTGCCGTCAATGTCGCTGATAATCAAACGAATATCTGGCTTTGTCATGGTTCTTCCTCCGTAAGCTATAAAATGAAACTAGTAAATAATGGTGACTTTCCCAGCCAGAAGAGCTTCTAACTCAGGGCTAGGTTTTTGATCGGTAATCCAGTAGTCAAAATCGCTGATATTTCCTAAAATATAGGTTGACTCTTTCTTAACTTTGGCCTGCTCGGCCAGCAGAATCTTTGTCTTGGCCTGCTTGAGAGCTAGCTTTTTTAGATAGGCATCTTCCTGGTCTTCAAAGCTGATTTGGCCATTTTTTAGACCTGCAGCTCCGATGAAGGCTAGATCAAAAGAAATTTCTCTGAGCAGATCGGCTTCATTGAGAGCGTAGTAAAAACGATTTCTCGGATAGAACTTCCCACCTAAAAGATGGAAATCAATCTGCTCTTGACCACTCAGCATGATGGCATTATCCAAAGAATGAGAAAAAATCGTCATCGGTTGCTGAACTTGCTGAGCCAGCTTGAGAACCACCGTTGATACATCAAAGAAATTGACCTGATTGGGTTTGAGAAAGTCCAGAGCTTTGTGAGCGATGGCCTTTTTTTCTTGGTTCAGTTGGCCGACACGGTCGTTGAAAGAGGGAATTTGCCGACTAGTTTCTAAAGGAATAATCCCGCCATGGGTGCGCTGAACCAGTTTTCGCTCGTTCAAAATTGAGAAATCACGTCGAATAGTGTCCTTAGAAACCTGAAAATAATCCACCATGTCCTTAGCTGCCAGCTGTCCTTTGTCCTCCAAAAGTTCTAGCATCTTTGAAAGCCGCTGTTCTTGATACATCTTCTTTATCCTTTCTGCTTCTTTATAAGTTCATTATAATTTATTTTGTAAGCGTATGCAAGGTTTTTTAATTAAATGTAAGTATTTTTATCAAAAATATGAAAAATCCTTTTGAAATTAGGTTATAATCAAAAAAATTAAGCAGGTAAGATGAGGAAAGATGATTTCAAGTGAATTTCGGAAATTACAAGAGACTTGGCAGTAAAAAAACTCCTGATGAAGAATCAGAAGTTTTATAGAATCTTATCAAATTTTTCTATGTAAAAGAGGCTCATAGTCATGATGACGGTCAGTCCGAGGAGGATGAGGATGGCTGGTGTCCAAGAATGGAACAAATCAAAGCTGTAGCCAAAGAGGCTCGGGCCGAAGGCAGCTAGGATGTATCCTCCAGTTTGAGCCAGTCCAGATAGTTGAGCCGTTTGCGCAGGTGTAGAGGTCTTGAGGGAGAAGGTCACCATGAGATAGGGGAAGAGGGCGCTGACAGACATACCAATGAGCAGATTAAGAATCAGCCAATAAGCAAAGGAATCTGTCCGAATCAAGAGCATGGTAATGCCGATCAGACCTGCCGCAGAAACCAGGCTAATCATGACCAGACGTTGACGAGCCTTCAAGCGCGCTGTCAAGCTAGGAATTGTCATCGAAAAGGGCAGGCTAATCAGAGAAAAGACCGCTGCTAGTAGTCCGGTCGTATCAGTAGAAAGTCCAGCTTGTTGTCCCAAGGTTGGCAACCAAGTCATACTGGTATAAAAGAGTAGTGACTGTAAGCCACCAAATAAAATCAAGGCCCAGACTCTTGGATTTTTTAGAAGAGCTCCTTGCTCTTGCTTTCCTTGTTGTTTAGCCGCCAAGCGATGGCTATATTTGACATTGGGCAGCCAAACCAAGAGAATCACAAAGCAAATCAGGGTCGATACCCAAATGAGACCTTGCCAAGAGCTCATTTGAACGATGGGAACAGCCAGAGCAGACAGAATCGTGATCGACAGCCCCATCGATGTGATATAAAGAGTTGTCAAAAGACCGACACGATGTGGCTGATTGGCCTGAATCAAGCTCGGAAGAAGGACATTTAAGACAGCAATAGCCGCTCCTAAAATAATAGTTCCCGTATAAAGTAAGGGAAGGTTAAATACGCGAATCAGTGAGCCTAGAGTTAGCACGAGTAAAACAAGAGCAAACAGTTTTTCCAAGCTCATCTTTTGTGCTAAGCGTGGAGCAAAGACCGAGCAGAGGGCAAACATAATCAGAGGCAGACTGGTCAAGAGGCCCAGGGAGCTAACTGGAACCTGTAGCCCCTCAGCAATGTCTGTCAGGACGATAGGCAAAACAGTAAAAGGAGCCCTTAGTGCTATCCCGATCATCACTATACCTGGAATTAAAAATGGTGAGTGTTCTTTTTTCATAAGTTATCAATCTCCTTTCGTGCGTCAAGGAACGATTATACCACATCTTTCCTGAAAATGATAGGTAAATTGCAGATTAGTCCATCAAGTTCAGAAAATAACGAGAAATCGTGTCTTCGTCAACCTGCTTTCGTTGTTGCAGCCACCAGCTGACTGTCTCCACAAAAGTTGACGTCACATAATTTTTTAAAAAGTTGTCCGGTAGATGGCTTTTTTTCTGCAATAATGTCTGCTCAATCATGGGAAAGAGGTAGCGCTCAAGCTCGATTTTCAGACGGTTGATGAAATAAGTATTTTTAGCTAGGAGGAGGGTGGCTATCCGATCCTGATTTTTCCGAAAGTGATGGAAAATATGGGCGGTCGCTTCAAACAAATCGCGTCCTTCAGATCGCTCGATAAAGGTATGCTGAAAGAGGTCTTGGCAGAGTTCCTCCAGCAGGGTTTCTTTGGTCTCAAAGTGGCTATAGAAGGTGGAGCGGCCCACATCTGCTAGGTCAATGATTTCCTGAACGGTGATGCTTTCGTAGCTTTTCTGATTGAGCAGGCTGATAAAGGCTTGGTAAATGGCTGCGCGTGATTTTTTTACTCGTCTATCCATGGAAATTCCGTACAAAAAGAGCTTTTTGTCTGCTAAGAGACAAAGGGCATGAACTGGCTCTTGTTTCCTTTCTGATAATAGTGGATAATATAATTGAACAGAGTGTTCGGTATTGATTAGATTATACCATAAATCGCATTCTTTTAGGAAAATAAATAAGGAGGCTCACATGAAATCCAGTAGAAATATGACAATTGCCTTTCTCTTGAATTTTTCTTTTGCTATTATTGAATTTATCTTTGGCCTTCTCTTTCATTCTAGCGCTGTCTTAGCGGATGCAATTCACGATACGGGAGATGCTTTGGCTATTGGCCTATCGACTCTTTTTGAAAAGATTTCCACTAGAAAAGAAGACCGTAACTATACCCTAGGATATAAGCGCTACAGCCTGCTGGGTGCTCTCTTGACTTCGGTGATCTTGCTGGTCGGTTCGACCTTGGTTATCGTGGAAAATGTCCCTAAATTATTTGCTCCTGAGAAGGTAAATTATGATGGCATGTTGGTTTTGGGAATTGTCGCTGTTGTTGTTAATACAGCAGCTAGCAGAGTAGTCAGCCATGGCCACAGTCACAATGAATCCATTCTCAGCCTGCATTTTCTTGAGGATATTTTGGGTTGGCTAGCAGTTGTCGGAGTGTCTATTATTCTGCGCTTCACTGACTGGTATTTCCTAGATCCGCTGCTTTCTCTTGTCATCGCAGGCTTTATTCTCAGCAAGGCCCTACCAAAATTTTGGGAGAATATCCAGATCTTCCTAGACCATGTGCCCAGCGATGTGGATCTTAGTCAGCTTTATCAGGAAATAGCAGTGCTGGAAAACGTGCGAGCCATTACCCAGCTCAATGTCTGGACGACAGATGGTTTGGAAAAATATGCCATGCTTCATATCTGTCTGGAAGATCCAAATTTGCTGGCTGAAACGCAGGCTGTCCTGCGCCAAAAGCTCTTGGCTTATGGCATTGCCAAAGTGACCATTCAGACCGATGAAAGCTTGCAGGAACACCAAGAATATTGTATTGGTAAAGAATAAGCCAGCTTCCCAGAGAAATTCTGGGGTTTTTGTTTGCGGAAATAAAAAAATTCTCAAATAGCACATAAATGCTTGTCTTTTTTTCTTGTGTGTGATATATTTATAACATAAAGGTGTTAAATATTTCTAACATGCGAAAGGAGTCTATCATGAAAAAAAGTCAAAAAATGGGTGGCCTCATTTTGGTCGCCACCGCTCTCTTTATTGATTTTACTGTTTTCCTTGCTCCCAGCAATCTCAGCTGGTCAGCCAAGTGGATGATTGTCGGTTTGGTAAGTATAGGTCAGCTTATAAGCATCTGGTCTTGGTTTCACATGAAACCATGGCCTAAGAAGATAAAAGAGGTCCAAGAAAAGCAAGTCTATAGTCTAACCATGAAATTTTATAATCTGTTGAATCTTACGGCAACCTCTATCTATACTGTCGGAATTTGGTTGTGGACTCCAAGCACCAATCCGCCCTTTATAAAGTACATTGCTTTGGGAGGCCTCCTAGCTATCCAGTTTCTCTTTCTGTTATTTTTTGCCTTGAAAAAGGTCAAGGAGAGAGCAGACGAGCGCTTTTATGCCAATCTGGCAAAAGCAGCGACTTTGATGTTTGCCATCTGCATAGCAACTTTACTGGTACTTGCAGGGCTTAGTGCTAATGTAGGATCTATCACAGTCAATGCCGGAATATTTTTCATCATGATTGGTGTCTTGGTGTTACTCTTTGGATTTGTCTTCTTTTCATTTGAAAAGAGAGGTTAAAAATGGCCAAGGAAAGCAATATTATCACCAATCTCAAATCTATCCGAGAATCCAGAGGCATGACCCAGCAGGAATTAGCTGACCGTATCGGTATGCGGCGCGAAACGATCTTGCATTTGGAAAATAATCGCTACAATCCCTCGCTAGAGATGGCTTTAAAAATCGCTCTGGTTTTTGATTTGCGGGTGGAAGAACTCTTTCAATTAAAGGACACAGGGGGACAATCATGAAGACGGTTTTTGACTACCAAAGGGAAGGTGAAAAAGGAGAGATTCGCCGCTTTGTCCTGCTATCTACATCGCCCAGACGCAAGGAATTGCTGAGCTTTTTGAATCCAGAGATTCAGGCTGTAGAAGTGGACGAGCGAGCTATCGAAGAGCAGTGTATGGCAAGCATCGATGATCAAGATTTTCTGACCAAGGTAGCCAAGATTTGTTGTGAGATTTCCAAGGCCAAGTCTGATTTGGACTTGGAAGCCGAGACCCTTTATATTTCGGCTGATACCATCGTCGTGGTGGATGATCAGATTTACAATAAACCACAGGATTTAGCTGAAGCCAGTCGGATGTTTCGCTCTTACTTTGGCAAGAGCCACCATGTAGTGACCTCGGTCTGTCTACGTATGCAGGGTTTTCTAGAAGACTTTTACACCGTGGCGCAGGTGGACTTTGTAGATTATTACCCAGAATTAGAGCCTATCGTCGAGGCCTATCTACATGACAAGCGTCCGCTAGACAAGGCGGGTGCTTATGGCTTTCAGGAGTTGGATCCTCGCTTTATCCGTTCAATTACAGGTGATATGCACACCATCATCGGCCTGCCTGTCGCTGAGACCAGCTATCGGATTTTTAGAGATAGCAAAGGAAAAGATTAGGTTTTTGATTTCTATCCTAAAACATCAAAAAATCTCCCCATAAGTGATTATCCACTTTCTCGGGGAGATTTTTCTATGTTTTGAGCTTGGGACTGGATCTTAGATGTTTACATCGCTCCAGCTAAATGGTGTGTAGCCAAGCAACTCAATCCCGTCAATCTCAACGGATTTAATAATTTCTTGAACGTTGTCTTGAATGTTCTTAGCTAATTGCGGGTGGTCAGAGACCTCAGAACAAGTCTCAATGACCAACAGAGGCTTGTGGTAGCGCTCGTATAGCTCAGACATGGCAATCCGAAGAAGGACAGGTTGTGCAAGGCAAGTTTCTACATTTTTGCGGACATATTTGTTGGTAAACAAATCTTGGATATTTTCTGCCGCATAATGTGAGAAGGCAATAAAGTCCACGACTCCTTCTCTTAAGGCGAAGACATCCTCTTCCGTAATGCCCAGATCCAGCTGATTTCGCTCAATGTAGCGAAGGAAGTGGTTTGGATAGTGGCCCTTGGTCTGCACATCTGTAAAAATGTAGTTTTTACGTCTGTTCAACTCATGGCCCAAGGCATCGGTAGCTGAGTGATTTTCTTGGTGGGAATCACTATTGATGGTAATCAAGCTACCAAATTGGAAGGTTGGATTGATGGTTTGACCGAGCTTAACCACGTTTGCGGACGCGATTAGCTGATGGTGAGCAGCCAGCCAAATTTGTTGCTCTTGGTTTTCCGTGCTGTCAAAGTGTAGTCCAGCGCCTAAGAATGGCAAATAGGAAAGAGCGCTCATTTCTTTAAAGGTAATCCAGTAAGTGACTTTTTCTTTAAAGTGGGTCAAAACGGCTTCGCAATACTTTTCGTACAGGGCAATCATTTGACGACTTTTCCATGCGCCGTATTTTTCATACAAATGAAGCGGGAAATCGAAATGAGACAGGCTTACAATTGGTTCGATGTCATTTTCGAGAAGTGCATCGATAATTGACTCATAGAAAGCAAGGACCTTAGCATCGGGTCTCCGCTCTTCTCCAGTTGGAAAGAGGCGAGTCCATGAAAGGGATAGCTGGTAGGTATTGAAGCCCATTGTTTTAATTTTTTCAATGTCTGCTAGATAATCCTGTTTGCTGGAGCCTTGTTTGAACAAATCGTAGGCTCCTAGGGGAATTGTTCGATAGTCAACTGTTCCGTCCATGACAGAGAGACGATAGTCTTCACCATACTGGGGTAGAATGTCGGTGATTCCTAGACTTTTACCATTACTTGATAGAATATTTCTAATCATATTAGTTCCTTTCAGTATTCATTCGCTGTTTGTTCTGAGCTTATTTTTTATGTCTCTTGGTAATCATGGCCAAGGTTGATAAATTCTGTGTGACAGTAGTAAACTCAGAAGCCATGCTTTGCGATTGATATACGGCAGCAGACAGACTGATCGAATGGGCTCTCTCTGCACTGATTGATTGTTCAATGATCATTCTTTGTGATTGCGATTCAGCGATAGATAGACTGATTGAACGCTCTCTTTCCACGCTCATTGATTGCTCAATGGCGATACTTTGTGATTGTGATTCAGCAATAGACAGGCTGCGTGACTGTTCTTGCTCTAGGCTGATAGACTGCTCAATAATAATGCTGTGTGCTTCAGATTGGGCAAGGTAGATGCTGAATGAATGATCCCGTTCGACGCTGATTGATTGTTCAACGGCTCTGCTGAGGACTTTAGATTCTGCAGTAGATAAACTAAATGATTGTTCTTGCTCCAAGCTGGTAGACTGCTCAATAGTATCTCTTTTCGCTCTAGATTCCGCAGCTGCCAAACTGTATGAATATTCCTGTTCCAGGTTGCGAGATTGTTCTACCGCCGCATGTTGTGATTGCGATTCAGCGATAGATAGGCTGCGTGACTGTTCTTGTTCCAAGCTGATAGACTGCTCTACGGCCACGCTTTTCGCTTCGGATTCCGCCATAGACAGGTTAGTAGATACTTCATTTTCTAGGCTGATAGATTGTTCAATCGCGATACTTTGTATTTCATTTTCTGTAATAGATAAGCTTAGCGATGCCTCGTTTTCAGCACTGATAGACTGTTCAATTGCCCGACTTAAGGCTTCAGATTCCGCGATAGATAGGCTGATAGATGCTTCATTTTCTACGCTAATTGATAACTCGATCGCTTTACTTAGTGCTTCAGACTCTACGATAGATAAGCTAGTAGACACTTCGTTTTCCGTCATAATAGACTGTTCAATAGCTCTATCTAAGACTTGGGATTCTTCTACAGACAAGCTGGTAGATGCTTCGATTTCTGCACTAATTGATTCTTGGACTGCAATGCTTTGCGAAACAGATTCAGCTACAGACAGGCTAGCAGACGCTTCGATTTCTGCACTGATTGATTCTTGGATGGCGATGCTTTGCGAAACAGATTCAGCAACGGACAAGCTAGTAGATGCTTCCAATTCCGCACTGATTGATTCTTCAATAGCGATGCTTTGAGACACAGACTCAGCCACAGATAGGCTCAGCGAAGCTTCCAATTCCGCGCTAATGGATTCCTGAATGGCAATGCTTTGAGAAATAGACCCAGCAATAGACAAGCTTGTAGATGCTTCCAATTCTGCGCTAATGGATTCCTGAATCGTGATGCTTTGGGAAACAGATTCCGCCACCGACAGGCTAAGAGAAGCTTCGATTTCTGCGCTGATTGATTCTTGGATAGCAATGCTTTGTGACACCGATTCCGCCACCGATAGGCTAAGAGAAGCTTCGATTTCTGCGCTGATAGATTCTTGAATGGCAATGCTTTGAGAAATAGACTCAGCTACGGACAAGCTGGTAGACGCTTCCAATTCTGCTCTAATGGATTCCTGAATCGCGATGCTTTGTGACACCGATTCTGCTGCCGATAGGCTAAGGGATGCTTCGATTTCTGCACTGATAGATTCTTGGATAGCAATGCTTTGCGCCACAGACTCAGCCACCGACAAGCTCTTAGATGCTTCGAATTCCGCACTAATCGATTCTTGGATGGCAACGCTCTGAGACACAGATTCAGCAATCGACAAGCTCTTAGATGCTTCGATTTCTGCGCTGATAGATTCTTGGATCGCGATGCTTTGCGATACAGATTCCGCCACGGACAAGCTAGTAGACGCTTCGATTTTCGCGCTGATCGATTCTTGGATGGCGATGCTTTGAGACACAGACTCAGCAACAGATAAGCTCAGCGACGTTTCCAATTCTGCGCTGATAGATTCTTGGATAGCGATGCTTTGCGATACAGATTCCGCCACGGACAAGCTCTTAGACGCCTCGTTGTCCGCACTGAGAGACTCTTCCGCGGCCATGCTTTGAGATACAGACTCAAAAATTGATAAGCTCAGCGACGCTCTATTTTCTTCAAGGATTGATTGCTCGAAGGCATAACTTTGCGCAATTGACAAGCTAGCAGAAGTATCCGTTTCCTTGCTGTCAGATTGCCCAACTTCCAAACTTTGTGTCTGTGATTCGGTTACTTCTAAACTACGAGAAGCCTTTTTACTTTCTATACTTAATGATAGAGATATTGAATCAGCAGTGCTCTTCAAGCCCCTCTTTTTCATAGAATCTGAAGAAATGCTTGTCTCAGCAGATTCTGTCGTGCTAGCTGCCTGGCTTTTCGCTGCCATTTTTTCCTGCTCCAGACTAGTTTCGCTTTCTACAGCTGGAGATTCGTCTACTTCTTCTCCACCGATATTCATAACATCCAAGCGGTCGTAGTATTGGATCGATTCCAAAGCTTTCTCAATGAGGAAATTTTCTCTATCTTCTGGGTTCACATTGACTTGTGAGTTACTTCCTTCATTGTTATGAGCCGCAGAAGTGGATGATTCGTCCTCTTCTCCTTTTATAAGACGCTTAAAGCCACCTAAAAAATTACGAAACATACCTTTGTTCTCTTCATTATTTGGCATGGACATACTCTCCCTAATTCTAATAATAATACTATTATAAAGGCTATC
>ERZ772973.279-NODE-279-length-28587-cov-21.116_pt1 | contig 28587 bp, 25 predicted proteins | sample MGYA00580672_ERZ772973 | MGnify/ENA primary metagenome ERZ772973 (study PRJEB29015, sample SAMEA2737938) | human oral metagenome | biome: human oral; feature: human-associated habitat; material: dental | place: China | collected 2152 ...
TTGCTTCAGCAAACTCGGCTAAAACTTTTGCACCAATCTCTTTATGGGTGATCATACGCCCTTTGAAGCGAATAGATACCTTAACTTTGTTCCCTTTTTCAAGGAACTTGCGAGCATTGCGAAGTTTCGTTTCGAAATCACCCTTATCGATAACTGGGCTCAAACGAACTTCTTTCACGGTCACAACGCTTTGTTTTTTGCGTTGTTCTTTTTGTTTCTTCTGGTACTCAAATTTGAACTTACCGTAGTCCATAATTTTAGCAACAGGCGGTTTTGCTTGGGGTTGAATCAATACCAAGTCAACATTCGCACTATCAGCCAATGCTTGTGCTTCGCTGAGTGGCTTAATGCCTAGCTGTTCTCCCTCAAGACCGATCAAGCGAACTTCACGTACACGAATTTCATCATTGATGAATAAGTCTTGCTTTGCTATGGTTTTCACCTCTTTTTTATTATTAGAGAAAAACAAGAACGGGCCTGTAATGATACAAGCCCGCACGTTATGATAGCGTTTCTTAGAAACTTTTCATCCGTAGGGCCAGGCAACTTGATGTCACAAGGCGAGAAGCTCTCACTTCTGCTTTTCTCAACTTTTATATGATACCAAGTTTTCTATCCCTTGTCAAGATAAAAAGTCATTTTTTCGAAAAACTTTCTGTTTTCTTCTTGATGTCCGCATCAAAAAGAGAGAACCTAGTTGGTTCCCTCCTTGTGTTAGTTTTTTCCTCACCTTCCGTATAGGAATGCTAAGACCTATTAAAAACTTCCTTTTTACGTGAACTTCCCCATCTTTCAATAAATAGAATCCCCGCTAACAAAAGGATAATCAGGCAAGGTAGTAAGACCATCCCCATGCTCCAATTCAGATTAACATTATCAATTTGCTTAGGTAATCTTCCAGATAAAATCTCCACTGAACGCAAGTAAGTAAAGGGAATTAGATGGGCAATACTCTGAAGAGGTTGGATCGTTTGGATACCAAACAACAAGCCAACAATCCCAATGAGTGAAAGAAAGAGGACGGGCATTTTTTGCTTGAAAAAGTAAGCAATCAAGTAGACGACTTCCACAATGACAATAAAGGCTAAGAAAGTTAAGAGCAAGCTAGGAAATAACACATCCTGTATCTTCCCAATAGTTACCTCTTGATTCGCTAAGCTATAGATTGGGTAGGGATAATCTAACTGTCCAAAACCACTTATCAGACTTCCCACTAGAAAAGAAAAGCCACAGATTCCGATAAACAGCACGGTTACATAACCCACCCCAACTCCAAGAGAGGACATGGCAAATGTCACTTTTGAAAAAGGATATAACTGAGCTGTATCGAGATTATTTTGATATCTTTCCGCGAACAGTTGTGTTAGCATAAAGATAATAGCAATCACAAACAAGGTCGGGATGATCGTCTCTAAAATCCAGACAATCTGATCAATCCCGTGGGTCGGAAACTCCAAAATATGTGCTTTTATGTTTAAGGGATACAGGGCTTGGTAAATCTTTCGTTGGCGGTCAACTGACATTTTAAATTCAGAGTCAGAAGTCGGTTGATTTGACACAACTTCATAATTCTTCTCTTCATCTTGCCACTGCAAATAGTAGGCTTCTTTCCAGCGCCCTTCTTTTAATAAATTCAGAATTTCTGTCTTTCGCTTCAAAAGATTTTTTTGCGATTCTAAATTACTTTTAGCAAACTGGTATTCCTCCGAGCTGGTGTCAGATATTTGGGAGAGTTTCTCTTCATATCCATTGATGACTCTCTCATCTTTTACAAGACGGGTTTCCAACTCGCTCTCCAAGCTGTGTGAGTTTGCAGTCTGACTATTTAAATAAAAGGTAACACCGAGTACAGATGCAAATAAAAGTAAGATAATCCAGTTTAAACGACTTTTGAAAACTTTCTTTAATAAAAATAGGCTAATATCTTTCATAACGGAACCTCTTCTATCTGCCCCTGACGAATGGTTACCATGCTATTGCAAATCTCCACTAACTCCTCTTTGTAGTGGGAACTCAAAAGAACCAGCTGTTCTTTTCTATCGATTTGTGCCAGCCTATCAAAAAACTTCTGTCGATAATATTCGTCTAAACCATTTGTTACCTCATCCATGAGCCAGCATTTCGCCTGACTGAGGAAATACATAGCAATCACCAAGCGTTGCTTCATCCCTAAGGAATACTTGCGGATGGGAAGGTTGATATAGTCAGACATTTCCCAATAGGCGATTTCGTCCCCCAAGTTTAGGTCTGACTTCCAGATGTTTTTTATGAGACGAAGGTAGTCCATCCCACTTAAGTTTCCATCCAGCCATTCAACGCTCTCATAATAAAACAAAGAAGGAGGGGCTGCGATATGTCCACTACTAAGGGGAAGCAGTTTGCTCACAGCTCGGAACAGGGTCGTCTTTCCCGAGCCATTGATAGCAAGAAGGCCATAAATCCTGCCCTTTTCAAATGTGAAATCAACATCTTGTAAGATGACTTGTCGCGTTTTTAAGGTAACATGAGTAAGAGTTAACATATCCAGCCCTCCTTTTTCTCACTCTTTAACGATTAATAGTTTCCGCTGTAATGGTTTACTACCTTATAACGATTGTAGTTCCAGCCTCCGCCAATTTTATACTCATCGTAGCCTTTACAACGAGATCCTGATGGGATGTAAATATATTGATAGTTGTGATAATTCATACTATACTTCAAAGCGGTATTCCAATCATACCGATAAGTTTTAAGAACACTCACAGCAGATACACTGGATTGAAAAAGACTAATAGATAATAAACTAGCTAATAAAACGACTTTTGCTGATTTTTATGTTTTCATTGCATTTATATTTTTTCTTGAAAGCGCTTTAATTATATCATTTTTCTCGGTATTATGCAACAGATTTTCTGTTTATCTCACTAATATATAACATTTTTCTTTCTAACGAACGCTTTCAATTCGCCAACTCTTCCATCCTTTAAAGCGAGTGGCTCCTTGCTGATCGGTTCGGTAAATCTTACTCTTGATGGATTCCAGTCGTGTCAAGGTTTCCTGATGGGGGAGCTTCACACGATTGTTCTTTCCAACTGAGATGAGTGTAATTTCTGGTTTGAGTTTTTCTAAAAAGACCGAACTTGATGATGTTTTAGCACCATGCTGCCCGACTTTCAAGACATCCACCTCTAAGGTAGGGTGTTGCTTTAAAAGTTCCTTCTCTCCCTTCTCTTTCAAGTTTCCAGTAAAGAGAAAGTGCTTATCCAAGAGTTTCCCATAAAGAACAAGGGTATCATCTAGATTAGCTTCTCCATTTTCCCTTGTAGATAACACTTCTAACTGACTTCCAAAAATGGATAACTTGTCCCCAACTGTCACACTTCGCACCCTGGTGTTAGTCGCTTGTAGTTCTGCCACAAATTCCTTCTGTGTCAGACTCCCTTTTGATACTAAAATCTCCCCGACATGGAAAGCCTTGGTCACCTCCAGCAAATCACCAACATGTTCTTTATCAGTGTTGGTCAAAATTAGCTGGTCAATCTTGGCTACTCCGCAATTTTTAAGATAGGGAATCAAGGTTCGCTGGGCATTGCTGGTTGTCGCCTTTTTTTGCCAATTCTCAACTTTCTTATCAGATTCTGCCTTGCCTCCTACATCTATGAGAATGGTTTTACCAGTTACATCCCGTAGGAAAATACTTTCCCCTTGCCCAACATCCAGCATGGTGATTTCATTTTCAAGTGGATGCTTGATCAAGAAAAAGAGCCCCACAAGAAACAAGCTTAATCCTGCTACTCTTTTGATGTTTTTCCTCATGTCATAGACCAAGGCTAATGAAACTAAGAGAAGAATCAAAAGCCATGCGGTGGGTTGTCCAAATACCAAAGGCCTGCTTGTCAGCTGTGATACCAAGCGAATGATGCTCTCCAACCATTCAAAGATAAGGTTAAATTGAACGGCAGGATAGACAAAAGAAAAGGCAAACAAGATAGATAAGAGTGGTAAGAAAATCAAGTCAAAAAGAAAGGAAAATACAAAGGTCAAAAGGATAGACCAAGGCTGAAATTCTGCAAAATAAAAGGAAAGAATGGGCAATATTCCCAAGGAAATGACCAGACTTTCTCTGGCAACAGCCTTGAGCCCCTCTCCTTCTTTGCTTGTCATGGTCAAGATAAAAGCGTAAGCACAGGACAAGACACCTCCTGCCGTTAGGAAAAAGTTGGGCATAATGATAAAGAGGACAAGAACCGTCAAGGCAAAATTGTCCAAGCTCTTAACACCATGTTGGGCTAGTAACTTTTGCAAGAGGCTGCGGATGACCGAAGCTGAGAATCCTGTCAGACCTGCATAGACCAAAGAGAATGGATAAGCCAACCATTTCCACTTTTCTTGAGTTAAGCTCAATCGCAAGAGGAGTTTCTTAAAGGCATCCATAAAGAAACCTACCTGCATACCCGACAATGCAAAAAGGTGGATAATTCCTAGACTGGAATAAAGCTCGTTCATCTCCTCGAAGTCCGTATCCAGATGTCCTAGCAACAGCCCCGTCATGTAGTTGCGCATAGGATCTGGAAAGTTCGTCTTGATCCAAACTACGGCCTTTCGACGTAAACTGGACAGATTTTCTCCTATATCCCAACTGCTAACCTGTTTAAATGACTGGATTTTTTTGATATTGAGAGTCTGGTAAATTCCCTGAGTCTTCAGGTAGGCTTGGTAGTCAAATCCACCAAAATTTCTCTGCCCTTCTGGCTCGGACAGTTTTCCTTCTAGTTCTATCTCATAAATATCTGTCAAAGCTTGAAATTGCTCTTTCTCCTCCTCGGACTGGAGTTTATAATAGACTTGAAAAATGCGTCCATCAGACTTGCCTCGAAAGGACAGGCTATCTCCATTGACTTTGATAGTATCTGGTAAAATCCTCACCTTTTCAACATAAGCGACTAAGTTTTGACTAGCTTGTGTCTGGTGCCAAGTTTGAAATAGAAACCAGACTCCAAAACAACTACAAATCGCTAGAACTTTGCCTCCAGATTTCCAAGGAAATTGAAAAAAGAGGCAGATCAGCAAAAAAACAAAGCCTAGTAAAGCAAGATAGGACGCTGAGAAAATGGCATAGTAAAGCCAAAGTAACAAAAAGCCCAGATAGATTAAGGGGATAGGAAGACTCTTAATCCACTGTAACATAGTCTTTTAACTTTTCTATGGTCTTTGCGCCAATACCAGAGACCTTCTTGAGTTCGTCTACCGACTTGAACTTGCCATTTGCCTCACGATGATCGATAATATCCTGGGCTCGTTTTCCTCCCAAACCTTTGACCTGCTTGAGCTCTTCCAGACTAGCTTTATTTAGGTTGACCTTCTTATCCTTACTTGTAGAAGGAGTCGTTCCCGAACCAGTCTGCTGACTAGTTGCTTCTTCCCCCTTTGTCGGGACGTAAACTAGAGCCTCGTCGCTGACTTTCTGGGCTAAGTTGAGCGACTTGCTATCTGCTTGCTCTGTCAAGCCACCAGCCTTCTGAACAGCATCATTGACCCGACTTCCTACTGGCAAATCATAAATCCCTGGCGATTTGACAGCACCTTTGACATCCACTGTAACCAAATCTTGTTCAGGGGACTCTTCCTTTTCTTCCTTCTTCACTTCTTTTTCAGACGATGAATCCTTTGAAACAGCTGCAACTTCAGCCTGCAAATTTGTTTCTTTCACAGATGTTTGTGAACTTGGTTTTAGCAGGAAAAAGCCGCCTAAGGCCAGACCCAAACCTGCACAGATGACAATGATTTTATACTCTTTGATTTTCTCGATAATTGCTTCCATATTTTCTCCTCTCTTAGATTATTCGTAAGAGAAAGAAAAAACAGTCGAAAATTTCTTTTCAACTGCTTATTTATTTGCAAAATAGTCTTCCTTGGTCAAGACATAATGAACTCTTGTAACGATTCGACCTGGCTCTTTTTTGTCCATTCTGGCATAAGGTTCTTCGTGGGAAAAACGCATACCTGATTTCTGCATCACCTTTCCTGATGCAGGATTATCCTTGTCGTGAAGGGCAGTCAACTTGTTCATTCCAATCTTCTCAAAAGCCAGCTCAATCACGGCTCGAGTGGCTTCTGTTGTCAATCCTTGCTTCCAATACTTTTTATTGATAATGTAGCCAATAGCTGCCTTTTTTAAGACTGTGTCAATCTTGTGCAGGTCAATGGTACCGATAAACTGACCACTGCTTTTTAGTTCGATCCCCCACCGTCCCAAGGGATTGGCCAAGTAGAACTGAGCAATATTGTTCTTAGTTTCTTCCAAACTTTGATTGGTTGGAAAAGTGTAGCGTGTATTTTCTCTGTCTGAGGCATACTGAAACATAGCTTCTGCATCGTCCAAAGTTACAGGTCTAAGCACTAAACGTTCTGTCTCGACTATTGGATACTGGGCTAGTTTTAAAAAGATTGATTCCATCTTATCTCCTTTCGTTTCAAAACCGAATCCCTCTTAATCTCTAAGTTTTCAACTACAAAAGGGTCTGCTATATTCTTCATATTCTTACAACATCTAAGGATTTTAGCTTATCTAGATTTATTTCGTTTTTCCAAATAAATCTTTAGTAATTAAGGATAATCCCCCGAAACCTATAAAACCTGTATTCCTATCGTCAAAGTAACCTTCACGGAATAAAACAATTCCACCACTACTAACCACATTCTCAATATACTCGCTATTTTCAGCTATTATCTTTGAAAAACCTGACTGTAAAAAAGTTGTAACTTTAAGTCCCTCCGGCAACAATAATAAATGAGCTGTTAGTTTTACTAGCAAGATTGAAACAATGTCTGAAACAGACTCTCTATCTGATATTTGAATTCCACCAAAAAATTTCACTTTATTATTCTTCGTAATCATAATCTCTTCAGAATAAATTGCATTCCTAACCTCTAGGTGTTGCTTTTTTAGCAATTTCCAAAGTTTATAATATTGGATTATTCTAGTATTATCATTAAAGCAATCATCCCCTAATACTAAGTATAGATTAAAATTATTTTTAGCTGAATAGTCATATAATTGCGAAATCAAATACTGTAAATACTCCTCCCTTCTTCTATAGTCACCAATTATCTCCCAACGTCTTACATGAATTTTTTGTACTGACATAAAGTTGAGAGAAGAAGTATCAGCATTGACTTCTGTATGGATTATCATAAAACTTTCTCCTATCCTAACTTATATATTTTCCTACTAGCTTAGCAAAAAAAGCTCATCAAAGCAAAAGTTTTTCTTGATTTTTGAAGCGGTTTCATATAAAATAAAACCATCACATTTTTGATTTATGAAATGGAATGTGACAACTAAAATAATCCCGTCAATTGAAAGGTAAGTTATCTCTATGTTAATTGGAATTCCAAAAGAAATTAAAAATAATGAAAACCGCGTTGCCTTGACACCTGCTGGTGTCTATAGCCTAGTTAGCCGTGGTCATCGTGTCCTCATCGAAACAAATGCTGGTCTCGGTTCAGGATTTACTGATGCAGACTATCAAAAGCAAGGTGCTGAGATTGTCGCTACTGCTAGTGAAGCTTGGGCAGCAGAGTTAGTCGTGAAAGTAAAAGAGCCATTAGCTTCTGAATATGCTTACTTGCGCGACGATCTTCTCCTCTTCACCTACTTGCACATGGCCGCTGCGCCAGAATTAGCAGGTGCCATGCTAGCAGCCAAAACAACAGGAATTGCCTATGAAACTGTTCGTGATAATCAAGGACATCTGCCACTCCTCGTTCCTATGAGTGAGGTTGCAGGTCGTATGGCGGTGCAAATCGGAGCTCACTTCCTTACTAAGCAAGCTGGTGGCTCTGGTGTTCTACTTGGTGGTGTACCAGGTGTTCCAAAAGGAAAAGTAACCATCATCGGTGGCGGTGTCGTCGGTACACATGCTGCCCGTATCGCCCTTGGACTTGGTGCTCAAGTAACTATTTTAGATATTAGTGCTAAACGTCTTTCAGTCCTAGAAGATGTTTTCGGAAACCAAATCCAAACTCTTATGTCTAATTCATTCAACCTCGAAGCAAGCGTGAAGGATGCTGATGTGGTAATTGGAGCGGTCCTCATCCCTGGTGCCAAGGCACCAAAACTGGTAACAGATGAGATGGTCAAACAAATGCGTCCAGGATCTGTCATCGTTGACGTTGCCGTTGACCAAGGCGGTGTTATCGCAACAGCAGATCGTGTGACAACGCACGATGAACCCGTCTATGAAAAACACGGTGTACTCCACTATGCTGTTGCCAACATCCCTGGCGCCGTAGCCCGTACTTCTACCATCGCCCTGACCAATGTCACTCTTCCTTATATCGAAGCTTTGTCTGACAAAGGATTCGCACAAGCAATCTCTGAAGACGAGGGCTTACGTCAAGGAGTTACAACTTATCAAGGTTACTTGACCAGTCTTCCAGTTGCCCAAGGGCTAGATAAGGACCACACTTCGATTGATGAACTTGTCTAAAGACATTAACTAGTTAACATAAATACAAGAAAGAGCAGTCTCATCTCAACTGCTCTTTTTCTTGATTTTCTGGTATCGAAAAATATCCACAAAAACCATATATTCTCTCAATTTTTCAATACCAACAAGAATGTTCCCAGAATGTAAAACCAACGATTATTAAAAATTCCTATTCTTTAACCAAACTCCTCATGTTAAGTTGGAAAGTGGAGAAGATTACGATTTATCATACTGTTTCTTATAACTAGACTAAAAACAACAAATTTTCTATCCTATACTATCTATAAACTAAAAGTCGCAAGAGAGACAGCGCTAGACTGAATTATCCTGCTCCAAAATGTCCCCACAGTATTGACTACTTGGTTAAAATAGGTCTTCCTAAATTCACTCAACGATTGATAAAGATGCCCCATACGACTGCTATCGAGAAAAGTTTTACCTGTCACCGGTTCCAACTGCATTCTTAACCAACATGAATCTAAAGCTCTGTTTTAACTGCCGTTTGCATATCTTGGGAGGAGGAACGGACTATGGAGTGACGAATGTAACCAATCTTTTCCTATGATATTCCAAACAGAGAAAGACCAAGTGAAGGGCATTAAAATGGAACATGTTTAGTCCCTACAATAAAATCCCTATCCAAGATAATTAAGCAAAATGTTTTTATTTTTTGTATTTTTGACAACTTTAAAGTTAGAATAGTCACTGGATATCAAAAAGAAGAGAACCAGTACGGCTCTCTTCAGAGTATGATTTCTTATTTACCAACAATAGTTGACCGAGACTCATTTTTTCTTACAATTTACCTGCTACGGCATCCAACAAGTCTTGGATTTTCGCTTGGTTGCTTCCTCCTGCCATGCCCATATCTGGTTTCCCACCACCACGTCCATCGACGATTGGAGCCAATTCTTTAACTAAGTTACCCGCGTGGACGTCGTTGGTCTTGCTTGCAACAAGAATGTTGACTTTGTCACCGATAGCTGCCACTAGGACAAGAAGATCAGAATAGTCTTTTTGTTTCCAGTTATCTGCAAAGGTACGAAGGGCACCTGCATCTGATACAGATACTTGGCTCGCAATGTAACGGTAACCATTGACTTCCTTCACATCCTTGAAGACATCACCAGCAGCTGCGGCTGCAGCTTTTTCCTTCAATTCTGCATTTTCTTTTTGCAATTGACGGAGCTGCTCTTGAAGGCCTTCAACTTTATGAGGTACTTCCTTGAGTTGAGGTGCTTTCAAGGTTGCTGCTACTGCTTTAAGGGCATCCTCTTGTTCACGGTAGGCTTCAAAGGCTTCCTTACCAGTCACTGCCAAGATACGGCGAGTTCCTGATCCGATCCCTTCTTCTTTGACAATCTTGAAGAGGCCAATCTCAGAAGTGTTGCCAACGTGGGTACCACCACAAAGCTCAACAGAATAGTCGCCGATGGTTACAACACGAACTTCCTTACCGTATTTCTCACCAAAGAGAGCCATAGCTCCCATTTCTTTAGCTGTCTCAATATCAGTCTCAACAGTTTCCACTGCGATTGCTTCCCAGATTTTATCATTGACTTGTTGTTCAATGGCACGGAGTTCCTCTGCTGTCACCGCTTGGAAGTGCGTAAAGTCAAAGCGAAGGAATTCGACTTCGTTAAGTGAACCTGCTTGCGTTGCGTGGCTTCCAAGGATATTGTGAAGCGCTGCGTGGAGCAAGTGAGTTGCCGTGTGGTTTTTCATGACACGAAGACGACGATTGGTGTCGATGCTAAGTGTGTATTCTTGGTTCAAAGCAAGCGGAGCATGGACTTCAACTGTATGTAGCGGTTGGCCATTTGGTGCTTTTTGAACATCTGTCACCGTAGCCACGATGTTTCCAGCAGCGTCCAAGATTTTACCATGGTCTGCAACCTGTCCACCCATTTCAGCGTAGAACGGAGTCTCAGCAAAGATGAGAGAGGCAGTTCCTTCAGAGACAGCTTCTACTTCAGCATTGTCTGCTACGATAGCCACCAGTTTAGAAGGCAATTGACTGGCATTGTAGTTAAAGACGCTCTCAACAGTGATGTTTTGAAGGGTTTCATTTTGCATACCCATTGAACCACCCTTGACAGCTGACGCACGCGCACGTTCTTGTTGCTCTTTCATGGCTGCTTCAAAACCTTCACGGTCTACAGTCATGCCAGCTTCTTCGGCGATTTCTTCTGTCAATTCCACTGGGAAACCGTAAGTGTCATAGAGTTTGAAGACATCTTTCCCCGCGATAACGCTTTGACCTTTTTCTTTCAAGTCAGTTACAATGGTTTCTGCAAAGTGTTGACCTGAGTGGAGGGTACGAGCAAATGATTCTTCCTCGCTCTTAACGATTTTTTCAATAAAGTCACGTTTTTCAAGCACTTCTGGGTAGTAGCTTTCCATGATTTTTCCAACAGTTGGAACGAGTTTGTAAAGGAAAGGCTCGTTGATACCCAATTTTTGACCATGCATAGAAGCACGACGGAGAAGACGGCGAAGAACATACCCACGACCTTCATTTCCTGGAAGGGCACCATCACCAATAGCAAATGAAAGAGAACGGATGTGGTCCGCAATGACCTTGAAGCTCATATTGTCGCCATCTTGGTCATAAACCTTGCCAGACAACTTCTCAACTTCACGAATGATCGGCATGAAGAGGTCTGTTTCAAAGTTTGTCTTAGCACCTTGGATAACCGCCACCAAACGCTCCAAACCAGCGCCCGTATCAATGTTCTTGTGCGGCAATTCCTTGTATTCACTACGAGGAACAGCAGGATCCGCGTTAAATTGTGATAAAACAATGTTCCAGATTTCGATATAACGGTCGTTTTCGATATCTTCTGCAAGCAGACGAAGACCAATATTTTCTGGGTCAAAAGCTTCTCCACGGTCAAAGAAGATTTCTGTATCAGGTCCAGAAGGTCCCGCACCGATTTCCCAGAAGTTGTCCTCGATCGGGATCAAGTGACTTGGGTCCACTCCCACTTCAATCCAGCGGTTGTATGAATCTTTATCATCTGGATAGTAGGTCATGTAAAGTTTTTCAGCTGGGAAATCAAACCATTCTGGGCTTGTCAAGAGTTCATAAGCCCAAGTGATAGCTTCATCACGGAAGTAATCTCCGATAGAGAAGTTCCCCAACATTTCAAACATAGTGTGGTGACGAGCCGTTTTTCCGACATTTTCGATGTCGTTGGTACGGATAGCTTTTTGCGCATTGGTAATCCGAGGATTTTCAGGGATAATGGTCCCGTCAAAATATTTCTTAAGAGTTGCTACCCCAGAGTTGATCCACAAAAGAGTTGGGTCGTTTACAGGAACTAAGCTAACTGAAGGTTCTACAGAGTGGCCTTTGCTTGCCCAGAAATCTAGCCACATTTGGCGAACTTGAGCACTAGATAGTTGTTTCATAATATCTCCTTATTTACTTGTTTAATTTGATTGGCTTTCTAGCATCTCCACATAGTCAATCGCGACACAGAGGGAAATGACTAAATCTGCATAAGAGTCTTCGAGAACAGTTACAGTATAAGTTGAGGTTAAATGGAAAATTTCTTTCCTAATCTCGGCGATAAGCTGATCACGATCATCTAGCAATTTGAAATTCAAATCCCAGATATTGCCCTCGATACGAAGCCCCAGATTATCAAACTCATACTTATCTCGAAAGAAGGTCAACTTCTTACGAATGACGAAATTTGAACCGTCCCGTAACTGAATGTTAAAGCGAGGAAGCAAAGTAAAAAATTCTTTGCTGATTTCACTGACTTGCTCACCATAGGCGTCATAGATGGTAAAGGTTTTAGGAATTTGGAAAAAAGATCCCTCCACCTGATAGTTCACTACTCCTCTATCATCCTTGATATCGAAGCGTTCGCCCCCAAGACGAAACTTTTGTTTCACGAGAAATGTCTTCATAAACACCTCCAAAAATCAAAAGACAAGCTCACATCACGAAGGGCGAAAAACCGCGGTACCACCTTCATTCAATGAACTTGTCATTCTCAAAATCTTATGCAATTGTATGATTGAGTAGCACGACTTCCTAGCTTAGATGGCTCGCAGCACCGCCATTTCTCTGGACTAAGATAATTGAAAATCAATTCTCAACTTTATTATTATATCGTTTTTGGAGGAGTTCGTCAACTGGAAATGATCCTCATTTAAGAACCCCGATTCCCTACTTCCCTGATTACTTTTTCAGGATATATTTTTTCTTACTAATATCACTCTCTTTATCCCAACTTTTATCCCACATTTTCGAATTGCTAAAGATAGCTACGAAAATATTTGCAAATATAAAGAACCCTATCACCGAATGTATGGAGTCAGTTGTTAGGTATTGTCGATCCAAACCATTCTTTAGAGAGAATAGTATAACAGTTTGATGAACAGTCAAAAAGATTGGCCAGAAACTTTTTTTGAAAAAGGTAGACATTTTCATTATTTGTTACCGTTTTCTATTAAGATGAGATTAGTATACTACTAGGCAAGCAAATAAGCAACTAGAATATCTAAAGATACCGTTACAAAAATTACCTTCTATTAAAAAAACGAACCAGCGTCAACTGATTCGTTTCATGATGGATAACTCCTACTTCCTATACATTTTAAACTGGAGGAAGAGGTCGCTATATTTGCCTGTCCATTTATGGTCAAATTTCTCATAAACTTCTAGGTGTTTCATGGTATCAGCGTCTGGATAGAAGGATTTGTCCTCACGAGTCTCCTCTGGGAGCATTTCCTTGGCTGGTAAGTTTGGTGTTGCATAGCCCACATACTCCGCATTTTTCAGAGCATTTTCGGGTTTCAACATAAAGTTGATAAAGGCATAAGCTGCATCTTGGTTTTTCACGGTTTTTGGAATGACCATGTTATCAAACCAGAGGTTGCTGGCCTCAGTCGGCACGACATATTTGAGGTTAGGATTTTTCTCCAACATCTGGCTGGCTTCTCCTGAGAAGGTCACACCGATGGCAGCATTGTTCTGGATCATGTAACCCTTCATCTCGTCCGCCACAATGGCCTTGATATTTGGAGTCAGTTTGTAGAGCTTATCCACTGTCTCTTCCAACTGCTGAGGATCCTTTGAGTTGAGGCTGTAACCGAGCGAGTTAAGCCCGAGCCCCAGCACCTCACGTGCCCCATCAAAGAGCATGATAGAATCCTTATATTCTGGCTTCCAGAGATCATCCCAATGCTCAGGAGCCTCATCTACCATGGTTTCGTTGTAGACAATTCCCAAGGTACCCCAGAAATAAGGAATGGAGAATTTATTGCCCGGATTAAAAGACTGGTTAAGGAACTCTGGTCCGATGTTTTCAATTCTTTTCTCGATCAGCAAGACGGACTAGCCATTCAGGAACAGTCACATTTTTCCTAATGCCTTGTTACTTCTCACAAAAGGCGCAGGATCGATTTGAATCATTGATACAAAACCATCTAAAACTTCAATCTTTAAAATATCACTTGGAGTAGGTAGCGCCATCCCTTCATCGATATAAGAAGCTAAAACATTTTCAAGTATTTCACGAGCATTTTTCATCGCTTCATCGATATTTTTTCCTTCTGTACCACCGCCAAATTCTGGGAATTCTACCCAATATCCTGTTCCTTCTTTATGAAAAATAGCTGGATACGTTTTTAACATTCTACTACCTCCGATATGAAAAGACTTAAGAATGTAAAAATTACAATCCTAAATCTTCATTTTCATGAACTGGAATCGTGACAAGATAAGAAAAAACCTCTTTCTTAAAATGATGACAACTTCCTCTTTGAAGAACTTCAACCCATCCATTCTCAAGAGCTAGTTTCACCGTTTCTTTACCTGTAAGTGGCATATATCGTTGTTACCTCCTTACATTTACTATTATATGCATTATGCGCATATTTGTCGAATTAAAACAAACCACTTTTCTCAATAAATACAAAATAAAATAGACCAGTTTCCTAATCCACTTTATTCTATATTGGTCACACTTTGGTCAAAGATTCCAAAAAATACTATCCTATCTTAAAAACTAAATTGTGATGATTACCTTTAAACTAACACTTTAAATATTCTTTGTTTTTCTTTACACTTCCCAAAATGCCCCCTATGGATATTATGGAGCCTATTTTGTTGTAGAAAAAAGTCCCATATCATCTATAATGAAAAGCGACTAAACAACTCATTAGAAACTAAATGGAGGCTAAACAGAACTTATTTTAGAACACTCCATCTTTTCCACTAGGATTTTCAAGAATTAAACAATACTAGAAACTCTGTCTCCTAACAAATTTAGGAGAAACTTCAACAGATGTGACACTTTCCCCTTTAATAATTGCTAAAACACCTTCTATCATTTTTTGGGCTAACATAGCATAATTAGGAGAAATAGTAGACAGAGCTGGAGTATAATATTGCGAAATAGGAATATTATCGAATCCAATTATTGAAATATCATCAGGAATGGTAATCCCCTTCTCATAGCACGCACGAATCAGCCCTTGAACCTTCTCATCCCCAGAAACAAATATCATATCCGGATGATTTTGATTAGATAAATTATTTATAGCATATGAATAAACTGAATCAATTGTAGTTAAACCATAAATAACTTGCAAATCCATTAAATAATTTTTATCAGTCAAAAAAGTACGAATACCTTTTTCACGATCCTTATTAACAAGAGATTCCCCTCCCATAAGTAACAACATACTTTTAATATTCTCTTTTGTTACTAATTCCATCATATCATAAGTGGCTTGAAAATTGTTATTAGATACATAAACAACATCAGGTGTTCGAGATTCTCCAAAAACTATAAAAGGCATATTATTCTTCTGTAAATAATTAATCCGAATATCGTCTTTACTTTCATAAAATACTATTACTCCATCTATTAAGCTTCCTGTACTTGAAATTATTGAATTCCTAATCGTATCTTCTTCACCAAAGTATTCAACAATAGCGTTTACTCCAAACTCTTTACAAGTTTGTAGAACTCTATCTAGTAAAGTTTGAAACCAAATCAAGGGAAAAGAATCAATCTTTTTAACGGAAATCAAAATGTTTGTAGTTTCTTTCTTAGTCAAATTTTTTGCATATGCATTTGGAACATACGACAACTCATCAATGACTTTTTGAATAGCTCGATAAGTTTCTTCTTTTACCTTTTCACCACCGTTAATAACACGTGAAACAGTTTTTGGAGAAAAACCTGATAAATGCGCAATATCATAAATAGTTACCTTTTTTTCGTTTAAATTTTTCACTTTAGTCCTCCATTTATGATTTATCTAATTTTATTATACAATATTTACTTTTTTTAACAAGAGAATTTAGTAAAATATTTTAATGTATCTTAACAAAAAGTTTAATTTCAAAATTTTCTATTTTATACTCTATTCTTCCGATTCAAAAAAATAACATTGACAATTAAAATTTTTATTCTTTACAATTTTTTCTACTTCACAACTGATAAACTTGTATGAAAATAACTTACCACGAAAATATAAAAAATCATTTTCGGTAAAATCCATTGAAACTATAAAAGTATCTAATAACATTTGGACATAGCAGTCTAAAATCGGAATAATCTTTTCCTTAACAATAACTTTTGCTAATATATCATCAGCTGGTAAAGAAGACGAAAATACAATTTCACAAACATCATAAAAAGAATGAAATCTATATACTTGCACTAAAGAATTATATTCAAAATACGTTATTCTTCCACAGTCAAAATTAATATTATATACCTTCATTTATGTTTATCCTTATACTTTGCAAATAATTTCGAGTCAATTATCACCTAAAAAACAAAGGGACAAGAATAACTGCCCCTTTGTTTATTCTATATCAACTAACTTCTTCAACATAAATAACACCAACAATATTTGCTATTTCTTCCATCAGTCGAAGATGTTCAAATCTACCTGATAATTCCAGAGTAATAAATGACGCTATTTTTTTGTCTGGAACATCAAAGTATTCAATTCTGTCAGAATTAACATCTCCAAACGCTGTTCTTGAATCGGTCATTCTGATACCATTTTCTGCACAATAAACCAATACACGATTATAGGCTTCTGTAGATTTAACCACTATATACAATTCAATCATTTTAGAACGATTTTGTAGATATTTTTTTAGTGGTTGGAACATGGATATCACACCCCAAACAGAAATGGCTCCTAAAAGAGCACCCTCATAAAAACCTACTCCAATAGCTAATCCAATTCCTGCCGAAGCCCAAATGCCTGCTGCAGTTGTCAGACCTGTAATTTTCTTTTTATCAGTAATAAGAATCGTTCCAGCGCCTAGAAAACCCACACCTGATATAACTTGAGCTCCTAATCGTGTAGGATCTCCTGTCCCAAATTTATAAGATACGTATTCATTCGTCATCATAATCAAACATGAAGCTAGACAAACAATACTATAAGTTCGGATGCCTGCAGGCTGGGATTTGCTCCCTCTCTCTAAACCAATTATACTACCAATGACCACTGATAAAACAATCCTGACAACTATTTCAATATTTGATAACCCAAAACTAGTGGCTGTCATGATTATTTCCTTACTTTACGCCCCGGTCTTTGTGTGAAGTATAATACCGTTCCAGAAATAATCATCAGAACAATTGTATAAACAAATACCAGAGCTTGTGCATTAGATGTTGCTGTTTCATCACCTGCAGATCGAATCGTAATACCTAATGGTTGAGCTAGGGGATGGTAAAGGAATACAGATAAGTCGAAGTCAGTTAATAAAGAGTTAAAGTTTAAAGCAATAACAGAGAGAACAACCGGTAAAATGTATGGAATGATAACCTTCATCATAGTATAAAAAGGTGAAGCACCCATACTTCTTGCTGCATCTTCCATCTCATCATCAACACTAAATAAAATAGCACGTACCATTCTATAAGAGAATGGAATTTTTACAACAATATAAGCGATTAGCAAAATTACTAAACTACCAACTAGAATCTGGTTAAAGACTAAAAGTTGAGGTTGGTTGAAAGTGAACAATAAACTAACTGCTAGAAGTGTACTTGGTAATAGCCAAGGAAGAAGAGCTCCGTATTCGAACAAGAAATCAAATCGAGCTTTATGTTTACGAACTACTCGCGCAAACACAACAGCAAGAACTGTTGCAGTAGTTGCTGCAATGATAGAATATATAAAGCTGACTAGGAATGGAGAAAACGCAGCACTATTACTAAAGAACAATCTGTAATTATCAAGAGTAAAGTTTGATAATGATAAGTTTCCTGTCTGTATTGCAACTGGGTCAGTAAATGAATACAATACAATGAAAATCAATGGTAACATGAAAACAGTGAACAAAGCATAAGCAACAATATGTGCAATGATATTCCATGGTTTAGATACGATTTTTTGTTTTTTCAAAGGTGCTTTCGTTTTAGAAATAGAAATATAATTTCCGCCTTTTTCGATCTTGTTCATAATAGTAAGCAAAATCGTAGTGGCAATACCCAAAATAATTGCTAGAAAGGCGGCTAAGTCACGAGAATTTCCCATTCCAGCAAATGTTATGATCATTGGGTTAATAGTTTGGAATTCTTTCCCACCAACAATCATAGGTGCTGCTACTGCTGATAACCCACTTAGAAAAACCATAATTGTCAGAGCGAATAAAGTAGGAATTAGAGTTGGCAATACTACTTTTCTAAACACTGTAAATGGTTTTGCACCCATATTACGTGCAGCTTCAATAGTATGATAGTCTACACTACGAATTGTATTCGTTAGGAATAAGGTGTGATTAGCAGTACCAGAAAATGTCATAATAAATAGAACTGCACCATAACCAATAAACCAGTTAGGATCTAAAGATGGAATAATACTTTGTAAAAATTTGGTAATCATTCCATATGGTCCATAAACGAATTTATAACCAGTAGCCAAAACTACTCCACCGTAGATTAGTGACGTCATGTATCCTAGTTTTAATATTTTAGCTCCTTTAATATCAAAATATTCTGTAAACAATACACAAAGTACACCAACAACATTAACAGTTATAATCAGTGAGAATGCTAACTTAAAACTGTTCATAATACTCTGAATCGCACGTTGAGATTTAAAAGCTCGTTGTACGACATCAAGTGAAAACTCCCCACCTTTCACAAATACATTAACTACTAAATCAAAGTTTGGATAAATGATGAAAGTTACCAAGAACCAGATTAAGCCTAAACGAATGAGCCAATCTTTCCAATTTAATTTATGACGCATACTGCACCTCCTTAAAATTGCAGAACGTCTGATGGTGTGATAAATAATTCCACACTTTCTCCGACAGATCTAATAGCTGACTGACTATCAATACTTGTTACATTAAGAATTTGATTTTCAGATACCTGAACAGTATAGTGAATTGTAACTCCTGAAAATTCTACATCAATAATTGAACCTTTTAAGACAAAATCCTGATCCGTTTCACGTTTGAAGCGAACTTTTTCTAAACGAATGTAACCTTTTTTATCTTCCAAAAGAACATGAGCATTATTTAGAAGAATTCCGTGAACAGTTTCATCTGTAAGTACGTTAATGTCTCCAATGAAATCACATACAAATTCTGTTTGAGAATTATGATAAATTTCTACTGGTGTTCCCACTTGTTCAATAAAACCATTATTAAAGACAGCAATCCTATCAGATAGCGTTAACGCTTCCTCTTGGTCATGTGTAACATATAGAGTTGTAATTCCCAATTCTTTTTGAAGACGTTTCAACTCTTTTCTCAAATCCACACGTAATTTTGCATCTAGGTTTGACAAGGGTTCATCCAAACATAGGATTTTAGGTTCCAAAACAAGAGCACGAGCTAAAGCTACACGCTGCTGTTGTCCTCCAGATAATTCTGAAACGTTACGTTGCAATTGTTGATCTGAAATCTTAATTTTAGCAGCCACTGCAGAAACCTTGGCTTTAATAACATCTGGAGCAACTTTTTTAACTTTTAAACCAAATGCAATATTATCAAAAACTGTCATTGTTGGAAATAGTGCGTAAGATTGGAATACGATCCCGATTCCACGTTTTTCAGGTTCCAAGTGCGTAACATCTGTGCCATTAACCTCAATACTTCCAGATGAAGGGTCTAGAAAACCTACCAAAGCTCTCAAAGTTGTTGATTTACCACATCCAGAAGGTCCTAGAAAGGTAAAGAATTCTCCTTCCTGAATATCTAAATTAAGATTATCAATCGCGATAAAATCACCATATTTAATTTGAATATTATCAAATTTAATCATATTATTAACTTCCTTTACTAATATATAAAAAGTCCCTCTTAATTTCTTTTGTGTGTGCAGAAACATTAGAGAGACTTAGAATTTTAAAAATTACACTTATGCCCTATTTTACATATTCTAGTTCAGCTTTTTCGACCCATTCGTCCAAATGTTTTCCAACAGCTTCCCAATCAATACTTTGTGGTTTCACTTGATCAACAAATTTCTTAGTAGCTTCTGGTAACTCTTTCACTGCCTCAGTATTTGCAGGAATAGAACCAAAGTTTTTGCTATACTCTACTTGAATTTCTGTTTGACCAAACCAGTTGATGAATTCTTTTGCTAAAGCTTGTTTCTTACTAGTATTCAAAATCATTGTTTGTTCAGTTACAAACGGGACACCAATTTCAGGAGACATTACTTTAAATACAACATTGTTTTCTTTCTGTCCAACTAATGCACCAGAACCCCACATCATTCCATACTGGATTGGGTCATCCTTATCCAACATTTTAACAATTGAACTTTCACCCTTTTGAAGAGTGTACGCATTTTCCAAATATTCTTTAGCTACTTGCCAACCTTTTTCAGAAACACCCAATTCTCCTTTATCATCTAGATAACGAACAAGGATACTTGCCAAGATAGCACGCCCTGTTCCACCTGAGAGCCCAGAAATTGAATATTTACCTTTATACTTGCTACCTAACTCAGTCCAATCTTTAGGCATTTCAGTAACATCAGGAGCACCAATCAAAACTAATGGTTGAACAATTACAGGATTGTAATAATTATCTTTATCTGATAAAGATTGGTCAATTTTATCTAACCATGTAGGTTTAAACTGTACCAATAATTTTTGATCTCTAATTTTATTTGAATCAACAGCTCCAATACCAAATACCATATCAGCAACTGCATTATTTTTTTCAGCAATAACACGATCTGCCAACTGAGCACCTGGAATGTCAACCATTTTAATATTGAAACCAGCTTCTTTTGCTTTAGCAGTTAGCCAATCTCCACGTCCGTTTGAAACAGAGTTAGAATAAATTACTAATTCTTGGCTCTTATCAGCTTTTTCTTCTGATTGAGGTGTATCGCTCGAAGAATTTGATGAATTAGTTGAACCACCTGAACATGCTGCCAATGTTGTAACTGCAACCCCTGCAGCTAAAAGCGATAATAATTTAGATTTTTTCATATGAAATCTCCTTTTTATTTTTAATTATAATTTTATTTTAAAATTTTTCGCAATATGGAACAAAGCGTCTCATATCTTCAAATACTGTGTAATCGATACGATTTACTGTAATGACAGGAATCTTTTCAAGCAGAACTTCGGTTAATTCCTTTTTCACTTTAGTAAACTCTTCATTTTCTTCTTCAGTTAATGGAACTCGAAGATATCCAATTGAGATATGGAATTGATAGCGATCATGATTAGGGAATCGAACACCTGCTTTTTCAGAAACATATGTTCTAATTTCTTCTAATCGTTTAGCTGATTTTTCATCGGCTGGTTCTACTAAAATGTTTTGATTTCCCATTTCAGTCACACGCATATGAATATCTTCGTTTAGCAATGGGAAAATTTCTAGTTGTTTTGCAAAGTAATCATGAATTTCTTGTAATGGCGTATCCAATGGTAGATGGCTACTCCAAAATTCAGGCTCACGATTTTCATGGCAAAGCAATTCAATTACAGTCATATGAATAGAATCTCTTGGAGTTAATGTGAATTTGTCTATAAATGGTAACTCTCTATAGCGTGATTGAATGATATCAACAACTTCCATCAAATCTGAATTAGTATAAAGATTTGCTACAACTGTATTCCCTGGGAAATGATTGAATTCCCCGTTCTCTTTGAACTTAATTTTTGTTAAGTTTTTCATAAAAAGACCTTCTTTTTTATTTTTGACATCGGTGTCATTCATGTTTACATTATACAATGTAAACGATTACTTTGTCAAGCGCTTTCATAATTTTTTTTGATTTTTTTTATATATACATATCACAAGACTATTGTGCTTTATTATTTATTGTATCCATTAGGATTTTTGGATTGCCAATTCCATGTATCTCTACACATGTCTTCAACCGTTTTCGTAGTCTTCCAATTTAACTCCTTATACGCTTTGTCTGCATTTGCATAACAAGTCGCAACGTCTCCTGATCGTCTTGGAACAATTTTATAAGGAATTGGAACCTTATTGACACTTTCAAATGTATTTACAAGTTGTAATACACTAGTTCCCTCTCCTGAGCCCAGGTTATAAATATAAACATCTGTTTTTTCGGATACTTTTTCTAAAGCTTTTATATGCCCTATCGCTAAATCCACTACATGGATATAATCGCGAACACCAGTACCATCTACCGTATCATAATCATCTCCAAAAACACTTAGCTCTGATCGCTTGCCTACAGCTACTTGTGCAATAAAAGGCATCAAGTTGTTGGGAATTCCAGAGGGGTCTTCACCAATAAGCCCAGACTCATGAGCCCCAATCGGATTAAAATAACGAAGCAATGCAATACTCCACTCTGAATCTGCTACATGAACATCTTTTAAAATTTGTTCAAGCATCACTTTGGTGTACCCATAAGGGTTTGTTGCACTTGTCGGCATTGTCTCAATGAGGGGTGATTGATTGTGAATGCCGTATACAGTCGCACTCGATGAAAATACAATCTTCTTAACTTTAAACTCTGACATCACTTCAACAAGAGCTAATGTGCTCATAATATTATTTTCGTAGTACATCACAGGCTTTTGCACGGATTCGCCGACAGCTTTGTATCCTGCAAAATGAATTGCAGCGTCAATTGATTCTTGTTCAAATACTTTTCTCAATGATTGTTTATCGCAAACATCAAACTCGTAAAACGTAGGACGTTTTCCTGTAATTGCTTCAATACGATCTAACACTAAGATGCTAGAGTTCGAAAGATTATCAACAATGACAACTTCCTTCCCTAAATTTAATAATTCTACTACGGTATGGCTACCTATATAACCAGCTCCGCCTGTCACCAATATTGCCATTTGGGTTCCTCCTAATTAATTCCAACCGACTTAACAAATCTCATAAATGCTTCATGTCCAAACGGAGTATTCTTATAAACGCCAGCATCTTCGAGAACTCTCGCAAACACTTGTCCTACTTCGTGTTGAACTACGCGATTAACCTCTTCTTTTTTAATATTAGGATATTTTTCTTTCAATTGATCAGCCCATTCTAAATGATAGTTTGCAATTGAATTTTTTTCTCCTAAAAGATATTTTTCAACTTCTTCTAACTCTGTTTTCAAACGAGGTGGTAAAATCGCAAGTCCCATCACTTCGATTAACCCGATATTTTCCTTTTTAATATGTTGTACATCTTGATGAGGGTGGTAAACACCATCTGGGTATTGTTTAGTAGTATGGTTATCTCTCAGAACAATATCCAATTCATATCTTCCATCCACTTTACGAGCAATAGGAGTCACCGTATGGTGTGGAATATCCTCAGTCTTAGCAATGATGTCTACTTCTAAATCTGAATATTCTCTCCAGATATTTAGGATTTTAGTAGCTAATTCTACCAAACGATTTTTATTTTCACCTTGTAGCCTAATCACTGACATCGGCCACTTTACAATACCTGCTTTAACATCCTCAAAGTCTTTAAAAAGAAATTCTCTCTCAATTTTTGCTTTTTCCATTGGGAAAATATGTTTTCCTCCCTGGTAGTGATTATGACTAAGAATAGAACCTCCTGAGATAGGAAGATCAGAATTTGAACCAGCAAAATACCCTGGTAAAATATCAACAATCTCCAATAATTGTTCAAATGTTTTGGACGTAATAGCCATTGGTACATGTTGACTATTCAAGAATATCGCATGCTCATTAAAATATGAGTATGGGGAATACTGGAAACCCCATACTTCGTCTCCCAGTTCCAACCGAATAATTCTATGATTAGCACGTGCTGGATAATTTATTCTCCCCTGATAACCTTCATTTTCCATACAAAGTAAACATTTTGGATAATTAGATGACTTTACCAATTTCTCTGCTGCGATTGTTTTCGGATCTTTTTCCGGTTTTGATAAATTGATTGTAATTTCAAGTGAACCATAATTAGTTTCAGTATGAAAAGCTATATTTTTAGCGATAGCTGACAATTTAATATAGTCGCTATCTTTACTTAACTGATAGAACTCTTCAACTGCTTCCTGTGGCGAAACATCATATGAACTCCAAAAAATATCATTAAGACGACTTGGTAATGGAACGATAAAATTCATCAGCTCTGCACCTAAACATTCCTTTGCCTCAGCTAAATCAGCAATTTTACCATTCTTTAAAGCTATTTCTACTAAATTGTCTTTTAATTTTTTAAGATCACTATCATTTGAAATCTTATCAGTTCCTTCTTCACCGATTAAAGCCAATATTCTATTTTTTATATATATTTGGTCCATCGATTTATAAATTCCATATTCAATAACTTTATTAGCAAAATTATCTACTATTGTCTGCATATATACTCCTCTTTAACTATAATACTCCAATTTCCTGATAATCTAACCATTTATAAATAGATTTTGTTGTATGGGACATCTTATCAAGAATATTAATAACTTCTAAAAATACAATAGCTTCATCAACATTTGAGGATTCAATAAGAAAGTTCTCTACTACTTTGTCTCCTAGTTTTTGACATAGACCAGATATCAACTTACATTTTTTATTATAGTCATATACGTCAGGTTCATAGTTTCTATTCTTATACCATGTTAGAGTTTTCTTTAAGTGATCCCCTAGAATAAAATGTATTTTTAGCATTTCATAAAATAATGGTCCCCATTCATGCATTGTATGAATATTTTTTAAATTCTTAACTATTTCAATGATTCGATCACCAATACGTTCAATATCTGTGGATAATTTTACTATAGTTATAATTTTTCTCAAATCAACAGAAACAGGATGTTGTAAACAGATGAGTTCAATACCTTTCATATCTATTGTAGCAACTGCTTCATTAATAACTAAATCATTATCTATAATACTTTGTTTTTGAACTTCGGTTAAGTCATCAAATATCATTTCATATTTTTTTATTATAGAAACCCATATATCTTCTAGATTATTAGACAACTCAATAATTTCATTGTCAAAATGCTTTCTCAACATTATCTAACCTCAATAATCAATTGCACTATAAAGAACTCGTATAGATAACTGTCTTTATAGTTCATCATATGATGAAATTATTTTAAACATTAATTATCAAAATACTTGCATCATCTTTTTTACCATAAATAGGATCAATATTTGTAGATTCTTTTCTCATTTCAATTAACTCTCCAAAATTGTAGCCTGAATTTTGAGTATAAAAATCGTAAAAACCATCAGTCATTAAAACAATATGATTACTAGTCACTTCCAAACTACCATTGATAACATGATTTATACTACTTTTGTCTAGTGAACCTATCCAATATCCATCTGGTTTATTAGCTAGCTTCCTAATATTTTGTAATATAGTCTTTTTATCAACTTCATCATTAGATTTGATTGAAAATTTTCCTTGTTCAAAAAGGCAATCTACTCTATGGTCTGTAATAGTTTGATTGTTGACTATCATAACACAATCGCCAATCATTATGTATTCTAATTTTAAACCAGATAATTTCGCAAAAATAAAGGCAAAAGTTGGTAACTGGTAATAATCATCAAACTCACACTTATCTATCTCTATTATTTTTCTAACGTCATCCAAAACAAGCTCGAAAATTTTCTTCAATGATAACGAATCGTCACAATACTGCTTGAGACATTCAGAAATAAGGTGAGATACTTCTGAAACTGAATAACCTATAGAGTCTTTTGAATTAAATAAATCTGTTGCTCCATCTATAATCCAGAAATATTGATTTTTGTAATCTACGCTATCTTCGTTCTCTATAGTGCTACCTTGTATTGAGCATATTCTATCTATCTTCATAATGACGTTTAAAACTCCTTTGTCCAAATAGAAGGCAAATTCCAATAATAGTTAAAAGCAACTCAACCATTTTATTTAATCCAGTTTTTGGTAATGCATGTTGATTATTTTTTGTCTTAACTACTTCACTAACATTAGTTACGTCATATTGTTTTTGTGAAATTTCTCCTGTTACTACATTACCTGAATCATGATTTGATTTTTCAATTTTATCATCTACACTATTTACTGAGTAATTATTAGCTAAATTATTATTGTTTTCAGCTACAGGTTTTATTTCCTCTACATGCTTATCTGAGTGGTTATCTGAGTGATTAACTGAATTTTGCGAAAAGATTTTATAACTTTCATTCTCAGTTATAATATTAAAATCACCGACACTATTATTTGTGTCTGAACTGGTCCCATTAAAATCAGTTTTAAGTAAAGAAACATGATTTCCAGTTAAATTGGAAAGTTGGTTATTTAAGACAGTGATACTTCCAGCGGATTCTTCAATTACGATTCCGTCTTTACCTCCTGAAATGATATTATCAGACACTACCAAATTGTCGCTGACTCTTAACATTTCAATATTTGGCTGTTCAGGATTTTTCGAATTATTACGAATGATATTCTTTGTTACAGTAATATCAGTTACTTTTCCAAGATAATCTGCACTATCTTTTGCAACTCGTATTGCTTTAGTGTTAGAATCAGCAATATTAAATACATTTCCAGTAATAGTCACATGTTTATTCAAATCTAATATATCTTTAACATTTTTATAACTATAAGCATTAACTAAAGCGGCACCATTTTCACGATAGTGTCCACTTTCCTCTTTAGTTTTCTTATCAAACCTATTTCCTTTTATTAAAATATCAGTAAATCCTGTAAAGCGAACACCCGCATACATCATATTATCAAAATGATTATTTAGAATTTTAATATTTGAAGGATTTTCAGTTGTTGCAGTTTGATAATGTGTCCCAATTGCAGTTACTAATTCACCTGATTTTTCACTTTTACCAAAATAAGAATTTTGAATTGTTACATTTTCAGATTTTTGACCATTATCATTTAATGCATATGGAAAGCCTTTTCTGGTTAATGGCTCTATTTGAATAGACTCCTTACTGATAATCTGACCATCCTTCATAGTCTTAGGGAGAGCTTGTCCCAAAAACCGAGAGTTGTCTACTAGTACATTTTTTGAACCTGCAATTTGAATGGCATGTCCCTGATAGCTATCTTTAAAGGTTACATTACTTATTGTTACGTTTTTTGAATTTCCTATAGCAAAGGCTCCTGAAGAATTAATCAAAGGGAGATTCTTAGCTTTTGTCCTCTCTTCATTCAAAGCTCCGTTCATATCAATTGTTCCACCAGAGTAACTGATATCTTCGGTTGGTTCCCACTCAACTTGATCTCCATCATCAGTGAATAAACCTGTCATGAATACAATAGAAGGATGATTTTTGATATTGATACCATTTAATATTGTAGCTTTTTCATGTACTTCTAGGTGTGTATGACTTCTCAAAAAGACAATTTCTTTAACTAAATAAGTCCCCTCAGGAAAATATACTTTTCCTCCACCTAATCCTTTAGCAGCTGCATCTATTGTATCTTGAATTGCTTGTCTGTCATCATTAACCCCATCGCCTACTGCACCATAATCTTTTACATTTAAAGCCGAAACTTCAATTCCTTTTTCTAAGGCAGTGTTACTCTCTCGCACTTCATTACTATTAGAGGTATCTGCAACTTCGTTCTCAGAACTAACTGACTTTGAATAAGTACTAATAAAATCAGTCAAACTGTCATGTTTACTAGTTAAGGAACCTTCTAAAGTTTTGATAGTTGAATTAGAAAGGGCACTATTAGAAACAAGAGGAGAATCTTTCATTTCATCTTCAAAAGTTCCAGTATTTACCCCATCTTCTTTATATTCTTTATTAGATATCAAAGGAGAATCAACATTACTATCAGTTAATTGTGAAATAGAAGAGTCAATCCCAGTAGGTTTATCATAATTATTAGTTGATGAGCTTTCTAAACTATTGGTGGTTGAAGTAGAAAGCTTATTCATAGATATCTGTGAAGTACTTGTAATAACTTCATCAGCAAAAACACTTTGTACCCCCAAGAATGAAACCGCTACCAAAACAGAGCACAATCCAACCTTAAGTTTCCGAATACTAAAAACCTCATTGTGAACAAAATGCTTCATAAAACACCTCCAAATTTTTTATTGTTTTTTTACTATGTATCACTAAATTTTTTTACATCAGACAAAATGACACCGATGTCATTATCCTTATCATATATTTTCTAAATAAAATTGTCAAGGGATAACACAATAAAATACAACATTTTTTTAAAGCGTAATCATATTTAAAACTTTATATCTGTTCTATAAACCAAAAATATTATTTAGTCTCTTCCAACATTTTTAAATGGACAGAACAATTTCATAGTGAAAATGATAAAATATTTTTTAATAGCTCTTAATACTGTTTCACAAAAAATAGACCAATTTCTTGATCTACTTTACTTTATATTAATTTCTAAAAATTTAATTTTGGTCAAAATTTGGTCATGATTTGGTCAAAAAAACAAAAAATACTAAATTATTTTTAAAAATTAACTTGTGATGATTGCCTTAAAATAAACACTTTGCATATTCTTTGCTTTTCTTTGCATTACTTAAAATGCCCCCTGCTGGAATCGAACCAGCAACTACTCCTTAGGAGGGAGTTGTTATATCCATTGAACTAAGGGAGCTAGAGAAAAACCCTGCTGGGTGAGCAGAGTTTTTAGTCGAATTAACGACGGATTTCTTTGATACGAGCTGCCTTACCTTGAAGT
>ERZ772973.281-NODE-281-length-28307-cov-11.3777_pt1 | contig 28307 bp, 22 predicted proteins | sample MGYA00580672_ERZ772973 | MGnify/ENA primary metagenome ERZ772973 (study PRJEB29015, sample SAMEA2737938) | human oral metagenome | biome: human oral; feature: human-associated habitat; material: dental | place: China | collected 2152 ...
TCGGGCGCAAGAATAATGATTCGGTTGGTGCGCGGGCATCAATATGGGTACCGTCACCAATCTGCCCGGCGTCATTCAGACCCCAGCAATACGAGTGTCCGTTTTCTACCACCGCGCATCCACGGTTAGCGCCAGCAGCCAGATCAATTATCCGCTGCCCTGCCGGAATTCCGCCTGGGCCAACCAATATCTCTATCGGTTTTACCGATCGGTTGTTGGGAAGCGCGCCAGGAGCAAGGTTCGCCCCTAAATGACCATAAGCATTAGTCCCCCAGCAGAACACTCTACCGCTATTCATCAGCATGCATGAATGCCAAATGCCCACTTCAACCTTCTTCACTTTATCTGACGGCGACAGGCCTGCTGGCCGATCAACCTTGACTGGAGTAGCCTTTTTGGCAATATAGCCGATATGCGCCATACCTAATTGCCCAGCGCGACCATTACCCCAGCAGTATGCCTCGCCGTTAGCAGCAGCACATACGTGAGTAAACCTGTCTGCCTCGCCGCTTTGAGCCAAATATCCATCCTGTGATATATTCGTTACATTGGTCAAACCAGAAACTCTCATAGGACTATAGACTGGCTGAATGGCAGGGCTAGCAGATGTATTATTGCCAATCTGACCAACATTATTCTGACCCCAGCAATAGGCAAAGCCATTGGCGATAGCGCACATATTCATCGACCGCGTACCACTGGTCGCTAGCGCAGTTGCCGTATAATTATTCGGCAGACCGCCAGAAACACCTGCTCTAACTAAAGTCGGCCATGCACGCACCTTTGTATTGTCACCAGTACCAGTCACGCCGTGAAAACCCTCACCCCAGCAATATATCTTGCCGCCAGCGATAGCACACGAAGTATTATACGAACCGCCGATACTAGTTACCGTTTTACCAGCCAGCGCCCCCTTAACCTCAATAGGAACATTTGAATGTTCTTCTTCTCCAGATCGTCCATTACCAAGCTGACCAGTACCGTTATAACCCCAGCAATAAACTTTACCTTCAGCTAGAGCGCAGCTATGATACTGAGCGGTAAATAAGTCATCAATTCTCTTACCGTAGAGAACCCCTGTTTGTTTAACTACTTTGACTGGTATATCGGAATCGACGCTAAGCGCAGCTTTTGCTGGATTGCTTGGGTTATGACCAACAGACCTTCCATTACCCAACTGGCCATAACGATTCCTGCCCCAGCACCAAATACTATTGGATAGAATACCGCACGTTCGATAAGTACCGCTAGAAGACTTCGTAGCAATCAGACCGGGACGAGTGATAAGTTTTTTAACCGAAACAGTGTACTCTCGCAAAACCGTACCGCCAGAATCCACAAGCTGCGTTTTGCCAACAGCCGAGACATCCGAATGATGATCATCATGAAAATTAAGATCGCCAACGGTGAAAATTGTACGGATCGAACCTTCGCTCATAACGTATTTATTGGTCGGAATCTTACCGTCTTGACCTTTGCAGTCGCTGCTTGGCGTCAGATACAAGCCAGCAGCCCCAGCAACATGACCCCATGTTTGTTTCCAGTTGTTTATATCTAGACACGCATTAGCTGCCGCCGTCCCCGATTCGCCAGCTTCTTGAGCCAGCTTATAATAATACTCCTCGCGAGAATAAATATACGAACGCGTAGTAACGCGATATGCAGCCGCTAGCACCGCCAATATAAATGTTGTCATTATAATCATTACTGCTAGAGAATAGCCCTTATCAAAGCGAATCATTCCTCATTTCCTTTCCGAACAGTTAATGACTGAGATATTTTAGACACTCCCCCCACAGGAGGACTAATTGTTATATCAATTTTAACCTTGTTAGCATTTTCAAACATATGGTCGGAGCTGTGAGCAGCATCGTACTGGTTGGCTATTGGCGTATCATCCTTAAAATATTGAACATCAAATGCCGAAACGTTGCGAGCAATTGTTTCGTCGCGATAAAGCGATCGCCCTGGCGTTGCACCGCCAGTAAATTCGGACGACTGCGGAGGTATGGATTGTACTGCGATCTTGCGCCAAAATTCGTTATTTTCATCGCCGGTACCACATATAGCAGAAGCGTTAACACCAAGGGCTTTATATCTTTCGCTTTTTATATCATCAAATATAACCCTTCGATACAATGTATTGTCCCGCATGAAGTAGATCACCATCTGCCTGTATTTTGGCTGGAGACGTCTTTCTGTACTGCAATTAAACCTTTTTGTTGCAGCATAAACTACCTCGCGAGAGCCTGCCCCGCGCCGCAAATTAGTCGCATATTGTATCAGGAGTAAGGCCCGCCTATTACCACCTCCGCCAAAATATTTCCAAGTTTGCAGAGTAGGCGCAGGAGTACTCACCGCGCCATATCCATACCGATCGATCATATTCATATCACCCCTTCTAGAAGTAGAGGCAATCTCGACTGAAGCCAAAACATCCATTTCGATAGCGTCCATCGTCACGTGCATGTCACGCGTCATTGAAGCAAGCGCATCTGCTGCTATAGCCTGGCGGTAAGATGCTGATATAATACCGCCAAATATTACAACCACTATAAACATAACGGCCGTCGTCACTATTAGCTCCACGATAGTGAATCCAGATTGATTAGAATGCCGCATATGCAACATGGGTTACCCTCTTACCATTACCATATGTTACTACAGACTCAACACGAATCGGCATACCCAAACTGCTGACGGTGTCGCCGCAACCATACGGCGCCGATGCTACAACTTTTTGCTTGGTAGTTCCAGGCAACTCACTAATATGCCCTTCTGAATCAAGCAATACTTGCTGCACAGCGCCTGGCAGCGGATCGGTACACAAAAACCACGTTGGCGGAGCTCCGTTGACATATTTACGCATATTATCGTACGCTAAATAACTAGCCTTTTGATCCTGGCGGTTGATAATCGAGAGTATACTAACCTGGGTATGCATCGTTAATATACCAAGCGATATTATCGAAATAAATAACAGCGTAACTACCACTTCAACAATTGTAAAACCTTCGTCCGTTCTCACCTTGACCATATGCTATTCACCTGATAAAGCGCATTATCTGATTCGCTATAGTAATATATTCTGAAACCGACGCAAACATCCTTGCCCGAAGCGCCGTAAACTTTATCGCAGTCGGATCTCTCTCTGTCTTGAGCACAATACCTATAGAGCATTTTCTGCTCATCCGTCCAGCCCCAGCTGGCTGGTATCGGGCCAGCCGCTGGGCAGCCCTTGACTAGTCTATTGCCAGAACGAGAGGGATCTTGCACAACTGTAGTGTCACTAAAATATTTGCTTATACCAGCTAACAGCGCGTTGCCAGTTGGATATTCATGTCCTCGCGAAGTGGTGTTATATTTATAATAACGTTCAAGATCTAGAGCCATGGCTTCAGCGCGAGCTCTACGGGTTGCATCGCGACCTTTCGCCGTCAAGCCATTGAGCGTAGTCATAGCAATTATCAGCAGCACGCCGATGACGGTAACTGCAATAACCACTTCAACTATAGTAAACCCGCCCTCTTTACGATTCATGACTTAATTGTAGCGCACAATTTATAAAATGGCTATGCTTTTTCTGAGTTTTTGCCAGGTATCTCTAACGGCTCTTGCTCAATGGTGATACCAAATTTTTGGTAAACGGTGTCAATAATTTTTTGGCGAGCTTGCGCTAGATCTTCATAGCTCTGTGCCGACTCATTGATAAGGACTAGCGCGTTTTTGTCGTGAACGCGCATACCATAATGAAGCGTACCTTTGAGCCCGCATTGATCAATTAGCCAGCCAGTTGGAATTTTGTATGTATCATGCGACATATCATAATGCGGGACGTCAGGATACTTCTGCTGCAATTTAGATAATTTATCAGCCGAAACAATAGCGTTCTTGAAGAACGAACCAGTGTTTGGGCGGACTTTCGGGTCGGGCAACTTATCAAAGCGAATCTTCATCACAACTTCGCGTAATGTTTGCGGTGAATAATCGTGAATATCGTGCTCGTCTAAATAATGCTGAATCGCTGCATAAAACGGCGGTTGAGATTGATGCCGCGACAAGTTAAACGTTACTGATGTTATAATATAGCGCCCCGCCCAACGACCGCGAAAAATACTATGACGATACGCAAAGTCACACTCAGCATTGCTAATAGTTACAAATTGATTATCGCGCGTATCGTAGGCATTAACCGAGACAATCGTCGAAGCAGCCTCTTGGCCGTAAGCGCCAATATTCTGTACAGGCGCCGCACCGACCGTACCAGGGATCGCCGACAAGCATTCCACGCCGCTGAGATTCATCTCGACCGTCCGCCGTACGAAGTCGTCCCAAACCTCGCCAGCGCCAGCTACAATCGTCACCAAATCGTCAGTTTCGTCAACAACTTCAAAACCTGGGATGCGATTGAGTATAATAAGTCCATCAAAGCCCTCGTCGTGCGCTAACGTATTACTGCCGCCACCGAGAACATATATACCCAGATTATACTCATGAGCATAGCGTACTGCTTCGGCGACATCGGCGCGAGTTCTAGCCTCGACAACTTGTCGAGCCACGCCGCCGAGATGCATAGTTGTAAGCTTTTTGAGAGAGATGTCCTGCTGTATGTTCATAGTCTGATTATACAATATGTGATATAATTGCGATAGGCGCCCGTAGCTCAGCGGATTAGAGTACTTGGCTTCGAACCAAGGGGTCGCAGGTTCGAATCCTGCCGGGCGTACCAAGTGTGCCCCGTTAGCTCAACTGGATAGAGCGTTGGTTTCCGGTACCAAAGGTTGCAGGTTCGATTCCTGTGCGGGGTACCAAAGATAGCAGCAATGACAGCTGTCTATTTTTTTAATTTGATCGATTGATTCGTTATTTGACTTTCCATATCGCCTATGCTTAAATTGAAGTATTGTATTCTGAGGAGAGGAATATGGAAAACCAACAAGCGAACCATAGAAAAATAAAAGTTGTTATCGGGATATTGGCCGTTGTACTAGCAGCAGCTTTGTTATACTGGCTGTTTACCAGTTTGATTAGCATGAATCAGCATAATCAGACAAATCAAGGACCTAGCCATGATACTACTTCTCAAGTAGACGACGAAAATAGCAAGCCGCAGCGACCAGACTCGGATTCAGAACCAAGTTCGAACCCGGATGGCAAGAACGAGACTAGCCAGACCAAGACTGATGAATCCACGAACAGCTCGCCTAGTGATTCTACCAAGACGGCTGGAAATGGCGTCTCGGTTGTCAAGAATCACAATACTTATCATTACCGCCAAATAGCGTCGCCGGGCAGACCGTCAATTCACAATGCTGCTAACCATCAACCTGCGAATACTCCGTCCGCTAAGCCCGACAATAACAAACCGACTACACCGCCCAATCCGTCCAAGCCGCCTAAGCCAACGCCCGAGCCAACGCAGGCAGCTGTAAAAATCGTCGGTGCAGCAGAAGTCGGCTCAACCTTAATCGCGCAAATCGACGATCCTGACGGGTTGAAAGACGGCGGTATACGGTATTATCAATGGTTTGCCGACGGCGCGGCTATTCCTGGGGCTAGTTATTTCTCATACAAGTTGACACCATCAGAAGTGGGTAAAAAAATCACCGTCAAAACAACTCATGCTAACAACAAAAACGTAATGAAGAATTTAATTAGCCCAGCTACGGCAGCTGTCGGCAACGCCGCATCAAATAATAACCATGGTAGCGTCACCATCGACGGAATTAACCGAGTCGGACAAGTATTCACTGCTCACATTACCGATGCCGATGGCGTGCCAGAGAGCGGTATTACTTACCGATGGTACGAATTTTACGGCAAATTCTTGGGAACTGGCAAAACTCTCGCGCAAACCAGAGATCACCTCGGTATGCAAGTTATCGTCCAAGCCAGTTACACCGACAAAAAAGGACATAAAGAGAGCGTCACTAGTGGATTTAGCGGGTCGGTCGTTGATGATTTGGGCGGCGGTACTGGCGCGGGGATAATCAGTCCTGCTGCGACTGCGCCAAAAATTACCCTTCATGGGCCAGCCAACGTCAAAGAAGGAGAGACTGCTGTTTACACGGCAACTTTAGACAAAGCAGCCAGTACCGATGTTAGCGCGGACATCAAAATCACGCACAATACTAGCAACCCGAACAATCTCAATGTCCGTTGGGACAGCCAGCGAGTGGTTATTAAAGCCGGAGAGACTAGCGCCAAATTCTACGTTGATACCAATGCCGGCACTGACGGTAAAGGTAAAACTTACACCGTTTCTCTTAGCAACGCTGTCGCTGGTATGGTTAATAAAACAAATACTAGTACCTATGCTGCGGTCAATGCTCAATCGGTCTTTATGCTATCTTACGTTTATCCGCTCGCTGAGGCTGGCGGCAGCGAGTTCTCCGACTACTGGAAAGCGGTTCATGCAGCAGGCAGCAGCAAAATACCGTATACGCTCATCATGGCAGATGGCGGCCCTGACGCCAAGCTCGACCCAGGCTATGTACGGCTGCTAAAAAAGAACACCGAGCTTGGTTTCAAAACTGTCGCTTACATCCGCACTATTCATCAAACTCGCCCGATTGCCGAAGTTAAAGCCGCCATGGCTAAGTTCATTGAACTTTACGGGGCAGATAAAATTCACGGATTCTATTTCGACGAGATATCGTCCAGAAATAACGGCGCAACGGCTTACATGGCAGAATTATACAACTACACGAAAAGCACCTACGGCAACAAGTTAGTCGTCGCCAATCCTGGTACGCACATCACCGACGCGATTGCGCCATACGCCGATATTTTCATGACCAACGAAGGCACTGCTGACGAATATATTAATAACTATAAGACCGCTTACTCTGCCTTTGAAAAAGACCCAGCTAATTCCCATCGTATTTTCCATACGATTTATGCCGCAAAGGCTAGCGATTACCAAAAAATAATCAATTTATCGCGCCAGCGCAATGCCGGCTGGGTATTTATCACCACCGATAGTACGATACCTGATGGCAGGCCGTACAATGATTTGGCAAAGAATTTCCCTAGCCTCGTTGATAGCGTCAACAATTTAGGCCGCCAGCCGCTTGATCCGAATAGAGCCACGGAACAACCTTTGCTATCCGGCGCGATAATCAGCGGATCATCTGTTACCACAACTATACTTAGCCAATAATCGCATCGGTATGCTACACTATGTTTATGGTTACTAAGGCAAATAAATCTTCCAAGAAGGCCCGCAAACAGCGTGTCAAACACATTACAAAAACAGACACTCACTTCATGGTGCGCCGAAGCTTACTGGTGTATGCGATATTGGTTTTTGTGCTTTTTTGGCTAACAGCTATGAGCGTATATCTAGTCGACAGAATGGTTGTAGAATACACCAACACTGCCCGCTATAACCAAATTCATAGTATATATAGCAATTTGAAGCTAGACAAATCGTACAGACTGGCGGTTTATAAAAGTAATATTTCAAATGATAAGTCTATCACTACAGAGTATGGGCATAATGCTTCCGTAAGTAAAACTCGTATGGATTTAACCGAAAAAATTAAAGAAGCTGGCTTCTCGCTTATCAGTACGAAAGATAAAGATACTATTATTCAAAGTGATACGTTCAAGGATACTAACGGCCATATTTTATACCTGAGCGTTATACCGCAGACTCTGCATAAAGATTATGTATACGGTACCTCCGAGATAGCCAAACCGTACGCCAAAATAGACGCCAATAAATTCGACCACGAGCCAACTAGCTACGTCACTATCAAAATAAGCCTTGGCGACTAGCGGGGTAATTGCCGGCAAAAATACGAAATACATGCCTTGCATTAGATAATTTTTCATGTTATAATATAAGTATGGCGACTAAAGGTGGCGAACTGGGTTTTGACGACTGTTCAGGATCGGCTGTACAAGCAGCTCGCGATGGATCTTATCTTCTTGCCGCAACGCTAGCGATAATGGCATACAATATGACGTCAAATCCATCCGAAAGGGCTCGGATGGCGCGCGACGCGGGTAATGCCTATAGGCATTTAGGCAACTACGAAGAAGCTGAAAAATGGCTTACTGAGGCAGTTAATCAACATGAAACTTTAGCTGAACAGGAGCCAAATCGCAGCACACTGCGCGAACTGGGAGCTAGCGCAGCCATGCTGGCAACCATGCAATTGTCGCGCATAGCAAGCGATGAAACTTTTGATACTCCAAAAAATAATACCGAGACTGTTGAAACTTTTCGTTACGGACTAGAAAAACTCAAGGATTCGCACAAACATGCCGACGGACTAAATCGTATTGATCAATATGATATTAATTTTACCGCTCGAGCCAGCTACGCCGAGACGCTTGCCGGCAATAAAAAGCGAGGCTTAGCACTCGGCATCAGAGCGGTGCGGTTAGCATTCTGGTCCGAGTCGCCGCGGCTTGATACTACTAATACGTCCCTCAGCAAAAAAGAGCGCTACAAAACCAAAGCACGGGCGCTCGTGCGCGGTATTGGCGCGCTAGCCGTTGGTATTGTTGCGCCTATCAACCGCCGCGCCGCCAAAACTCTTGTTAGAAAACTTTCTTAAGCTTGGTTCTGCTGGTCAGGCACATTGCTTTGCAATGGGACTACTTGCGATTCAGATTCTTCAAAAATTCGCCGTACTTGCTCGGCATCAATGTTCACCGAATCGCCCGGATTGACCGCCCCCGATAGCATGAGTTTAGCGATAGTATTCTCCACCGCTTTCTGAACAACGCGGCGCATCGGCCGAGCGCCTAGCCGCGGGTCGTATCCATGCTGAACGAGAAGCTGTTTCGCGTCGTCATCAACAGTCACTGACACTTTTTGCGGCAATAGAGTTTTGTTAACGCCAGCCAAAATCAGATCAAGCACTTGCACCAACTCGGCAGGCGTAAACGGACGAAAGAGTACAATTTCGTCGAAGCGATTGAGAAATTCTGGCCGAAACTGGTTCGAACTAATCAATTCGTTAATAAACTGCTGTTCAAACTGCTCAAGCCGATAGCCGCGCTCGATATATTCGCGGATCCTATCAGCGCCAGCGTTACTAGTAGCAATTACGATGGCATCGCGAAAGCTGATCTCACGGTTCTTGGCGTCGCGCAAAATCCCTTCGTCGAGTAATTGCAGGAGTGTAGTTAGCACTTCTGGCGCGGCCTTCTCGATCTCGTCGAGCAACACCACACTGAAAGGCTGTTTCATTACTTGCGCGGTCAAGCTCATCGGGTCATCCGCGCCATCAGCGATTAAACGAGCGACATCATCGGAGCGAACAAACTCATTCAAATCTAAGCGGATTAACTTGCCTTCGCCGCCAAAGTATACGTCGGCCAGTGCTTTTGATAGCTCCGTCTTGCCGACACCAGTCGGCCCCAGAAACAGAAAAGTACCAATCGGCCGATTCTCATTACGCACGCCCGCGCGAGCGCGGCGCAGAGCATCACTGACGACATTAACGGCGCGAACTTGATTAACCATTCGTTCATGAATTAAATCCTCCATATGCAGCAGCCGCTCGCGGTCTTCGGTCGTATTAGCCACGCTAACCTTAACGTCCATTGTCCGCTCAATCGCTTGCTGTACAGAATTCATGGTCACGATACCAGACTCGCTGAAACTAGCTGCCGACTCTAGCAATTTAAGCGCCCGGCCAGGCATAGCTATATCATGAATGTAACGCTGGCTCAAGCGATAAGCTTCGTTAATCGCTTGTATCATATAAGTAACTTTGCGGTTGAATTCAATAGCAATCAACTGTTCTTGCAGAACCTTTTTAGTCTCTGCTTCGTTGGTTTCGGCGACATTAATGCGGTTAAGCGAGCTGGCTAGCGACGGGTTGCGGCGGCTGATCTCTAGATAACGCTGTTCGTCCATGCTTAAAATTAAGCGTAGTCGGCCAGCATCTAAAATCGGCTGTAAAACATTTGTTAAATCTACTGACCCTACGCCCTCTTCAAAAAACAACTGCGCGTCATCGAGGCAAACAATGATGTTTTTAGCGTTATAGGCCTCGCCCAAAACCTGCATGATTAAGTTTTCGAGCTCGCCGCGTCCTGGCGCTGCCGCAATCAACGATGCCGAGTCAAGAATGAAGATCTGGCGGAAGCGAAGATTTTCGGGTACATTCGCATCAGCGTCCAAAATTCGTTCCGCGAAAGCATGAATTACTGATGTTTTACCAACGCCAGCTTGGCCGATAAGAACCGCATTTTGCCGCCCGCCAGTACCAAAAGCTTCCACTAGCTGATCAATCACCTGAACATGCGATGGTATGTCAATCGACAAAGTATTACGGCTAGCACCAATTTGCTCGCTGATATTCTGCCCGAATCGCTCAAGGTGCGGAATCCAACCAAACGACCAATCACGCGCCAAGCCGCCAGTCCGCCGCCGCTGGCCAAAATGCCGAACAATCTCCATCAAATGCTCTTGCCACAAAATACCAGCATCCAAATCTTCATCTCCTAAATGAGTTTGCGCTATTATCGATTGATAATTCGGAAAGCTCCTCACTAGCGCTGTAGCTAATACGGCACCGCTGATACGGTCTAGTTGATTGGCTTGGCGAATGTCGTCAGCTACACTCCACAGTTCGTCAACGGAAATCGTCGAACTCTCAGCGATAGTGGCTAAAAATGACGGCGTTATACCTAGACGCACTCCCATGAATTGACCGCTTGGCACCTCACCAATTACTTTAGCAACCTCTCGCACATCCGGTTCTCGCGACAACCGGCCCAACACGTCGCCGGCTAACAAATCATCAACCGAACCGCCCTTACCAGCTGGCAGATCGTGAACGTGCCAATTATAAAATTTCACCGCCATATATAATACTGCCGCCAGAGCACCACACAGCCAACCTAGCGACAGACGCTCCATAGTTACTAGCATAGTACCCGATATCACCAGTAATAATGCTAACCATGAAAGGCTTTTTGTAATCATCGGCGACAGCAGCCGCCCAAAGCGCGCTTCGCTGGCTCGCTGAGACGAATATCTAAAAGTACCTAAAGATGCCATGGTATCCACCCCGATATTGCCGCAATAACCATTACCGCCGGTATCGCTGGCACCAACGGCCAAATAGCCAAACGTAGTAGACCAATCAATAGCATCAAGCACAAGGCTGCTACACCTATCAGCAGCGTTATTATCCTTATAAAGCCGCCAATAATCCGCGATACCAAGCGATCAAAAAACGCCCGCAGCTGCACCCCGATTGGTCCGCGCACTTTCCCGGCTGAAATTTGCCGCCACGGCGCGAATAGTGTCTTGAGCAATAATCCCAGCGAAAACGTATCGTATAATCGCTCGATAGACTCCCAAACATCTACTGCTGCCCGCTTCCAACCAACGCTATACCACCACGAAATCATGCCCACAATAAACATATGCTTTTTATTATAGTTCAAAAAGCGTTTGGACGCTACTATAATGCGCCAAAAACAGGTATAATGAGTTTTATGCGTCAAACTCTCACGACTATGCTCGGGAAGACTGTTAAGAAAGCTGCACAGATTCGCGGCGGTAGCGGCTCAGCCTTACCAGGCTTGGTAATTGAAAAAATCGACTCAGATTTTGTTAGCCGCACATTACAGCAACTACCAATGGGTGTAGCACTCGTTAGTGGCACTAACGGCAAAACCACTACCACCAAAATTGTTGTCGAGTTACTAGAAAGCCAAGGCCTGAAAGTATTCACTAACCGTACTGGCAGCAACTTCACGCGCGGCGTGGCAGCAGCACTATTAGGCGAAGTTGATTTGCACGGACGAATTAACGCCGATATTGCCGTGCTTGAACTCGACGAAGCCTATGCTGTTCACTTTGTAAAAGCAATCAAGCCAAACTACTGTTTACTGCTAAATGTCATGCGCGACCAGCTCGACCGCTTCGGCGAAATTGACAATACCGCCAAACTCCTCCACAATGTTGCAATAAACACAACAAAATGCGTAGTCCTTAACCGCGACGACCCGCGACTAAGTAGTCCTGATTTTGTAAACGACATCAAATCACCGCTGCGAAGTTTTGGCGTTAATCCAAAATATTTGCAGACTTTCCCTTCTGATGATTTTCTACGCAGTAGCGAGCAAAATGCGGCTAAATTGTACGCTAACGACACCAGTCTTGAAGAGTTTAAAGACCAGCACGCCGTTATCGGCTTCAACGGCAGCGATCACTCGGTGAATCTAAATCTGCGCGGCATCTACAATCTTCAAAATGCTACTGGTGCTGTTGCTTTAGTGCGCGCAATTCTCGGTAATAATCTAAATGTTGATTCTATGCTCGAAGCGCTATCAAACATTAAGCCAGCTTTTGGCCGCGGCGAGCAATTAATAATAGATGGACAACCCTGCGAGCTAGTATTGGTCAAAAATCCGGCTGGCTTCCGTTTGGCCCTAGCTTCGTTCGACCCAGCAAACTACGCCACTATGATAGCTATTAACGATGCTTACGCCGATGGCCGCGATATGAGCTGGCTCTGGGATGTCGATTTCGATAGCTTACAAGAACAAGGTGTCACTGCTGTATCTGGTGTCCGCGCCTATGACATGGCTCTACGACTAGAATACGACGAAGTGCCTATCGATTTTGTCGATACCGACCTGACGGTTGCATTGCGCCAACTTATCACTAAACACACTCGCCAACCAAAGCGCATTTATTGTAGCTACACCGCAATGTTAGCACTACGACGACTACTAGCCCGTTATACCGACGTGGAGGAAATCCGATGAAAAGACAACCGCAATCTATCACTATCTTGCAACTTTATCCGCGCGATATGAACATTTACGGCGACTGGGGCAATGTTCTGACTCTCAAGCGGCGGCTAGAATGGCGTGGTTTTGCTACCAAACTAATCGAATATAACGTTGGCGACGCTTTTCCAGACGATGTTGATTTAATCGTCGGCGGCGGTGGACAGGACTCTGGACAGTTACGAATTAGTGACGACCTGCAAAAGATTGCCCCTCAGCTCAAACGATTAGCTGACGACGATTTACCAATGTTAGTTATCTGCGGTTTATACCAACTATTCGGCCGCTCGTTTACTACCAAAGACAGCGACATAATTCCTGGTATCGGTATTCTTGACCTAGAAACAATTGGCGGTGACGAGCGTATTGTTGGTAATATTATCGTCAAAAGTCCAGAGTTCGGTGAAATTATCGGTTACGAGAATCACTCCGGGCTAACTACGCTTAGCCAAAATACTACAGCGCTCGGCGACGTCATCAAGGGCGTAGGCAACAATAATATTGATGGCCGTGAGGGCGCCCGTTATCGTAACGTTATCGGTACCTATTTGCACGGTCCGCTCTTGCCAAAGAATCCGCACATCGCCGATTGGATGATTTCGCAAGCTATAATCCGTAAATACGGCGCCGTCGTTTTAGACCCGCTTGAAGACAAGTACACTGAACAGGCTCGTAATATCGCCAAAAAACGCCCGCGCTAGCCGCTACTTTTAACACTATCCTCAGATTGGACCTGCTATACTGGTAGAAGTGACCAAAATGAGCGCTGTAAAAAAACCAAAAATTAATCGTATTGTCAGCCTAGATTTAATGAGAGGCTGGTTTTTGGTGATAATCATACTTGATCATTTGAGTTATTTTCCAAACGGCCTCGTGTTCATAAGTGGCGACAGCAGATTATACGTCACTGCCGCCGAAGGGTTCTTTATTATTTCTGGATTAGTATTAGGTATTGTCCGCGGTGCTAAATTAACAGAACGTTCGTTTAGATACGCTGCTAAATTAATCTGGCGGCGAAGCTTCATGCTATATCTAACTAGTATCATCATTACAATATTATCGATTGCGATCGGCTGGCATTTTGTTGGTAACGACGGCGTCAAGTCGCCTTTGCCTCCGCTAGATAGCAATATCTTTAGTTTATTTTGGAGAATAGTTACCTTGCAAGAATTCTACGGCTGGGCCGATTACTTGCGTCTATATGCGATATTTTTGGCGCTAACACCAGCTGCGCTTTGGCTACTGCGCCGCGGCAAATGGTACATCGTTCTAACCGTCAGTACTCTAGTTTGGCTGCTAACGCCAAAGCCGGTTAACGAATTCACTCAGCCATTTACTTGGCAATTTATTTTTTTCATCGCCTTCACGCTAGGATTTTACTCGCCGCAAATTAAATCATGGTGGAATAGTTTGTCTGCCAAAACGCGGCACCGTACTAAAACTGTCATCTTTACCGTGTTTATCATCACTTTCATCGCCAATGTTTTTGCCGAGTTTTTCGCGCCAGCCTTGAATGATAATCTTTCGACAGCTATTAATAATTTTCGCCCTATTCTAGCGACCAGCTTCGATAAGTTAGCTCTAACGCCAGCGCGCGTAGCTATGTCGTTGCTCTGGTTTATTGGGTTTTTTATGGTTTTTCAGCGTTTTGAAAAACAAATCAAACGCTATCTCGGCTGGCTACTTATTCCGTTTGGGACTAATTCGCTTTACGTTTATTCAATTCATGCCTTCGTAGTCATGGGAGTGCATCTAATAGTCAATCCGCAATATGGCGCGCCAGCTAGTTATTTTAATTCTTTTGACCGTCTAGCCGAGGTTCCTCAAAACCTCGCGCTATCGATTTTGGTAATTGCCATTATTTACCTAGCAGTGCGAACCAAATTTTTGATGAAGATTATCCCGCGCTAAACTTAGTGATTTTTAGCGGTGATAAATCGATCGTTTCGACCTCGCGATAGTTGCCTGGCAGACTAGCTTTCATATCGCTATAGTAGACGTCATAAATATTCTTTGCGCGGGTAAATGTTTTTTTCGTGTCGACAACTTGGCGGCTGCTACCATCTAGCGGAGCATAACCGCCGCCAAGATGTTGGTCACTACTAGCAAAGTATATCTGGCAATTCGGTAGATAATAATCTAGCTCAATCGCCGCATAAGGATCGGCCGCTAACACCACATCGTTTTCGCTACATTTAACTGTAGAAGCAACAGAGTTGACGTTTGGCTTTTGCATACGTTGAAAGTTATAATTACCAACCTGGCTGAGGTTAGTTGCCCCGACCGCCAGAATCACCAGCAGAACTAACGGTGAAGTTATTCGCCAAACTTCACGATTCTCGCGTTCGGTCGACAGCGCGAGACTAGCTCCCACGAGCATAACTAAGCCAATCGCAACGTGCGCCAAATAACGCTCGACATACATCGGTTTATACAGAGAAATCACCATCAATAGCATTATCGGCACGCTAATATAACTAACTAATAACCACAAAATATCGTTTTTTTTCTTAATATGAAAAGTAATGACAATCGAGCGGACAGATACAAAAATTATCGCTAGCACCAATATTGAGGTAATCACACCCAGTTGCCAAAGCGGCTGGTATATTGTATTAAACGAAACAATACCAACTAACTGCTCGAGATTCATTGGCTGTCCAATTGGTGCAAGCGCTCCATTGCCAACCTGTTTCAAAAAAGACGATAGCCACGGGAGAAACAGCAACAAACTAAACGCATAAGCCCCTATCCAGCGGCACTCTTTCCATGAAGACTTACGCAACTTACCAGCATCCATCGCGACTAGCCAGGCTAGATGAGCCAGCCACAAAAGCGCCAAGTAGTATAGCGTGTACATGCCGAGCGCCACTAGCACTCCATAAATAAGCCAGTCAGTCCACCGCTTGCTAGAGTGTGCCCGTACCAACATTGCCGTCGCCGCTACACCGATTAACGACGCCATAGCGTACATGCGAATTTCGAAACCGTAGCGCATTAATAATGGCGCCAGGAGCAACGTCGTTAATACATAAATGGCTGCTCGCGCATTAAAATGCTTTTTAATAAAACAACCAGCTACCGCAATTGAGGCTCCATAAAAGATCACGCTTAGCGAGCGCAATGCCAGTTCGCTCCAGCCAAAAACATTCGCCCAAATTTTCAGAATGAGATAATACAGCGGCGGATGAGTATCAAGTGCCGACAGCCGGATAATCTCGCTGGCAGACCGCTTGGCTACCATTATCGAATATGCTTCATCAAACCAAACGCTCTGCCGCAAGCCAATCCATAAACTAAGAGCTGCCGCTACTACTGGCACAACAATTATCAGCCACCTATAAACCTTGTCATAGTCATTACTATGCTTCCAAAATAATATTTTCATGCTTTGATTATATTACGACTAGGAAAAACTCGCAAAATAATATATAATAGCTTTGCACATCTATCGGGGTGTGGCGCAGTTGATAGCGCGCGCGGTTTGGGACCGTGAGGTCGAAGGTTTGAGTCCTTTCACCCCGACCATATAGTATTTTCGCTTAAATCCACCATCATATGGTATGGTGGATTTAGTTTTATAACAAATACGGAATTGTCTTCAGTATGGAAATTAAATACAACCTTGCGATACGCTGCGTTTTTTTCTATCAAATCCTGCGTTGTAAGTCCAACTCCTTTTGAACAGTCGTAGATATAGTACTTACTGCATTAATCTGGGATTGGTAGATAAATTCTTGCTCCTTGTACGTTCGTGTCTTTTTCTCGTTCACCATACTACCTACTTAATATAATGTCTCGCAATAAGATTTAACGTTTTTATGGCGTATGAAATGCTATAGGCTTTTTGATATAATAAAAGAGTTCTAAGCTTTTAATACACAGCAAGAAACCGTAACGGATTTGTCCGTACGGTGTCCGCTTTTGAAAAGGACACCGTGTAAACAATAGGCGGAAACTTGTTGTGATAAAGGCTTAGAACACCTCACGGTGTCCTTTTTTGCTTGGTACTCTTGTGAGGGTAATACAAGCTAAGCAAGAGGAGCAAACAATGACGAACGACAAAATACTAGGCAAACAAATCTTTAAGAAGTGGTGGTTCTGGGTTATCGTGGTGGTTGTCTTGGGTATTATTGGATTAATGACACAAGACACTACGACAACTAACAACACAGCCACTAATCCACCAGCAAACAACACCGATAACACGCAAAAAGTTGGTAAATTACCAGTACTCAACAAAGCGGACTTTACAGGCAAAGAAGGACTAGTAGTATTCCATGACTTAAAGACTAAAGGTTACGCCGTAACAGCTAAATACGAAAATGAAAAAGTACCAGCGGCTAATCAAGACCATACAGAACAATTTACAAATGCCAGCGCGACCAGTTGTAGCGATAGGCTTGGTTGGGATGCATATATTGTAAGCGACATACGGCAAGACGGCGACAATATAACTGTAATTACGACTAATGCACCTAATAGAAATCAAACGTGTCCAGCGGGTACTACGGACGACCGCTAGTGATGCGTTATGAAAGACCGAAGAACTTACAAAATACTCACCGCCTGTAGCTTTGTACTACCTATTAATCGCTTTTATTTAGGCAATCTCAAGGGTATGTTCTTACGCTGTATCACCATGAACTATTTTCTGTTTGGGTGGTTTATAGATTTGCTTTATCTGAACAAAACATTTGATGAGGCGATGACTAAGCGTGGTTTCGTCAACACAAATATACGCAATGAGCAATGATAATAACTAAACCGCTGCAATTTCACAGTCATTATCATAACTCATCATATTATCTATATATAACGCCAGATATAATCAGTCTACATTGTAGGCTCGTTACACATCGCTACAAACCGATCACCTGGAATATAAACCTGCCTGCCAAACGGCAGGTTTTGCTATTGTCCTATTTTGCCCTCCCATACTCCTCATGCTATCATAACTATATGAAAAGCAAGCAACACTCGCGCCGCCGCATAGTCGTTAATATTTTTGGCACATTAGGGTATTTGTCAGTATTTTTGCAGTGGACATGGACGGCAATTATATTACTATATCCGTTATTCCAATCAGAAGCTGTACAAAAGATTTTTCTACCAGAACGCCAAGCGCCTCGACCCGTCGTGAGCCACTCTGGATGCTATAGCGACGCCGCCCCCTTCATTGCCATTGTCTCTATTGCCATTACAGCTGCAATTATTGTTATGTCAATAATCACGCTAATAGGATTGCCAAAGAAAATCGGCAAGACTGGCGCTAAAATCACGCATTCGGCAGCCGACGTGATAGCCGCCAATACCCGCCCGCCAAAACAACAACCAGCAAAAAAATGGAAATTAAACTTGTCGTACAAACTGATAATCTGCATTAAATTAATATTGACGGTTCTGCCGGTCATTCTGCTGCTCTTTGCGCCGACAATTCCTAAACTGCCGCACCAAGTTATGACTATCGTCGGCAATTTCTGCTTAGTGGTATCAGCTGTTTATTGGCTTATCCAGTATGCTTTAGCCAAAATCTTACGCGTACCACATAAAGAAATTTGGTAATTCAAGCCTTCGGCGGAATGATGTCTATAGTGCGCGTTTGCTTATCTAGCGGCAATTGATGCTCGGTATCAAATTCATAGACAAGCAGTGTACCGAACGGCATTTCCACTTTGCCAATCTCTTCATCAGGAATCTGGTCGAGATACTTCATCAGCGCGCGAATAGTATTACCGTGCGAAACAAGCAGGATATTTTCGCCTCTTTGCAGCCGCGGCAAGATTTCGCTTTGAAAGTACGGAATTGCCCGCGCATAAACATCTTTGAGCGTTTCGCCGCCCGGTACCGGGTAATCCCAGCCGCGGCGAATTCCCTGAAATGCTTCATCGCCAATCTCGTCTTTGACTTCCCATTTGTTTTTGCCGGTTAAGTCGCCGTAATCGCGCTCGTTAAGCGGCTTGGCGATAATCCGTTCGAGATCCGCCTGGTCGCCCTTGCCGCGCAGAATTCCATCGCAAGTCTGCTGCGTACGTTTGAGCTCGCTAGTATAAGCGGCATCAAATTGAATATCGCGAATAATTTCACCAAGCTGCTCGGCTTCGCGCATGCCTTTTTCTGTCAAGTTGACATCTGTCCAGCCAGTCCACTTACCTAATAAATTCCACTCGCTTTCTGCGTGGCGGCTAATAACTAAAATTCCCTGTTTTTGCACTTCCATAAATTCATTATACCGCGAAAATCAAGTTGCCTGAATATTTTATCCGTGAGACTTCAAACAGTCTAGTCTTCTGCATTAAATGCTATAATATAACTATGAACGATTTCACAATTCAATCAATCAAAGCAAGACAAATCCTCGACAGCCGCGGCAACCCAACCGTTGAAGCAGACGTTATTTTAAGTAACGGCACGCTTGGCCGTGCTGCCGTACCAAGCGGCGCTAGCACTGGCTCGGCTGAAGCGCTTGAATTGCGCGATGGCGGCATTGACTGGTCGGGCAAAGCGGTTTACCAGGCAGTACGCAATGTTAACGAAGTCATTGCACCAGCGCTAGTCGGACACGATGCCAGCGACCAAGCTGCTCTCGACCAAATAATGCTCAATTTAGACGGTACCGATAATAAGTCCAAGCTTGGCGCTAACGCCATTCTTAGCGTCAGCCTAGCCGCCGCTAAAGCTGCCGCCAGCGCTAAGAATCAGCCGCTGTGGCGCTACGTCGCAGAGATGACCGACAGCACACCTGTCCTGCCATTACCAATGATGAACGTGCTCAATGGCGGCGCTCACGCAGCTTTCGCTACCGATATTCAGGAATTTATGATCATTTGTAAAGGTGCACAGACTTTTGCAGACACACTCAAAATGGGCACCGAGATCTTTCATGCGCTAGCCAAAGTACTAAAAAATTATGATTATCCAACTACTGTCGGTGATGAAGGCGGCTACGCACCGCGCGTCCGCAATGGCAACCGTGAGGCGCTGGCTTTATTATCTGAAGCCATTCAAAGCGCCGGCTACGAACTCGGCCGCGACGTTGTCTTTGCAATGGATGCTGCGTCAAGCGAATTCTATCAAGAAGGACGCTACGAGCTTAAATGCGAAGGCAAGTCGCTATCAAGCAGTGAAATGGTTGATTGGCTAGAAGCCTTGACAAATGAATTTCCAATTGTCTCAATCGAGGATGGTCTAGCCGAAAATGATTGGGATGGCTGGAAGCTGCTGCGCGAACGGCTCGGCGACCGCATCCAGCTAGTCGGCGACGATTTGCTTGTCACGAACACCTCGCTGATTGAACGAGCTATCACTGAACAAACTGCCAACGCGCTGCTAGTTAAACCAAATCAAATCGGCTCGCTAACCGAGACTATTCAAGCTGTTAAAATGGCGCAAAATGCTGGCTGGCGCACCGTCATGAGCCATCGCTCTGGCGAAACCGAAGACACGACAATCAGCCACTTGGCCGTTGGCCTGGGTTGCGGCCAGATTAAAACTGGATCGCTATCGCGAACCGATCGTGTCGCTAAATATAACGAGCTATTACGTATCGCCGAGGCTGACCAATCATTGATACTAGCACGACCATTTGGCGAATAAATAAAACTGTAGGTTTTACTTCTAACAAAGCGAAAAACGCCTTTTCTTTGTCAAGAGGTGTTTTTCATATCAAACTAATTATGTTATACTACTAACGAATAATCGTTTTAGGAGGTTAGTTGCTCTCGATCAAACAAAAAAAGCACCGCCGTCCATATGCTATTTTTGCAGTGGCGATATGCCTGATTAGCACTGGCGTGTATTTCATGATGCTGACCTTATCACCGTCAGTAGCACCTCTGATTTTCACCAAGCCGATTGATGCTAAATCGCTGCCAAAAGCCAAAATCGGCGAGAACCGCATTGTTATACCGCGCATCGGCGTCAATATTCACTACGACAAAGGTCGCACCGCACTTGATCGTGGTGCTGAATGGCGACAGCCAAACCATGGCAATCCCAAAGATGGCGGTAATTTCATTATTGCTGCCCACCGCTTCAGTATCCAGCCAACACCGCAGGGTACTGTTGAGAAATCGCCTTTTTATAACATTGATAAGATGAAACTAGGCGATAACATTGTAGTCGATTACGAAGGTGCTCGCTATGCGTACGAAATCACTAAAATATTTGATGTCAAACCAGACCAAACTGAAATCGAAGCTCCGTCCCAAGAAGCAAAGCTGACTCTATACAGTTGCGAACTTGGCGGCTCTGATGCTGGCCGCATCGTCATCACAGGCAAATTGCTCGGTCAAGTCGAACAATAAAATACTCTACCAGTTGTCATACAGTAGAGTATTTTGATTTATAAATTGCAGGCAGATAAAAAGGTAGTTATTTGGCGAACTCAACCGCACGCGTTTCACGGATAACATTCACCTTGATAGTTCCAGGATACTGCATAGTTGACTCAATCTTAGTCGCAATATCACGGGCTAGCTTGATAGCGCTAAGGTCGTCGATTTTCTCTGGCGTGACAATCACGCGAATCTCGCGGCCGGCGCTTATAGCATATGCTTTCTCGATTCCTTGGAAGCTGGTCGCAACATTTTCGAGATCACGCATGCGCTCAGCGAAATTCTCAGCAGAGATATTACGCGCACCCGGCCGAGCGGCACTGATCGCATCGCAAATACGAACGACGATAGCCTCTGGCGTAGTCGCTTCAATGTCGTCGTGATGAGCCTCAATCGCATGACAGATACCCTCGCTCAGGCCAGCTTTGCGAGCCAGCTCGGCACCGATATGGTGATGTTTGCCTTCAATTTTGTGGGTAACCGCCTTGCCCATATCGTGCAGCAGCGTCGCTATTTTGGAGGTGCGGACATCAGCGCCAATCTCGCTAGCAATCATACCGGCCATATGCGCCATTTCGGTCGAATGCTTAAGAACATTTTGACCATAGCTAGTTCGAAACTTCAGCTCGCCAAGTAGCTTTAACAAATCGCGCGGGATACCGGTAACGCCAACTTCGCGCGCCGCATCTTCGCCAGCACGCTGGGTTTCCTTGTCGATTTGCTTTTCAGCTTTCGCAAAGACTTCTTCAATACGCCCTGGGTGAATACGACCGTCTTTCATTAACATCTCGAGACCGAGACGCGCTACCTGGCGGCGAATTGGGTCAAAGCTCGATAGAACTACCATGCCTGGCGTGTCATCAACCAAGAAGTCTACGCCAGTAACGCGCTGCATCGCTTGAATATTACGGCCTTCTTTGCCGATAATCCGACCCTTCATATCGTCGTCTGGCAGCTTAACCGCAGTGACCGTGCGCTCAGCAGTTACCTCGCTAGCCATGCGTTCCATCGTTTCGACGAGGATAGTTTGCGCCCGCTCCTCGGCGTCAGCTTCGACATCTTGCTGCATTTTGGCAACCAGATTTAGTAGATCACCCTTGATGTCGCGTTCAGTCATCTTCATCAACTTATCAGCGGCATCTTTCTTCTTGAGGCCAGCAATTTTCTCAAGCTTTTCCTGCTGACGCGTACGAATATCGCGGATCTCATTCTTCAATTCTTCAACTTCGTCTTCTTGCTTGCGTAATTTTTCACTGCGTTTATCAAGCTGATCAAGCTTTTTGTCAAGCGACTCCTCGCGGTCCGCCAGACGATTCTCGGTTTTTTGAAGCTCTTTGCGGCGCTCTTTCTCGATGCGCAGCGCTTCATCTTTAGCTTTAAGTACGATATCGCTAGCTTTGCGCTCAGCTTGCGCTATGACCTGTTCAGCCGTATTTTTGCTCTTGGTCTCTTGTTGGCGATCATATACCACTTTACCGCCCACGCCAGCAATAATACCAACAATCGCGGCAATAATTCCCTCAACCATATTTTTCCTTTCTTTCGCGGCAATTAGTCAACGCATCAAGTCAAAAAACCGCAAAATTATCAAAATTAAACTTATCAATGTCACATTCGTAGACATTACCATTGTACCGCGTTTATAACAAAATAAGCAACTATTTACGCGGTTTGGTGATACGAGCCTCAGCGCCATATTCAGGCAGAACTATTTCATCATTGCGGCCATTCTGCAGCCGAGCCAAGCATTCTTCACGCCAAGCATCGCCGGTAACCCCAACGATCGGAATACGTTGTTCGTGTGCTATCGTATTCAACACTGCCAGACCAATCCTCAAACCAGTGAAACTCCCTGGACCGCGAAATACGCCAATGCCCGAGATATCAGCAAAACTGGCCCCATTCTCTGCTAATCGGTCGCGCAAATAAGCTAGCATGTCGCGCGCGAGATTACGTTCAGCCGCCCATTCGTAGTCGGTTCGTTTGTCACCGTCAACTAGCGTTAATTGCACCGTCATTTCAGCGCTATTCCACAATACAATCATCGTAATTTCTCCACAATTCGACGCGATTTTTCACCGCCGCTCTTCAAAGTTAGCTTGCGACTATCATCAGGCTGCACCTGGATGACGATCTGTAATACGTCCGTTGGCAGTACGTTATTTACTACATCGCTCCACTCAATCACAGTAATTGTATGCGAATCGTGAATCGCTTCATCAAGTTCCATTTTCATAATACCAGCATCTGGTAAGCGATAAAAATCATAATGAGCCAACCGCAAGCCGTCCGCAGCCTCATAATTGCGGCTAATCGTAAACGTCGGACTCTGAACCTCGTCGTCAATATGCAAGCCGAGCGCCAATCCCTTGGTCAGTGTAGTTTTGCCAGCGCCAATATCGCCGACAAGTTCGAGCGTCTCGCCGCCATGCAATAAGCCCCCAAGCTTCGCGCCAAACTGTACCAAATCATCCGCCGTCTGCAAGCTCACCTCTAATATCATATGTTTATTATACAATATCAGACAGAGTTACTGTGTTAAAATACGTTTATTATGAGTAATTTCTTTTGTAAATACCAATCACCGCTGGACGAAATTACCATAGCAAGCAATGGCAGCGCTATCACTGGACTGTGGTTCGCTAGGCAAAAACATTTTGGCGCTAAGCTAGGCGAGAATACCGCAAATTCTGATTTACCGATTTTCACTAAGGCAATACGCTGGCTTGATATGTATTTCGCTGGCAAAAATCCTGGAGAGATCCCGCCAATACAGCTTGATGGAACGCCTTTTCAGTTGGAAGCCTGGTGTATCTTGCAAACCATACCGTACGGCGAGCGCACTACCTACGGAGAAATTGCTAAAAATATCGCCAAGAAACGCGGTATCGCCAAAATGTCGGCACGAGCCGTCGGCGGAGCAGTCGGGCGCAATCCAATTTCAATTTTCGTACCGTGCCATCGGGTTGTCGGCAGTAATGGTAAACTGACGGGGTATGCTAGCGGAATCGAAAAGAAAATTAAATTGTTGAAGCTAGAAAATATACTTTAATCTAAAAGAAAGACGCTACCTTTTCGGACTTTATACTTACTCATCAAACCTGACCAACAACGTCTCTGTGTATAGATTATTACCTCACTGTCAGAGTCGGGCTCTATTTCTTTGCAACTTTTTTCTGCTTGTTCCTCTGCCCCCTGGCCACTACAACCACCACTGCCGTGATAATCGATAGTCCGGCCAAAATAGCCAGCGCGTAGGCATAGCCCGATAGCAGATAAATTAAAGCTAGCGTCACACCGACAGCACCCCAGATAGTAATCAGCCGCCTGCCAAGCACCAAGCCAATGATAACCATCAGCGAATGCTCGACTAGGAACAATATTTCCATGGCATTATCACCCGCTAGCGCCAGGACAAGGGTCGATAAGCTGAACACAGCGAGCGCCAGCACCAAATGCGCGATGGTGTATATATGAGCATACCCTAGCCAGCGCCACGACATCACCGCCCCTGAAATAATTGCTGCTGAACACAGGTATGGCACCACTATGTCGTGAACAGGCGCAATTAGCATATGGATAGCAAATAAAATACCGCACAATATTAAAAGGACGCCCGAGTCGAAATATGGAATATTCTTTTTCGGCATCCCCTCGGCTATTAGGGCGCTGCCATTAACTATCCACATCAAGGTTGCCAGCAGCACCGCCTCCGTCGCAACGCTGGCTGGCATGGCCATCAGTAGTAAAAGCATCGACCAGCCGATTGCGCTCCAAAATGATGCATAATACCAATAAACTGATAATTTCTTGGTTCGCATAGCCACGGCGACGCCATAAAACACCGCAAAGATAATCAGTGAAACGATCGACATGAACTCAAGCTTAACGCCGAGCCATTGCGCAGTTAGGTAGAATAACAATACCAAACTTGGATGCGCCAATACCGCCATCAGCCGCCAATCCCGCTTGGCATACACTACCATATAAAGTGCCGCGACAGCTGCCAGCCAGCCCAAGATTTTGAACTGCAATTCGTATGTCGTCGACAGATTTATCATCGGTAATATCACTGCTGGTACCGTAGCAGCTAGTAGAGTCATATCGCTAGTGATTGACGCCCGCTTATTCATCGCCAGCGACCAATACACTACCCCAAAGCCGACAAGCGTCACCCAAGCAGTGATGGTGAAATTGTCGCTTAGCGACACGCTCAACCAATGCAAGAACAGCAGTACCAAAGCAATCGTCGCCAAGTATGCTCCGCCCAGATAACCATTCTCACGCCGCCGATAAAACGCATAGTACAGCAGCGCTACTAACGGCAGCCAAACCGCCGGATGAATAGACGAAAAGACGATCAGACCAGCCGCTCCAATGGCAGAATATAATAGCAATTCGCGACACTTAACCGCCGCCTCTTTGCGGTAATTGTACAGCCACTCTACTAATAACAGCAACGACAAGCCGTTCAGCCACGCCATCAAAATAGCAAGATTTTCGCCAGCCATCTTGAAATACGAAGCTATCAGCAGTGCTATCGCCAGAAAAGAAGCATGAATACCAATCACTAAACCGTAGACTTTTTCACGCCACGCGGCAATACCCATGATAATAGCGGCAACCGCCACCGAGTCTGACAGATATAGTATACCTTCTCCTGCTGGATAAGCAGTCAAAAAAGCTAAGACTATAAACACCGTCATTAACCACCAAGCGGCCGCCGCGCCGTACACTAATATTGCTTGACTTTTCGTAATATTTGGACGTTTCAAAACTAATAATCGGCAGACAACCGGCAGGAAAGCCATAAACATAAAGATAGAATAATGTACATGCAGAGCTGTTATAGGGTCGAGGCTAAATAGCCTGACGCCAGCCGGCACCAACAAAATTCCAGACATTACTACCATGCCGCCAAAACGGGCGCGGCGCAGCAATGAAAGCGCCATAAAACTCACTACCGATATCATACTCAGCAGGATAAATATGATCATATCTCTTAGCGGACTTTCGACGCCAGCTATAACCAAGAAAGCGACTAGCGACACAGCGAAACTAATCCACAACACTATTTCGTGCTGTTTATCGGGCTGCTTTTGGACATGCATTGAGCCGATAGACCAAATCATATTACCAAGCGCCGCTACACCCAGCGCTATACCTGTGGCCAGCCCATCATTATTTGACAGATACATAGTAAAACTAGCAGTCACCGCCATCAGCAGCACACGCGCCGTCGTTAGTTCATACGTGCGCATATTCTTTGATTTCTCGACGAGGGCAACAGTAAAATAATATATAACGCTGATAAGCAGCAGCATGCTGATGTCAAGCGTTCCCATATACACCGACGAACCGATAGCGAGAAGTAAAGTAGACGGGACGATAAATGGATTAACTAGCGTCAACGGCTCGGTGAATTGGCGCGGAAAATGATTAGAAAAATACGCAGCCAAGGTCATCAGACACCCAAACAATAGCACCGCAGCATAATACCACATCAACTGAGCATGCATAACAGCCGGCAAGCTGGTCGTCATCGTGAACATCGACAGCAGTGAAATATAGGCGAGCGGCTGGCTATTGAGCCTGACTGTAGCATCCACGCATAGGAAAGTACCGATGAATGAGGTAACAAGCCAGCACGGTGCTGGATCAATCCCTAAAAGCAGATGCATGCTCCAGCCGCCAATCGGCACAGCAGCCAGCGCCGTACCAATAAATGCCGTCGAGGCTGGCTTTAAGATCGGCAAACGAGCATATAGCACCTGGCCAATAACATAATAGACAAAAATAAACAGCCATACCAAGCTAAATCTAAGCGGCGCCGAAAGTTCAATCGTTTGTGCCAGCAGCAATATGCCAGCGGTCAATAATAATGATGCGGTATAGAGAGCCACATTGATGGTAGTTTGACGATTTTTCTCTTTATCTTTATTACTGGCTGGAGATAGCCACTTGACAATCTGCGTCTTTTCGTCAGGAATATTTGTATCTTCTTCAATTGGCACAGCATTAGTAGACAATACTACATCAGGCTCGTTCGATTCGTTGCGAGTTACTACAAAACCAGCAAATTGTGAAGCTGCAGCCTGATTCTCGGTAATAAGTTTGACCTGACCGTCGCTACCTTCAATTTTCGCACGGCCATTCTGCGCATCGCACACGCCGTCCCAGTAACCGCGCCGGTAACCCTCGGATTGACAAGGTAGTCGATTATTACCTCTCTGCGCCACCTTAATTATCACGATGACAATCACTAACAGAAAAATTAATTCCATGCTTAATTCCCCTTATGCTAATTTTAGTATAGCACGGGAGGGCTTTTTCATGGAGAAATTTTCGAAAGAGACACCGGGCTATAGTAGCAATAACGTTTTTGCTCGCCTTTCAGAGCCTCGCCTTAGTCTATCGCGCGCCGCCAACTACCGAAATTCCACCGCTCAACTGTGTCGTCCAGCGAAAAATATAATACCCCGGAGACTTGGGGTATTATATTAGCCTGCATTAGACTCTGCTATTTCTCGTCGACCACTTCGCCCTCGACCGGCTCGTCTTTGTTGGACTTTTTATCGTCCTGAGACTCGTCAGCTTTTTTATCATCGGCAGCTTGCTGGTACATTTTGGCGCCGATTGGCATGATGGCGTCCTGCAGCGCTTTAGCTGCCGCCTCTAGCTCGTCTTTGTCGTCAGCGTCTTTATGCTTTTCCGCTTCCTTGACCGCCTCGTCAATGGCCTTTTTATCGTCGTCAGAAATCTTATCCTTGAACTCATCTGGCATTTTCTTTGCCTGGTAGATGGCGTTTTCTAGCTGGTTTTTAGCGTCAACGGTCTCGCGCTTTTTCTTATCCTCGTCAGCGTGCAGCTCAGCTTCTTTCTGGGCTTTTTCAATATCTTCCTTACTCATGTTACCAGAGTTTTGGATGGTAATTGATTGCTCCTTGCCAGTGCCTTTGTCCTTGGCAGTGACATTGAGGATACCATTCGCGTCGATATTGAATGTCACTTCAATCTGCGGCACGCCGCGCGGTGCTGGCGCGATGCCATCAAGTACAAAGCGACCCAGACTCTTGTTGTCATTGGCAAATTCGCGCTCACCCTGCAAGACATGAATTTCCACTTGCGGCTGGTTGTCGGCAGCCGTCGAGAATACTTCGCTCTTGCTGGTCGGTACGGTGGTATTGCGCTCGATTA
>ERZ772973.284-NODE-284-length-27873-cov-33.6942_pt1 | contig 27873 bp, 28 predicted proteins | sample MGYA00580672_ERZ772973 | MGnify/ENA primary metagenome ERZ772973 (study PRJEB29015, sample SAMEA2737938) | human oral metagenome | biome: human oral; feature: human-associated habitat; material: dental | place: China | collected 2152 ...
GCGCACGCCTGATAAGCGTGAGGTCGGTGGTTCGAGTCCACTCGTGCCCATTTGATTATTATAATGGAGAATTACTCAAGAGGCTGAAGAGGACGGTTTGCTAAATCGTTAGGTCGGGTAACTGGCGCGGGGGTTCGAATCCCCCATTCTCCGTAAACTAAGAGTGTTAGCTCTTTTTTTATTGTCTTTGTGTGATGAGTTCGGCTCTTTGTCAACTGTAGCGGGTTGAAGAAAAGCTAAGTTCGGGAAAGGACAAAATTCGTCCTTTCTTTTTTGATGTTCAGAGCGATAAAAATCCGTTTTTTGAAGTTTTCAAAGTTCCGAAAACCAAAAGCATTGCGCTTGATAAGTTTGATGAGATGATTAGTGGCTTCTAATTTGGCGTTAGAATAGGGTAGTTGAAGAGCGTTGACAATTTTCTCTTTGTTCTTTAGAAAGGTTTTAAAGACGGTCTGAAAAAGAGGATGAATCTGCTTTAGATTGTCCTCAATGAGTCCGAAAAATTTGTCAGGGTTCTTGTTCTGAAAGTGAAAAAGCAAGAGCTGATAGAGCTTATAGTGGTATTTCAAGTCTTCTGAATAGCTCAACAGCTTGTCTAGGATTTCTTTATTGGTTAAGTGCATACGAAAAGTAGGGCGATAAAATCTCTTATCGCTCAGTTTACGGCTATTCTGTTGAATGAGCTTCCAGTAACGTTTGATAGCCCTGTATTCATGAGATTTTCGCTCAAACTGATTCATGATTTGGACACGCAAACGACTCATAGCACGACTTAAGTGTTGGAGTAAAACAGTCCAGTGGACTGTTTTAGCCTGAGTTCAGAAATATAATAACGAAGGATGAAAACGATCGAGAACGATTTTAGCACACGGAAAAGGTGTTTAGCTAAGGCATAGTAAGAACTAAACATATCCATAGTAATGATTTTCACCTGACAACGAACGGATCTATCGTAGCGCAGAAAGTGATTTCGAATGATAGTTTGTGTTCTGCCTTCAAGAACAGTGATGATATTGAGTTTGTCAAAATCTTGCGCAATGAAACTCATCTTCATCTCCCGATTGAAACAGTCACTCCCCTGACTGTTTCAACGACCCAAGACATAATCTTTGGTAGACGAGAAAAATCATGCTCAAAGTGAAAGTCATTGAGCTTGCGAATGACAGTTGAAGTTGAGATGGAAAGTTGATGGGCAATGTCGGTCATAGAAGTCTTCTCAATCAACTTTTGAGCAATCTTTTGATTGATGATACGAGGGATTTGGTGATTCTTCTTGACGAGAGAAGTTTCAGCGACCATCATTTTTGAGCACTGATAGCACTTGAAACGACGCTTTTCAGGAGAATTTTAGTAGGCATACCAGTCGTTTCAAGGTAAGGAACCTTAGACGGTTTTTGAAAGTCATATTCTTCATTTGCTTTCGGGTCTGTTTAGAATATCTGTTGAGATCATATTAAGTGAATAAATATTTTGTGTAATATCACCTATCTTTCTTTGGTGATGGAGCGGTCAATGTAGTCAACAATTTGTATGTTCTCATTGCTTAAATGAATGAAATGTCTTCTCATATCCTCAGACTTAAGAATGTTAAATAAGGATTTCATGATGTCGTTGTCTGGGTTATTTCTTTTGCAAGGCATGGTGGCTTGAATAACCTTACTCTCTTAAAAATTGTTGGAGAGTAGTAACTGTATTTCCTCTTTTTTGTGATTTTTATTCTATAACGTTCAATCAATCTGATCATGTAGTTTAGTACATAAACATTCACAGAAAATTTCTTTGAATGCTGTGCAAAATTTTGAACTGGTTTTCGGTATTCATAGATTTTAACGTTATCCGAATAAGTTTCTTGCGTAGTAAAAGACCCCAAAAGTTAGATTTCCTTGTCTAACTTTTGGGGTGCAGTTCACTTTAAGCGCTGACTATTTATAATATAAAAAAATCAACTGGAAATATGGAATTTTCTTGTTTAGAAAGATAGACCTAAATTTCTACTAATCAAAACCAGTAGGGCTAATAAGCTAAAAGCGATACCATTAACGATCATATGAAGTAAGATCGACATCTCTAGACGTTCTGTCTTATAGGCTGTCCAAGTCAGAACCGTAGACATCCCTCCATAAATAATCACAGAGGGTAGATTGGTTGGTGTATGGAGTAAGGCAAAGACAATTGCCCCAACAACAAAGCCAATTTTTTCCTTACCACGGAAGATTTTTTTAGGAATAATCCCCCGACACAAGATTTCCTCACAAATAGGAGCAATCAAGACTAGCAAGAAAAAAGTTGAAATCAAGGAACTGTTTTGAACAAAACCATTAATGGCTGATTGATTGCTGGTTGTCGTCTCATTCATCATGCGAAGCAAAGATGAACCAAACAAGTTGGTAGCAAAAATTACCAGGTAACTCAATACTAGGCGAGCCAAGTCTTGAGCCTTAAAAAAGGATAAATTAAAGCTGGCAAGCTTGGTTTTTCGAGCGCCAATAATGAATATAGCCAAAACAACAATGGCTAAGGTGCCGACTAAGAGTCCTGACTGTAAAAGTGGAAATTGTTTAACGGCCAACCAAGCAGCTAGTCCTATGGGAACTTGCGATAGAACAAAAGCCGCTAACAGGATGAGCACCCATTTCCCTCTGTTCAAAACCTCTTGCCAAATCGTCTTATCTTTCATGATGTACCTCCTTATAATTAAAAAGGGGAGACTCCCCTTTTTCTATTATACCATTTATAGCGCCATACTGATATAGTTAAGGATAAACAAGGCATCCAAAATCCAAATCATCACGTGCACATCCTTGGCTTGACCTTTGACAACTTTTGTCAAGGTATATGTCAAGAAACCAACAGCAATCCCTTGTGTGATAGAGTAGCTGAATCCCATAAAGATAGATGTGAAGAAGGCAGGAACCGCTTCAGCCATATCATCCCAAGGAATATTTTTCAAGTTAGAAAGCATCATGATTCCGACGATGATCAAAATTGGTGCTGTTGCAGCTGTCGGAACAATCGCTAGAAGTGGGCTAAAGAAGCTAGATAGGGCAAAACAGATCGCAACAACTAGGGCTGTCAAACCAGTACGTCCACCAGCACCGATACCCGCCGCAGACTCAACATAGGTCGTAACATTTGAAGTACCTGCAATGGCACCTACTGAAGTTGCCACCAAGTCAGAGTATAGAGCCTTGTCCAATTTAGCAGACTCATGGTTTTCCCCACTTGTCGCAACGATACCAACTTTTTCACCAGTACCGATAAGAGTACCAATTGTGTCAAAAATATCCGTTAGTGAGAAGGCAAGAATAGCCATCAAGGTTTCTGGTAAACGTGAAGTGTTTGAAATCAAAGATCCTAAACCTTCTGAACCAAGAGCAGCACCAAACAAAGTTCCTAGATCATTAACCGCTGATGAAAGATTGTTGCTAGCGAAGTCAATCCCTGACAATTTCACAACACCAACAGCGATGGCAAGAACAGTCGTTGTAAGGATAGAAAGAATGATTCCACCTTTAATGCCTTTAACAACAAAGAAGATGGTAATAGCTAGACCTGCAAGAGCCACCAATACTGCTGGAGTATTGAAGTCTACCAAACCTGGAACGGCTGCTGAGTTTGCAGTAAGTGCAGCTTGAGCTTTGTCTGCTCCTTCACCTGCTACAGTATAAGTACCTGGATCGATTGAGAATTTCAAGAGACCAGCATTCTTAATCCCTACATAGGCAAGGAAAACACCAATACCAGCTGAAATGGCAGAACGGAGTGTTGTAGGAATAGATTCGATGATCATTTTACGAACATTTGTCAAGGTAATAATCAGTGAAATAATTCCACAAATGAAGACCATACCAAGAGCTTCTTTCCAAGTATAGCCCATCCCAAATACAACTGTAAAGGTAAAGAAGGCGTTCAATCCCATACCTGGTGCTTGTGCATACGGCAAATTAGCATAGAAAGCCATCATCAAGGTACCGACTACAGAACCGATAATCGTTGCCAAGAACACACCTTGTACAGGCATTCCCGTTTGGGAAAGCATTTGAGGGTTTACAAAGAGAATATAACTCATTGCAAAGAATGTTGTTAAACCAGCAAGCACCTCTGTACGGACATCTGTCCCGTGCTCTTTTAGTTTAAATAGTTTGTCCATCTTTAATCTCCTTTTGTTTTTTTACGAACAATATTAGTATTATATCATTTATCATTCACCTTTTCAATATGTTTGTTTAATTTATTTAATAAATCAAAGCAACTGAGTTTTTTGTTCTTGTCTGCTTTTCTTCTTTCTTTTTGATATAATAGTAGACATCTTATCTGGAAACGACTAGGAAGGTTTATATGACTAAAAAAATTATTGCAGTCGATTTGGACGGAACCCTGCTGAATAGTGAAAGCAAGCTCTCCGATTTTACCAAAAAGACAATCAAAAAAATTACTGAAAAGGGACACCATGTTGTTATCACAACAGGCCGTCCGTATCGTATGGCAAAAGACTTCTACCGTGAACTCGAGTTGCATACTCCCATGATTAACTTTAATGGTTCCCTCACCCATTTACCCGGGCAGACTTGGGCGCATGAGAAGTGCTTGACCTTGGACAAAAAATACCTCTTGGATATGGTCAAACGCAAAGAGGATATCCAAGCAGACTTTATTGCAGGAGAATACCGTAAGAAATTTTATATCACAGCTCCTAATGAAGAAATCGCAGATCCCAAATTATTTGGTGTGGAAAATTTCCAGCCCGAAAATCAATTCAAGCCTGAACTGGTGACCAAGGACCCAAACTGCATCCTTCTACAAACAAGGGCTGAGGACAAATACGCCCTAGCTGACGAGATGAATCGCTTTTACCAGCACCAACTAGCGATCAATACCTGGGGAGGCCCCCTCAATATCCTCGAGTGTACTCCAAAAGGGGTAAATAAGGCCTTTGCCCTCGAATATTTGCTCAACGTGATGAATCGTGATAAAAAAGACTTAATTGCCTTCGGCGATGAGCAAAATGATAGAGAAATGCTGGCTTTTGCAGGCAAGGGATATGCCATGAAAAATGCCAATTCTGATCTTTTACCCTATGCAGATGAACAAATTTCATTGACAAATGACCAAGATGGAGTTGCAAAAACTCTCCGAGCTTTATTTTTGTAATACATGCTGGGAGTTGAGGAAGATTCAATTTGAAAAGACAATCCAGTAAATTTTTTTAAGACAAAACGCTTAATATCTAGCTCTTTAAATGCTTAACATTAGGCGCTTTTATAATTATGAAGATTTTCTACCAATAGTATTTGTGTTTTTTTCACAGTCTAGTCAACCAGTTAATCGATTGTTTGAGAATTCACATTCAAATGCTTGGAAAAGGCTTTCATTTGTGATATAATACACATATAAAAAGAAGAGAGCTCAGCAATTTGACTCTATTTGACGCAAAAATCAATCCAGTCTATTTATCTCTGTTCTCAGAAAATATCAAGGAGGATAGCTATGAAAGCTGTTGTTGTAAATCCAGAAAGCACTGGTGTTGTCATTGAAGAAAAAACACTCCGCCCACTTAAAACTGGGGAAGCACTTGTTGAAGTGGAATATTGTGGGGTTTGTCACACGGATCTTCACGTTGCTCATGGGGACTTCGGTCAAGTACCTGGTCGTGTTCTAGGACATGAAGGTATCGGTATCGTCAAGGAAGTTGCTCCAGATGTCCAAAGTCTTAAAGTTGGTGACCGTGTCAGCATTGCTTGGTTCTTTGAAGGCTGTGGCACTTGCGAATACTGTACAACTGGTCGCGAAACTCTCTGCCGTACAGTAAAAAATGCTGGCTACTCAGTAGATGGTGGTATGGCAGAACAATGTATCGTAACAGCGGATTATGCTGTTAAAGTTCCGGATGGACTTGATCCAGCCCAAGCTTCTTCAATCACATGTGCTGGTGTAACAACCTATAAAGCTATTAAAGAAGCAAAGGTCGAGCCAGGACAGTGGGTAGTTCTCTATGGTGCTGGTGGTCTAGGTAACCTGGCTGTTCAATACGCCAAAAAAGTATTCAACGCTCATGTTATCGCAGTTGATATCAACGATGACAAACTGGCTCTTGCAAAAGAAGTAGGTGCTGATATCGTTATCAACGGACTAGAAGTTGAAGACGTTCCAGGACTTATCAAAGAAAAAACAAATGGAGGAGCTCACTCAGCTGTCGTAACTGCTGTGTCTAAAGTTGCCTTCAACCAAGCCGTTGATTCCGTTCGTGCTGGTGGTCGCGTAGTAGCTGTTGGTCTTCCTTCTGAAATGATGGAACTCAGCATCGTAAAAACAGTTCTAGATGGAATTCAAGTGATTGGTTCCCTTGTTGGAACTCGTAAGGACCTGGAAGAAGCCTTCCAATTTGGAGCAGAAGGTCTGGTAGTGCCTGTAGTTCAAAAACGTCCAGTAGAAGATGCTGTAGCTATTTTCGATGAAATGGAAAAAGGTCAAATCCAAGGACGTATGGTACTGGATTTTACACACTAAGTTAATGATAAAATTGGGAAACGAAAGATTGCTCACTTGCAGTCTTTCGTTTTGTTTTCAATTCATTTTCAAAAAGACAGCCCGTTTTCATTGTTTTTATATTAAATTTTAGTTCTTTATTTGAATACATCTTTAAAAATTCTTTATATATTAACATTTTGTAAATGGATTTTCATTGAAAATTAACACATATCTATAAGAAATGGTTGCTTTTTGTTTGAAAACGGTTTATACTTAAAGTTAGGCTTAAAGTTTTCTTAAACATACAGTCAAACATTTTAAAGGAGGAATGACAATAATGAGTATCGGAATCATTATTGCGAGCCACGGCGAATTTGCTGCGGGTATTCATCAGTCAGGATCTATGATCTTTGGTGAACAAGAAAAGGTTCAAGTTGTAACCTTTATGCCAAATGAAGGTCCAGATGATCTTTACGCTAAATTCAACAACGCTGTGGCTGCATTTGACGCAGAAGATGAGGTTCTAGTATTGGCTGACCTTTGGAGTGGATCTCCATTTAACCAAGCTAGCCGCGTGATGGGAGAAAATCCTGAGCGTAAATTTGCCATCATCACAGGACTGAACTTACCGATGTTGATCCAAGCCTACACAGAGCGCCTGATGGACGCGAATGCAGGTGTGGATAAAGTCGCTGCAAACATCATTAAAGAAGCCAAAGATGGCATCAAAGCTCTTCCAGAAGAGCTTAACCCAGTTGAGGAAGCTGCAAGTGCTGCAGCTGCTCCAGTTGCCCAAGCTGCTATTCCAGAAGGAACTGTTATCGGTGACGGTAAACTGAAGATCAACCTTGCTCGTCTAGACACTCGTCTCCTTCACGGACAAGTTGCAACTGCTTGGACACCAGATTCAAAAGCAGACCGTATCATCGTTGCTTCAGATAACGTTGCAAACGACGAATTGCGTAAAGAATTGATCAAACAAGCAGCTCCTAACGGAGTAAAAGCCAACGTTGTACCAATCAAAAAATTGATTGAGGTTGCAAAAGATCCTCGTTTTGGTAACACACATGCTCTTATCTTGTTTGAAACACCTCAAGATGCCCTTCGTGCCATCGAAGGTGGCGTACCAATCAAGACTCTTAACGTTGGTTCTATGGCTCACTCAACAGGTAAAACAATGATTAACAACGTTTTGTCTATGGATAAAGATGATGTTGCAACATTTGAAAAAATGCGCGACCTCGGTGTTGAATTTGACGTACGTAAAGTACCAAACGACACGAAAAAAGACTTGTTTGACTTGATTAACAAAGCGAACGTTCAATAATTTAATCTGTTTCTATCATTTTAAAAAACAGGATTAAATACTTTATTAAAACTAAATAGAAAAGGAATAAAACCATGTCAGATATTTCAATCATTTCTGCTATCTTGGTTGTAGTTGTTGCCTTCCTTGCAGGTCTTGAAGGTATCCTCGACCAATTCCAATTCCATCAACCAATCGTCGCATGTACCCTTATCGGACTTGCAACTGGTAACCTCGAAGCAGGTGTTATGCTTGGTGGATCTCTTCAAATGATCGCCCTTGGTTGGGCAAACATCGGAGCTGCCGTAGCTCCTGACGCTGCTCTTGCATCTGTTGCCGCAGCAATCATCTTGATCAAAGGTGGTAACTTTACTACTGAAGGTATCGCCGTTGCAACAGCTACAGCTATCCCTCTTGCCGTAGCTGGACTTTTCTTGACTATGATTGTTCGTACAATCTCAGTTGGTTTGGTTCACACTGCAGATGCTGCCGCTAAAGAAGGAAATATTGCAGCTGTTGAACGTGCTCACTTTATCGCACTTCTTCTTCAAGGTCTTCGTATTGCAATCCCTGCAGCCTTCCTTATCGCTATCCCAGCTTCTGCCGTTCAAGATGCTCTTAAATTGATGCCAGAATGGTTGAATGGTGGTATGGCTGTTGGTGGTGCTATGGTCGTTGCCGTTGGTTACGCTATGGTTATCAACATGATGGCAACTCGTGAAGTATGGCCATTCTTCGCTATCGGCTTCGCTCTTGCAGCAATTTCTCAATTGACTTTGATTGCCCTTGGTGTCATCGGTGTTGCCCTTGCCTTCATCTACCTCAACCTTTCAAAACAAGGTGGAAACGGTGGCGGCGGAGCTGCAACTTCTAACGACCCAATCGGTGATATCCTAGAAGACTACTAGAAAGGGGAACAATCATGGCTGAAAAAATTCAATTATCAAAATCAGATCGTCAAAAAGTTTGGTGGCGTTCACAATTTCTTCAAGGTTCTTGGAACTACGAACGTATGCAAAACTTGGGTTGGGCTTACTCTTTGATCCCAGCTATCAAAAAATTGTACACTAAAAAAGAAGACCAAGCGGCTGCTCTTGAGCGTCACCTTGAGTTCTTCAACACTCACCCATACGTCGCTGCTCCAATCATGGGGGTTACTCTTGCACTTGAAGAAGAACGCGCTAACGGTGTTGAAATCGACGACGCGGCTATCCAAGGGGTTAAAATCGGTATGATGGGACCTCTTGCTGGTATCGGTGACCCAGTATTCTGGTTTACAGTTCGTCCTATTCTTGGAGCCCTTGGTGCTTCACTTGCTGCATCTGGTAACCTTGTTGGTCCCCTTCTCTTCTTCTTTGGATGGAATGCCATCCGTATGGCCTTCCTATGGTATACACAAGAGTTCGGTTACAAAGCTGGATCTGAAATCACTAAAGACATGTCTGGTGGTATCTTGAAAGACATCACTAAAGGAGCGTCTATCCTTGGTATGTTCATCCTTGCCGTCCTTGTACAACGTTGGGTATCTATCAACTTCACTGTTAACCTTCCTGGTAAACAATTGGCAGAAGGGGCCTACATCAACTTCCCAGAAGGACCTGTAACAGGTTCAGAATTGAAAGGTATCCTTGGTCAAGCTCTTAGTGGTTTGAGCTTGGATAGCGTTCAACCACAAACTCTCCAAGGTCAGTTGAACTCATTAATTCCAGGATTGATGGGACTTCTCCTTACTTTCCTCTGCATGTGGTTGCTTAAGAAAAAAGTATCACCAATCACAATCATCCTTGCCCTTTTTGCAGTAGGTATCGCAGCTCGTTACTTCGGTATCATGTAATTTGGATTGATTTTCATTCAAAAGAGGAGTAACTGTTCTGTTTTTGGCGGACTGGTTTCCAGTAGCCAATAATAGAAGTAGAAAATTTCTGCATAGAGAGAACAATTATAGTTCTCTCTTTTTTGATGACAAACTATCAGGGCTAGTAGTCCAAAAGCATGTTTAGTTCTGGAATGTGGCATGGACCAGCTATTATTTTAGGGTTCACTATATAAGTCTGATTTAGGATGATATTCATCCGTTCCTAAAAGAAAGATGAATACTAGCGTATCCATCTTTTTCTTTTTATGGTAAAATAGAGAAATAATGTGGTGAAAAACCTTGAGGAGTGACCCTATGTCCAATAAAGCTAGTCAGGCAAAAACAGCCATTTGCGGAATTATCAATGTAACCCCAGATTCCTTTTCGGATGGTGGTCAGTTTTTTGCTGTTGAGCAGGCGCTCCAGCAAGCCCGTAAATTGATAGCTGAAGGAGCTAGTATGCTAGATATCGGAGGAGAATCGACTCGTCCGGGCAGCAGCTATGTAGAGATAGAAGAGGAAATCCAGCGTGTCCTTCCAGTTATCAAAGCTATTCGCAAGGAAAGTGATGTCCTCATTTCCATCGATACTTGGAAGAGTCAGGTAGCAGAGGCTGCTTTGGCTGCTGGTGCCAATCTGGTAAATGACATCACTGGCCTCATGGGTGATGAAAAAATGGCTCATGTGGTTGCCAAAGCGGGAGCACAAGTGGTCATCATGTTTAATCCAGTTATGGCTCGACCTCAACACCCTAGCTCGCAGATATTTCCTCGTTTTGGATTTGGACAAGCATTTACAGAGAAAGAGTTAGCTGACCTTGAACAACTACCAGTAGAAGATTTGATGACGGCTTTCTTTGAACGAGCTCTAGCGAGAGCGAATCAAGCTGGGATAGCAAGAGATAAGATCATGTTGGATCCGGGAATTGGATTTGGTCTGACCAAGAAGGAAAATCTGGTCCTTTTACGTGACCTGGATAAACTACACCAGCAAGGCTATCCAATCTTTCTTGGAGTTTCGCGCAAGCGATTTGTTATCAATATCCTTGAGGAGAATGGCTTCGAAGTCAATCCTGAGACAGAAGTCGGTTTCCGCAATCGGGACACGGCTTCGGCTCATGTAACGAGTATCGCTGCGAGACAGGGTGTAGAAGTGGTGCGCGTGCACGATGTAGCTAGTCACAAGATGGCAATTGAAATTGCCTCCGCCATTCGTTTGGCTGATGAAGCGGAAAATCTAGATTTAAAACAATACAAGTAAGATGAACGAAATTCAAAACAATCAGTGGATTGCCCACTATCGGACAGACCAACCGCATTTTGGTTTGGAGAGAATGGTGGAACTCTTGACGCTAAGAGGCAATCCCCATCTCAAACTCAAGGTCATCCATATTGGAGGGACCAATGGCAAGGGCTCTACCATTACTTTTCTAAAAAACATGCTGGAAAAGATGGGGTTGAAAGTTGGAGTCTTTAGCTCGCCTTATCTCATTCATTACACAGACCAGATTAGCATCAATGGGAAATCCATCCCCGAGGCGAGGCTAGAAGCCATGATGGCAGATTATGAGTCGTTACTTGAGGGGGAGAAGGGCCTTGCTTTACAAGGAACGACCGAGTTTGAGATTATCACAGCCCTAGCCTATGATTATTTTGCCGCTGAAAAAGTTGATGTGGCCATCATGGAAGTCGGCATGGGTGGACTTCTGGATAGTACCAATGTCTGTCAGCCGATTCTGACAGGAATTACGACTATTGGATTGGACCATGTAGCCCTACTTGGTGATACTTTGGAAGCCATAGCAGAGCAGAAGGCTGGTATTATCAAACAAGGTATTCCCTTGGTGACAGGTCACATTGTTCCAGAAGCCTTGGCTGTTATTGACCGCATTGCGGAAGGGAAAGATGCGCCGAGAATTGTGTATGGGACAGATTATCAGGTTCGTTATCAAGAAAGTGTGGTAACGGGTGAGGCCTTTGACTATACAAGTGCTGTCAGACAAGCTTGCTTCCAGACAGGTTTGCTTGGTTTGCACCAAATAGAGAATGCTGGGATGGCCATAGCTTTACTTGATACTTTTTGTCAAGAAGATGGTCGAGCCTTACCAGCTAATACCTTGGTTGCTCAAGCTTTGGAAGAAACAAGATGGCCAGGGCGTTTGGAGGTCTTGTCTAGTGACCCCTTGCTGATTTTGGATGGGGCCCACAATCCCCATGCTATCAAGGCTTTATTGGCCACCCTGCAAGAACGCTTTGCGAATTATCACAAGGAAATCCTCTTTACTTGTATCAAAACCAAGGCCTTGGAGGATATGCTGGACTTGCTAGTGACAATGCCAGATACCGAGCTTACTCTGACACATTTTGACGATAGTCGGGCGACTGATGAAAAAGTGCTGGAAGAGGCAGCTAAGTCTAGAAATCTCAGCTACCAAGGTTGGCAGGATTTTCTAGAGCAGAAATTGACAGATAAAAAAGAAGGGAAAAAAACAGTTAGGATTGTCACGGGTTCCTTGTATTTCTTGAGCCAAGTGAGAGCCTATCTGATGGAGAGGAAGAACGAGAATGGATAAACAAAAGATTGAAACGGCTGTAAAAATGATTATCGAGGCCGTTGGTGAGGATGCTAACCGCGAGGGATTACAGGAAACACCTGCTCGTGTAGCTCGTATGTACCAAGAGATTTTTTCAGGTCTTGGCCAAACTGCTGAGGAACATTTGTCAAAATCCTTTGAGATTATTGACGACAATATGGTAGTGGAGAAGGATATCTTTTTCCACACCATGTGTGAACACCACTTCTTGCCCTTCTATGGGAGAGCGCACATTGCCTACATTCCAGATGGTCGTGTGGCAGGCTTGTCCAAGCTAGCGCGTACAGTTGAAGTCTATTCTAAAAAACCACAGATTCAAGAACGTTTGAATATTGAAGTGGCTGATGCCTTGATGGAGTATCTAGGGGCTAAGGGGGCCTTTGTTGTCATTGAAGCAGAGCATATGTGTATGAGCATGCGTGGTGTTAGAAAACCAGGCACAGCAACTTTGACGACAGTAGCTCGTGGCCTATTTGAGACAGATAAGGATCTCCGAGACCAGGCTTATCGTCTAATGGGACTGTAAAAAAGAATCCGCTTGAAGCGGATTTTTCTAGAAAGGACTAGTTATGGATCAGCTAAAGATTAAAGATTTGGAAATATTTGCTTATCACGGTCTCTTTCCAAGTGAGAAGGAATTGGGGCAGAAGTTTGTTCTTTCCGCAATTCTATCCTATGATATGACCAAGGCAGCGACAGAGTTAGATTTGGCTTCTTCTGTCCACTACGGAGAACTGTGTCAACAGTGGACGACCTGGTTTCAGGAAAGCACTGAGGATTTGATTGAAACGGTAGCCTACAAACTAGTAGAGCGTACCTTTGAGACCTATCCTCTCGTTCAGGAGATTGAACTGGAACTCAAAAAACCTTGGGCTCCAGTGCACTTACCACTTGATACCTGCTCAGTAACCATCCATCGTCGCAAGCAACGTGCCTTTATCGCTCTAGGAAGCAATATGGGCGATAAGCAGGCGAACTTGGAACAAGCTATCGATAAACTGCGAGTTCGCGGCATCCATATTCTCAAAGAGTCCAGTGTCTTGACGACGGAGCCTTGGGGTGGTGTGGAGCAGGATAGTTTTGCCAATCAGGTGATTGAAGTGGAAACATGGCTACCAGCACCAGTCTTGTTAGAGACCTTGTTAAGTATTGAGTCAGAAATGGGACGGGTTCGAGAGGTGCATTGGGGGCCTCGTTTGATTGATTTGGACTTGCTCTTTGTGGAGAACCAGGTCATTTACACAGACGACCTCATCTTGCCTCACCCTTATATAGCAGAACGCCTCTTTGTCCTTGAGTCTCTGCAAGAAATAGCTCCCCATTTTATCCATCCGATCTTAAAGCAACCAATTCGTTACTTGCTTAATCAGTTGGAGCAAGGCGATGCCTAAACTTTCTGAGACCTATAGCAAGTGGAAGAGTATTGGGGAGGGACTGCTTGCTATTATTTTAGGAATTCTCTTGATTTGTTTTGGACAAGTTGTTCCACGGATGGGGTACCAGTTGCTGATGGGCTACTTTTCCTTGTCAGCGGTTTGGCACTTGTTGACTCGCTGGTTTCAGGATAAAAAACGTAGGGAAAACATCCTTGTAATCTTGGCTAAGCTGATGGTTGCGGCTCTCGTATTTGACTCTATCATTTTGCAAGACCTTGCCCTCTACCTCCTGGTCTTTATCATTGCGAGTTACCAGCTGTTTACGGGCGCCATTAGTCTTGTGACCTGGTCCCTCTATCGAAAAAATGCCATTCATCCTCGGCTTCATCATCTCTTTGATGCTGTATGGATGATAGGATTTGGTCTTTATAGCATTTCTCCTTTTCACGATGCGGCGAATTTTGAATTGCTCTTGCTTGGATTTTACTTGCTCATGCTAGGAGCCAGCAGTCTTCGGGACGGTTTCTTTTTTGAGAGGATAGAAAGCAATCCTAAGCTGAAACGGCGAATGCGAATGACCTTACCGATCTTTGTGACGGCTCTGATCCCTATCAGTACCTTACGCAAATTGAATGAGTGGCTGTCAAATCATGAAAGCCAAGAAGGAGAAGTTCATTCAGAAAGAAAAAACGACCAGACGGTTGATCTGGAAGTTTTTGTCCATACTTCAGAAACCTCTTTTTTCCTTGCCATGGGACATGTGGATATTTGTTATCAGGAGAGGGTTATTTCCTATGGTTCGTATGATCCCCACTCAGAGCGTTTATTCGGCATGGTTGGAGACGGTGTTTTGTTTAAAGCCGATCGGGAAAAATACATTGAACTTTGTAAGAGGGAAAGTCAGAAGACCTTGTTTGCTTATGGTCTGAGTTTGACAGACCGACAGAAAGCTGCTATCCAAGCTCGTTTGGCAGAGATAGAAGATTTGTTAATTCCTTGGGAGCCAAGCTCGCAGTTGATGAAAAGAAGAGAGGGCGAGGTCAAGCATACCTACTCCTACCAACTGCAACAGGAAGCAGATGCGACCCTCTATAAATTTAGCTCATCTGAGTTTAAGACCTACTTTGTTCTCAGTACCAATTGTGTCTTGCTGGCAGACTCAATCGTGGGAAAAGCTGGGACTGATATATTGAGTCCCCAAGGTTTCATCGTACCAGGTACTTACCAAGATTACCTTGACTTAGAGTATACAAAACCCAATGGTCTGGTTGTTAGTCGCTCCATTTATTAGAAAAATAAAACTCTAGTTCCTCAGTAGTTTGCGCCGAGAAGCTAGAGTTTTTAAAAAAGGTCATTTTCTTCAGGAAGGAGGATGGTTTCTTTCCCGTCCATGTCTAAAACAAGAACCCGAGGAGGGTAAAGAGGGTCGAAGGGGTGATTAAAATCAAAGTCGATACTAGTCGGCAGATGCTGACTAGAGAAATGGAAGGTGATGGTTCCCTCATTATTGAGCAGTTGAAATTCGAGTTCTTCTTCTAATTCAAAGACGTTTTTCAAAAAATGATCGATAATAAACCATAAAGAGTCAATGACATCATCAGGCAAGCTGGTCACAACGCCAAAACTGGCCGAACGTCTCTGGGTATTTGTAAAAGCCATAGCCTCTCCCTCCTTTTTTTTCTTATCATACAGCAAACTGATTTAAAAATCAAGAAAAGTTTCTTCCTTTTTTTAAAATGTGAGTATCAAATGAAATTTTTTCAAAGTTTCTCTAAAAAATACTTGAAAGTGTTTACAATAAGTGATAAAATGGAGTAAACAGGTGCGTGAAAGCGAAATTTTCAATACAGAAAGGAAACGGAATGAACACAGACGATACAGTAACGATTTATGACGTTGCTCGTGAAGCGGGTGTTTCCATGGCAACTGTTAGCCGTGTAGTGAACGGAAATAAGAATGTCAAAGAGAATACTCGTAAAAAAGTTCTAGAGGTGATTGATCGTCTTGACTACCGTCCAAATGCGGTAGCGCGTGGATTGGCCAGCAAGAAAACCACTACAGTTGGTGTTGTGATTCCAAATATCACCAATGGCTATTTTTCAACCCTAGCCAAGGGGATTGATGATATTGCAGAAATGTATAAGTACAATATCGTCCTTGCCAACAGTGATGAAGACGATGAAAAAGAAGTTTCAGTAGTTAATACTCTCTTTTCAAAACAGGTTGACGGAATTATTTTTATGGGCTATCACTTGACTGAAAAGATTCGTTCAGAATTTTCCCGTTCTCGGACACCAGTTGTCCTTGCAGGGACAGTGGATATCGAACACCAGTTGCCAAGTGTTAATATTGACTACAAACAAGCGACGATTGACGCAGTGAGCTACCTTCTCAAAGAAAATGAGAAAATTGCTTTTGTGAGTGGACCACTTGTTGATGATATCAATGGCAAGGTTCGTTTGATTGGTTATAAGGAAGCGTTGAAGAAAGCAGGAATCTCTTATAGCGAGGGCTTGGTATTTGAGTCTAAATACAGCTATAATGATGGTTACACCTTGGCAGAACGCTTGATTTCATCACAAGCCACAGCTGCAGTTGTGACTGGTGATGAATTGGCAGCAGGTGTGTTGAATGGTTTGGCTGACCATGGTGTATCTGTGCCAGAAGAGTTTGAAATCATTACGACGGATGACTCTCAAATTGCACGGTACACTCGTCCAAACTTGACAACTATTGCCCAACCTCTTTATGACCTAGGCGCTATCAGCATGCGTATGTTGACTAAGATTATGCATAAGGAAGAGTTGGAAGAACGTGAAGTTCTCTTGCCTCATGGTTTGACAGAACGTCGCTCTACACGAAAACGTAAATAGAAAAAATCAGGAAATCTTCACGATTTCCTGATTTTTTGTTCTAGAGAAGAGGATTAGCCTTCCATATAGTCTTTTAAGGCCTGTCCTTTTAGTTCAGCATTAAGGGCAATTAATAATTTGAGTCGAGCTTTTTGAGCATTGAGTTCTTTGACAAAGAGAACGCCAGACTCTTGCAATTGAACCCCTCCTCCTTGGTAAGCGTAGACAGGTTCAGCAATACCATTAAAGCATCGTGAGACCAAGGCGACTGGAATTCCTTTTTGCAGGAGATTTTCCAACTTTTGAGCTGTTTCTTTGGGAACATTGCCTGCTCCAAAGGCCTGAATGACTAAGCCATCCAGTTGTTCTAAGTCTAACATATCGATTAGCTCGTCTGTCATACCTGCATAGGCTGAGATGATGGGAACTAGACCTTGAATATGTTTGAGATCAAACCGAACACGAGGTTCAGCTGTTTTGAAGTAGAGGATTTCTTGCTTCATGATGAGGCCAAGTGGTCCATGTGTTGGGGTTTGAAAGGTGCTGACATTGGTCGTATGAGTTTTGGTAACATACTTGGCTGCGTGGATCTCATCGTTCATGACGACCAGCACACCCTTGTCGGCTGCTTTATCATCACTGGCAACCCGCAAAGCGCTCAGATAGTTATATACACCGTCGCTACCAAGTTCGTTTGAACTACGCATGGCCCCTGTTAGAACGATGGGGATGGACGGAATTTTCATGGTGTCAAGGAAGTAGGCTGTTTCTTCTAAGGTATCTGTACCATGTGTGATGACAACTCCATCATAGTTATCCGCTTCCTCTTTAATCTTATGATAGAGTGCAAGCATATGCTTGGGTTTGATATGAGGGCTTGGCAGATTAAAAAAGTCTAGGGCATGAACCTCAATCCCTTCAAGCGGATTGGAAACATGGTTCATGGGATTTTCCTGGCTAGTTACAACGGCACCAGTGGCATCTGCTTGCATGGAAATAGTCCCACCTGTATGTAAAACAAGGATTTTCTTAGGCATGATTTAGTCACTCTTTCTGAAATGTGGTATAATCATTGTAACACAAAAGGGGAGAATGGGATAGGATGGAAGTCAAAGCTGTTTTTTTTGATATCGATGGAACGCTAGTCAACGATCGTAAGAGTGTTTTGAAATCCACTAAGGACGCGATTAAGATTGTCAAAGAACAAGGGGTGCTTGTTGGAGTGGCAACAGGACGAGGGCCATTCTTTGTCAAGGAATTTATGGAAGATTTAGACCTGGATTTTGCAATAACTTATAACGGACAATATATCTTTAATAAAGAAAAAGTCTTATTTGCTAGCCCGATTGCCAAGTCAAGCTTGCGTCAATTGATTGCCTATGCTAAAAAGGAGCGTAAGGAAATTGCTCTTGGAACCGAGCATGCAGTTGTTGGCTCCAAAATTATGTCCTTTGGTCTCGGATCCTTTTCACAGCTGGTTAGCCGTTTTATCCCGACTGTCTTAACAAGAACCGTTAGCCGTTCCTTTAATCGAATGGTTAGCAAGGCAGTCCCTCAAAAGGAAGATGACCTGCTTCGTTTGATTAATGAGCCAATCTATCAAGTGTTAATGCTGATGACTCCTGAAGAATCTGAGAAAGTTGCAAGTGATTTTGAAGATTTGAAATTGACTCGAAGCAATCCCTTCGCTGCAGATATCATCAACCAAGGGAATTCCAAACTAGAAGGCATTCGTCGAGTTGGGAAAGAGTATGGTTTTGACCTCAACCAAGTCATGGCTTTCGGAGATTCAGACAATGACCTGGAAATGTTGGCAGGTGTGGGTATGTCAGTCGCTATGGGAAATGGCAGTAGCAGCGTCAAAGAAGTTGCCAAGCACATTACTGCAAGTAACCAACAAGATGGTATCCACAAGGCGCTCGAACATTTTGGTGTTTTGGCAGCAGAAAAGGTATTTGTCAGTCGGGACTACCACTTCAATAAGGTCAAAACCTTCCACCACACGATGGATGAACGAACCCAAGAAGAGCCTAAGGCCTGGGATGTTGAAGGGGCAACCCACCGTGCAGACTTTAAAATTGAAGAATTAGTGGAGTTTGTTCGCGCAGCAAGTTCTTCAGAGGAAGAATTCCAGCAGTCGCTTGCAAGTATGCATGAGGCGATTGATAAGGCTGCAGAGAAAGTGGTGAAAAAGACACCGGCCCAAAAAGATTTGATTGGGCAAGTCGATGCCTTGATTGATATACTTTACTTTACCTATGGTAGTTTTGTCTTAATGGGAGTGGATCCGGAACGTATCTTTGATATTGTTCATGAAGCGAATATGGGGAAAATCTTCCCTGATGGAAAAGCACATTTTGATCCAGTTACGCATAAAATCTTAAAACCAGATGACTGGGAGGAGAAGTATGCTCCAGAAGCTGCTATTAGAAAAGAAATTCAACGACAAGTCAAGGCTTATGAGCGCCACAAAGAAAAACAGAAATAAGTCATAAAAAAAGGAGCACGGAGCTCCTTTTTTATAATTACAACGTTTTTTCTCTTTCTCTCACGACCAGCAAGTCGACTTTCGCATGGCGGAGAATGTATTCAGATGAAGAGCCAACCAAGAGGCGTTCAAAGGCATTGAGTCCTGTTGCGCCAACGAGAATCAGGTCAACCCCTTCAGCGTCGGGAATAGTGCGGGCAAGGAGGGTTTTTGGATTTCCCATTTCGATGACGATGTGAATATCAGTCACACCAGCATCTCTTGCGCGCTTTTCGTATTCCTTCATCAGACTTTCAGCGTCGACTTGGAGTTCTTCGTAAACTTCAGCATCAAAGGTAGATACGCTTTGAAGAGCGCGTGTGTCAATAACATGGGCAATGGTGAGCTTGGAATCATTGCGTAGAGCGGTGTAAACACCTTTAACAAAAGCCAAGTCTGCCTCTTTAGAACCATCAATTGCAACCATAACATTTTGGTAACGTTGTGCCATAATGAAACCTCCTGAAATTTTCTTACTGTTATTGTAACCCTTTTCACTAAAAAAGTAAAGTAAAAAAATATAAACGCATTAAAAGGTTCGACTTTACTAAACTTGGATCTTTATGGAGTAATTTTATGGAAATAGAGTCTATGAAATGTAAAAAATGTATTTACATCTATCCCAGGATAATCTCTTTTAGGCAAATGAGACTTTGTTAAATCTTGTTGTATTTCATTGGTATGATTTTTAGCAAGGTTTTACTATTTTCTGCACCCCTCTCTTTCAGGAAACTTGTCGCAACCCCATTCTAGTGGTATAATGTTACTATCTCGATGAATTGAGGAAACAAGATGAAAGAATATAACAAGTCTAGTAAGTTAGAGCATGTGGCCTATGATATCCGTGGTCCTGTTTTGGAAGAAGCCATGCGCATGCGAGCAAACGGAGAAAAGATTTTACGTCTGAATACAGGAAATCCTGCAGAATTTGGTTTTACAGCGCCAGATGAGATTATTCATGACTTGATAATGAATGCGCGTGATAGCGAAGGTTACTCTGACTCTAAGGGTATTTTTTCGGCGCGTAAGGCTATCATGCAGTATTGCCAACTGAAGAAATTCCCAAATGTGGATATTGATGATATTTATCTTGGAAATGGTGTCAGTGAGTTGATTGTCATGTCTATGCAGGGGTTGTTGGACAATGGCGATGAGGTCTTGGTACCGATGCCAGACTATCCTCTCTGGACAGCTGCTGTCAGCCTAGCTGGAGGAAATGCCGTTCACTATATCTGTGATGAAGCTGCAGAATGGTATCCAGATATTGATGACATCAAGTCAAAAATTACTTCCAATACCAAGGCAATCGTCCTTATCAATCCAAACAACCCAACTGGAGCCCTTTATCCTAAGGAACTCTTGTTGGAGATTATTGAGATTGCACGTCAAAACGATTTGATCATCTTTGCAGATGAGATTTATGACCGCATGGTGATGGACGGACATGTTCATACACCGGTAGCAAGTCTGGCTCCAGATGTCTTCTGCGTCAGCATGAATGGTCTGTCAAAATCTCACCGTATCGCTGGTTTTCGTGTGGGTTGGATGGTCTTATCCGGACCTAAGACCCATGTTAAAGGCTATATTGAAGGACTCAATATGCTGTCCAATATGCGCCTCTGCTCTAACGTTCTGGCTCAGCAAGTCGTACAAACCTCGCTAGGAGGTCACCAGTCGGTGGACGAATTGCTTCTGCCAGGTGGACGGATCTACGAGCAAAGAAACTTTATCTACAATGCCATTCAAGATATTCCCGGTTTGTCTGCAGTCAAGCCAAAGGCGGGTCTTTATATCTTCCCTAAAATCGACCGCAATATGTATCGCATCGATGATGATGAGCAGTTTGTCCTTAATTTCTTGAAACAGGAAAAGGTTCTTTTGGTTCATGGTCGAGGATTTAACTGGCAAGAACCGGACCATTTCCGTATCGTTTACCTCCCACGTGTGGACGAATTAGCACAAATCCAAGAAAAAATGACTCGTTTCTTGAAACAGTATCGTAGATAAGGGTTCTATAGGGCTCAACTAGATTTTAGCGTTTTATCTCAGAGAAAGCGAACGTTTTTATGATTTAAACGTTACCTCTCTGAGATTTTTATTTTCTTGGAAGGATACTGAGCAGGTATAATATCCTGAAAGATTAGAATTTATTGTTAGAATTGATTAGACATTCTGAACTTAGAAACTTTAATATTATAAACATTAGTAACTATGAACTACAAGAGTAAAGATGAATAGAGGAGAATAGGTAAATAAAATGCCAACTATGAAAGAGATTCTTGAAAAATTTGATGAAAGTTCCAATGATATTAAGTTTTTAGAATTTAATAAAAAGATAACGGATAGTATAGAAACACCACCAGAACTGAAGTTTATTTTAGAACATTTTTCTTATATAACTGTTAATGGTTATTTAAAGATTTTGGGGAATGATTCAGAGAATGGTTTCATCTATTGTAATGAATTGTTTTCAAAATGTTATAATCCTGATAGTTGTTTGATAGCCTATGATATTTTCGGTGGTCTATTTGCAATAAATATTGAAAAATTAAATTCAATAGAATATTTCGCCCCTGATACATTAGAATGGGAGAATTTGGAGATAGATTATAAGGGATTTTTATATTGGGTGACTACAAATCAGTTAGACCTATTTTATCAAGAACTTATAGTATCAGATTTGTTCAAATTAGATTTATCGCTTGAAACAAATGAAGTTGTTTTGACCTATCCTTTTATGTGGTCAATGGAATACACTCCATCAGGTGCAGTTAGAAAAATAGTTCCTTTTAAAGAATTGTTAGAAATGAATGCTAATTTTTGTAGACAGTTTGGGATATGAAATCGGTGGATTCAATATAGGAAATGTATGCTAGCAAGAATTATTTTTTACTGATTTATTAGCATCTGAAGAGAATGTTACTATTAACTGTTTCTGATAAGGCTTTCATAGGAAAAGCTAGAAAACATTTGCTAGGAACTATTGACAAAAGTGGCAGAATCAGATAGAATAGTAAAGTATGTTTAGTAACTGATCACTTTATAGCCGGCTAAACGAATACAAAATCTATGAGGAGGTATTCATCGTGAAACGTACTTATCAACCAAGTAAACTTCGTCGTGCGCGCAAACACGGATTCCGTAACCGTATGTCAACTAAAAACGGTCGTCGCGTATTGGCAGCTCGTCGTCGTAAAGGACGCAAAGTTTTGGCTGCTTAATCCAAACGAATTCAACAAAGAAGTCAGTAGGAACTCGAGTCTACTGGCTTTTCTTTTTATCTTACATAGTGAATTGTCCATGCAATCGTCCATTTCAACTGAAACTCATAGAAGGCTTATTTAAAAGATCACATATAGAAAAACTCAAAACCAGATATAAGTTACTGATTTTGAGTTTTTGTTTATTCTTTTAAGTGATAGGAGTAGCTAGCGACAACGACATCTTCGTGCCATTTGAGAGCGTATTTCAGTTTGAGGCTCATTTGATTGTGCAGGATATTTTGCCAAGGCTTGTTTGGGATAAACTGTGGGACGAGGACTGTAACGGTATAGTTTTTTTGCTTGGCTTCTTGGGCGATTCGTTTAACATACTTGACGCTAGGGGTGATGATGTCGCGGTAGCTGGTGGTGATATTTTTCAGAGTGATATTTGGGAAGTAATCGGCAAATTCCTGAAGAATTTCTTGGTCTTTTTCTTCCGTTTCTTTAGTAGAAATGTGCATGGCCAACACTTCGTCACCGATACTTTGAGCGTAGTTAATGGCTCCCACGCTTACTCGAGTGACATTTCCTACTAGGACAAGGACAAGGTTACCGTCATAAGTGCGTTTTTGGATTCCTTCGTAGAGTCGTAGTTGTTTTGCTACTTTTTGATAATGACTGTGAATGGATAAAAAGAGGAAGGTCAAGACTAGGATAATTGGGAAGAATGGCCAGATATCACCTAGTCTGAAGAGGAGTAAAATGAGGACAATGGCATAACAAATGATGGCCCCAAGAATATTAGCAAAGGCAGGTTTTAAGAAGTTTGCTCCTTTTTCCTTTTTCCAATGGCGAATCATCCCAGTCTGAGAAAGGGCAAAGGGAACGAAGACCCCGATAGTATAAAGAGGAATCAAGCGTTCAGTATTCCCATTAAAAATGAGAAGAAGGATCATAGCTCCAAAAGCCAGAGTTAAGATACCGTTGGAGTAGCCAAGGCGATCCCCTTTTTCCATAAAGAGATGGGGCATGTACTTGTTTTTGGCCATATTGTAGGACAGCATAGGGAAGGCTGAAAAGCCAGTATTTGCAGCTACGGCTAGAATCAAGGCTGTCGAGAACTGGAAGAGATAGTAACTAGCATGACCAAAAAATGAATCTCCCAGAATGCCCTTGGCCATTTGCGAGAGGATGGTTTCTCCGTGTTGAGGCGTGATACCCATCCAGTAGTTTAGGAAGGTAATGCCTGCAAAAAGAAATCCTAAAATCAGCGACATGATGGTCAAGGTCTGAGCAGCATTCTTTTCTTTCGGAGATTTGAAAAAAGGTACCGCATTTGAAATAGCCTCAACCCCAGTTAGAGAGGCAGAACCGCTGGTAAAGGCTCTCAATAGGAGAACGATGGAAAGGCTTGGAACAGATTGTCCAATAGTTGAAGTCGCTTGATAATTTAGGGAACCTGTGAATAGTTGAAAGAACCCATAAAGCAAGAGAAAGACGGTGCTGAAGATAAAGAGGTAGACGGGAATCATCAGAGAACTAGCAGATTCTTTTAAACCTCTTAAATTCAAGAACATAAGCAGGCAGACTAGGAAAATAGAGATATGAAGATTGTAGGGATGGAGGGCAGGTATTGCTGCTGTAATAGCATCAGCTCCAGAAGCGACGGATACGGCTACTGTCAGCATATAGTCAACAAGGAGGCTACCCCCTGCAATCAAGCCTAGTTCGGGGGAGAGATTTTCCCGAGTGACCATATAAGCCCCACCACCTTGAGGATAGGCGTGGATGATTTGACGATAGGAAATCGTCAAACTAGCGAGCAGTAAGAGGACAAAAATACCGATAGGGAGGCTCCACCAAATAGCGAGAGGAGAGAGACTGACTAATACGAGAATGACTTGTTCAGGTCCATAGGCAATAGAAGACAGGGCATCACTGGATAACATTGCAAGTGCCTGCATTTTTCCTAATAATCCCCCTTCGCCGTCTGTGAGAGACTTGAGTGGCCGACCGATAAAGGTATATTTTAATTTTCTAAACATTTTCTTTTCCTTTGCTGAAAATTTCAATAAGTGTTATTATACTGCTTTGAAAAAAGGCAGTCAAGGGGGAACGATTGGTAGTAGAATATTTTTACAAGCCGAGGGATGCTATTTTTGGTATAATAGAGGGAAGAAAATGAGGTTAGAAGAGATGATTTTTGATACGCACACACATTTAAATGTAGAGGAATTTGCAGGACGTGAGGCAGAAGAAATCGCCTTGGCTGCTGAGATGGGTGTGACACAGATGAATATTGTTGGTTTTGATAAGCTAACCATTGAACGAGCCCTGGAGTTGGCAGATGAGTATGAGCAACTCTACGCAACTATTGGCTGGCATCCGACGGAAGCAGGGACTTACACAGACGAGGTCGAAGCTTACTTGCTTGAAAAACTAAAACATCCTAAGATTGTTGCTTTGGGGGAGATTGGTCTGGACTACCATTGGATGACAGCACCTAAGGAAGTGCAGGAGCAGGTTTTTCGTCGTCAGCTTCAGCTGTCTAAGGACTTGGATTTGCCCTTTGTCGTCCACACGCGAGACGCTTTAGAAGATACCTATGAGATTATCAAGAGTGAGGGTGTTGGTCCTCGTGGTGGGATTATGCATTCATTTTCAGGCTCTCTCGAGTGGGCTGAGAAGTTTGTTGAGCTTGGCATGACCATTTCTTTCTCAGGAGTGGTGACCTTTAAGAAAGCGACGGATATTCAAGAAGTTGCTAGAGAACTTCCTTTGGATAAAATACTCGTTGAGACAGATGCCCCTTACTTGGCACCTGTTCCCAAGCGTGGTCGTGAAAACAAGACAGCCTACACCCGCTATGTGGTGGACTTTATCGCCGACTTGCGTGGGATGACGACAGAAGAATTAGCTGCTGTGACAAGTGCTAATGCAGAGCGTATTTTTGGATTGGAAAAGCGATCATGAAAGAAAAAATTTCCCAAGTCATCGTAGTCGAAGGACGGGATGATACGGCCAATCTCAAACATTACTTTGACGTAGAGACCTATGAGACACGAGGATCGGCTATCAATGACCAGGATATAGAGCGCATTCGTCGCCTGCATGACTTGCATGGAGTCATTGTCTTTACAGATCCTGACTTTAACGGTGAGCGCATTCGTCGCATGATTATGACAGCCATTCCGACAGTGCAACATGCCTTTCTCAAACGGTATGAAGCGGCTCCCAAGTCCAAGACCAAGGGGCGTTCTCTGGGGATCGAACACGCCAGCTATGAGGACCTGAAAACAGCGCTGGCTCAGGTGACAGAGCAATTTGAAAACGAGAATGAGTTTGACATTAATCGTAGTGACTTGATTCGACTTGGTTTCCTAGCGGGAGCAGACAGTCGTAAGCGCCGAGAATATCTGGGCGAACAGCTCCGCATCGGCTATTCCAATGGCAAGCAACTCCTCAAGCGTTTAGAGTTGTTTGGTGTGACCTTGGCAGAAGTGGAAGAAGTGATGGCTAAGTATTCAGTCTAAGGGAGTCAGAAATGAAAAGAGTGATTATTACGGGTGGCAATAGTGGTATTGGCTACCAGGCTGCAAAACAATTAGCTGAAAAGGGATGGTCGGTGACTCTCTTTTGTAGACGGGAAGAAGCTGCCGAGCAAGCTTGTGAGGAAATTCGTCAACAGACAGGAAATCGACATGTAGATTATATCTTGGTTGATCTATCTGATATGAAGAGTGTCAGGAAAGCAGTGGAACAGTATATTCAAAAAGAAGACGTTCTAGACGTTCTAATTAACAATGCAGCTGACTTTGATTTGTCAGTCAAAAAGCCCATCCTGACTAAGGATGGTTTAGAAAAGCAATTTGCGACCAATGTTGCCGCCCCTTTCTTGCTGTCTATCTTGTTGAAAGGTTTGTTGGAAAGATCTGAGAGTGGTCGGATTATTAATATTTCTTCCCAAGGGCTGATGCTTTATCCTTTCATGAAGCTTGATTTTGAAAATTTAGCTGGTCAAAAACATTATAGTTCTGCCAAGACCTATTATCAGAATAAACTGGCCTTGTTGATACTGTCACTTTATATGCGAGAACATTGGAAAGGCATCAAGATTCAGGCAATTCGTGTGACCAATGTCAAAGTAGATATGAGCCGTTACAATCACCTCAACACTTTTATGAAAAATCTGTATAAAATTAAGTCAAGATTTTCGATTAGCCCTGAAGAAATGGCTAAAGTTTACACAGCCTTATCTACAGAAGATTGCTATAAAGGATTTTTGTATGACGAGAAATGCAGGGAAGTAAAAGCAAATGCACCTGCTTACGAAGAAGAGGAGCAAGAAAAACTCTATTTCTTGCTTGAGCAATTGATTTTTTCAAGAGACAATTCCTAAAGAATTAGAAAAATAAATTTCATGGCTTGCTTCAATAGTGGAATGAAGTTCAGATATCTAAATCTGTTTGGAGAACTCTGAAAAGTGATAACAATAACTAGATAACCCGAAAATATAAGGGTAATGTGTTACAATAGTAGTAACAGATAATAGAAAGAGAATAGATGAGAATTGCAGATTATAGCGTGACCAAGGCAGTGCTGGAGCGTCACGGTTTTACCTTTAAAAAGTCCTTCGGGCAAAATTTCCTGACGGATACCAATATCCTTCAAAAGATCGTGGATACGGCTGAGATTGATGACCAGGTTAATGTTATTGAAATTGGTCCAGGGATTGGTGCCTTGACGGAGTTTTTGGCTGAGCGTGCAGCTGAGGTCATGGCTTTTGAGATTGACCACCGTTTGGTACCGATTTTGGCAGATACCTTGCGTGATTTTGACAATGTGACCGTAGTCAACGAGGACATTCTCAAGGTTGACTTGGCGCAGCATATCCAGAATTTTAAAAATCCTGAACTGCCAATCAAGGTAGTGGCCAACTTGCCATACTACATTACGACGCCTATTATCATGCATTTAATCGAGAGTGGCATTCCTTTTAGCGAGTTTGTGGTCATGATGCAAAAAGAGGTGGCGGATCGTATCTCTGCTCAACCAAATACCAAGGCTTACGGGAGTTTGTCTATTGCTGTGCAGTATTACATGACAGCTAAGGTTGCCTTTATCGTGCCTCGGACGGTTTTTGTGCCAGCGCCAAATGTGGATTCGGCTATCCTGAAAATGGTACGTCGTCCAGAACCAGCTGTTGCAGTGGAAGACGAGCAGCTCTTCTTTAAGATTTCTAAGGCTAGTTTCACTCACCGCCGTAAGACCTTGTGGAATAACCTGACAGGTTACTTTGGCAAGGCTGAAGAAGTCAAGGACAAGCTGACCAAGGCTTTGGATCAAGCAGGTTTGTCACCAAGTGTACGGGGTGAAGCTCTTAGCTTGGCAGAATTTGCTCGTCTAGCAGATGCGCTTAAAGGACAAGGACTCTAGGATGCAAGGACAAATCATTAAAGCCTTGGCGGGCTTCTACTATGTGGAGAGTGATGGCCAGATCTATCAAACACGCGCGCGTGGGAATTTCCGCAAAAAAGGCCATACACCCTATGTTGGAGACTGGGTAGATTTTTCTGCGGAGGAAAATTCAGAAGGTTACATTCTCAAGATTCACGAACGAAAAAATAGTCTGGTTCGCCCACCTATTGTCAATATTGACCAAGCTGTGGTGATCATGTCCGTCAAGGAACCGG
>ERZ772973.286-NODE-286-length-27833-cov-6.86255_pt1 | contig 27833 bp, 29 predicted proteins | sample MGYA00580672_ERZ772973 | MGnify/ENA primary metagenome ERZ772973 (study PRJEB29015, sample SAMEA2737938) | human oral metagenome | biome: human oral; feature: human-associated habitat; material: dental | place: China | collected 2152 ...
ACTTCGGTGGAGAAGTTGAGCGTATCATGAAAATGGTTGACGGTGTTGTTTTGGTGGTAGATGCCTACGAAGGAACCATGCCACAAACTCGTTTCGTATTGAAAAAAGCCCTTGAACAGGATCTTGTCCCAATTGTTGTTGTAAATAAAATCGACAAACCATCAGCTCGTCCAGCAGAAGTAGTAGACGAAGTATTAGAACTTTTCATTGAGCTTGGTGCAGACGATGACCAGCTTGATTTCCCTGTTGTTTATGCTTCAGCTATCAACGGAACTTCTTCACTTTCTGACGATCCTGCTGATCAAGAAAAAACAATGGCACCAATCTTTGATACCATTATCGACCATATCCCTGCTCCAGTGGACAACTCTGATGAACCTTTGCAGTTCCAAGTCTCACTCTTGGACTACAATGACTTTGTAGGTCGTATTGGTATCGGACGTGTCTTTCGTGGTACTGTTAAGGTTGGGGACCAAGTTACCCTTTCTAAACTAGACGGAACAACGAAGAACTTCCGTGTCACAAAACTCTTTGGTTTCTTTGGCTTGGAGCGTCGTGAAATCAACGAAGCAAAAGCGGGTGACTTGATTGCTGTATCAGGTATGGAAGATATCTTTGTTGGTGAGACGATTACACCGACAGATACCATTGAGCCTCTTCCAATCCTTCACATCGATGAGCCAACGCTTCAAATGACTTTCTTGGTAAACAACTCACCTTTTGCTGGCCGGGAAGGAAAATGGGTAACCTCTCGTAAGGTGGAAGAACGCTTGCAAGCAGAATTGCAGACAGACGTATCCCTTCGTGTTGACCCAACAGATTCACCAGATAAGTGGACAGTTTCAGGTCGTGGCGAATTACACTTGTCAATCCTGATCGAAACCATGCGTCGTGAAGGATATGAGTTGCAAGTATCTCGTCCAGAAGTTATCGTAAAAGAAATCGATGGCGTTAAGTGCGAGCCATTTGAGCGTGTCCAAATTGATACTCCAGAAGAATACCAAGGATCTGTTATCCAAAGCCTTTCTGAACGTAAGGGTGAAATGTTGGATATGATTTCAACTGGTAATGGTCAAACTCGTTTGGTCTTCCTTGTTCCAGCGCGTGGTTTGATTGGATACTCAACTGAGTTCTTGTCAATGACTCGTGGTTACGGTATCATGAACCATACCTTCGACCAATACTTGCCATTGATTCCAGGTGAAATTGGTGGCCGCCACCGCGGTGCTCTGGTATCCATCGATGCTGGTAAGGCAACGACCTACTCGATCATGTCTATCGAAGAGCGCGGAACTATATTTGTCAACCCAGGTACTGAGGTTTATGAAGGAATGATTATCGGTGAAAATTCTCGTGAGAATGACTTAACTGTTAATATCACCAAAGCTAAGCAGATGACCAACGTTCGTTCTGCAACCAAGGATCAGACAGCAGTTATCAAGACGCCACGCATCTTGACCTTAGAAGAATCTTTGGAATTCTTGAACGACGATGAATACATGGAAGTAACGCCAGAATCCATTCGTCTGCGTAAGCAAATTTTGAACAAACAAGAACGCGAAAAAGCCAATAAAAAGAAAAAATCAGCTGCAGCTGAATAAGCAAAATGGAAAGGAGCAGCAAGATGGTTTATCTTATCATTGGGATTTTAATCCTCTTTTTCTACATTTTTGCTGTTCCATCCAGTATTAAAGGGACTGTTAATGCTGTGACCATGGTTTTACTGATTGTGGCCTTGATTATCTTATTTGGTTTAGGCATTTTTAAAATTTTCCAGTTGCCGGCTGAATATTTTGTAGGTTTCGGCCTATCCGTAGTGACCGTCTTGGCTCTGCGGGATATTAATCGCCTCAAGCCGCCTAAGAAATCAAAAAAGAATTTTGATGAAGAATAAAAAAAGAGCAAAAGCTTAGAAAGTTGGACAGACTTTTTGAGTTTCTGCTCTTTTTCTTTACAAAAACAATAGGCTTATGTTACAAAATATTTCAAATAGATGAAAACATATCATTTTTTTCAAAACTTGCTTACAGTCGAAAATAAAAGACTCCTATGACTTTTTTATTTCCACAAAAAAAGGTAAAATAGAATGAAGTATGAATGGAAGAGGTTGCTTATGAAAAATATAGCAAATTTTGCCAATAAAAAGGTTTTGGTCCTAGGATTGGCCAAGTCGGGTGAGTCAGCTGCTCGCCTTTTAGATAAATTAGGAGCCATCGTGACAGTTAACGACGGTAAACCTTTCGAGGAAAATCCTGCTGCTCAATCCTTGCTAGAAGAAGGTATAAAAGTGGTGACAGGAGGCCATCCTTTGGAGTTATTGGACGAAGACTTTGAATTGATGGTGAAAAATCCGGGTATTCCTTATGACAATGCCATGGTCGTTCGAGCTCTTGAAAAGAAGATTCCTGTTATCACTGAAGTAGAGTTGGCTTATCTAATTTCAGAAGCACCGATTATTGGTATTACGGGTTCAAATGGTAAGACGACGACCACAACCATGATTGCGCAAGTCTTGACGGCTGGCGGTCAAAACGGTTTATTGTCTGGTAATATCGGTTTTCCTGCTAGTCAAGTAGCCCAAACAGCCAGCAGCAAAGATATGCTGGTCATGGAATTGTCTTCCTTCCAATTGATGGGGATTGAAGATTTTCATCCGCAAATCGCTGTTATTACCAACCTCATGCCGACTCATTTGGATTATCACGGCTCTGTTGAGGAATATGCAGCTGCCAAGTGGAATATCCAGAAAAACATGACAGCTGATGATTATCTGGTTTTGAATTTCAATCAAGACTGGGCCAAGGAAATGGCTAGCCAGACTCAGGCTACTGTTGTGCCTTTTTCAACGACTGAAAAGGTGGATGGTGCCTATTTAGAGGGTGATGTCTTGACCTTCCGTGGAGAAGCGATTATGCAGGTGGCTGAAATCGGCGTTCCTGGCAGTCACAATGTTGAAAACGCTCTGGCTACGATTGCAGTAGCCAAGCTTCGTGGTATTGACAATCAGACGATTAAAGAAGTCTTGTCAGCTTTTGGGGGTGTTAAGCACCGTCTTCAGTATGTGGGGCAGGTAAATGAGGTTGCCTTTTACAATGACAGTAAGTCTACCAATATCTTGGCAACCCAGAAAGCCTTATCTGGTTTTGACAATAGCAAGGTGATTCTAATTGCGGGTGGCTTGGACCGTGGCAATGAATTTGACGAGTTGGTGCCTGACCTCAAAGGACTCAAGAAAATGGTTATCTTAGGACAATCAGCTGCGCGTGTAAAGAGAGCGGCTGATCAGGCTGGTGTTTCTTATCTGGATGCGACTGATGTCCGGGATGCGGCTCATAAGGCCTTTGCTCAAGCGGAGCCAGGAGACATTGTCTTGCTCAGTCCTGCCAATGCCAGCTGGGATATGTATAGTAATTTTGAAGTCCGTGGCGATGAATTTCTCGCTGCATTTGAAGAATTAAAAGGTTAAGATGAAAAAGATTGTATTTACAGGCGGAGGAACGGTCGGGCATGTAACCCTCAACCTTCTCCTGATTCCAAAATTTATCAAAGAAGGCTGGCAGGTCCACTATGTTGGTGATAAGCATGGCATTGAGTATCAGGAAATCCAAAAGTCTGGACTGGACGTGACTTTCCATTCGGTAGCTACGGGTAAGCTTCGTCGCTACTTTTCTTGGCAGAATCTGCTGGATGGTTTTAAGGTCGTTTGGGGAATTTTCCAGTCGCTGGGCATCATGCTCAAGGTACGGCCACAGGCTCTCTTTTCTAAGGGAGGCTTTGTGTCCGTTCCGCCCGTGATTGCAGCTCGGCTGTCTGGGGTGCCCGTCTATGTTCATGAATCGGATCTATCCATTGGCTTGGCCAATAAAATTGCCTATAAGTGTGCGACCAAGATGTATGCAACCTTTGAGCAATCTTCCAGTCTGACCAAGATTGAGCATGTGGGAGCTGTAACCAAGGTCGGCAGTCAAGAGTCAGTCCCACCGCAGGAACTAGAAGAAATTCGTCAGTATTTTGATAAAGAACTGCCAACCCTGCTTTTTGTCGGTGGTTCTGCTGGTGCTAAGGTTTTTAATGACTTTGTCAGCCAGAATCAAGCTGCGCTGACCGAACGCTACAACGTTATCAATCTGACAGGCGATGCAAGTTTGGATGCTCTGTCTGAACGTCTCTTTCGCAGAGCCTATGTGACTGACCTCTACCAACCTTTGATGGACTTGGCAGATGTGGTGGTGACCCGAGGCGGTTCCAATACAATCTTTGAACTCTTGGCTATGGCTAAGCTTCATATTATCGTTCCTCTGGGACGCGAAGCCAGCCGCGGCGATCAGATTGAAAATGCCGATTATTTTGTGAAAAAGGGATATGCCAAGCAATTGGCAGAGGAACAGCTGGATATGAGCAATTTACAGGCAACACTTGATGACCTTTTGGCGAACCAGGCTTCTTATCATCAAGCTATGAAAAATTCTCAGGAAATCAAGTCTGTAGATGAATTTTATGCTTTATTGAAAGCGGATATTGATAAAGGAAAGAAATGAGCAAGAAAAACCATGATGAGCCAAAGGAAGAGGTAAGTGAGCACCTCTCTGAATGGCAGAAACGAAACAAAGAATATCTTGAAAAGAAGGCTCAGGAAGAAGCCGGCAAACAAAAGGAGCTAGAAGAAGAGGAAGCAAAGGAAGCTGAGGACTCAATCGAAGGCGAAGAAATAGCTGAAGAGACGGAAGAAGATGACTCATTTTATGAAGAGGAAGAAACAGAATATTTGGAAGATGACTCATCTAAACCTGAGCTAGAGACCGAATTGAGCGAGAAAGAGCGCAAAAAACTGGAGAAACTTCAGAAAAAGGCAGAAAAAGAAGCTGCTAAGGTGCATATCTCGAGGGTTCATATTTATCGAGCGCTACCGGTTTTGCTGGGCAGTGGTTTGATTTTTCTCCTGTCAGTTTATTTTTTGACGCCACTGGCGACCATGAAGACAATCGAATTTTCAGGGAATCAAATGGTCAGTCAGGAAGACCTGCTCAAAAGCAGTAAGATTGATGAGAAGGACTATACTTTAACAACCTTTATCAATGGCGGCAATCATATCCGCAATATGAAAGCTTCTAGTCCTTGGATTAACAACCTGGAGATGGCTTATCAGTTTCCGATTACTTTTCAGGTAAAGGTCAAGGAGTACGGAGTTCTGGCCTATCTGCATGAGGGTGGCCAGTATTATCCTATTCTGACAAATGGGGAGATTATTTCGGACCCGACTGCTGCAGATTCTATGCCGGAAACCCATATTTCGATAGAGTTTTCAGATAAAAAATTGATTAAGGAATTTGCCCTTCAAATTGAAAAGGTACCGGCTTCGGTCAAGAAAAATATTAAGACAGTTCAGTTGACTCCAAGCAAGGTGACACCGGACTTGGTTACGCTGACCATGCATGATGGCAATAAAATTTTGGTACCAATTTCACATATTGCCAAAAAACTGCCATATTACAAGGGAATCCAATCGCAGCTGGAAGAGGATGTGCCTAGTGTTGTAGATATGGAGGCTGGGATTTTTAGTTATGTTGAAGGAGCTCAAAACGAGTCGTCTTCTTCTGACGAAGAAAAGCAAAAAACAGAAGAGGAACCGGCGGGACGGCCAACAGAACAAGTGGCTGAGCAGGTGACAGAAAGTCCGGAACAAGAACCTGCAGAGCCGCAAAATTCGACAGAAAACCCGGTAAATAACGAAAATCGCTAAATTATATGTAGAAAAACTGCACATTTTCATTTTCTTTATGTTATAATAAAGCTTGGGTAACTCTAATTTTTAGCGTTATTAGTATAGACCGGAAACATGGAAGATAGAGAGGACTGGTGTAATGGCTAGAGACGGCTTTTTTACTGGATTAGATATAGGAACTAGCTCAATTAAAGTGTTGGTGGCAGAGCACATCAACGATGAAATGAATGTTATTGGAGTCAGCAACGCAAAAAGCGCTGGCGTTAAAGATGGAATTATTGTTGATATTGAGGCTGCTGCTGCTGCCATTAAGACAGCTATTTCTCAAGCAGAAGAAAAGGCAGGCATTTCAATTGGTTTAGTTAACGTCGGACTTCCGGCTAATCTCTTACAGATTGAGCCTACTCAGGGTATGATTCCTGTGACTAGTGATTCTAAGGAAATCACAGATACAGATGTAGAGAATGTTGTTAGATCTGCTCTGACTAAGAGTATGACTCCTGACCGCGAAGTGATTACTTTCATCCCAGAAGAGTTTGTAGTGGATGGTTTCCAAGGGATTCGTGACCCACGTGGTATGATGGGGATTCGCTTAGAAATGCGTGGTCTTCTCTACACTGGACCACGGACTATTCTCCACAACCTCCGCAAGACAGTGGAGCGCGCGGGAGTTCAGCTTGAGAACGTAATTATCTCCCCATTGGCTATGACTAAGTCAATCTTGAACGAAGGGGAACGTGAGTTTGGCGCAACTGTTATTGATATGGGCGGCGGCCAAACTACAGTGGCTTCTGTTAGAGGTCAAGAACTTCAATATACGAATATATACCAAGAAGGCGGCGACTACGTAACCAAGGACATCTCTAAGGTTTTGAAGACTTCGCAAAAGTTGGCTGAAAGTCTCAAGTTTAACTATGGATCTGCTTATGTTCCAGAAGCTGGGACAGAGTCTTTCCAAGTAGAAGTGATTGGAGAGATTGAGCCGGTTGAAGTAACTGAAAAGTATCTGGCTGAAATTATTTCTGCTCGTATCCAACACATTTTTGAGCAAATCAAACGCGATTTGGATAGAAGGCATCTTCTCGAGTTGCCAGGCGGTATTGTGATTATTGGTGGAGCAGCAATTCTTCCAGGAGTGGTTGAGCTGGCTCAGGAAGTGTTTGGCGTGAATGTCAAGCTTTATGTGCCAAATCAAATCGGCATTCGCAATCCAGCCTTTGCACATGTTATCAGCCTGTCAGAGTATGCTGGAAACTTAACAGATGTGGATATGCTGGCTCAGGTTGCTGTTCATGGTGATGAGCAACTGCGCCATCGACCTGTATCCTTTGAGCGTCCTGCTCAGTCAGTACCACGCTTTGAACCTCAACCAGCTGATGAGATTCCTGAGGAACCGGTTCAAGAAGTTCCAGTTGCCAGTGCTGATGTGCCAAACCAAGAACCAAAAACTGGTATTACAGATCGGATGCGCAACCTAATTGGCAAAATGTTTGATTAAGGAGAATACATAGAATATGACATTTTCATTTGACGCTGCTGCTGCACAAGGCGCAGTAATTAAAGTTATTGGTGTCGGTGGAGGTGGCGGTAACGCCATCAACCGAATGATTGATGAAGGTGTTGCTGGTGTTGAATTCATCGCAGCAAATACAGATGTTCAAGCTCTTAGCAGTGCCAAAGCTGAAACAGTTATTCAGCTCGGTCCTAAGCTGACTCGCGGACTTGGTGCCGGAGGGCAGCCTGAAGTAGGACGTAAGGCAGCTGAAGAAAGCGAAGAAGTCCTGACCGAAGCTCTGCAAGGAGCAGATATGGTCTTCATCACTGCTGGTATGGGTGGTGGATCTGGGACAGGTGCTGCTCCAGTGATTGCTCGTATCGCAAAAAATGTTGGTGCTCTGACTGTTGCGGTAGTTACACGTCCTTTCGGTTTTGAAGGAAGTAAGCGTGGAACCTTTGCAGTAGAAGGAATCAACGAACTTCGCGAACATGTAGATACACTCTTGATTATCTCAAATAACAACTTGCTTGAAATTGTAGACAAGAAGACTCCGCTCCTTGAAGCACTCAGTGAAGCAGATAATGTTCTTCGCCAAGGTGTCCAAGGGATTACTGACTTGATTACCAGCCCAGGACTGATTAACCTTGACTTTGCCGACGTGAAAACAGTTATGGCAGACAAGGGTAATGCTTTGATGGGAATTGGTGTTGGTAGCGGTGAAGAACGCGTCATCGAAGCTGCTCGTAAAGCTATTTACTCACCTCTTTTGGAAACAACCATTGATGGCGCAGAGGACGTAATTGTCAACGTTACTGGTGGCCTAGATATGACTCTGATTGAAGCTGAAGAGGCTTCAGAAATTGTCAACCAAGCAGCAGGTCATGGTGTGAACATCTGGCTCGGTACTGCGATTGATGAGTCCATGAAGGATGAAATCCGCGTGACTGTTGTAGCTACTGGTGTCCGTCAGGACAAGGTTGAAAAGGTCAGCGGCATTCGTCAGACACCACAACCTACTAGTCCAAGCCGTCCGCAGCAAGTTGAGCCAAATCGCGAAGTTCGCTCAGGACAGTTTGAACGAAACTTTGATATGACCGAAACGGTTGATATTCCTGCTCCAAGCCGTCAAAGAACGGATGCGCCTAAAGGTTCAGCCTTTGGTGATTGGGATCTTCGCCGCGAAGCGATTGTTCGTCAGGCTGAACCAAGTTCGTCAGCCCGCGTGGAACGCTATGCAGAAACTAATGAAGATGATGATGAATTGGAAACACCTCCATTCTTCAGAAATCGTTAATCTTAATCATGAATTTGCAGGATAATAAAGAGTTGGTCTTTCAATCCGTCGCTCAAGCGGCGGAGCAAGCCCAGCGTTTGAAAGATTCAGTAAATATCATTGCAGTTACCAAATATGTTGACTGCGAAACAACTCAGGAGCTTGTTCGTACAGGTATTCAGCATATCGGAGAAAATCGGGTAGATAAATTTCTAGATAAATACCATGCTCTGAAAGATGAGAATCTGACATGGCACCTGATCGGCAGTTTGCAGAGGAGAAAAGTCAAGGATGTGATTAACTATGTTGATTACTTTCACGCTTTAGATTCTGTAAAATTGGCCAAGGAGATTGACAAACGGGCTGAACATGTGATTAAATGTTTCCTGCAGGTGAATATTTCTAAAGAAGAGAGCAAGCATGGCTTTTTGATTGAAGAACTTGAAGTTGTCCTGCCTGAACTTGAAAAATTAGAAAATGTTCAAATTGTGGGATTGATGACTATGGCTCCGTTTGAAGCTAGTCATGAGGAGCTGAACCAAATTTTTGAAAAGGCTCATCAACTACAAAAAGAATTAAAAAAGAAACAGTTAAATAATATGCCCTTTTCTGAATTAAGCATGGGAATGAGCCGTGATTATCCTGAAGCAATTGCCCATGGCTCGACCTATGTCAGAATCGGTACAGCATTTTTTAAATAGGAAAGAAATATGTCATTAAAAGATAGATTTGATAAATTTATAGATTATTTTACAGAAGATGGAGATGAGACTGAGGTTCAGGAGCAGACTGTCAGCAGACCTGCAGCGCCTGTTAAGCAGAAGCCTGAATTGGTTCAGCCTAAACCAGTCAGAGAGAGCAAGCCAGCTCCTCGTCCGGTTGCTGCGGCCAAGCCACAGCCTAAACCACAGCCACAACAGAAATCTTCGACAGAGAATATTACCAGACTGCATGCACGTCAGCAGGAATTGGCTCAGCACCGTGCAAATGCGGATGAGAAGATTACGATTGATGTCCGTTATCCGAGGAGATATGAGGAAGCGACTGAAATTGTTGACTTGCTTTTGGCCAATGAAAGCATCCTGATTGACTTCCAGTATATGACTGAGGTACAGGCTCGTCGCTGTTTAGACTATCTAGATGGTGCGCGTTATGTCTTGGCTGGAAATTTGAAAAAAGTTGCAAGCACTATGTATTTGCTGACTCCGATTAATGTAGTGGTAAATGTGGAAGATATCCGCTTGCCTAACGATGTTGAAATCAGCGAATTCGACTTTGATATGAAGCGCAGTAGATAAGAGATATGTTATATTTTGTAATTCGTGCCATCTCTAATCTTTTCGATCTTTATAGCATTGCCTTGATTGTCTATGCACTTCTGTCTTGGTTTCCAGGAGCTTATCAAACCAAATTCGGAGAGTTTCTAACACGAATTGTAGAACCGTATTTAAAACTTTTCCGCCGTCTTCCCTTGCAGTTTGCAGGGCTGGACTTTACCGTTTGGGTTGCAATTCTGGCTTTAAACCTTTTAAATCGTGTGGTCTTTTATTTAATAAGCGTCTTACTAATGTTATTATGATGAAAGATTTATATCAACACTTTTCGCAAGAGGATCGAGAGTTTATTGATAGGAGTCTGGAGCTGTTTCAGCGGGTTCAAGATACCTATGCGTTTGAAACAACGTCTTTTCTGAATCCCCATCAGGTCTCAATCCTGAAGAATATTGGCAAGCAATATGATGTGCAAGTCTTTGCTAGTTCGGATTATTTTCCAAGTGAACTGGCAAGAGTTCTTGTGGCACCTTCTTATTACCAACTGAATATGGATGATTTTGAATTGAGCTTGCTGGAAATTTCCTATGCAAGCAAATTTTATAAAATCAGTCATTCGCAGATTATGGGAACCTTGCTCAATCATTTAGGGATTGAAAGATGGACCTTTGGCGATATTCTTGTAGTTGGAGACCGTGCTCAGCTCTTTGTAGATAAGAGACTGGCCCAGTATTTTATAGATCATGTCTCTAAAATTGCAAAGATGCCTGTCAAACTAAAGGAAGTTTCCTTTGCAGAGCAGCTGAAAGAGCAAAAGCAGGCTGTGACCAGAGAAATTTTAGCGTCTAGTCTTCGCTTGGACAAGTTGGTGGCCAGCACCTTTAAGTTGTCAAGAAGCCAGGCTGCTCAGCTGATTTCTGGCAAGCATGTGAAAATGAACTATGCTGTTAATGACAATCCCAGCCAGCAGGTCGGGCTTGAAGACTTGATTAGCGTTAGACGATTTGGAAGATTTAAGGTTTTAAGAGAAAATGGCCTTTCCAAGAATGGAAAACATAAGTTAACTGTTGAATTATTAGCTAGTAAATGAGGAGGAACTATGACACTTACAGCATTAGAAATTAAAGATAAATCCTTTGGAACCAAGTTTAGAGGCTATGATGTTGAAGAGGTAGATGAATTCCTTGACATCGTTGTCCGCGATTATGAGGACTTGGTTCGTGAAAACCACGAAAAAGAAGCAAAAATTCGTAATCTTGAAGAGCGTCTGACATATTTTGATGAGATGAAAGACTCTCTCAGCCAGTCTGTTTTGATTGCTCAAGATACGGCTGAGCGCGTTAAGGTTGCTGCCAATGAGAGATCTACAAATATTGTCCGTCAGGCAGAGCAGGATGCGCAGCATTTGTTGGATGGAGCTAAGTACAAGGCTGATGAAATTTTGCGTCAGGCGGCTGACAATGCTAAGAAAGTAGCCATTGAAACAGAAGAACTGAAAAACAAAACACGTGTTTTCCATCAACGTTTGAAGTCAACCATTGAGAGCCAACTCAGCATTGTGGATTCGTCTGAATGGGAAGAAATCCTTCGTCCGACAGCTACTTATCTGCAAACCAGCGATGAGGCCTTCAAAGAAGTTGTATCTGAAGTGCTGGGAGAAGAAGCAGTTGTTCGTGAGGAAGAAGTGGATGTTACTCGTCAATTTTCTCCAGAAGAAATGGCTGAGTTGCAAGAGCGCATTGAAGCTGCTAACCGTGAATTAGCTGCGACACAAGCTTTTTCTCCGCTCAGCGATGAAGATATAGAAGCTCACGCAGCTGAGGAAAACTCAGAAGCTGACCATCACGATGATGATACAAATGGGGAACAAAAAGTTCCAGTAAATATTTTATAATTTTTAAAGAAGATAAGATTGTAAAAACACAGACCAAGCAAAATACTTTCAGCGAGCAGATGATGGTGAGAGATCTGCAGTCCATCTTGCTTGGGCTATCATTTTACAGAACTTTCGTCTGAAATCACAGTAGGATGAGACGGCAGTCCACGTTACGGACAAAGAGGGGCAAGAGGAGCAGCATGCAATTGTCTTGCCTAAACAAAGGTGGTACCGCGAATTTTCGTCCTTTTTGGAGAAGTTTGCGGTTTTTAATTTGTAATTTTAAAAATAAAGAGGAATAGAATGAAACTGAAAGAAACACTCAATCTTGGGAAAACTGCTTTTCCTATGCGGGCTGGTCTTCCAAATAAGGAGCCAATTTGGCAGAAAGAATGGGATCAAGCTAAGCTGTATAAACGCCGTCAGGAACTGAATGAAGGCAAGCCACATTTTATCCTACATGATGGCCCTCCTTATGCTAACGGGAATATTCACGTCGGCCATGCTATGAACAAGATTTCCAAAGATATCATTGTTCGCTCAAAGTCTATGGCTGGCTACTATGCACCTTACATTCCAGGATGGGATACGCATGGTCTTCCAATTGAGCAAGTATTGGCAAAGCAAGGCGTTAAGCGCAAAGAGCTGGACTTGGTAGAGTACCTCAACATGTGTCGGGACTATGCGCTTAGCCAAGTCGAAAAGCAAAAAGAGGACTTCAAGCGTTTGGGTGTTTCTGGTGACTGGGAAAATCCTTATGTGACCTTGACTCCAGACTATGAAGCGGCTCAAATCCGTGTCTTTGGTGAAATGGCTAAGAAAGGCTATATCTACCGTGGTGCCAAGCCAGTTTACTGGTCATGGTCATCTGAGTCAGCCCTTGCAGAAGCGGAAATTGAATATCATGACTTACTTTCAACTTCCCTTTACTATGCTAACCGCGTCAAAGACGGAAAAGGTGTGCTAGATACAGATACCTACATCGTTGTTTGGACAACAACTCCATTCACCATCACTGCTTCTCGTGGTTTGACAGTTGGAGCGGATATTGATTATGTATTGGTACAACCTGCTGGTGAAGCTCGTAAGTTTGTAGTTGCTGCAGAATTGTTGACTAGTTTGTCTGAGAAATTTGGCTGGGCTGATGTTCAAGTCTTGGCGACTTACCGTGGACAAGAATTGAACCACATTGTGACAAAGCACCCGTGGGTTACAGCTATAGATGAGCTGGTAATCCTTGGTGACCACGTTACGACTGACTCAGGTACTGGTATCGTCCATACAGCCCCTGGTTTTGGTGAGGACGACTACAATGTCGGTGTTGCCAACGGTCTTGAAGTTGCTGTAACGGTTGATGAACGCGGGATCATGATGGAAAATGCTGGTCCTGATTTTGCGGGTCAATTCTATGACAAGGTAGTTCCAACTGTTATCGAAAAACTGGGCGATCTTCTCCTTGCTCAAGAAGAAATCTCTCACTCATATCCATTTGACTGGCGTACCAAGAAACCAATCATCTGGCGTGCAGTGCCACAATGGTTTGCTTCTGTATCAAAATTCCGCCAAGAAATCTTGGACGAAATTGAAAAAGTGAAGTTCCATTCAGAATGGGGTAAAGTGCGTCTTTACAACATGATCCGTGACCGTGGTGACTGGGTTATCTCTCGTCAACGTGCTTGGGGAGTTCCTCTTCCTATCTTCTACGCTGAAGACGGAACACCAATTATGACAGCTGAAACTATCGAGCATGTGGCTCAACTCTTTGAAGAGCGCGGCTCTATCATCTGGTGGGAACGTGATGCCAAGGATCTCTTGCCAGAAGGATTTACCCATCCAGGTTCACCAAATGGTGAGTTCAAGAAAGAAACAGACATCATGGACGTTTGGTTTGACTCAGGTTCATCATGGAATGGAGTAGTGGTAAACCGTCCAGAACTCAAATACCCAGCAGATCTTTACCTAGAAGGTTCTGACCAGTACCGTGGTTGGTTCAACTCATCCCTTATCACATCAGTTGCAAACCATGGCGTGGCTCCTTACAAACAAATCTTGTCACAAGGTTTTGCTTTGGATGGTAAGGGTGAAAAGATGTCTAAATCTCTTGGAAATACCATTGCTCCAAGCGATGTTGAAAAACAATTTGGTGCGGAAATCTTGCGTCTCTGGGTAACCAGTGTAGACTCTAGCAACGACGTTCGTATCTCTATGGATATCTTAAGCCAAGTTTCTGAAACCTACCGTAAGATTCGGAATACCTTGCGTTTCTTGATTGCCAATACCTCTGACTTTAATCCAGCTGAGGATGCCGTAGCTTACGAAGAACTTCGCTCCGTTGATAAATACATGACTATCCGCTTTAATCAATTAGTAGACACTATTCGCAAGGCTTATGCAGACTTTGAGTTTCTGACTATTTATAAAGCGATTGTCAACTTTGTGACTGTTGACTTGTCTGCTTTCTATCTGGACTTTGCCAAAGATGTCGTCTATATCGAAGCAGCTAAATCATTGGAACGTCGTCAGATGCAGACTGTTTTCTATGACATTTTGGTCAAGATTACCAAGCTGTTGACGCCGATTCTGCCACACACAGCAGAAGAAATCTGGTCTTACCTAGAGCACGAAGAGGAAGAATTTGTTCAGTTATCTGAATTGCCAGAAGCTCAGACTTTCCCAAATCAGGAAGAAATCTTGGATACTTGGTCTGCCTTTATGGACTTCCGCAGTCAAGCTCAGAAAGCCTTGGAAGAAGCCCGCAATGAGAAGGTTATTGGGAAATCGTTGGAAGCGCACCTGACTGTCTATCCAAATGAAGTCATCAAGACCTTGCTGGAAGCAGTCAACAGCGATGTGGCCCAGCTTCTCATCGTTTCTCAATTGACGATTGCTGAAGGACCTGCTCCAGAAGGCGCTCTAGTCTTTGAAGATGTAGCTTTTGTTGTAGAGCATGCGCAGGGACAAGTCTGTGATCGCTGCCGCCGCATTGATACAACAGTTAAAGAGCGCAGCTATCAAGCCCTTGTCTGTGACCACTGTGCAGAAATTTTAGAAGAAAACTTTGCTCAAGCTGTCGCAGAAGGCTTTGAGAGCAAGTAAGTTTTCCAAAATAAAAAATGGCTTTGCCCTTTAGTGGCAAGCCATTTTTTAGATAGATTGATTTAAAAATTTGTTAAATTAAAACTAAATTAGAAAAACCAAATAGTTGCATTTACAACTGTTTTCTGTTATACTACTTATAACTTAGGAGTGTTTATTTTAGCCAAAATGTTTTGGAGCTGAAAGAGCTCAGTGGAAGTCAGTTGCTGTAGAGCCTGACTGGCGTAGGTATTTTCAAAGCCAATCAGCTGGTCGTAGAGTTTGAGAGCCTGACTGCTGGGATAGAGCTCTTTGAACTTCTTATTTTGAGCTTTGGTCTTTTTAATAATCAAGCCTCTATCTTCCAGTTTTCCTAGAGAACGGCTGAGAGTAGTCTTGTCAATCTGCACCAGCTCTGCCAGTTGTGATTGGCTGAGACCTTCATTTTCGACGATGCGAATGAGCAATAGAAACAAATTATTGTCTAGGTCGTAGTTACTGGCTTTCTGATTCATTTTCATCATGGCTTGTCTGGAAATAAATCCCATTTGACGGAAAAGTTGACGATAATCCATAGGAACTCCTTAATAGTTGCATTTGCACTTATTATACATTAAAAAGTTAGAGGAAACAAGTATGTGGTCTAGGAAAAAATTAACAGAGCTGAACCCGATAGAATTTTATCAAATCATAAAACTGCGCATCGACACCTTTGTGGTGGAGCAGGAGCGCATTTATCCTGAGCTGGATGAGAAGGACCTAGAAGCAGTGCATGTTTACCACGCTAATGAACAAGGGGAAATTGATGCTTATGCTCGGGTCTTTGAAGAAGGAGAGCATTTAGTCTTTGGTCGAGTAGTCACAGCTCAGTCTGCACGAGGACAGGGCTTAGGTGGACAGCTTATCAGAGAAATCTTGCAATTATGTGCTGAAAAATGGCCAGGAAAGGAAATTGAAATAGAAGCTCAGGTTCAGGTAGCAGCTCTCTATGAAAAGTATGGCTTTAAGGCGGTTGGCCAACCCTTTATTTTTGAATCAACGCCTCACATTACCATGATCTATAAACAATAAAAAAACTAAGGACAGGCCTTAGTTTTTACTGTTTCACAGGAATGGAAATTTCGATTAGATTATTAGCATAAATCGTGCGGATAGCAGCTCTATCAATAGTATTTGCATCAATTTTTCTCTTCAAGAAAAATTCTCTGATTTTTTCGATTTCCTGTTCACGTACAGCACGGTGCATGTTTGAAATCAAAATTTCATAGTGAAGAGGAGCTTGTGTAAAAACAACATCGCTGTTTCCAGCAGAATAAACTTCGACTAATATCGCATCGGTGCTTTCCAATTGGCTTTTGACAAGGTCAGCATGACTGTTTGTTGTATTAATAAGCTTCATACGATTTCCTCCTGCTTTATACCTGCTATTATTATAACATGTTTGCTATGAATTGTGAATGATTTCTTTAAGCTTTAAGCGCATTTTTCCAGGCTTGGATACCCCATTTATGGCTGCCGCGTTTGAGTGTTTCGATAGCTTCATCGACTGGGAACCAGGCAAGCTGGTTGAAATCTTCCAGCGGTTTTTGGACTTCTTGGAAAGAGGTGATCTCATACAGGTAGGCTGGGTTGTAAAAATAGGTGTCGCGATGGCGGGAGTAAAAATATTCATCAGCTTGTCCAAGATAGCGTCCAAGCTGGGCTGTGAATCCAAGTTCTTCCATCAGCTCGCGTTCAAGGGCAGTCTGATGGTTTTCCCCCTCTTCAATCTCTCCACCGGGCAGAAACCAAGCCCCGTTAGGCGCCTGAACCAAAATAATCTTTTCTTTCTTCTCGTCTGGGATAACGGCATAGACTCCGTAACGGGTCACATATTCTACATTTGCTTCCTTTTCACCAAAGGTTGGATTTGTCATTCTAATATCCTCAATCTCTAGTCAGTTTACTATCTATCATAATGGACTAAGGGCCAGCTGTCAAGAATTTACTCGGTTTATTGGACAGAAAAAGAATGATAGTCCTTGAAAGAAATCCCCTTCAAATAATAAATTCCTTCCTCCGACCGTTTAGAAAACTCTTCTTTATAGGAATGGTAAAACATTTTTAGAAGAAATTGTTATAATAGGAGCGAGGTGGTTTTATGACAGAAAGCAGACTTTTTAAAATCCTATATCTTCTTTTAGAGCAGGGCCGCACAACAGCTCCCGAATTGGCCTCACTATTTGAAGTATCCATTCGGACCATCTATCGAGATGTGGACAAGCTGAGTTTGGTAGGAATCCCTATCTATTGCAACCCAGGCAAGGGCGGGGGTATTTTTCTGATGAAGGATTTTGTCTTAGACAAGGCCTTATTTTCAGAGTCTGAGAGGGATGAGCTATTAGCTTCAAGGCTTGCAGATTTTAACAGATGGCGAGCAAGTAGAGACCCTGTCTAAGCTACAGTCCTTGTTTCAAGTTCAGGCAACTTCCTGGCTGGAGGTGGATTTCACTGACTGGCGCAAAAAAGCAGATCAGAAAGAACTGTTTGATACTATTAAGCAGGCAATCTTGCAAAGAAGAGTCTTGTCTTTTTCTTATTTGAATGGGCGTGGAGAAAGAGAGCAGCGCAAGATAGAGGCGCTGAAGTTAGTATTTAAAAGCCAAAACTGGTATGTTGCTGGCTTTTGTCGCTTAAGACAAGCTCCGCGCTTTTTTAAACTCAGCAGAATGAGAGACTGTCAGATGTTAGAGGAACGATTTAAGCAGAGAGTCTTGGATGAGAAATTTAGCCCCGAGGAGTGGCTAGGAGATGCTGTGAAAGTCATTTTGAAATTTGACAAGAAACATGCCTTTCGGGTGTACGAGGAGTTTTCAGAAGCAGAGATAGAGGAGAGTGATGGGTGCCTTTATGTCGAGACGCATTTGCCGAGTCACGATAGTCTTTATACCTACTTGCTATCCTTTTTGGATGGAGTTGAAATCATGGAGCCGCTTCGGTTACGGGAAGAATTCAAAGAAAAGTTAAAAGCTATTGCCGATATTTATAAAAGCTGACAGAGGTTGTCAGCTTTTCTTTGCTATACTGTTTGTAGTAAAGAAAGGAGGGCTCTCTCATGAAATATGAATGGAGAAAAGCCAATCGAGAATTCTATCAAATCAAGTCTGCACCCTGTCTCATAGATGTTCCTGCCCAGTCTTTTATCATGATTGACGGCAAGGGCAATCCTAATGCTGCTGACTTTTCGGAACGAGTTGGTGCTCTGTACAGTTTAGCCTATGCTATCAAAATGAACTACAAAAAGACAGCGGCCGAGCAAGAATTTACTGATTTTACAGTTTATCCCTTGGAAGGGATTTGGCAACAAGAGCAAGTAGGAGAACTGATTAAAGAAGAATTGATTTATACCATTATGATTGGCCAGCCGGACTTTATCACTGGAGAGATGGTGAAAAAGGCCCTGGAACAAGTCCGTGTCAAAAAGCCTAATCCTCTCTATGACGAGATTCGTTTTGAAGAAATGATAGAAGAAGCGTGTGTTGCCATGCTGCATCTTGGTCCTTTTGACGAAGAACCTCAATCCTTCGCTAAAATGGATACCTTTTGCCAGAGTCACCAGCTGACACGGATGTCAAACACTCATAGGGAAATCTATCTCAATAATCTGAATCGGACAGACCCTAGCAAACTGAAAACAATTCTGCGCTATAGGGTTCAGAAAAATCAATAAATAAATAGAGCGGAAAACCAACTGTTTTCTGCTCTATTTTGTCGACAATTATTTTTCTTCTTGTGATGAATTAACTGACTCTGTGCTTTCAGTTTTCTTTGCTGACTTGATGAGAATCTTGCCATTGCTGGTCATGATAGCTTTGAGCTCTTTTTCGCTTGGATTTTCCAGATAAAAGTCAGTAATAGCATCTTCGACATGGTCCTGAATGGTGCGGCGCAGTGGGCGAGCGCCCATTTTTGGATCGTAGCCTAGGTCAACCAATTTTTCCTTGACCTTCTCCGTAACATCCAGATGAATGTCGTTGGTTGCCAAACGTTGATTGACATCGTCCAGCATCAGGTTGACGATTTGCAGCAGGTTGTCCTTGCTGAGCGCCTGGAATTCGATAATGCCGTCAAAGCGGTTCATAAACTCAGGACTGAAGAAGTTCCCCAATTCACCCAAAACGGAGTTGGTGCGGCCTTCACGCGCTGCTCCAAAGCCAACGCTGGCTTCAGCTTTGCCAGTTCCGGCATTGGATGTCATGATGATAATGGTGTCCTTGAAGCTGACAGTCCGGCCTTGGCCATCAGTCAGGCGGCCATCATCTAGAACCTGCAGGAACATGTGCATAACATCGGGATGGGCCTTTTCCACCTCATCCAGCAGAATGAGTGAGTAGGGATTGCGGCGGACGCGCTCAGTCAATTGACCAGCTTCATCATAGCCGACATAGCCCGGAGGGGCACCGACCAGCTTGGCCACGCTGTGTTTCTCCATGTATTCACTCATATCAAAGCGAATCATACTGTCAGCCGAGCCAAAGAGCTCAATGGCTAGTTGCTTAGACAGCTCAGTCTTACCGACGCCTGTTGGTCCGACAAAGAGGAAGCTGCCGATTGGGCGATTAGGACTTCCTAGTCCGACCCGGTTGCGGCGGATAGCCTTGGCAATCTTATCCACAGCATCGTCTTGGCCGATGACATGAGCCTTTAGGTCGCTGGCGAGATTGACTAGTTGAGACTGTTCCTTTTCTTTGAGATCGCCAACTGGAATATTGGTCTTTTGCTCTACGATGTGCTCAATGGTTTTCTCGCTGATAATTGGGATATCGTTATCCAGCACGCTCGTCTTCTGAAGTTCCTTGTATTTGGCAATCTGATCGCGGAAGTAAGCGGCTTTTTCAAAGTCTTCGTCACGGGTTGCCTGAGCCTTGAGGTTTTCGGCCTCAATCAGCCGCTGGTCAATAACCTTAGGATCAACAAAGTTGAGGGTCAGATTCATCTTAGAGCCAGCCTCGTCCAAGAGGTCAATAGCCTTGTCTGGCAGGAAGCGGTCTTGGATGTAGCGGTTGGAGAGAAGGGCAGCTGCTTCAATAGCCGCATCTGTGTACTTGACGTGATGGTAGTCTTCGTATTTCTTTTGAATCCCTTTGAGGATGGTAATGGTTTCTTCAACAGTCGGCTCGTCCACCTTGACGGGCTGCATGCGACGTTCGAGGGCTGCATCTTTCTCAATGATACGGTATTCATTGAGAGTAGTTGCTCCGACCATTTGGAGTTCGCCACGAGCCAGAGCTGGTTTAAGAATGTTTCCAGCGTCCATATTGCCATCGCCAGCTGAGCCTGCTCCGACAATTTCATGGATTTCATCAATGAAGAGAATGACATCCTGACGAGAACGAATCTCATCAATGAGCTTCTGCATTCTCTCCTCAAATTGGCCACGGATACCAGTTCCCTGTACTAAGCTGACAACGTCTAGGCGGATAACTTCCTTGCCTTGGAGTTTATGAGGTACATCACCGTCGACAATTTTCTGGGCCAAGCCTTCCACCACGGCAGTTTTTCCGACTCCTGGCTCTCCTATGAGAACAGGATTGTTTTTGGTGCGGCGGTTGAGGATTTCAATGACACGGACGATTTCTTCATCACGGCCAATAACAGGATCAATCTCGCCTCGTCGAGCCAACTCAGTCACATTGATACCAAACTCTTCCAGTAGGCCTTTTGGCTTTTGCGGACTTGGCTGAGGCTGACCACCCTTGCTAGGATTGGAACCGTAGCCGCCACCGCCTCCATAGGCTCCACCAGATTGGGTAGGAGGAGTAGTTGGTTCCTGAGGCTGTTGAAAATTGCTGAGACTGTTGAAAAAGTCATCGATAGGATCTGTTCCGTGATTGTTGGCATTAGCAATTCCGCCGAACAAAGAATGTTCAGGGTCTGTTTTCATGATTTGGTAGCAGTTTTGACACAAATCCACCTGCTGTTTATGGCCATTTACATTGGTATAAAGGTGAATCGTAGATTCATTGATTTTACAATTTTGACAAAGCATGCAGATACCTCTTTTCTTTTAGTGTGCAAGCTATTTATAGAAATGATTAAAGGTCAAAAATAGTCAAAGTTTTATAGTTTCATTATATCAGTATTCTTGAACTTTGCAAGAATTTACTACAAAATCCGCCCTTAGACCGAGCAGAATGAAAACAAATTCTTGAAAAATTGCAAAAAATTGGCTTTTAGTGGTATTTCAGTCGCTATTTATGGTAAAATAAGAGGGAACTAAGTAAATAGGAGAAACAAAATGGAATCACATTTAGTTAGAATTATTAACCGCTTAGAAGCTATGGCTAAGGATGGCGGAAATTTAAAACGTAATTTTGAGCGTGAAGGAGTGGTTGTAGCAGAAGTAGCTTACAGTTACGACGAAGAAAACGGCTCTGTCTTCACCTTGCGTGATGTTGCAGCGCGTGAGACCTATACTTTCGACAGCATCGATTTGATTGCAATGGAAATTTATGAATTACTCTACTAAAAAGCACTTAGCTGCTTTTTATTTTTACCCTTTTTATCTTATTTTGAAAAAGATTTAGTAGGTCTGAAAATTTTACCACTAGCTGCCAACGAATCCTCGTCTTATAACCTTGTATAAGAAAAAGTTATAGGCTGGGCACAGATTTTTTTGGTATAATGAAAAAGATAATGAAAAAGAAATGAGAATGACATGGCGCAGATTATTGATGGTAGAGGTTTGGCAGAGAAGCTTCAGAAAAAATTAGCTGAAAAAACGGCTCGCCTCAAAGAAAAGACAGGTCAGGTTCCGGGCTTGGTAGTGATTGTGGTGGGAAATAATCCAGCCAGTCAAATCTACGTCCGTAACAAAGAGCGATCAGCCTTGGCTGCAGGATTTCGGAGTAAGGTAGAACGTCTGCCAGAAGAGACCAGCCAGGAAGAGCTCTTGAGCTTGATTGAAACCTATAATCAAAATCCTGACTGGCATGGGATTTTGGTCCAGCTGCCCTTGCCTGAGCATATCGATGATGAAGCTGTACTTCTAGCCATTGATCCAGACAAGGATGTTGATGGCTTTCATCCCCTTAATATGGGCAAGCTATGGAGTGGTCATCCGGTTATGATTCCGGCTACTCCTGCGGGCATTATGGCAATGTTCCATGAATATGGCGTTGAACTGGAAGGCAAGCGAGCGGTCGTCATCGGGCGGAGTAATATTGTTGGTAAGCCCATGGCTCAGCTGCTTTTGGCTAAGAATGCGACGGTTACTCTAACACATTCGCGGACCCACAATCTAGCCAAGACTGCTAAGCGGGCAGATATTTTGGTGGTGGCTATCGGACGTGGACATTTTGTGACCAAGGACTTTGTCAAGGAGGGGGCCGTTGTCATTGACGTCGGGATGAACCGAGATGAAAATGGCAAGCTGATTGGCGATGTTAAGTTTGATGAAGTGTCTGAACTCGCCAGTCTGATTACCCCTGTACCTGGAGGTGTTGGGCCTATGACCATTACCATGCTGATGGAGCAGACCTACCAGGCCTTTAAACGGAGTCTTGAATCATGAAATTTGTTTTTGATTTGGATGGGACCTTGTCCTTTGATTATATGACGATTGATGAGGAGATTAAGCAGGTTCTGATGACGGCTCCTCAGTTTGGGCATGAAGTTCTGTTTGCTTCGGCGCGCTCCTATCGAGATTGTCTGGGACTATTAGGTCCGGAATTGAGCCAGCAGATAGTGATTGGTCTGAACGGCGGAGTGGCTTATCAAGATGAACAGCTGATTTTTGAGCGTCAGCTGCATCAGTCAAGTTATCAAGCCATTCTAGATACTTGTTTGACCTATAATTTGCCTTTTTTCGTTGATAATACTTTTGACTACAGCGGCCAGATTTTAGAAAAAATCCCTTTTATTGCCAGTGTAGATCCTCTCAAGCGGGCAAGACGACTGGAACTGACTGAACTCCAGCATCCTATTAAGCTTGTTATTTACATGGGGAATCATGAGCAGCTCTTAGATGATATACAGGCTCGTTTTGCAAACTTGCCTAACCTGAGTCTAGACTATCATGAACATGAGAAATGTTTTTATGTCAACCCGGCTGAAACCAATAAAGCTTCAACTGTAAAGGAATTATGCGGTTCGGATTATGTGGCTTTTGGTAATGATCAAAATGATATCCAGCTCTTTAAGAATTCTCTCTATGCTGTGCAGGTTGGTGATTTCCCAGGCTTGAGCGATTATGCGGATGAGCAGGTCGCCTTTCAGGAAAATTTACCCAAGGCAGTCGCAGCAAGAATCTTACAAAAATTTGCAGATTTCCGAAGAAAATAACTTTCTTGCGATACGAGGCACCTGTTTAGGTGCCTTTTGGTGTATAATGAAGATAGGTTTGGTCATCTTGAGACAAGTGCAGGATGAAGTTGGTCTAGGAGAATATCATGTCAAAAAATGCTGAAAATATTTTAAAAAGAGTTATTAGGGTACGTCCCTTGGATAGTCACAAGGGGGACTACGGCCGTCTCTTACTGATTGGGGGGACCTATCCTTATGGTGGCGCCATTATCATGGCAGCTTTGGCAGCAGTCAATAGTGGGGCCGGTCTGGTCACTGTTGCTACAGATAGAGAAAATATCGCCCCTTTGCACAGTCATTTACCGGAGGCCATGGCCTTTGACCTAGAGGAACAAGACCGATTGACAGAGCAGCTGGCTAAATCAGATCTAGTTTTGATTGGTCCAGGCCTAGCAGAGAATCAACTAGGTCTAGATATCCTACAAAAGGTTGTCCAGACTGTGGCAGAACAGCAGATTCTCATTATGGATGGTGGCGCCATTTCACTCTTTAGCAAAGCAGCTTTGCCATTTCCAAAAGCTCAGACAGTTTTTACCCCTCACCAGAAGGAGTGGGAAGGCTTATCGGGTTTGAGCTTGTCAGATCAGGAAGCGGCAGCCAATCAGGCAGCGGTCAATCAGCTACCTCTAGGCAGTATTGTCGTGCAGAAAAAGCATGGGACGACCATCTATCAAAGTGGGCAAGAGCAGGTCTTTGAGCTGACAGTAGGCGGACCCTATCAGGCAACTGGCGGAATGGGGGACACGCTTGCTGGTATGATTACCGCATTTGCAGGACAGTTCAAGTCAAGTAGTCTCTTTGAGCGAGTGGCAGCTGCAACCCTTCTTCACTCCCTTATCGCAGATGATTTGAGTCAGGAGGCTTATGTCGTCCTACCAACGTCAATTAGTAGAGCCATTCCAAGGTGGATGAAGGAGATGAGTCAGTAGACTTTTTCTTGGGTTTTAAGTCAGCTGGGTTTCTTTTGTGGAAGCCCAGTTTTTTTCTTGCTTTTCAGGGGATTTTTAAACTTTGTAATCGGTTTTTTATGCAGTTTTTTGTTATAATAAAAGTTACGGAAAAACAAGAAAGGAAAAGGACATGCCAGAGTATTTGTCGGTTTCGACCTTGACCAAGTATCTGAAGATGAAGTTTGAGCGGGATCCTTATTTGGAGCGGGTCTATCTGACTGGCCAAGTGTCCAATTTCCGCCGGCGCCCCAATCATCAGTATTTCTCATTGAAAGATGAAAAGGCCGTCATTCAGGTCACGATTTGGTCTGGTGTCTACCAGAAGTTGGGCTTTGAGCTGGAAGAAGGCATGAAAATCAATGTCATTGGCCGGGTACAGCTCTATGAGCCGAGCGGTTCCTATTCTATTATCATCGAAAAGGCAGAGCCGGATGGCATCGGTGCCTTGGCTATCCAGTTTGAACAGCTTAAGAAAAAACTGGGCGAAGAAGGGCTTTTTCAAGATAAATTCAAGCAAGCCTTGCCCCAATTTCCTAAGAAAATCGGTGTTGTAACCAGTCCCAGCGGAGCGGTCATCCGAGACATTATCACGACGGTCAGCCGTCGCTTTCCGGGAGTGGAGATTGTCCTTTATCCGACAAAAGTGCAGGGAGATGGTGCTGCAGCTCAGGTTGCTGACCACATCAGACTGGCCAATGAGCGGTCGGATTTGGATGTACTGATTATTGGTCGAGGCGGTGGTTCTATCGAAGATCTCTGGGCTTTCAACGAAGAGGAAACAGTTCGGGCCATTTTTGAGTCTCGGATTCCTGTTATTTCTAGTGTCGGCCATGAGACAGATACGACTTTGGCGGACTTTGTAGCAGATCGCAGGGCTGCGACTCCGACGGCTGCGGCTGAACTAGCCACACCAGTCACCAAGCTAGACCTGCTGGGACATTTGCAGCAGCAGGAAAACCGCATGTCTCGAGCGATTTCCAATCGCCTGAGCTATTATCGAGAGCGATTGAATAAGCTAACCCAGTCTGTTATCTTCCGACAGCCAGAGCGGCTTTACGATGGCCATCTGCAGAAGTTAGATCAGCTTAACCTACGACTGAAGCAAAAAATTCGCGAATATTATAGTGAAGAGCAACAGCGGGTCAAAATCTTGCAGCATCGTTTGGAAGCATTGAATCCTCTCAGTCGCGTTCAGCGTTTTCAGGAGCAGACTGCCCAGTTGGAGCGTTTGCTGCGCAGCAACATGGCGGTCATTTATGATAACAAGGTGGCTCAAGTCAGGAGATTGTCTGAGGCCTTGCTTATGCTGGATACCAGTCGAATCGTGGCGCGTGGCTATGCTATTGTCCAAAAGAATCAAAAGGTTGTCGAGTCAAGTGCAGGCATTGAAGAAAAAGATGAGCTGACCCTGCTTATGCGGGATGGGCAGCTGGAAGTAGAGGTAAAACATGTCCAAAGAAAAGAAATTTGAAGAAAACTTAGCAGACTTGGAAGTCATTGTCCAAAAGCTGGAAAATGGTGATGTAGCGCTGGAAGAGGCGATTGCGGAATTTCAAAAGGGAATGAAGCTTTCAAAGGAACTCCAGGCTAGTCTGGACAAGGCTGAAAAGACCTTGGTTAAGGTCATGCAGGCAGACGGCACAGAAACGGAAATGGAATGACAAGAAACGAGAAACTGGAAAAGATTGGTCTGACGATTGAAGATTTTTATAAGTCTCAGCAAGTGTCGTCGGATTTATCAGAAGTTATTTTGTACTCGGTGCGGGCTGGCGGCAAGCGGATTCGTCCCTTACTGCTATTGGAGTTGATCCAAGCATTTGGCCTAGAGCTGGCTGAGGCCCACTATCAGGTTGCGGCGGCTCTTGAGATGATTCATACTGGTAGCCTTATCCATGATGATTTGCCAGTTATGGATGATGACGACTATCGTCGCGGACGCCTGACTAGCCATAAGAAGTTTGGAGAGGATATGGCTATTTTGGCGGGTGATTCTCTCTTTTTGGACCCCTATGGACTATTGGCAAAGGCCGAGCTGCCTAGTCAAGTCAAGGTGGACTTGATTTCTGAGTTGTCTCTGGCAGCGGGGAGCTTTGGTATGGTCGCAGGTCAAGTTCTGGACATGCAAGGCGAAGGCCAAGCAATTAGTTTAGAAGATTTAAAAACCATCCATGCCAATAAGACTGGAAAACTTCTGACCTATCCTTTTGTCGCAGCTGGTTTGATTGTTCAGGCCCAGCAGTCTGTTCAAGACAAGCTTCGTCGGATTGGAGAGCTCTTGGGGCTGGCCTTTCAAGTACGGGATGATATTTTGGATGTGACAGCCAGCTTTGAAGAGCTGGGTAAAACCCCGCAGAAAGATTTAGCTGCGGCCAAGTCGACTTATCCAGCCTTTCTGGGACTGGATGGAGCTAAGAACTTTTTCAATCAGACCCTTGATGAAGCTGTGCTTATTCTGTCAGACTTGGAAGAGAAGACAGAGTTTTCAGGCGGAAAAATTCAAAAGATAATAGAAAGTTTGAGATTGAATGACTAAGGAAAGAGTAGATGTGCTGGCCTACAGACAAGGGCTCTTTGAGACTAGAGAGCAAGCTAAGCGCGGCGTAATGGCTGGACTGGTTATTGCTGCGGCCAATGGCCAGCGCTTTGACAAGCCTGGTGAAAAGATTGACGCAGCCACAGAGCTGCGCTTAAAAGGCGAGAAACTTAGATATGTCAGTCGCGGCGGCCTCAAGCTAGAAAAGGCTTTGCAAGTGTTTGATATTTCGGTCACTGACCGAGTGACCCTAGATATCGGAGCTTCGACCGGCGGTTTTACAGATGTCATGCTGCAGCACGGAGCTAAGCTGGTCTATGCAGTGGATGTCGGTACTAATCAGCTGGCTTGGAAGCTCAGACAGGATGAACGGGTTGTCAGCATGGAGCAGTTTAATTTTCGCTATGCCCAAAGGACTGACTTTGAGCAGGAGCCGAGCTTTGCCAGTATTGACGTCAGCTTTATATCGCTGAGTTTGATTTTGCCAGCTCTGCATGAGATTTTGGCTCGGGATGGCCAAGTGGTCGCCTTAATCAAGCCTCAGTTTGAAGCAGGCCGCGAGCAGATTGGTAAAAAAGGGATTGTCAAGGATAAAAAGGTCCATCTGGCAGTTCTGGAAAAGGTCACAGCATTTATAATGGAGGCCGGCTTTTCTGTCAGAGGACTGGATTTTTCGCCTATTCAGGGCGGTCAGGGCAATGTGGAATTTCTGGCCTATTTAGAAAAGAGCACAGAGCCGCAGCCTCTTGATTCAGCTATGATGACAGCCGTCGTAGAGGCAGCACACAAGGAATTTAAGGATGAATAAGAAGGATAGATTAGAAAAGATTAGACGCTTTGTCAGTGACTATGACATTGGCACACAGGAGGAAATTGTAGAACATCTCAGGGAGTCTGGGATTACAGCGACCCAGGCTACGGTCTCTAGGGATATCAAAGAGCTGGGGATTGTCAAGATACCGCTCAAGGACAACACTTATATCTACGAGCTGCCTAAGACCATGACCAGCAGTCTGGGCTTGGCTGAAAATAACATATTGTCCTGTCAGGTCTTGGAAAATATGATCAATCTCAGTCTGGTACCTGGGAGCACAGCACTGGTTAAGCGTCATCTTAGGAATGAATTCGCTGAGGATATTTTCAGTATCTTGGCAGACAACGACAGTATTTTGATGGTTATGATGACAGAGGAAGCAGCTGCAAGGATTGCAACCATCATTCACCATTGGTAGGAAAGCCTATGTTATTAGAAATTTCGATTAAAAATTTTGCCATTATTGAGGAGATTTCCC
>ERZ772973.288-NODE-288-length-27768-cov-3.59275_pt1 | contig 27768 bp, 21 predicted proteins | sample MGYA00580672_ERZ772973 | MGnify/ENA primary metagenome ERZ772973 (study PRJEB29015, sample SAMEA2737938) | human oral metagenome | biome: human oral; feature: human-associated habitat; material: dental | place: China | collected 2152 ...
TGCTCCTCATCGCAGGAGGCCTAGATGCCTCTACCCACACCCAACTCTGAAGAGCCCCATTAACGGCATTATCAAGTTGGGAAGATGAACCGCCAGAGGTAACTTCCAGCCACTAAACTTCAGGCTCCTCATGTTCCCAGCATTGTGGGTCTCGTTGCCTTCTCCCACATACAACTATGAAGAGTCAGTTACAGTCATGCGCCCCTTTCGCTGTAAGCGCGAAAGGGGCGCGGCGCGCACCTAGTCCTGCTCTCCAGTAGCTAGGTGTTCTGCTTGTTCGATGACGAGCTGTACTGCTTGTTCACGCTTGTCCGGCGGGTACTTGTACTTGGCAAGTAGCCGTTTGATGCGTGAACGCATGCGGGCACGCACTGATTCTTTGACCGTCCAGTCCAAGGTGGCAGATGAGCGGATTGTAGTAACCAGTTCTCGAGCGATCGTCTTCAGTGTTTCGTCACCCATTTCGAGGATGGCGGAGTCATTCTGGATGATGGCGTCGTAGAGGGCGATCTCCGCTTCACTCAGTCCCAGCTGCTGGGCGCGTTCACGTTCTGCTCGCATATCCTTGGCCAGGTTGACCAGCTCAGCGATAATTTCTGCCGTGGTGAGCGATCGATTGGTGTAGCGCGTCAAAGCCTCATTAAGCATCTCGGAGAACTTGCGGCCCTTGACCAGGTTCTTCCGGCTAACGGTGCGGATCTGGTCCCCCAATAGCCGCCGTAGTAACCCCAGCTGAAGGTTGGGGGTGGTGGAGTGTGCGACGGAGTCCAAGAACTCATCGGAAATTAGGGATAGTTCCGGGGACTCCATCCCCGCGAACTGGAAGACGTCAATGACTTGGTCCGCTGCGACCGCATCGTTGAGCATCTGTCCAAGGACAGTATCGAGGTTGCTGCCCCCGCGCCGCGATTCACCTGAGTCGGGGCGCTGTAGTTTCAATACTGCGGCACGCACATCAGTAAACAGGCGTACGTCGTTTCGGATGGCTTCAGCTTCAGGTCGTGAGGCCACGAGCGCGAAGGCCTTTGCCAGGGCGAGCACGTGATCGTTGTACCTGGCAGTGAGGTCAGGGTCAGACAGTACGTGATCCAAAACGATGGCGTACTGAGCCAGACGTTCCTTCGCTGGCAGGTCCGGAGAAGAGTCGAAGGTGATGCCGTGGAGCATGCTATGCACCACGTCATGCTTTTCCAGCATGACATCAATAAGCTCTTGGATAGGTACACCCGCCTGCTCACGGTCTGAGGGCGAATACACGCCAAGTGCCTGCTGGAGAGATGTGAACAAGCCGATGTAGTCGACGATGAGCCCACCGGGCTTGTCCTTGAAGCGTCGGTTGACTCGGGCGATGGCCTGCATGAGTCCAGCCCCTTGCATGGGCTTGTCCACGTACATCGTGTGCATGGAAGGCGCATCGAATCCGGTGAGCCACATGTCGCGGACGATGATGATCTCCAACTCGTCATCGGGGTTCTTTGCCCGGAGCTTGAGGTCGCGTCGTTCATCTTTGGAATGGATGTGCGGCTGGAACTCCGCGGGGTCCGCGGCAGAGCCCGTCATCACAACCTTGATGCGGCCTCTGTCGATATCATTGGAATGCCACTCGGGGCGTAAAGCCGTGATCTTGTTGTAGAGGGAAACGGCAATGCGCCGACTCATCGTCACGATCATTGCTTTGCCAACCATTGTGGATCGGCGTTTCTCCCAGTGGGTCACGATGTCCGCGGCAATTGCATCCAGCCGAGCCTCCGCGCCGACGAGTGCCTCGAGGCGAGACCACTTGCTCTTGGCTTCCTCGGACTCTGACTCGCTCGCCTCAGTGGTCTCGTCCACCAGTGCGTCCAAGCTCTTGAGCTCCTCATCATCGAGGGTGACTTTTGCCAGGCGGGACTCGTAGAAGATCTTGACGGTGGCTCCGTCCTCCACAGCACGGGTGAGGTCGTAGACATCGACGTAGTCACCGAATACTGCACGCGTGGAACGGTCATTGGTCTCGATCGGGGTGCCGGTGAAGCCGAGGAAGGTGGCGCCTGGCAGCGCGTCACGCAGATGCTTGGCCAAGCCGGCTTTCAACCTGCCCTCGCTGTCGAGGCTTTCCTCGAAGCCGTATTGGGAGCGGTGAGCCTCATCCGCGACGACAACCACGTTACGCCGGTCAGTGAGGACGGGGTTAGTGTCGCCATCCTGGCCGGGCGCGAACTTCTGCAGCGTGGTGAAGATGATCCCACCCGAGGAGCGGGTCAACAGGCGGCGAAGATCATCCCGACCACTTGCCTGCACCGGAGTTTCCGGCAGGATCTGGGCTGGCGCAAATACCTCACCGTAGAGCTGGTCATCGAGGTCGTTTCGATCGGTGATGAACACGAGGGTGGGATTGGCCATGCGCGGGTCACGCATGAGCTTGGCGGCGTAGAAGACCATCTCGAAGCTCTTGCCTGAGCCCTGGGTGTGCCAAACCACGCCACCGCGTTTGTCCCCACTGGGGCCCGTCGCGCGGACCGTTGATTCCACAGCGGCATTCACGGCCCAGTACTGGTGGTACTTCGCAATGCGTTTGACGATGGTTCGACGCCGTTGCCCGGTTTCCTGATCAGCTACCGACTCGTCGGAGTAGACCACGAAGTTACGAAGGATGTCGAGGAAACGCGCGGGCTCGAACACTCCCTTGAGCAGCACCTCGAGGGCAGGTCGGTTCGTGATGACATCTCGCCCGTCAATGGTCTTCCACGGCGCGTAGTGCTCAAACCCGCCAGTGAAGGAACTTATCGCCGCGCTGATCCCATCAGAGATGACGGTGACGACATTGGGGACGAACACGCTGGGGATTTCACTCCGATAGGTCTGAATCTGATTCCAGGCACTGCGGAGACTGGCGTTCTTATCGGCTAGGTTCTTCAGCTCCAGTAAGCCGACGGGTAGGCCGTTGAGGAAAATGAGCATGTCGGGGCGGCGGTTGTGGCCGGCTTCGACAATGGTGAACTGGTTGAGTGCCCGCCAGTCATTGTTCTCGGGTGTATCAAAGTCGACGAGCCGCAGGTGTACGGTGGAAGGCCTGCCGTCGTCACCAGTTGTTTCAACCGGCACCCCGCGTACCATCAACTCATAGAGACGCTGGTTCTCAGTCATGACGTCCTGTGACTCCGCGCGCTGAATTCGCGCTACGGCAGAACGAATAAGATCAGGATCAGCGCCAGGGTTTAGGCGAGTAAGCGCATCAGTTACATGGTTCCACAGGATGCATTCACTCAAGGAATCCCTAACATCCTCTAGTGCAGCATCCACAGGCGCGTAACCGGTGTGGAAACCAATCTCAGCTAGCCATTCTTTCGCTGCCTGCTCGACAGTCGACTCGTCGAAGTGATCAGTGCGCATCGTCATTACCTGGATCAATGGCTTTGGCTGCTTCAGTGGTGAAGCGGTCGAAGTCGGAGACGTAGTGGGCGTCCTGAACCTTACGGAACACCGCGAACTCCCGCAGGGCATGGTCATCAGCCATCTTCTTGCTGATGGTCCCTGCATTGTCGAGAATCTCGCGTGCATCCAGTGTGAGAACTTGGTCGAGAAATTCCACCCAGTCTTCCATTGTGGTGGCAATCTGGCGGCGTGCTCGAGATTCTGCCAGATTAAGATATGCCTCCACCAAGCGGCCCAGATCCTTGAGTTCGTCGGCAGTGAGGTAGTTCTTACCGACGGTGACATCGCTCCGAAGAATTTTGCCGTCTGGGCTGTTCTTCCACGAGGTGAGACCCATATACGGTTGGGACGCATCCGCACGCTCTTTGATGAGTTCGGCGGCGGTGTGACCGTGGACCGCGTAGTGCATTTTGTTCTGCACGGTGGCGAAGAACTGTTTTGCAACCGGCGAGGAGGACTCGTAATCGACAGCGGTGGTGAAGATATCGGTCACCTTCTGGTAGAAGCGCCGCTCGGAGAGACGGATCTCCCGGATCTCCTCGAGGAGCTGCTCGAAGTAGTCCACTCCGAGGATCTCACCCTGTTCCATGCGCGCACGATCGATGACGTAGCCGCGCAGTGTGAAGTCTCTGAGTACCTTGGTCGCCCACTGCCGGAAGTGTGTGGCACGGATGGAGTTCACCCGGTAGCCGACCGAGATGATGGCGTCGAGGTTGTAGTGGTCGATGCCGCGCGTGACCTGCCGCGACCCCTCGGTTCGAACCATTCGGAAATTCCGAACAGTTGCCTCCCTCACAAGCTCTTGGGAGTCGTAGATGTTGGCGAGATGCTCATTGATGGTCGGCGCAGAAACACCGAACAGCTCAGCCATGAGCTTTTGGCTGAGCCAGATGGTGCCGTCCTCATAGCGCACCTCGATCGCCCCGTTCGTCTCACTGGTGAAGACGAGGAACTGCGAGGCGGAGACCTCCACGTGTTTGTTCTCAGACATCCGCGACCTCCTCGTTTAGGGCTTCACTGACCAGGCACCCAGCCTCATTCACCCGCATCCGCCCACTCATAAGCTCAGGCAGGAGAGCATCACGAAGCTGCGCGAGTCTCTGATTTTCATCACGTCGCTCCCCCATCAAAGTTAGCAGCGGCATCGTTGCTTTGTTAAAAGCGACAAGATCGAACTCCTTCGGTGTATCGATCGTGTACCTGCTGAAGAAGTCTGCTGAAAGACGTTGTCTGCCTGACGAGCCGCTCATAGCCTGCCGACAGGCCTCTCTGAAATTAGGTTCTCGTGTGAGAGCATAGATCCATGTGGTGCTGATTTCTCCCCGCGGCGAGAGGATAATGAACTCCGTCGATCCAAACCCAACTTCGGAGCCGCTGAGGAAGTCAACGACTGCGGTCTTGCCGTTCTCTAAGCAAGGGCTGATGCGTGCGAACAGCACGTCACCGTTAGAGAACCTACTTCCGGCACCTACTGGCATCACTGAGTGGGTGTTAATTACAGGAGAATCCGAGGGGATATCTTGCATCGAGACCTTTATGGCATGGCTTTCCCTCTTCAATGAGTATCGAGGGTTGACTTCCATCAAGTCCGATAGCGCAGTGCCGACAGATACGTGACCACTATTAAAAAGCTGAGAAAAATGAGCCAGAATGAGCGATTCCGAAAGAGAAATAGTTCGCAGGTTAGATTCGATTTTGTCGTCCAGCGCGCCCAACACTCCAGCAATCCGCTGCTGCTCATCATTTAGTGGGACGCAAACTGGAATACGCTCTAGGTCTGACTGCCTTAAATATGGGAGAGCGCTTCCCTCAACCAGGTGAGCTACCCCAGTATGTACCATAAGATAGTATAGAAAATGGGCATCGACCCCCTGTGGGATTGCCCCCATCAGATTATTGTCAATGCAGGTGGCTCTTGCAACTAATCGAAATCGCTCAGCTTTTAGACCTTCTCCAATCTTGGCAAACACTATGGCTCCTGGGTGAAGCAAAGATGCTTTGAGATGCTCTACGGTGGACATGTCAACCCAGTTAGCACTGTGGCGAATATATAACGAATTAGCGCTGTGTTTTAGGTCCGAAACCTTGATAAATGGTATTTCGCCAGAGACCTCCCCTTGGAACTGTTTAGGGAAAGCAGTCCCAGCTCTAAACATACAAATGTCACCCAAGCTCGTTCGGGTCCATGAATTATCCATAGTACTTACACCTCCTTACCAAGCATTAGACGAATTTGTTCCTCGAGTTCGCGGCCGCGGTCGAGTTCGGCGAGAAGTTCGGCGGTGAGGCGGGCGATCTTCTCCTCGGCGGGCTCTGCGTCGGGATCCTCTGTCTGGTTGAGTCCTACGTAGCGGCCGGGGGTGAGGATGAAGTCATTGTCCCGGATCTCGTCAAGAGTTGCTGCTTTGCAGAACCCGGCAACGTCCTCGTAGTTCTCATGTGTGTCTCGGGAGCGCCACGTGTTGTAGGTGCCGGCGATGCGCTCAACGTCTGCTTCGGTGAGCTGGCGCTGTGCTCGGGTGATCATCTCACCCATGTTGCGGGCGTCGATAAAGAGCACTTCTCCGTGGCGGTCGCGGTGGCCGTTACCGTGCCGGTTCTTGGAAAGGAACCACAGGCACGCTGGGATCCCGGTGTTGAAGAAGAGCTTGTCGGGCAGCGCCACGATGCAGTCCACCAGGTCTGCCTCAATGAGGACCTGGCGGATGGCCCCATCCGTCTTCGCTTTGGACGAAAGCGCACCGTTGGCCATGACGAAGCCGGCTGTGCCGGAGGGAGCGAGATGATAGAGGAAGTGTTGGATCCACGCGTAGTTTGCGTTGGAAGCATTTGGGGTGCCGTAGACCCAACGGGGATCATCCTCCAGGACGGCCGACCAGTAGCCCTTGAGGTTGAAGGGCGGGTTGGCCAAGATGAAGTCCGCGCGTAGGTCCGGGTGCTGATCCTCGGTGAAGGTCTCCGCGTCGCGCGGGCCCAAGTCTGCCTCGATGCCCCGGAGTGCCAGGTTCATTTTGGCCAAGCGCCAGGTGGAGGCTGCTTTCTCTTGCCCGTAGATGGACAGTGCATCCCGGCTGCCACCGTGGGCTTCAACGAAGCGGGCTGACTGTACGAACATGCCGCCGCTGCCGCAGCACGGGTCATAGACCCGGCCGCTGAAGGGCTGGAGCATTTCGACGAGCAGGTTGACCACGCTGCGCGGCGTGTAGAACTCCCCGCCGTCTTTACCCTTTTCTGAGCCGGCGAACATGCCGAGGAAGTACTCATAGACGCGGCCGAGGATGTCGTCGGCTCCGTGGTCGGCGTCCGCGCCGAAACCGATGGAGCCGATCAAATCGATGAGCTCTCCGAGCATCTCGTCCTTGAGGTCCTCACGTCCGTAGTTGCGTGGCAACACGCCAGTGAGCGTGGGGTTCTCGCGTTCGATGAGCCGCATCGCCTCATCAATTGCCTGACCGATTCCTGGCAACTTGGCTCTGGCCTGTAGCTGCTCCCACCGGGCGCCATCAGGAATCCAGAAGACGTTCTTACCTGAATATTCATCCCGGTCTTCCAAGAATGATGGGATCTGGTCGTCGTCGATACCCTCGTCCATCAGTTCCTGGGTGAGCTCTTGGCGTCGCTCGGAGAACTTGTCAGAGACGTATTTGAGGAACACGAGCCCGAGTACCACGTGCTTGTACTCGGATGCCTCCTGATTGCCTTTGGCGCGCATCGACTCGGCGCTCTCCCAGAGAGTTCGCTCGAGAGTTATTTCATCGCCCTTATTACTCGCCATATGGGTTATCCAAACCTGTAGTTCTCTTGATACAGCGAGTGTGTAGGAGGCTTCAGTTCATTGATCTCCATCAACTGGTAGTTCAACGCTTCACAGATACACACAAACGCTGCGGTCGTGACGGTCTCATCCTAGCCGAGTGTGCGCGCTTCGGGGTGGCGATTTTCACTTGCTCCTGGAAGACTTGCTCAAACGATCATCTATCGATGAACATATTCCACAACGGTCTGGTTGGTCTTAAGGTCGCTAGTCAGGCCTATCATGAGGGCTTCTTTTGCTTCGTAGGACCCTCAAGGTTGTTGTAGCGCCTCTGCTACGGGTCCTTGCTGAACCGGATGGCGGTTGCGTTCCGAAGGATGGCAAGATCCAGTCCGCTGAGGAAGCTACAGTTCCCAACCAGGATGACTTGCTGTTTGATGGGTATGCTCATGTGTTTGATCTTGCAGGCTGCTCTGGTGCATGATTCGGTCCTATTGGTGGCGCTTGGTTTGTCGACGGCATGTGCGCCCACGGTCATTTCCGAGCATTGCTCGGTGCGATGGACGCAGATGAGCATGCCCCTCCTTAACGTGTCGCTTGTCGACCATGGCGGTCGACAGTGTGACCCAGAGGAGGGGACAGGATGTCTCAGAAAATTGCCAACAAGGGAGATGGCAATCAGATCGCTCAGTTCGGTGGGGACCTGAACGGAACGCTCAATCAGATCAACGGAACACGTACGTTGGCGTCCCTGACACTGCCCGAACTAGGCGAGGAGTATCTGTTGGCCGATTCGATTGTGTCGAGAGAATGGAAGTCGAGACTCAAGATGTCAGCAATCGCGGCATTGGTGTGCCTCCTGTGTTGTGGCATCACTGTCGTCATGTACAGGCTTCTTGGGAGCCCGTCGCTAAGCGAAATCATATTTAGCCTGAACAACGGATCGAAACTCGAGCTAAGTATGAACGTCACGCTGGCGGTTCTCCCGATCGGCGCTGCCATCTCAGGGATGAGTGCATACTCCAGCATGATGAACCCGAGTGAGCTCGAGGTAGATCGGAAAGAGCATCGAAGGGCGGCTTTCATGGTGGCACGCCAGAGGGGCCTCACCGTGCGAGAGTGGCACAAGGTCGTCGAAGCCGCCAAGCAGCGCTAGACGTCGGTAGGCGCAGGAGGATGTGCGCGCCCGCGCCCTGCACATCCTCCCGCCCACTCGCACAGAATCGCACAAATGTGCAGTTATGATGCGCATCACCGCACGAGTGTGCGCCGCTCCAGCTAGCAACAGTGCGGTTCATGGCAATCCATCTCGGATGCTATTTGTCTGGACTAACGCCCCCACCCATACGTCTGACAAATCATCCCAAAACCGCCGCAACCACACCCCAAAAACCCGCCCCGGCCTCGTCCCAGATGGACCCAGAAAGTGAACGCCACCACCCGCGTGGCCTAGGATTGGGGGCACGCCGACGCGCCCCCAAAGACGGGAGCGCCCGGCACGCAGCAGCACCGCACACGCGGCACCGCAGGGTGGGTCCAGCAACGAAGACGGACACGCCAGGCACCACCGCACCCCCGCGGAGCCGCCGCACCACACAACCAACACCGACGTTGACCATACACGCAGGAGAGTCCCATGAAGCCCCGCCTCGCAACCACAGCCCTCGTCGCCGCCTCCGCATGCGCCCTCGCCCTCGGAGCCTGCACTCCCGGAGAAACCGCCCAATCCTCGGCCAACACCAACACGGGCAGCTCCAACGCGACCCACGACGACGGCAACTACACGATCGCCGTCGTCCCCAAGGACGCCACCAACCCCTGGTTCGTGCGCATGGAAACCGGCGTGCAAAAGTACGCGGCTGACACCGGCATGAACGTCTTCCAGAAGGGCCCGGCCGAAACCGACGCCACGTTGCAGGCCCAGGTCATCCAGGACCTGATCGCCCAGGGTGTCGACGCGATCTGCGTGGTCCCCGTCGACCCGGGTGCAATCGAACCCGTCCTCAAGCAGGCCATGGATGCCGGCATCGTCGTCGTCACCCACGAGGCCTCCTCCCAGGGAAACACGATGTACGACATCGAGGCCTTCAACAACAGCGAATACGGCGCGTTCATCATGGACAACCTCGCCGAGGCAATGGGTGAGGAAGGCGTCTACACGACCATGGTCGGCCACGTCACCAACGCCTCCCACAACGAGTGGGCAGACGGCGCAGTGGCCCACCAGAAAGAGAAGTACCCGAACATGACGCTGCTCGAGGCCGAGCCGCGCGTCGAAAGCCAAGACAACGGGGAAACCGCCTACCAGACTGCCAAGGAGGTCCTCAAGAAGTACCCCGAAGTCAAGGGGATCCTCGGCACCTCCTCCTTCGACGCCCCAGGCACCGCCCGAGCCATCGATGAACTCGGCCTCAAGGGATCCGTCTTTACGGCCGGCACCGGCATGCCCGCCGCCAACGCCCAAATCCTCAAGGACGGATCCGTCTCCGCCCTGACCCTGTGGGACCCCGCGGACGCCGGCTACGCCTTGGCATCCCTGGCCACCAAGATCCTCAAGGGTGAAAAGATCGAAGACGGGGTCGACCTGGGTGTCGAAGGATACGAGAACATGCACTTCGCCCCCGGGTCCAACAAGGTCCTCGAAGGTAACGGCTGGCTCAAGATCACCAAGGACAACGTCGACTCCCTCGGCTTCTAACCGAAACGCCGCACGCGACCGCCCGAGCGCCACGGCCTCGTGATCATCGACGAGGCCGTGGCCGGGCCCCGCGCCCACACTGCCGCGCGCACAGACCAACCTCCGCGAGCGCTCCGCGGGCGCGAGGGGCGAAAGGGGCGCAGATGCGGATCGGAAAGGACACACATGGACACCCCAGTGCTGGCAGTACGACACGTCAGTAAATCCTTCGCCGGCGTGCGCGCCCTGGTCGACATCGACCTGGAGATCGCGCCCGGAGAAATCCACTGCCTGGCCGGCGAAAACGGCTCGGGAAAATCCACCCTCATCAAAGTCATATCCGGCGTCCACACGCCGGAAGAAGGAAGCGTCGCCATCGCGGGACGCGAGTACACGCACCTGACCCCCTCCGCCGCCATCGACGCGGGGGTGCGCGTCATCTACCAGGACTTCTCCGTCTTCCCCAACCTGTCCGTCATGGAGAACATCGCGCTCGGCAGCGAGGTCGCCGCCGGCCGCGCCCTGGTCAACCGCTCGCGCATGCGCAAGGTCGCCGCCGAAGCAATCGCGAAGATCGGCTTCACCGTCGACCTCGACGAGCTCGTCGGCAACCTCTCCGTCGCAGACAAGCAGCTCGTCGCCATCAGCCGCGCCCTCATGGGTGACGCCAAGCTCATCATCATGGACGAGCCCACCACCGCCCTCACCAAGAAGGAAGTGCGCGCCCTCTTCGACATCGTCGCCGACCTGCAATCCCGCGGCATTGCGATCCTCTTCGTCTCCCACAAGCTCGAGGAAGTCTTCGAGATCGCGCAGCGCTTCACCGTCCTGAGAAGCGGACGCAAGGTCATCACCTGCCCCAAGGAGGACCTCAACCGCGCCAGCTTCGCCCGCCACATGACCGGACGCGACTTCGATGAGGCCCCCTACCGCACCGGCCTCATCGACGCCGACCCCGTCCTCGAGGTCCGCGAAGCCACAGTCGCCGGCGCCTTCGAGAATGCATCCCTGAGCGTGCGCCCCGGGGAGATACTCGGTATCACGGGCCTGCTGGGTTCGGGGCGCACCGAGCTGGCCCTCTCGCTCTTCGGGATGCTGCCGCTCGACTCCGGGACTGTCAGCGTCGCAGGCAAGGGCGTCACCTTGCGGGGCGTGCGCGACGCCATCAAGGCCGGCATCGCCTACGTTCCCGAGGACCGCCTCACCGAAGGCCTCTTCCTCTCGCGCTCGATCGGCGACAACATCACGATCTCGGAGATGGACGCCTTCACGCACTACCTCGGTTTCATCGACAAGGAAGCCATCCGCGCCGAAGAGAAACGGTGGGTCGAGCGCCTCGGCGTTCTCACCCCCGACCCCGACAACGCCGTCAACACCCTGTCCGGCGGAAACCAGCAAAAGGTCGTCCTAGCCAAGTGGCTCGCCACCAACCCCTCCGTCCTCATCCTCAACGGGCCCACCGTCGGAGTCGACATCGGAAGCAAGTTCACGATCCACTCCATCCTGCGTGAGCTCGCCGCGCAGGGCATGGCCATCATCATCATCTCCGATGACATCGCCGAAGTACTCACGAACTGCTCGACGATCGCCATCATGCGCGCCGGACACCTCAGCGAGCCCATCAGCCCCGACACCCTCACCGAGGCCGAGCTGACCCGCCTCCTGTCCGAAGAAGGCGCCCCGGCCTCGTCGACCGAAGGGGGAGAGAACTAATGCCCCGACTCACCACGAAAGTCCTGCGTGCCAACGAATTCTGGGTGTTCCTCGTCATCGTGGCACTCACCCTCGTGATCCAGGGACGCTCCGGACAGTTCTACACGGCGAACAACCTCGTCGACCTGGCGGGTGCTATGGTCGTTCCCGGCCTCTTCGCCGTTGCCGCGCACCTCGTCCTCGTCTCGGGTGGCATCGATGTGTCATTCCCGGCGCTGGCCTCCCTTGCGGTCTACGTGACGACGAAGGTCCTCGTCGACAGCGGGTGGAACGGGTCCGTCATCGTGCCCTTCCTGATCGCGGCAGCCATCGGAGCGCTCCTCGGGGCCTTCAACGGCATATTCACGTCGAGGCTGACCGTCCCCACGCTGATCATCACCCTGGGCACAGCCAACGTCTTCAACGGCGTCATGCAGGGCGCGCTCAAATCCGTGCAGATCAACATGATCCCCGAATCCATGCGCTCCTTCGGATCCGCCTCCCTGTTCGTCGCCCGCAACGAAAGCTCCGGGCTGCAATCATCCATGCCGGTGTCCTTCCTCATCCTCGTCGCCGTCGTCGCAGTCGCCTTCTTCATCACCCGCTACACGATGTTTGGACGCTCCCTCTTCGCCATCGGCGGCGACGAAAGCGCGGCCGCCCGAGTCGGCTTCAAGGTACGCGCCACCAAGTTCTGGCTCTACGTCATCGTCGGCATCATCGCCGCCCTGGCTGGCATGGTCCGCACCTGCTCCATGGGACAGATGCACCCCACCAACCTGCTCGGCATGGAAATGATGGTCATCGCAGCCGTCGTCCTGGGCGGCACCGCGATCACCGGCGGCAAGGGCTCCCTCACCGGCGTCATGCTCGGCACGCTGCTCATCGTCATCGTCCAAAACTCCATGATCCTCATGGGAATCCCGACGTTCTGGCAGGGCTTCGCCCTGGGCCTGCTCATCATCGTGGGAACCGGCGTCTCCGCGCTCCAGCTCATGCGCGCTCGCCGCACCGCACACTAGGAGGACCACATGTCAACGCTTCTCGCCTCCCCGCGCCTCGCTTTCCTCAAAAAGGACAGCTACATGACGCGACTGATCATCGTCTTCCTCCTCCTGCTCATCTTCTTCGCCGCCGTGCGCCCCGGCCCCTTCTTCGCCGTGCGCACCTGGCAGTCGATGGCCGTCCAATTCCCCGAATTCGGCCTCATGAGTCTGGGCGTCATGTTCACCATGTTCACCGCCGGCATCGACTTGTCCGTCGTCGCCATCGCCAACGTCACCTCGATCTGCGCGGCCCTGACGCTGCGGGCCATGCTTACTGACACCGTCACCCCCTCGTCCATGGGGCTCGCCGTCGCTATCGCCCTGGGAGTCGCCCTGGTGGTCGGGGTCGTGTGCGGCCTCATCAACGGCACGCTCGTCTCGGTCCTGAAGATCCCACCCATTCTCGCCACCCTCGGCACCCTTGAGCTCTTCGGCGGCGTTGCCCTCATCCTCACCCAGGGCAAGCCCGTCTCCGGCGTCCCCGCAGCCTTCGGCGCCGCGTTCACGGGGAAGGTGGCCGGCCTCGTCCCCATCCCCCTCGTCGTGTTCCTCGTATGCGCGGCCGTCGCCGGTGCCATCGTCGCCTTCACGGGCTTTGGGACGACGATCCTCATGCTTGGCACCAACGACACGGCGGCGCGATTCTCCGGCTTGAAAGTCAAGAGCCTGCTGATCCGCACCTACGTGCTCTCCGGCGTCATGGCCGCCATGGCCGGCATCGTCATGCTCGCGAACTACAACTCCGCGAAAGCCGACTACGGCGCCTCCTACACGCTGCTCACCGTCCTCATCGTCGTCCTCGGCGGCGTCAACCCCAACGGCGGATCCGGGCGCCTGAGCGGCGTGCTCCTGTCCATCCTCATGCTCCAGGTCCTCTCCTCCGGCCTGAACATGTTCCCCAACATCTCCAACTTCTACAGGCCTCTCATCTGGGGTGGCGTGCTGCTGCTCGTCATCTGCATGAACGAGGGCCTCTTCTCCTTCTCCAAACTGCGCAGACTCAGGAAAGGACACGCGCATGCTGACAGTTAAAGACAAGCACGTCGTCGTCGGCGCCGACTTCGCCGGGCACCCCCTCAAGGAAGCCGTCAAAGCCCACCTCGAGGAGCGTGGCTGGACCGTCACCGACCTGACACCCGACGCCGACACCGCGCCCATGTACCACCGCGTCGGCTTCGCGCTCGGTGCCCAGATCGCCGAAGGCACGTTTGAGCGCGCCCTCGCGTTCTGCGGCACCGGCATGGGCATCCACATCGCCGCCTCCAAGTGCCCCCACGTGCACGCCGCCGTGTGCGAGTCCGTTCCCGCCGCGCGCCGCTGCGCCGCCGCCAACAACGCGAACCTGCTCGCCATGGGCGCCTTCTACGTCGCCCCGCGCACCGCGATGGCCATGGCGGACGCGTTCCTCGAGTCGTCGCTCGGGTCCGGGTACGAGGACTGGGAGGGCTTCTACGAGTACCACCGCATCGGGTACGACGAATGCGAAAACTTCGACTACGAGGCCTACAAGGCCAACGGTTATGAGGTCGTGAATCCGGCAAGCGCGGTGCTGGCCGAGCAACCGAAGGGGTTGGCGTACTGACGCGGCGGGTGTGACCTCCTACCGACAGGCGGGGGCCACACGCCTTAGCGCGTCGGATGAGCTGTCGATTCGCGGATGGTGAGGACGGGGCTGAAGGTCTGGTGCTGTGTGGGTGCGTCGGGGCCGGACAATAGAAGCTCGGCGGCCGCGGCGCCGAGCTCGTCCATGGGCTGGCGGATTGTCGTGAGGGGTACTGGCATCTGCGCGGCCAGGGGAATGTCGTCGAAGCCGACGACGGACACGTCGTTGGGAATCGAGATCCCCGCTCCGCGCAGTGCGGACATGACGCCCACGGCTAGTAGATCGTTCGCACAGAAGACAGCGGTGGGGTTCGCTCCATTGGAGGCCGCCCGGGCCTCGGTGACGGCGTTTTCGGTGGCCGCATATCCGGCCTGGGCGGTGTACGCCTGCGCGTTGTACACGCTCAATTGGACGCTGTCCGACCCCGTCAAGTGCTGCCAGTGCTCGATCGCGTCCCGTACACCGGCGAGGCGCTGCACGGATTGGCGCATGTCGGCGGGGCCGTTGAGGAAACAGATTCGCTCATGTCCGAGTGCCAGAAGGTGTTCGATCGCTAGTGCCGCACCCGCGCGGTCGTCGATGGAAACGGACGGCAGGCCCTCGGGTGCGTCTGCCGCGTCGAAGAGGACGACCGGCGTCCCCTCCTCCACCAAACGCGTGGCGGCCTCGTGCGTGGAGTCTGCGGGGGTGAGAAGAACCCCGCGCACCGCCTGGCGCCCCAGCGCCTCGAGCAGGTCTCGCTCCTCCTGCACGGAGGCGTGCGTGGAAGACAGCGTCATGATGTAGCCCTCACGCGATAGCACGCGCTCCATGGCAGCAGCAGCCTCCATGAAGAACGGGTTCGTCAGGTCGAAGACCGCCACGCCCACGAGCGGAGAGGTCCCCCGTCGTAGGGCCTGCGCGGTCGGATTGGGCTTGTAGCCGAGCTTCGCGATCGCCGCCTCGACGCGCTCACGTACATCGGGGCGCACGCTGTCGCGCCGGTTAATGACGTTAGACACGGAGCCGACGCTCACGCCCGCAAGAGCGGCGACGTCTTTGACGCCGGGGGCTTTGCGGGGCATTGAGGGGGACGAGGCAGTGGTTGCGTCCTGGGGACTCGTGCCCTCTGGGGTGCGGCGGGGCGGCGTCATGGTAGCTCTTTCGGGAACTCGAGTGATGAAACGTTCATATTGTGGCACCTCTGAGTAGGTTTCCGCTTCAATTTTCCTGGCAAGTTCAAGGCTTTCCTATAGAGTTGACATGCATATTGTCGTGTGGCACACTTTCTATCTATCTGAATCGTTTCATTCCTCGACGAAGAGGTGACCACATGACACGAGAAGCTGAAAGGCCAGTTGTCTCGCTCCAGCATGCCGTGAAGAAGTTCGGCTCCTTCACCGCGATGTCTGATGGGTGCATCGAGCTGTATCCGCACCGCATTCACGCCCTTGCCGGCGAAAACGGCGCGGGTAAGTCGACGCTCGTGAAGGTGCTCGCCGGCATTCACCAGCCAAACTCCGGAGAGTTTTTGGTGGATGGCCATCCGGTGCGCTTCAAGACCCCTGCGGAATCGAAGGCCGCCGGAATCTCGGTGATCTACCAGGAGCCCACGCTGTTCCCCGACCTCACGGTCGCCGAGAACATCTACGTGGGCCGACAGCCCAGGGGACGCCTTGGTCTCATCGATCACGCGGCGATGAAGCGTGACGCCCAAGAGCTCTTTGACCGCCTCGAAGTGCCGATCGACCCCTCGCAGTTGGCTGATGGCCTGTCGATCGCGGATCAGCAGATTATTGAAATCGCAAAGGCGATCTCGCTGGACGCCAAGGTTCTTATCATGGATGAACCGACGGCTGCTCTGTCGGGGCACGAGGTCGAGCGCCTCTTCTCCGTGGCGCGCTCACTGCGCGACAAGGGAGCCTCCCTCATGTTCATCTCGCACAGGATGGAAGAAATCTTCGACCTGTGCGACGACGTGACGATTATGCGCGACGGCGCCTACGTGTCGACCCGTGACCTGGAGGGAACCACGAAGGCTCAGCTCGTGCGAGACATGGTCGGCCGTGACGTCGATCAGCTCTTCCCCAAGCTGGATGCGCAGATTGGCGATCCGGTCCTGAGAGTCGAAGGACTCACCCGCTACGGTGCCTTCGAAGACGTGAGCTTCGAGGTCCGCAGCGGAGAAATCCTTGGACTGGCGGGCCTCGTCGGCGCTGGCCGTTCCGAGGTCGTGCGCACGATCATGGGTATCGACAAAGCGGACGGCGGCACAGTAACCGCCTTCGGTAAGCCCCTGAAGCTTGGCGACACGGTGGGCGCGATCCGAGCCGGCCTCGCCTTCGTCCCCGAAGACAGGCGCAAGCAAGGTCTCGTCATGGACCTGTCCGTTGCCCGCAACACGGCCCTCACGCTGCGCAGCAAACTCGCTCGCTGCGGACTCATCAACTCGCGGACCGAGCGAGCGGTCGCGCAGGAATGGTCCACAAACCTCGAAGTGAAGACGGCCACCCAGGATACCCCCGTGTCCGCGCTGTCGGGTGGCAACCAGCAGAAGGTCGTCTTGGCGAAATGGCTTGCCACCGATCCCAAGATCCTCATCGTTGATGAGCCGACCCGTGGCATCGATGTGGGAACCAAGTCCGAGGTGCACCGACTCATCTCCACCCTCGCCACCAGGGGAGTCGCCGTCATCATGATCTCCTCGGAACTGCCCGAGGTGCTCGGCATGGCAGACCGCGTCCTCGTTATGTGCGAAGGCCGCATCACCGGCGAATTCACCAGAGAAGAAGCCACCGCTGACGCCATTATGACGGCGGCAACCAACCACGAAAAGGCCGCATCATGACAACGACACTGACACCTCCCTCCCGCATCCACGGCTCCGCGCCGGTGAGCCGGGAGCCAGCCAGCTCCTCGTCAGTGACCAAGGTGCACGCCGCATCGAAGCTGCGCTCTCTCCTGTCCATGCGAGAGCTCCCGGTGATCGCGGCCCTCATTGCCCTGGTCCTGTTGACGTGGGTAATGAACCCGCGCTTCCTCTCTGCCCAGGGAGTACGCGACCTCTTCCTCAATGCGACGATCGCTATGCTGATGGCCGCCGGACAGTCCCTCATCATCCAATCCGAAGGCGTCGACCTCTCGGTCGGTTCCATCCTCGGGTGCACGGCCTTCGCCACCGGCTTCCTGTTCGCGGCTAACCCCGGACTGCCCATCGTCGTCGTCTTCATCGCAGGAATCATTCTGGGGGCACTGCTCGGAGCACTCAATGGACTGCTCGTCACGCAGGCGAAAGTTCCCGCAATGGTCATTACCCTGGGCACTCTTTACGTCTTCCGAGGGGGACTGAACTGGTGGGCAGGATCCACCCAGTACTTCGCCGGTGACCGCCCCCAAGCCTTCGGTGACCTGGGTGTCGCGACGATCGGTGGCTTCCCGCTGCTCACTCTTCTGGCGGTCATCGTTATCGTGATCGTCTCGCTCTACCAGCGCTACGCCCGATCCGGACGCGACCTCTACGCGATCGGTTCCGACCGTACAGCTGCAGCCGTCTACGGTATCCCCGTCGCCAAGCGCGTTTTTATGGCCTTCGTCGTCAACGGCGCGCTCGTTGGACTCGGCGGCGTCCTCTACGCCTCCCGCTTTAACTCCGTCGGCGCCACGACGGGCGCAGGCATGGAACTCGACATCGTCGCCGCGTGCGTCGTCGGCGGCGTTGCAATGACTGGTGGCGTTGGAACCGCCTACGGAGCTGCCATCGGCGCGCTCCTCCTGACCACCATGACGTCCGCGCTTACAGCCGTCGGCGTCGACAAATTCTGGCAAAAGGCCGTCGTTGGTGCGCTCATCCTCATCGCGATCGTCGTCGACCGAGTCAGCTCAATGCGCCGCCACGAGGCGCTGCGCAAGAAGGGAGCGGATCGCTGATGAGCACCCCAACTCAGACCTCGTCACGTGACTTCATTGCCTCGATTCGACGCGTGTTCTCCTCGCGAGACTCGCACATGACCCTCATCCTCATCCTCGCCATCGCAGTCGCGACCATCCTCATCCCGAGGTTCAGCCAGCCTCGCACGCTCACGTTCCTCACCCTGGACGTGACGGCGACGCTCCTCATGGCCTTGCCCATGACCCTCGTTATGATCAATGCGGACATCGACCTGTCCGTCGCCTCGACCGCCGGCCTCGTCAGCGCATCCTTCGGAGTTCTCGTCCAGTCGGGCGTGGGATTCTGGGCGAGCATCGCGATCTGCCTCCTCGTCGGACTGGCGTGCGGCCTCGTCAATGCATTCATGACCGCCTACGTGGGACTGCCGGCGCTCGCGGTCACGATCGGTACGCTCGCGCTGTATCGAGGCCTCGCCCTCGTCGTCATCGGCGACCAGTCGATCTCCGACTTCCCACAGTGGGCAACCTCCGCCGTCACCGGATCGTTCGGGTCCACGGGCATCCCCTACATGGCGATCCCCGTCATCCTGTTCGTCATTCTCTTCTGGCTCCTGCTACACAAGACCCCGTACGGTCGAGGCCTCTTCGCGCTAGGGTACTCCAAGCAGGCCGCCGAATTCGTCGGCATTGACACGAAGCGTTCTCGGGTCATTGCCCTGACGCTGTCGGGGCTCATGGCAGCGCTGGCAGGCATCTACTGGACGCTGCGCTACTCCGCGGCGAAGGCCGACAACGTCGAGGGCCTTGAGCTCGTCGTGATCGCCGCGGTCGTCTTCGGTGGGGTCAGCGTCTTCGGTGGCCGAGGTTCGATCTGGGGCAGTGTGTGCGGTGTCCTGACGATTGGTGTTCTCAACTACGCGCTGCGCCTCAACCGAATTCCCGAAGTCATCCTGGTTCTGGTCACGGGCTTGCTCTTGATCGGTTCCGTCATAGCGCCATCGCTGGTGGATGCCGTCCGCCAGCGTCTGGCTCATCGAGCTGATGCGCGTACCCCTAGCGTCAGCGTCGCACCGGGCGCGGCGAGCGCCTAACAATCCCACAACGAGGGGCACTATGCCCCCGCAACAGGGCGCGTGCGCCCGAAAGGAAAAGACAACGATGTCTCATATGAAGAAAGGTGTGGCCGCACTTGGCGCACTCTCGCTGACCTCAGCCCTCCTGATGTCCGCCTGTGGCGGTGGAACGTCGACGCAGGGCAGTGAGTCCAGTTCCGGCGGCGATGCCTCCGGTTCGTACGATGTTTCGTCCCAGTCGATTACGTTTATCCCCAAGCAGCTGAACAACCCGTTCTCCGACGTCATGCTCGGCGGTGGCAAGAACGCTGCGGGCGAGATCGGCTTTGCCGAGGTCAACGTCGTCGGTCCGCTCGAGGCGTCCTCCTCCTCGCAGGTCTCCTTCATTAACTCCGAGGTGCAGGCGGGCACGAACGTCCTCGTGATCGCCGCGAATGACCCCGATGCCGTATGCCCTGCGCTTCAGGATGCGCGCAAGGCCGGTACAAAGGTCGTCACCTTCGACTCCGACAGCGCGGCCGATTGCCGAGACCTGTTCATCAACCAGGTTGAATCCAAGCAGGTTGCAATCACCATGCTCGACATGGTCTCTGACCAGATCGGCGGTTCCGGTAAGGTAGCCATCCTCTCTGCGACGGCGAACGCCGCCAACCAGAACGCGTGGATCAAGTTCATGGAGGATGAGATCGCCTCGAACGACAAGTACAAGGGCATTGAGATCGTCGCGAAGGTCTATGGCGATGACGATGACACGAAGTCGTTCCAGGAAGCGCAGGGCCTGCTCCAGGCTCACCCCGACCTTAATGCGATCGTCTCCCCGACCACCGTCGGTATCGCCGCCACCGCTCGCTACCTGTCGACCTCTGACTACAAGGGCAAGGTCTTCCTGACCGGCCTGGGTCTGCCGAACGAAATGCGTTCCTTCGTGAAGGATGGAACCGTCAAGGAGTTTGCCCTGTGGGATCCCGCCCAGCTCGGATACGTGGCCGCATACGCGGGTGCAGCGCTCGATAGTGGTGCGATCAAAGGCGAGGTAGGGGAGAAGTTCACTGCCGGAGACCTCGGTGAACGCACGATCGGCGAGAACAAGACCGTCGTCGTCGGTGACCCCGTGCGCTTCAACGCGGACAACATCGACAAGTACGACTTCTGACGTCGTCTCTGACGGGGTTGGTGGGTGCGCTCGTCGTGCCCACCAACCCCGCCTTCATGCCGTGAATCGCCTACTGTGCGCAGCGCCCCGCTTGCTAAATGAAACGATTCACGTTAACATAAACACAACCAATTCCCGTTCAACGATGAAGGGATTTCCCATGAGCGATACCCCATCACTGGCCCACACGCTCGCCACGACGAGCCAGGCCAGCCCCCACCGAGCCTGCTTCCTCCTGCGCGTGCGCCCCGAGAAACTCGCCGAATACGCCGACGTGCACCAGCGTGTCTGGGACGAGATGCGCCAGGCTCTCAGTGACGCCGGGTGGCGACACTACTCGCTCTTCCTCGATCCGGACACCGGCCTCGTCGTCGGCTACTACGAGGCGCACGATGCTCGCGCGGCGGCCGCAGCTATGGAAGACCGCGAGGTCAATACGCGCTGGCAAGCCGAAATGGCCCAGTACTTCCAACCGGACGGGGGCGGCAGTGCCCACTTCCTCAGCCAATACTTCTACCTCGCCTAATCGCCCACTGAGGCAGAGCCCCAAAGGGACATCCCGGCCTCGTCAATCCACACCCCACACGTCGAAGGAGACGCCATGACCATCCACCTGTCCGACCTGCCTGAAAGTGCTCGCAGCCTCCTGCGCGACCAGACAATCGAGCTCCCGAGCTGGGCCTTCGGTAACTCCGGAACCCGCTTCAAGGTATTCCCGAGCCCCGGCACCCCGCGCAACGCCTACGAAAAGATCGATGACGCGGCACAGGTCCACCGGTTCACGGGCATCACCCCGCGGGTGTCGCTACATATCCCGTGGGATGTGGTCGATGACTTCTCCGACCTTGCGGAGCACGCGCGCTCGCAGGGCATCACGCTCGGCACCATCAACTCGAACGTCTTCCAGGACGACGACTACAAGTTCGGATCGCTGACGAACTCCGACGAGGCAGTGCGGCGCAAGGCCATCGACGCGCACCTGCGCTGCATCGACGTCATGAACGCGACCGGTTCCGATACGCTCAAGATCTGGCTGGGCGACGGAACGAACTACCCGGGACAGGACTCGATCGCTGCGCGTCAGGAAAGGCTCGCTGACTCGCTGTCCGTTATCTATGAGAATCTGGCTCCACACCAGCGTCTGCTCCTTGAGTACAAGTTCTTTGAACCCGCCTTCTACCACACTGATGTTCCGGACTGGGGCACGGCCCTGGCGCACGTGTTGGCCCTGGGCGACCGAGCCGTCGTCTGCCTCGACACCGGCCACCACGCGCCCGGTACCAACATCGAATTCATCGTGGTTCAGCTGCTGCGCGCCGGCCGCCTCGGAGCTTTCGACTTCAACTCGCGGTTCTACGCCGACGATGACCTGATCGTGGGATCCGCAGACCCCTTCCAGCTCTTCCGCATCATGCATGAGATCGTCTCCTTCGGCACCCTCGCGCCCACCTCCGGCGTGAACTTCATGCTCGACCAGTGCCACAACCTCGAAGAAAAGATCCCCGGAGAAATCCTGTCCGCGATGAACGTTCAGGAGGCGACTGCGAAGGCGCTCCTCGTCGACCGTGCCGCGCTGGCGAAGGCGCAGGTCGAGCACGACGTGCTGACTGCGAACCAGGTGCTCATGGACGCTTTCTCCTCCGATGTGCGCCCGCTCCTGGGCGAGCTGCGCGAAGAGCAGGGCCTCGACCCCAACCCGCTCGCGGCCTACGCCGCATCCGGCTACTTCGCACGCATCAGTGTGGATCGAGTGGGTGGCCAGCAGGCCTCCTGGGGCGCATGATGACGACCGTCGTCGCTATCGACCTGGGGGCCTCCTCGGGGCGCGTCCTGTGGGGCGTGTTCGACGGCGAACGTCTCGCCATCGAGGAGTGCTCCCGCTTCCCGAACGGGCCGGTCGCCGTTCCCGGGCCTCGTCGTTCCGACGCTTCTCAATCGGGGGGCGAGGCCCAGGTTGCCTACGAGTGGGACATCCTCGCGCTGTGGCGCGGCATCCTCGAGGGCCTGCGCGAGGCCGCCCGCCGAGGAAGCGTCGACGCTATCGGTATCGACACGTGGGCCGTGGACTACGGGCTGCTGGACGAGGATGGCCGACTAATCGGTAACCCTGCGTCCTACCGTTCCGCGCGCTGTGGTGTTGGCGCATCCGTGGTGCTCGACCGATGGGATTCCTCCTGGCTCTATGAGCACAACGGATTGCAATTCCAGCCTTTCAATACGCTGTTTCAGCGTGTAGTAGACCGGGGAGAGCGGCGCGCGGACTGTGCGCGCACGGCGCTCCTGATTCCCGACCTGCTGGCGTACTGGCTCACTGGAGAAGCGCGAAGCGAGCTGACGAATGCGTCGACGACAGGCCTCGTCAATGCCACGGTGCGCGACTGGGATCCCGAGATCCTAAATAGGCTGTGTGACGAGTTCGGGGTGGAGCACCTCTTCCCGCCGATCATTGAGCCGGGGGAGATTGTCGGTGAAGCGCGCGTTGAAGGTCTTGATCTGCGCACCTCGACGGGCGAGCCCACCCCTGTTGTCGCCGTCGGGTCGCACGACACCGCGTCCGCGGTTGCGGGTGTGCCCGCCCAGACTGGGTCGTTTGCGTACATCTCGAGTGGAACTTGGTCGCTCGTCGGTACGGAGCTCAGCGCCCCCGTACTCTCCGAGGAGGCTCGGGGGGCCAATTTTACGAACGAGCTGGGTGTCGATGACACGGTCCGTTTCCTCGCGAACATCATGGGTATGTGGGTGCAGCAGGAATGTCTGCGCGAGTGGGCATCCCTTGGGGATAACGCGTCGGGCGCTGGAGGTCGGGTTGACTGGCCGCTCCTCGACGCGCAGACTGAGGCGGCCCAGCCCGCGCGCTACCTGCTCGACATGTCCTCACCTGAGCTGATGGCTCCGGGAGGCATGGTGGAACGCGTGCGCTCGCTGTGGATCCCGGGCCCGGGCCCGGGCGTCTCCGCGGTGGCTTGTGCGGGGGCCGATTCCTCCGCGTCGGACGAGGCTGAGGCGGGGGTTGGCGATCCGCAGGCCTCGGGTGTCGACCCCAGAGAGCGGGCAACCGTGCTGCGGGCGATCACGGATTCGTTGGCGCTGGCTTACCGCAGGGCGATCCGGCGCACATGTGAGCTGAGCGGTACCCGCCCTGAAGCGATTCACCTCGTTGGGGGCGGCTCAAAGAATCGTCTGCTGGCGCAGGAGACCGCAGATGCGACAGGAATCCCGGTCATTGCGGGACCCGTCGAGGCGACGGCGTTGGGGAACATGCTCGTCTCCCTTCGGGCGATAGGCGTGGCCAGCGGAACGCTGATGGACCTTCGTGACATTTCGCGGGCGTCGTCGGCGCTCGTGACCTACGAGCCGCGCGCTTGTCATGCGCGCCTCTGGGATGAGGCTGAAGCACTCCTGGCTGCCCGGTCTTAGCTGACGTGTGCCGGCGTGGGCCGCGACTCGATAAGTTCGAGCCGCGGCCCACGTGCATATGGAGGCTCTCCCGTACGCACATGAAAAGTGTTTGGGGCATGATGAATGACATGCCCCAAACACTTTGATAACGAACGGTGCGTCCGGTTTTCCTCGATGGGTCAGGAACCTTGAGATGCAGCCACCTTCTGGCGATAGGACTCAGCTTCCCAGTTCTCGATGAAGCCGCGCTCTCGATCATCCATGACGCGCACGCGACCGAGCAGGTTCGCATCCCGTGCCACGCGCAATGCGTCCAGGAAGGTGTGCAACGCGTTGTCTGAGGCCTCGTTCGTGCTACCTACCGCAGCTACGGCTAGTCCGGGAATGATAGCGACGATCGGCGCGCGCCCGTGCTGGGCGCGGTGCAGCGACACCTTTGCTGCCACGATGTCCTCCGTGTCTGTCGCCTCCAGAACAACGGGGAATGAACCCGCGTAGACGATCTGGTCGGGGATCAACGGCCCTCCAGGTGCGGAGGCGAGTGCCGACAGTCCGTCCGTCGACAGTGCGACGCTCGGCGCTTCCATCGCGCGACGGAACGCCTCGGCCACCCGGGAAGGCGAACCCGAGAAGGCAGTCTCGGCCTCGTCGATCGCTGCACGGATAGAGGATGTCAGGAAGTCGATTCGCTCGAGAATCGCGTCCTTCGTCGTGCCTGACACGATGATGCCGTGATTGCCAAGGAGTGTGATCGCCGGTGGGGGAGTGTGATGCGTGGCAGTAAATGCGCGGCGACGCTCGTCAATAAGGCGGGCCAGAGGAATACCCGGGTCCGTGTAGTCGACCCACAGGGCCTGGTCACCGAGGATCTGCTCGCAGAGCTCCTCGCCGCGCGTGTTGCATGTGATCGCGTTGGCGGTCAGCGGGTGCAGGTGAATGACAAGCGGGTCGGGAATGAGGGCGTGGAAGAGGATTTCGACGCTGGGACGGCGCGCGAACGCGCCGCGCTGCGCGAGCTGGGCGGCCGCGCGAACGGGGTCTTCGTTGCTGGGAAGCTCTTCCGGATGTTCGAAGGCGTGCAGGAGGGTGGGAATGTCGAGGGGGACCAAGTCCTCCTCGCGCAGGGTTGCGAGCGGGACGCCACTGGGCTTAATGAGGAGCGTGTCGCCTGTTTTCGCGGATGAGTTGCCGCCCCCCGAGCGCGTGTATTCGGTGTCCGAACCGATCTGGTTGGACAGCTCGATGAGTTGGGAGACGAGGTCTTGAGATGAAGTAGTCATTGGTCCTCCACAATGAGGATGAAACGTTTCATCTAAGGATATTGAGAGGAGGGCGGAATGTCAAGACCAGGGCCAATGCGCTACTACAGCAACAAGCTTGGCGGACTTTTCACACAACAAGGTGGGGGACCCCCACCCGGGGGTCCCCCACCGCACAAGTAAACGCTCAGCCCTCCGCCTCGAGGGCTTTCTGCTCCTCGGGCGTGAGCTTGGCGATGCCGATGCCCGTGGCCGCCCACACGAGGGCGAAGAAGATGGCGATCCAGTTGGAGATCGCCCAGGGCATGTAGGCCAGGGTGGCGACGCCCAGGGTGCCGGCCATGTAGGCGCCCGCAGACGTCCACGGCAGGATGGGTTCCCACACGGTGGCCGCATCCTCGATGGTTCGCGACAGGTTCTTCGGGTGCAGGCCTCGCTTGATGTACTCGCCGCGCAGCATCTCTCCCGGGATCAGCAGGGACACCTGGCCGTTCGAGGTGATGCCGATGACTGCCAGACCCGTCACGATCGTCGACGCGATCAGCGCGAAGGTCGACTTCACGGGAGCCAGCAGGCTCGAAATCAGCACGTCCAGTGACCCTGACACGGACACCGTGCCCGCGAAGGCGATCGCGCAGAAACAAATCAGTAGGACGCTCATCATCGAGTTCATGCCGCCGCGCTCCAGCAGGCGCGTCACGTCCTCGATGACGGAGTCGGCCTGGAAGCCGCTCTTGCCGACCATGTCGACCTTAAATCCGTTCACGGAGGCCACGACCGAGTTCGAGAACGACACTCCCTGGAACACGACCGCGTTGAACATGGCGGTCGCGCACGACACCAGCATCACCGGCACGGTCGGCATCTTCATCACCGAGCCGACGAGGACGACCAGGACGGGCACCAGCAGGAGCAGGTTCCAGTTGAACGCCGAATCGAGGGTCGAAAGGATCGTGCCGACCTTCTCGGGTACGGTCCCGCCCGAGGACTGCAGGCCGAAAATCAGGTATACGACCGCGGAGGTCAGGAACGCCGGAATGGTCGTCCACATGAGGTGACGAATGTGAGTAAACAGATTCACGCCCGTCGCCAGCGACGCGATGTTCGTCGTGTCCGACAGGGGAGAGAGCTTGTCGCCGAAGTAGGCGCCCGCCACGATAGCGCCCGCCACCATCGGGAGGTTCGCGTCCATGCCGACGGCCACGCCCATGAAGGCGACGCCGATCGTGCCCGCCGACCCCCACGACGTACCCGTGCACAGCGACACGATAGCAGTCACGACCAGCGCAATGAGCGCCAGGAACTGCGGGTTAATGATCTTCAGGCCGTAGTAGATGAGCATCGGGATCGTACCGCCCGCCATCCACGTGCCGATCAAGGCACCGACGACGATCAGGATGAGGACAGCAGGCATTGTCTTCGCGATCTTCTCGGCGATCGCGCCGATGATCTCGTCCCACGTGTACCCCAAGGTCATGGCGACAATGCCAGCGACCACGGCCGACGCGATGAGCAGCGGCTCCACCGGGAGGCTCGCCGCGATGTAGCCGCCGCCCAAAAGGACGATCAGCGTGACCGCGGGAATCGCCGCGACCAGGAGAGATGGAGTGCGGTGAGCCCGCTTCTCCGAGGAGGTGACTGACATCGTCAATCCTTTCTATTTCATTGCGTCCGCGCGCCAGTGCGCGTCCGCTTAGTTCGATGCGAGCGCCGCGATCGCCTCGCACAAGCGCCCCAGAGCCCGCACCAGGTCGCGCTCGGGAAGCGCCACGTTGATGCGGAAAAATCCCTCGTACTCAGAACCGAAGTCCTCGCCTGGGGACACCGCGACCCGGGAGGTGGCCACGGCCTCGTCGAGAGAAGACGACGAGGCCAGGTACGCCCGGGCATCCACCCACACCAGGTACGTGCCGTCGGGGTCGACGACGCGCGCCCGAGGCAGTGCGCGGCGCAGGTACTCGACCGCCACGCGCAGGTTCGCGTCGATGCAATCGCGCAGCTCATCCACCCACGCCTCGCCGAGGTTCCACGCGGCGATCGTCGCGGGAATCGCGAAGAAATTCGGGTTGTGCAGGCCCATGAGGCGCTTGGCCTCCTCGAGGCGCTCCCCGAGTTCGCCGCGCACCGCGATCGCCGAGGCCTCCAACCCCGCGCTGTTAAACGTCTTCCCGGGGGACGCGCACTGAATGAGGCGCCCCGACTCCCACAGGCGCGGCGCGACGGCCGCGAGCGGCCGGTACCGGTTCCTGCCCGGCCGCTGAAAATCCGCGTGAATATCGTCGGAAAGTACCAGCACGTCCCCCTGACGCGCGAGGGAAGCGACCATGTCCATCTCGCGCTCAGTCCACACGCGCCCCGTCGGGTTGTGCGGGCTGCACCAGAGCAGCAGGTCCGCGCCCTCCATCGCGCGGGCGAACAAATCCTCGGGAATTCGAGGGGTCTCGCCCGACAGGTCGAGGGGAACCCGGCGCAGCTCGCACCCGGCGCGCTCCACGACCTCGATGATCGGCCCGTACGCCGGATCCAGCGTCACCACGCGCGGAGGGCACCCGAGCGACCCCGGCAGGACGATCGAGTACAGGGCCGACACACACTGGACGATACGCGGGAAAAAGTGCACGTCACCCGGCTCGAGCGCCCACCCGTGGCGGTGGTCCTGCCAGCGGGCCGCGGCCTCGCGGAAGTCATCGAAGACCTCCGTGTAGCCGAAAATCCCCTCCGCGCACGCGTCCACGATCGCGCGCAACACCTCCGGGCACGTCGCGAACTCCATGTCCGCGACCGACAGGGACAACGCATCCTCGCCCAGGTGCGCGGCCAGCAAGTCCCAC
>ERZ772973.291-NODE-291-length-27424-cov-5.99587_pt1 | contig 27424 bp, 36 predicted proteins | sample MGYA00580672_ERZ772973 | MGnify/ENA primary metagenome ERZ772973 (study PRJEB29015, sample SAMEA2737938) | human oral metagenome | biome: human oral; feature: human-associated habitat; material: dental | place: China | collected 2152 ...
GGTGGCGCAGCTTAGCGCTGGCCTCACCCTCTCCCAGGGGGAGGAAGAGCGGCTGACGGCCATCCACAGCCAGAAGAAGCAGCGGGAGTTCTTGGCCATTCGTCATTTGTTACAACAGGCACAACTACCTACCACAGCTCTTTATTATACCCCTGAGGGCAAGCCACAGCTTGAAGGGCAATATATCTCTATCACCCACAGCCAAGACTTTGTAATGATTGCCCTAAGCCCGCGTCCTGTAGGGATAGACATAGAGCGCTGTACTCCCCGTATCCTTCGCCTTGCCCCCCGCTTTACCCCTTGGCAAGCCCCTCCCGATATGGACGAGCTTACACAGATACAGGCCTATACCCAGCTATGGACGATTAAGGAAGTGCTCTATAAGATTGCGAACCAATCCTCAGTACGTTTCTATGAGGATTTGCAAGTACCTCATTTCCAGCCTCTCGCCCCTCGCCAACAAGCCCTCATCACCTACCCCGAAGGCAATAAGGCGTACGAGGTACAGAGTTTCTTTTGGGAGGAGTATATTTGGTCAATGACTAATGACAAATTATTAACAACTAACCATGATAATTAATAATTACACTAAGAGTTCGAAGAATCCTCTATTACCAGAGGCATTTCAGTACTTAAAGAGAAGAGACATTTTTGCCATTGACTACATACATCGGCAGATAGGTGTGGGCAATGAAGCAGTAGGTTTTTCGCTCTATACTTTTGATAAGGAACTGCTGTGGGAGGTAGTCAAGCCCATAGGGGGTGTCCTATTGCTCATAGACCGCCAGCAGATCTGGCTTGCTGAACGGCACAACGCCCAAAAGATTACCATATGGGTGTATGATCTGCAGGGGAATGCCTTGGCTTCTCTGCCTATGAAAGATGAAATAGTAGATGCTAATATAGGACTAAAAGCATTGCCCGACAATAAGGTTATGATCACCTTCTATGGAGGACAAGATGGAGCTATGAGTTCTCTATTGTCTTTTGAAGATAAAAAGCTAACAATAGTCAAAAAATTGCCAGATGATATAGACTTCTGCTGTATGATGAGCGAAAAAGAAGCCATATTTGTTGATTTCTATGAGGCTAAACTCTATATAATGAGTTATCCCCAGCTCAAAACACGGAAAGAATATCAGTTTTCTGAAGATTGGGGAGTAGTAGCACAACCACTTGAAGAGACAAAGATACTCATAACCGATATCAATTGTAACCGACATTACATCTTTGACCTCAGCACTATGACCATAGAGGAGGAAATTACTTTCAAAGGTTTTGAACCTTATCAAGAAGAAGGTGAAGACTTTTTAGTAACTGATATAGACGAACTCCATTACTATAATGGTCAATGGATAGCCACCTATATGGAGGTGGATAGCCAGTGCAATGCCGTATTTTACTGGCTCGTTAGTGAAAATAGGAATAGTTAGTTTTCATAAGCTAAAACCTATAAAACCATACGATTTTAAAATCTTAGAACAACTCAAAATTAAAAACTCAAAACTCAAAAATGCGTATTCTTGCTATAGACTATGGTACCAAGCGTTGTGGTATCGCGGTAACCGACGAACTCAAACTCATTGCCTCGGCACTGGTAACGGTAGAAACAACTGAGCTACTGGATTTCTTACAGAAGTACTGCCAAGCAGAACCAGTGGAGCGAATCATTGTAGGCCTGCCCAAGCAGGTCTCTGGCGAACTCTCAGAGAGTGAAATGGCCATAGCTACTTTTATTGAAAAGCTCCAAGAAAAACTCCCTGAGATACCTGTCTCCCGTTATGATGAACGCTTTACTTCCAAAATAGCCTCTCATATACTGGTGGAGAGTGGTACTAAGAAGAAAAAACGGCAGGACAAAGCCCTCTTGGATCGCATCAGTGCCACACTTATTTTACAGGATTATTTGAGTTCTTTGTAGTATTATAAACACTCTCAATCTCCTCAACGAACTTATTCCCCCTCTTGGAGGGGGGTAGGGGGGAGGTAAAAGAAAGAGTAGAAACTCATTCAAAATGACTTTACTCGAACAAGTATATACCCCTGCGGATATCCGTCATTTCTCTCTCGCCGAGCTTAGGCAGTTGGCGGGGGAGTTGCGCCATTTTATCATTAATGAAGTAGCCACCAAGGAAGGTCATTTGGGGGCTGGCTTGGGCGTGGTAGAACTGACTATTGCCCTACACTATGTGTTCAATACCCCTGAGGATATATTGGTTTTTGATGTAGGACATCAGGCCTATCCTCATAAGCTCCTTACAGGCAGGCGCGAACGCTTTGCTACTAACCGCCAATGGGGGGGGCTTTCGGGCTTTCCAAGTCGCAAGGAAAGCGAATACGACCCCTTCGGTACAGGCCATGCGGGTACTTCCCTCTCGGCAGTATTGGGTATGGCCACCGCAGCAGTGCTTCAGGAGAATTTCTCGCGCAAGCATGTGGCTGTCATCGGGGACGCTTCTTTTGTCAATGGCATGGCTTTGGAAGCGCTCAACCAAATGGGGGATAGCAAGGTCAATATGCTGGTGGTGCTCAATGACAACCAAATAGGCATAGACCCCTCTACAGGTGCTTTCCGTTATTACTTGGAACGCTTGGCCAAGGGAGCCGATAAGGGCAGTTTCTTTGCTGATTTGCAAATAGAGTATTTAGGTAGCTATGATGGGCATTCCTTTGAAGAGCTAATTCCTGTACTAAGCCAGGCAAGGGATTTCTTTGGCGTACAATTGGTGCATATCCGTACTACCAAGGGCAAGGGCTACCAAAGGGCAGAAGAGCGACAGACGCTTTTTCATGCCCCAGGTAAGTTTGACCCCGCTACGGGTATGCTCCTGCCTCAGCAGAAGCAACAAACGAAGTTTCAGGACGTTTTCGGTTGTACCCTCTGTGAGTTGGCCGCCGAGAACAAGGCTATTGTGGGTATTACGCCTGCTATGGTGACAGGTAGCTCACTCCACTATATGCAGCAACAATTCCCCACTCGCACCTTTGATGTAGGCATAGCCGAAGAACATGCAGTTACCTTTGCCGCAGGATTGGCTACCCAAGGGCTGCTGCCTTTCTTGGTCATTTATTCTACTTTTCTGCAAAGGGGCTATGACCAACTCATTCACGATGTAGCTTTGCAACAGCTCAAGGTGATTTTCTGTATAGATAGGGCAGGCTTAGTGGGGGAGGACGGTGCTACCCATCAGGGCGTATTTGACATGGCTTACCTGCGCTGTATTCCTAATATAGAAATCTTTGCCCCTCGCAATGAGGTAGAATTACGCAATATCCTCTATACCGCCCAACTCCCTGAGCAAGATAAGGCGCTGGCCATACGCTACCCTCGTGGTTATGGACAGCTAATGGTGTGGCAGTTACCTTTTGAGAAAATAGAAAAGAAGGGAGTACAACTCCGCGAAGGCACGCGCTATGCAGTACTTTCGGTAGGTACCATAGCCGATGAGGTCGTCCAAGAGATAGACCAGCACCCCGAGACTGAGGCATTTGCCCATTACGATATGCGATGGATTAAGCCCTTGGACGAGGCGTTGCTACATCATATCATGAGCCGATATGAAGCGATTATAACTGTAGAGGAGGGGTGCAAAGCGGGTGGTTTTGGTGAGAGTATTGTGGTCTTTGCCAAAGAAAAAGGCTACAGCCTCCCGATCAGAATCGTAGCCATAGCCGATGTCTTTGTTGAGCATGGTTCAGTTGCTCTACAACGCGCCTTTACAGGTCTTTCCAATTTTTTAGTAGAATAGAAAAGTATGCAAATAATTGAAAATGAGTATATAGGAAAAAACTCAAAACTTATTATCTTCCTTTTATAAGGTGTTCGTATTGTTCCCAACCAGGACTGCTTCTGTATGCTCCTACGCTACCAGCAGGAACATAGATATACTTGAGTTTGTCAGCATTTTCAAAAATAGAACGATCGCCCCCTCTTATAGACGTCATCACAGGAGGATTAGGAGATTCCAAGATGACGGTTTCTAAGTCCTTGCAATCAAGGAAAACACTTCTGTCTATCTGTACAACACTTTCAGGTAGGGTAATACTTACGATACCTGTACCGCTAAAAACACGAGAATGTATAATCTTTATCTTATGGTTTAGGACAATGTTTTTTAGCATCTTGTGTCCTGAGAAAGCATCTGCTACTATAACCTCTACATTGTCTCCTATGACAATGGATTCCAGTCTGTTACAATCTTTGAAAGCATCGGCAGAGATTTTCTTTACTTTTCTAAGGTCTTCATCTTCATTCATATTGACATGTCTGGTTCGTTTGGTAATCCATCTCTTTAGCACCTCCCCCTCGAAGTTATCTCCTTCGTTTTTCTCATATTCTATCTCATAATCATAATTTTGTGAAGCAGCACCCCCGAAGCTGATAAATTGGTCTGACCACCCCTTGTCTGTCTTTGGCCCATAGAGTCTCTTGTTAAGCAGGTCTATATAGAAATCACCTTCGCTCCCCAGACTATTATTTGGCGCCCCAGAACCAGAGAAGAGGTTGTTTTTCTTTGTATCAGAAGGGGCAGTTTGTCCATCTTTGCCTTTCTCTCCATCGGACCCTTTAGGCCCTTGTGGCCCCTCTTTTCCGTCAGCTCCTTTGGGTCCTTGCGGTCCTTGTGGGCCTGGTAGGCCATCCTTGCCATCGGCTCCCTTCGGCCCTTGTGCGCCGTCTTTTCCATCGGCTCCCTTCGGCCCTTGCGCTCCATCTTTTCCGTCTGCCCCTTTTGGCCCTTGTGCTCCATCTTTCCCATTTTTTCCATCAGCACCTTTAGGCCCTTGTGCCCCGTCTCTGCCGTCTTCTCCTTTGTCACCACGCTCGCCTTTGAGACCTTTGAGACCTCGTTCGCCTTTAAGACCTCGTTCGCCCTTCTCACCTTTATCTCCCTTGCTACCAGGGATACCTTGTTCTCCTCGTTCGCCTTGGTCACCTTTGTTGCCCTGTTCACCTTTGAGGCCTTTATCACCTTTATCTCCCTTGAGTCCTTGGTCGCCTTTATCACCCTTATCTCCTTTATCCCCCTTGTCGCCTTTGTCTCCCTTATCTCCTTTGTCACCAGGGATTCCTTTTAGGCTAAGAGGACTACCCCAGCCTTCAGCGGTTTTACTGCCATAGAGCAGTGCGTTTGTTAGGTCTATATAATAATCACCAATATTCCCCAAAGCCGCATCAGGCGCTCCCATTCCCGAATGAATGATGTTGCCTTTCTGAACTTCAACACGTTCAACGACTGTTTCCTTCTGACAACTGATAGCTGACAAGAGCCCCATCAGGGTACTGATAAATAAAATGAACCTTCTCATAGTCATAAAGATTTAATGTGTTTTGGATACACAAAGTTAAGAAAAAATTGGCAAATAATCTAATCTTTTTATTGTTTTTTGTAAGCTATTGAAATACAACAAATTTGATAAGAAAAACAGGGTTATTTGCGAAAGATAAGTAGGGTAAATTTATAAGAAAAAGTTGCCCATAAGGCCAGCGAATGCCTATACCTAAAAATAACTTGCAAAACTTAGACAATTAACAATAAAATCCCTTATATTTGCACTCGGTAATTATAAAGAGATTTATATGAAAAAAACAATCTTAACAGCCTTGTGTATGGTAGCAGTAGCTACTGCGCAAGCACAGATTAATATTGGAAAAATGGCAGGTGCCGCTACTAAAGGCGTACAAGCACTTTCTTTTAGTAATGAGGATGCTCAAAAGTTGTCTAAAGAATCAGTACATTGGATGGATGCGCATAATCAAGTAGCGGATGCAAAAAGTCCTTATACTAAGCGACTTAACCGTCTCTTCGGCAAGCACAAAAACGAAGACGGTATGACCCTTAACTACAAGGTGTATTTGGTAACTGATATCAATGCCTTTGCTTGTGCCGACGGTAGTGTACGTGTCTTCTCTTCTCTTATGGACTTGATGACCGATGATGAGCTTTTGGCTATCATTGGCCATGAAATAGGCCATGTCAAGAATGAGGATACCAAGGATGCCATTAAGGCTGCCTATACCAGAGCCGCCCTACAAGAAGCGGGTGCTGCTGCCTCCAGTACTGTAAAGACCTTGAGCGAGAGCCAATTAGGAGAAATGGCCGAAGCCATGCTTGATGCCAAGCATAGCAAAAAGCAAGAATCCCAAGCCGATGAGTATTCCTATAACTTCATGAAGAAGCATGGTTACAATGTAGTAGGGGTATATACTGCCTTTAAGAAATTGGCCTTACTCTCTGGAGGGGAAACCCAAAGTCGTTTCCAAAAGATGATGAGCTCACACCCTGATAGTGAAAAGCGTGCAGAAGCTGCTAAGAAACGCGCTATCAAGGACGGACTTTGGAAAGACCCAGGAGAAGTGAAACTCCCTACAACGCCTATTGAATAATGGTCTTTTGACCAAAAACTATAAATTCTTTTGGTATAACTATCTGTGCCAAAAGAATTTATTTTTTATCTATGATAGAAAGAAATTTTTGATACGTTTGTATATCTGTTGATTATTTGTTATTTTTGTTGCCTAAAATTAAGCACTATGACTACCTACGAATTACCTTATTTCGGGAAGGTTACCCTTTCTGAAGATGATGATTACCACGAAATAGAAGATGTGGATATCAACGGCTCCTCAGTGTTAATCACTATTGACTGTATGGGGGAAACACCCTCTAAAGCTCAAGGGACAGCTATTCAGCAATTGTTAGAACACTTGCCTGAACTCGACCAGCAGATACGCAAAGAATTTATAAAAGTCTATCGCTCTGGTGAGGAATCTATGGTGAAAGATTATGTACAAATAGTAGAAGAAATGGCTGATGAGCAGGGGGAAGAATTGCTCACAGCACTTGAGCTTACCAATCTAAATATCTCCCTTTTTGCGACAGAGTTTGCAGTTTTCGACTATACGTTGCCTGAAGTTACCGATGAAATTCTTGTAGTAATGGTAGATGAAGAGAGAAAAATTATACGCTTTACGATTGAGTCGTAAATGATTAGCAAGAGGCTGTCTGGAAAAGTCTCAAAGCTTTTTTTCTCTGCCAGAAGAGCAAGCAGTGGTGTAGCTAGCTACGAAGAGACCTATAATTATTAATAACGTATGAATTTTATTACCGAAAACCAAACCGAATATCAAGCATTCTTTACCTTTTGGGGTGACGAAGAGGCTGAAGTTGTGGTCTGTTTTGATGCCAAACGCCACTTTACAGAAGAAGAAAAGCAAGAAGTATTTCGGCAAGTAGCAACCAAAGTACAATGGTTGGAGGGCAACAAAGAAGCTGTTTTGCAGTTTCTCCTCGAAAATGAAGAAGTAAGAGAACTTTTTGAAGTAGCCCAAGAAGATCTTGAAGAAGAAATTACTGAAGAGCAATTTTGTGAGGCAGTGTATTTCTATGATTTGTATTGTGAAGTAGGTGAAGACCTCGTCTGCACTTTTGATGTGGATACTGACCCAGATTACTTTTTGGGGCATCTGGTGAATATCAGGCTTGATGATAACTATCAACTTCATTTAGAAACGATTAGCGGATAATAATACTGAATTGTAACTTAATGTAATATAAAAATTATGAATATACGTCCTGCCATTACAACTGATATAGCCTTATTGCAGGCTATTGGTAAACAAACTTTCTATGAAACCTTTGCTGATACTAATACTCCAGAGGATATGGAGCAGTACCTCACTACAAGCTTTGCGACAAGCAAAGTACAGCAAGAACTATCAAATCCAGATTCTCTTTTCTTCTTTGCTGAAGAAGAAAACAAGGTGATAGGTTATTTGAAGCTCAATTTTGCCTCTGCTCAAACAGAACGACAAGACCCTAATGCAATGGAAATAGAACGTATCTATGTGTTAAAGGAATTTCACGGCAGTGGGGTAGGTCAAGCGCTTTATCAAAAAGCTATTGAAGTAGCTAAAGAGCGAAGGGTACCTTATGTCTGGCTGGGGGTATGGGAGAAGAACGAAAGAGCCTTACATTTTTACAAAAAAAATGGATTCGTAGCTTTTGATACCCACACCTTCGTCTTAGGTTCTGATGCTCAAACTGATATTTTAATGAAACTATCGATGTTTTAAAATATCCCCCCCTTACTTTAAAAAATACAATGATTGATTATACTCCCAAAGAACACGGCTGGGCAATGGTAACTATTAACAATGGCACTACCGAAATAGCCTTTGTAGCCTCTCACTTGCACGATAGTAGGCAGGATTTGGTATGCTCGGTAGTAGCCTTAGAAAAGTACAAAGAAGCAACCGTAGTTTTTCAAGACGAACCCGATGGTTATGTACTTCACTTAGAGTGCGAGGATAAGCATTGCCATTATACCCTTCATTCCTTTAAAGGTTATGACCCAACAGCCCTCTGCGAGTTGGTTTTAGAAGGAAACATCAGTTTTGCAAGTTATAAAAACGATATAGCAAAGATTAAATAACACTATATGGAAATTACACAAGCCCTTAAAACAGAAATATATCACACTCTTTCTGACTTTTTAGAAGCCTACAAAGCCGAAGATACCCAAGTATTAGCTGAAAAGTTTGATATTTCAGGAGAATTTTTGGAAGAAATCTATGAAATGCTTGATTTCGTAGAAGACAAAAGCGTATTACACCTCTTTCCTATAGAAGAAATGGACAAAGAAGAAGGCGGAGGGGTGAACTTAGAGGTCTATAACTTCAATAATGATGATACCGCTGTAGGGATAGAAGCCCACTTGTGGGACGACCAAGCATATTTTGCTATCATCAAGGGATATTACAACCTTGGTGACCAATTCCCTAAGTTTGTATTTCACTACTTTAGTTGTTAAATCATTAATCATTAACCATTAATCATTAACCATGCGTCTTACCTCACATATAGAAGAGCAAATCCTTGAGCAACTCTCTCAAAAGATTATAGAACAAGGGTATAAAGCAGACCCTGATATCCCTACCCGTACCATTTGGATGGGTGAAAAAATGCGTATAGAGCTGGAGGTAATCCCTACCCCCGAGATGGACGAAAGTCTCATAGAACTACACATAGGCACTTACTTGGAAGATAGCTATTTTCCTCAAGGAATCGTGGATAATATAGCAGGATTCGGAGATACCGACCAGGAAAAGGTACTTTCGCTTATAGAAAACTATCTTTCCACAACTTTTCAGACGATTATTGACAGCTTAGGAGGCTATCATAATAAGAACTGCGATATTTATCTGGGAGATATACATTGGCATACCACTCTTGGCAATCAGTATTTGTTAGGAAAGTGGCAAACACCTCCTGCCAAGCGGGATTTCTATGATTTATTAGTGGATCTCTTGCCCCAAAACTTCACAACAGAAGTACGTGTACAATCACTCAAATGCTATGTAGCACGTGTCGGAGAGGATAGTGTAGTAGAGTGCCTGTTGAATAACGAACTCTGGGACGAAGGGGCGGAGCGACTTAGACAATATGCGCAAACATGGTCACAAGGAGAGGTCTTTCTGGCGGTAAAACAGCTGTTGGTATTCCGCCAATGTGAAGGGGTGCATGATTAGAGGCTGCCTCCCCAATTGCGAATGCACTGCGTTCGCAATTGAAATAGAGTAGTATTAACCATTAATCATTGAACATTGAACATTATTGAGATTCCTAAGTTTATAGAAAAGTATAAAGTCTTTGAAAGAGAAGGCGGTATGATAGACTTTCGTATCTTTCAGTTGGATACAGAGCAGGACGATACACCTTATCAGAAGCATTTGGCAGTAGCCCAGCAGACCCTTATTTCGGTAGCGGAAGAAGCAAATACGCGTCTTGACCGTATAGCGGCTAAATCTAAAATAGATCATAAGAAACTTTTTACGATGGGCTACGATTTTGGTGTCCTTAAAGATTCGGGTAAGGAGATTTCTGTCCAAGACTTTATGGGCTGGCAGTACGAAGAAGTAAGCGGAAGGGTAAAAATACTCAGTTATAATTTACTTAACCCTAAAACTAAAGGCTACGACCTATATTTCTACTACAATGAAAAAGAAGTGATTGAAAAAGCACTCACTATTGATCAAGAAGATAAGGAGAAAATAGGTTTTGTGTATGCCTTTTTAGATCCTCCTCATTCGTTTATGTGTCGTAAAACTATTTTTGAAAAAGGCAACTTCTTTTTAGATTTTTGTAGGTTACTTTTTACCGATATTTCTCAAATAGAAGTCTATAAGTGGAGTACGGATAGCTCTAATTACTTTGATGAGGGCAAAAAGGGGAGAGGGAGTTTCTTTTGGACGGTATATAATCCCTGTAGGTATTGGTATATAGGGATTATAGCCTCAACAACGGATTAATATTTAGTAATTATATGAAATATCTCATTACTTTCTGTATGTGTGCCATTAGTTTTGTTGCTTTTGGACAAATAAAAAACAATTGTATGAAGGAAGAAAAACCTAAAAACCTAACAGAATGTATCCAAATGTTAGACCATATCCTCAAGAAAGAGGATAAAGAGTATATAAAAACACTTACCGAAGAAAAATTCTTTATGGAAAGCCATTTTACTTTAGGAATGGGTATCCGCAATGAGTGGATTCGCAGTGGGAACCCTGAGCTTGTGAAGTTCTTTTCGGATGAAGGCGTTAAGCACCCCGATGATATGTCGGCTATGATACTCACAAGCTATTATAGGCATCTTTCGGGAAAAGAAATAGACTTTGAAGGACAGATTTCAGCACATAAAAAGCAGTCAGAAAAATAGAAATAATGGAACACTATGTCGGATTTTACCATTTTTTTAGGTGCTAATGGACTTTTATTCTTAATAGCATCTCTAATCATTTGGAAATTCTATTCTATTTACAAAAAGACGAAAAGTGAATTGTCTCCTAACTTTTCTTATGACCAGTTGCCCGATATACGTTTTGACTATATCGAAGAATTACAAAAAATTCTTAAACAGCAACACAATAATGAGATGAAGGTTGTTATCTTTTCCTATGTAATTTTTCTCTTTATGATGGTGAGAATAGCAATAGATTCTAATGAATTTTTATCTTTAGCAGTAATTGGAACTCTATTTTTGATAGTAGGTTTGATATTGACTGTTAAAAGTAATAAAGTAATGAATCAGTTATGGGCTGAGAAAATAAGCAAACTATCAAAGGATGATTTCAATCGAGTAGAGCGAATAAGAAGGAGAGTAGGGGTACCTCCTCGTTATTTTTTTGAAGAACACTATTTGTATATAGGCAGTAGTTACAAATTTAAGAAAGTGAATATGCGGAAAATAAGAAGAGTAGCCCTCGGAAACATAAGAGGTGTATATAGTTGTACAATTCGTGGAGATATTAAAGTAACATATATGCCATATAGTAAGGAAGAATATGAATGCTTGAGAAAAGAAATTGATAGGTACGCCAAAGATTACAATGGCGATAGTTGGAACTAATAATTAGAACAATGAATACAAATAAGCAAGAGAAATATGATGAAATAGACGATTTTCACGAGGGCTTTGCTTGTGTAAGGCAAGGTGACAAATGGGGCTTTATCAATCAAAAAGGAGAACAAATCATTCCTTTTCTCTACGACGATGCTTCTTATTTTAGCGAAGGGCTTGCCTTGGTAAAGAAAGGCGATAAATATGGTTATATCAATGACAAAAACGAAACCGTCCTCCCTTTTATTTATGACGATGGCGCTCTCTTTGAGAATGGTAAAGCGTGGGTACAGATAGGGGATAAACAATTTGAGATTAATAAATTAGGTATAGAAATAAAATAAGAAACAGAATGAAAATCAATAAACCTTTGGCTAAAAAGCCTCCTTTTTTTGATATTGATATCCATACCGTAGCAGATATTGATAAAGACCCTCGTTTTTATATGGCGGACACACAAGAAACGCCCTTCTATTGGACAGACGGCAAGCGGATATACTACCGCCATTCCCCTATAGAGAAGGCAAATCTTGATACTTTTGTTTATTTTAATGGCTTTTTTGCTAAAGACGATAAGCATTGTTATATAGTAGGACGCACTCTTAAAGGGGCTAATGCTAAGACATTTGAAATGCTTAATGAGTGTTATGCTACCGATTACCAAAGTGTTTGGACATCGGGTGGGCGCTTTGAACCTGTGGATATTAGTACTTTTGAAGTATGCGATGAGGGTATTCACAGAACAGATGGGGATGAAGAAATTTCGTGGGAGTTTAGCGATGGGATTAGGCGTGTGATGCGTATAGAGACTCCATATGGGTATGCCAAAGATAGTAAGCAGGTGTATTATGAGGATTATCACGGCAAGATAAAAATACTCGCTAAAGCCAATCCAGCGACTTTCATCTCGATGAACGATGGTGATTTTGCTAAAGATGATACCTATGTTTTCTATGGGAAAACACCCTTGCCTAAGGCAAATCCAGCGACTTGGCGAAAGATTTCGCATTTTTATTCCAAAGATGATAAACGGATTTATTACCTGAACAAACTCATCAAAGAGGTGGATTACGATACTTTTGAGGTGGTAGAGCTCACTTCTCCAGAAGGATATAAACTGCCCTATGGCAAGGATAAAAACCAATATTACAATTATGGAAACCCTCTTAGCGAAGAGGAAGCCTTACACGAAGTGAACAAGCCGATCTGGGATGATTAAAATTTAGACCCCTGAGCTCAAACTCAAAATTCAAAACTATTATGCAGTACCCTATCACTTTAGAAGTCGCGCTCAAAGAAGTAACCGAGGAGCGTTTTTGCAAAGGACATCATTACAAAGATGTCGCCCTGACCGATGAGATGGTCGCACAGATCGTACAAGTAAAGTCGTTGGTCAATATGGGATTTATCAATACCGCAATTACCGATGAAGTACTACAATACTTAGCGACTTTACCCAAACTAAAACTCCTTTTCTTAGAGGACAACAAACAAGTTACAGGCAAAGGCTTTAAGTACTTTGCCGACAAACCTATTGACCATATCTCGCTGGACGGTTGTCCCGTAACTGATGAGACACTAAAAATTGTCCTACAAGTACCACGCCTAAAGTCTCTTTCATTAAAGAGAACACGAGTTACTTTTGAGGGACTTATGGCTGTGGCACACTACAACAAGGTGAGTTTTTACCTTGATAAACCTTTCACTGCCGAGCAGATAAAAGCCTTTGAACAAGCACAACGCACGGCAGGCAAGAAGAAACCAGCGGCAACCCCTACCGATGATCTGCCCATCGTAAAGCAATTACTCTTAGATTTCTTTGCGGCAATGACTGAGTGGGAGGCCTTTGCTACCAAGAATGATGATACAGAAGAGGGTGAGCTTTTGGTAGAGGAAAAATGCAAAGCCCTCTTCCAAAAGTATTGTACCGACAAGCGCAGGGCGGGCTATCGTCCTGAAGGAATTTATTTTTCACTAAATGAAGGCGGTACTTATAGAGCGCATCAAATCATTGATAGCGAGACCGTAACTAAAAATAAGATATACCTCTACACCCAAAATGATCGTGATGATCAGTTTCGCTTTCTTATCATCAGAAAAGATGGCGAGTGGCGAATTGACGAATGCCAATGGCACGATGGGGGCTGGACTAAATACGGATTGTAATAATGAAAACAGCAAAACAACTCATAGAAGACGAACTTCACAAAACAATTCATCAGCTTAAAGAAGTTTCCCTTTTGCAAGAGGAGAAACAAGCACTTGTAAGCTATAAAAAGGAGTTAGAACAGCTATTGTTTCTCAAAAAACTGTCAGATACTTATCATTTGGAACCCGCAGCTATAGAGAGGATTATAGTATTGCCACCACCTCGTACAGATTTTGCTAGTTTTCGCATAGTAGATGATGCTGAAACGGAAGAAAAACAATGGTGGGAGGAGTTAAAGATAGAAAATGAACCCCTTTGGCTTTGTGAAGGAGATATTTTGATTAAGAAAAGATAATTCAAAGATATAAATACAATGAAAGATATATCTCAAATATTTAAATCTGATATAAAAATAGAAGATGTAAAACAGGAAAATGGTATTTTTTGCTGTATGAATGACCATTTTGTCAGTGGAGATAATCAAAAGTATATGAAAATGTATGATTGGATGTCTTTCTTTTATGATTTTGGAGAAAAATGGATAGGAAAACTTAAGTATGGAAACGCCATAGACCGCCTGCGTACGGAATTGATGAGCCGCTTGGAATGGAAGAATGCTATTTCGGTGCTTTATGTTTCCATAGGTACAGGGGCGGACTTGCGTTATCTACCCCAAGGGATTGATTTGAAAACAATAAACCTTGTAGGGGCTGATATCTCGATGGGAATGCTCAAAAGATGTAAAAAGCAGTGGCAAAAGAAAACAAACCTTACCCTTATACAATGTCCCGCCGAGGAATTGCCTTTTGCTGATAATACTTTTGATATTGTTTTTCACAATGGGGGGATCAATTTTTTCAACGATAAAGCCCTTGCTATGAGCGAAATGCTCCGAGTTGCCAAAGCAGGTAGCAAACTCCTTATCGCCGATGAGACAGCCGACTTTGTGGAAACCCAATACAAGAAAAGTGTCTTCTCTAAATCCTATTTTGAGGGCAAAACGGTTGATTTGAACGCTATAGAACAATGTATTCCAGCATCAGTGGTTGAAAAGAAAACAGAATTATTCTGGAATAACAAGTTTTATGGGATCACTTTTAGAAAAATAACTAAATGAATGTCTTAAAAAAACGATTAGCACAAATAGGAACTGAGCCTCACGAAAATGGCTTGTGTGACGGAATAGTATATGAAGACACTGAAGCCCAATGTTATTGGATTTATAACCATTATTCTTATTGCGAGTGGCTTAAGCACTATATGATGCACTATGCAGGACTTAGCTGGGAAGAAGCTACTGAGAAATTAGCTCAAAGTAGCCTGTTTGCAACCCCACCTAAAAATCTTGATAATTTATTTTGCATTACGCACGAGCTTACCTATCACAACGCAATGGAAATAGCCAAGGGAAATATATATTGGCAGGATGGAACACCCTCTGACACTAATGATTTTGAGGAAGAACACGATATTTGGTATGAGCAAACCAAAGAAAAATATCACTTGAACGAAGAATACGAGATACTTAGTTTTGAAGAAATATTAAATAAAACAAAATGAGTTACATTACCTTTAAGAGCAAGCTTATAGAGCAAAAAGTAAAGCAATATCTGAAAAAGAAACACGAAGACCTTCTTGTAAAAGAGGGCAGGAGGGTGTTGGTCAAAGAAGAAGGAGCACCTTTGATTACCAAAATGCTCATTCACAACGATGAGTTGCACTCGGAGGACTTAGCCGACTTGCAAATGTTCCCCAATATAAAGGAATTACAGTTGCTATCGGACAATATAACCCACTTGGAAGCCTTGCCTCCCTTGGAAAAGCTACAAAAACTCTATCTAAGTGTCAAGGCAACGGATTATGCACCTCTCGCTAAGTATAAAAAACTTAAAAAGGTAGAGGTTTATGACAGTGGCGTGAGTGATATAATTCCTTTTTGCGAACTTTCCAAGCTAAAAGAATTAAGATTATCGTGCAATAAGCTCACTTCTTTAATAGGAATCGCTAAATTACAAAACCTAACTGAGCTTTGGTTGGATAGAAACCAAATCACCGATATATCCCCCTTGGCATGGTTGCCCAATCTTGAATATTTACAATTAGAGAGGAATCAAATCAGCAATTTATCTCCTCTGAGAGCCCTCAAAAAACTCACTGCCTTGCGTTTATATCACAACGAGGTGAAAGATCTTTCTCCTTTGAAGCATCTATCCTTGGAGGAATTGAACTTAGAGCAAAACAAGATAGAAGACCTTAGCGATTTGGTAGGTATAGAAACACTTAGAAATCTAAAGATATGTTTTAACCCTATAAAGGATGCCTCTCCTTTGCTGAAAATGCCTTATTTAGAGTTTGTTTGTACAGATGCTGAGGATATTTACTTACCTTTAGAACGTTACCTCGGTAAAACTGTAGTAAGAGAAGTCTTTGGAGGGCAGTATCCGAACTTTGAAGAAGCTGACACCTATATATTTAGTAGAAAAGAATGAAAAAAATGACCTTATTAGCCCCTTTGTTGGCCTTATTCTCTTGCAAAAGTTCCCCAGAAGAGCGAAAAGCCACCGAAGCCTTTCCCTTGCAATCCCTACTTACTTATGAGTATTGTGGAGAAAAAGACGGTTTTCAGTATTTCTTATTGGGGAATAGTTGGGAGCGTAAAGTGTTCAAAATAAAAAACTCAGAAATACACATTGATCCTCAATATGCTTTTTACGCTGATCCCTCTTTTGAGCCTAAAATACCTATTACCCCCGTTGAACAAGAAAGAGTCTTTGCCGAAATCCCTATGAATGGACAGAAACTCTATTTGTATAAGAACTATATTGTACCGCGTTATTTCCTTAGTTGCTCCGATTTGCACAAACAGGCTACAGACCACCCTACTTATCTCTATGATGAGGTAAGTCGGCAGGACGCCGAGTCGCACCAAGAAGAACGCGCCTACTATATAGGTTATTACAAGGGAGAGCAACTCATTCGTTACCAAAAAGTATATAGGGGTGAGGTACTTATGGAGAAAAGGTTTTGAGTATAAAACTTGAGTGAAGATGAGATGCGCAAACATTTTTGTGGTATGTTTTCTCATCTCTAAAAAAGGAAAAATTATGGAAGATAGGATTATACGTAAAACCACTGGTTGCAAAGAGTGTGATACTTATCTATATATATTCCTACTATAGCTATTGTAGCTTTCCTTATATTTTTCATCTGTAAAGTAAGAAGGATATTATCTTTGTTTTTTATTCTATTTAACATTCTTATTATTTACATTTCTATTAGAAATATTATAAGAGTTCTCTATGGGTAGCAGATTTTCAATAGGTATTTTTTTATTCGTCTCCTTATGGATTGTATTCCCTTGTATAGGATACACACAAGAGAAAGACACTATTCCTTCAATAAGCATTGAGGAAGAGGAGTCTATAAATACGACTTGTTTCCCTTCAATGGAACAAAAACCTATGTTTGTACAATGTAAGGACGTGAGTACAAGGGAAAGAGATGCTTGTTTTTATTATTTCTTCTCTCAGTATCTAAAGCAAAACATCCTTAAAAGTCCTTATAAGGAATTAGAGGGAGAAGCGACCCTCCTTTTCAGTGTGGAAAAGGACGGAAGTATAGAGCTTGTCCGCTGTGTGGCTTCTTCTCTGTATATAAAAAAAGAGGTACAACGCACTATGGAGCAGTTCCCCAAACTGATTCCTGCACAACAGTGGGGAAAGCCTATACGCTATTTCTATCGCTGTAGCATTAGGTTTAATTAGTTTATATGGCTTTCTTCTTCGTAGCTGATACCTATGTCCACAAGTCTAATTTACTTATTTTTCTTTCTTGAAAGGCGGCTAAAAAGTACAAACAAAGTACTGTAAATAAGTGTAATAGCTATATTACAAATAAGCAAATAAACATCCATCATTACATGAAGGGAATCTAAAAGGGCATACTCAACGCCCCACTTACCATCGGAGCCTAAACGGAGAGTGGTTGCAAAAACTATTACATAGCAAGCTATAAAAGTATATAAGGCTACATATACAAACTTTCTTACATGAAAAATATCTAATAGTTTTGTATATGTAAAGATGATAAAAAAGGTTACAGGTAGCATTCCCAATAAAAAGAGTGCCGCTCCTGTACTATCAGTGATTCTAATAGCAAGAAAAAAAGCGAGTACAGATACAATAAGTCCCGTCAGAATGATATAAATGATTTTCATATTTCCTTAGATTATTTCTTCACCCCTGCCAAGCTAACGGTAAAAATCCCAAAATCATCAATCAGCATACTTTCTTTCTTTACCCCTTGCAGAGCGAAAAGTCCGTCTAATTCTCGCTGGCTACGGCGGCGCATCACCCAGTCTTTCTCTTGGTGGCTCTTCAGAACAAAGGCAATGGTTTTAAGCTGCGGGTGCCACGGCTGCCCTGTATAGACGATATAACCATTGTCCGAGATAGAAACTACTCCTTTGATCGCCTCAGCAGCCAAGGCATTGTCTCCGAAAAGCTCAAAAATACCTGAGATAATAGTGATATTGGGTGTGTAATTCAGTTTGCGGTAGGTGTCTGCTTCAAAACAGTTATAGTTGGTAAAGCGAATGTTCTGGTAGCCACGTTCTTTGATGATTTGTTCGCCTTTTTGTATGTTGGCAGGCAGAAATTCATTGATGACGATCTCCACTTCAGGGTGGCGCTGCTTGATATCAAAGAGGTAGTTACCCACCCCACCGGCGATATCCAATATTTTTACCTTCTTCCCTTGTGCTTGTAGGGCTTGTATGGCTTTTTCTACTTGTTGTAATAGGTGTCCCTTGCGGATACGCACCCCACGCCAGCCTATGGCATTCAGATAACTCTTATCCATCCAGCGACCTATGCCCCATTTGCCTTGGGGCGTATTTTTATATATGTAATCCATAGAGGCACCAGAGTCAAATCCGTGGGTAAGCCCAACGGTCATACCTTCGCTCAAGTGCCCAAACTTACCCAATGCCCATTTCTCAAATCGGTAGTACCACCTTTCTCCGCTGGGGATAAGCTCGTATTGCATGGTCTCAAACTCTTTTTGAGTAAAGAGGTCAGGGGCAAGCGTAGGGGTAGAAAGGGGCGTTGAGAAAGCCTTTTGGATAAAGCGTTGTAGGATTTTATACACTTCTTCCCTGCCTTGCTCAAAGAGGATGCCATGGTGGAAGCCTTCCAAGGTGATAAATTCTTTCAGTTTAGAAGAAAGATTTACATAGAATTGTTTCTGTTGGCGGTTAATCACCACAAAGTCTTTTTCTGCCGAAAGCAGTAGGGTAGGGGTGGTGATAGCAGCGGCATCTTCCACCAATCGCTTGCCTGCGTTGGCAAGGTCAATAAGGAGTTTGCCATTGATAGAGCGGGTGATAAAGCGGTCAGTATCATAAGCGCGCTGTTGCTCAGGGTCACGAGTGAGCATTTTGGATTTTACATAGCTCTTTACAATGAGCTTAGGATTGACCTTTAGCATCAGTTCAATAGCTTGCTTGGCCAAGGGTACAATAAGGTTTATTTCAAAGGCAGGCGCCAAAAGAGCCATACCTGCGATACGTGGGGCAAAATCATGTACCCAAGCCGATACGATGACCCCTCCAATACTGTTGGCTACCACAAAGATATCTTCCTCGCGTACCCCATAGCGCTGCCCAAGGAACTTGGCAAAGGTGTCCAAATCCCGTACCGAGTCCATGAAAGCAGGCGATACCGCAGCCTTGGTGTGTCCATGTCCGCGCATGTCAAAAGCAAAGATATTGTAAGAGGCAAACAGTGGGTGTGTGGCAAACTCCTGCAAGCGCTCACCATACTCATGTCCTCTGTGGATTACGATAAGGGTCTTTTGCCCTGCTTTGTAATTCCATTCGTAGAAGAATAACTCTTCCCCTTCATGACTTTTGAAAAAACCTGTATTCATGGGATAATAGATTAGTGCGACAAAAGTAGAAAATTATTTCTTAAAAACCTAATTTCTAACTCAAGAATTAGCAGCCGTTTGCATCCATTTGGCTTTTCTGTACATAAGCAGTGATAACAAGGGCTTGGGCAGCAACGAAAGTAGCTGCATGAGCCACTTCATTCGTTTAGGGAATAGGTGTAGGGGCTTCTTCTGGGCAATAGCGTGGCTGATTTCCGCTACAGCTTGTGCTTCACTTACCACAAAGGGTTTCTTAGAGAGGTCGTTTTGATTCAGGTAGTGTAGCTTTTGGGTGGCTACATACCCTGGTGCAATGCTGGTTATACAGATACCCAAGGGGCGCAAGGCGCGCCTATAAGCATCTGCTATTTGCAAGACACTGCGCTTGGTCTTGGTGTATAGGCTCGATTCAGGATAATCCAAAATCCCTGATATAGAAGCCAGCAGGACGATTTGCCCGCCACTATCTCTCATGAGTTCTCTTCCTATCTCCAAGGTGTTGATAGCTCCTATGATGTTGGTTTGTAACATGGTCACTGCCTCCTCATAGGCAATCTCTCCTGCTACATCTTCGGCGTAATGGCCTGCACAGTTGATGAGCAAAGAGAGTGTATCTGTGCCTACAAATTGGTGTATGACACTATCTAACAGTTCCTTGTCTGTAACATCGGCTTGAAACTTCTCAAAGCGTGATTCAGTAGTGAGTCTCTTGAGATCTCTGCCACATACCCCTACTCGGTTGCCTTCTCGCTGATAGAAGTCCGCTAAGGCATAGCCGATTCCTGAGGTGCCTCCTATGATAAATACATTCATGTGCTAAAGGTGTTAAGAATGGTTTGGTAGCCATAGTCCCATTGCTGGTCTATTTGCTGGCGGTAAGTGGGGTAATCTTTCGGAAAGCGAATGCCAATGCTTAGTCGTCTCCAGTTGATATATTTCTCTGAGTAATAACCTTTTAGTGCCGTTGTTGCCCCACGTGTATCTACCCATTGGGCAGGATAGGAGGCCACAGAAGCTAACCGCTCATTGCCACTAAAGCCAAGAACAGCACGTACCAAGGCCTCTTCGGTAGGGGAGTAGGCTTGTTTCTCTTCGGCAATAACGTTTGTTGAAAGAGCACTTGCCAGCTCCATAGGGACAAGGTCAATAGCCCCGCCTGCATAATAGGTGCCTTTGTAAGCCACAGGTGCTACATAGAACATATCCGATATAGAAATTCGCGCAGCCGTGAGCATAGGCATTTCTGTTCTGATAAGTATGTCAGCCGCTATGGCCGAATGGGTATAGTTGGCTTCGGTATGCTTTATAGCCGAGAGGTTTATCCTCTGGGCGGTCATGGGGTCAGTCATGAGCACTTCTTGATATAGTTTTCGCTCACCTCTGGGCTTGCCACACTCATGGGGGGCAAACAGCATCTTTGCTCCTATGACAATGGTAGGCAAAGTAGCTGAAAAAGACACCTGTGCCAAAGAGGGCAATAAGGAAGAAAGCTCTTCCCGCATAGCCACCAAATAGCGCTCATATACGTCCTCTACCAAGGGTGCTCGGCGCTTGTTATACCGCTTTTGTAGGGCTAAAATTCCCAAGCGGTGTAGTTTGCTATAAGGAGTGAGGGACAGGCTTTTGATAAGCTCATAAAATTCTTCTGATTGCAAATAGGCTTTCCGCTCCTTGTCCGTAGCAAAGGCATTGATTACCAAGGCGGCAAAGGCGCCCCCGCATGAGGCGATGAGTAAGTCAGGGGCTTTGCCCAAGGCGCGTAGTGCGGCATACATGCCGTTGTATAAGGCAAAGCGAGTACCCCCGCCTGAGAGGAGCAGACAATTGTGGAAAGGTTTTATCGTATCCATAAGTAAAACCAAATACAGTTGTACAATAGGCTGTCTATACGGTCTAAGAGGCCTCCATGTCCAGGGATAAGGCTACTTGTGTCCTTTACGCCTGCACGCCGCTTGAGGTAGGAAAAACTCACATCTCCCCAGAAACCGAAAAAACTAAGAGCCAGCCCCACTAAGGCTAAAGTAGGTAGCGCAGTAGGTAGCCCTAACAACTTGCCTAAGCCCATACTCAAGAGCGGGGTGAGTAGTAGCCCTCCTACAAAGCCTTCTACGGTTTTATTAGGGCTCACCTTGGGCAGAATCTTTCGCTTACCGAAGCGCTTACCCGTGAGGTATTGGAAGATGTCATTGAGTTCCGTGGCAACTACCAAAAAGAGGATCCACAACACCCCTTGGGGTTCCATACGTAAGAAAGTCAGGTGCGGATAGGCTACCAAGACAATCAGTAAGGAAAGGGGGAGACCTAAGGGGATTTGTCTTAAGCAGAGACTTAGGATAAGGCTAACACCGACCAAGGCGCCAGCTCCTACCATATAGGTGGGATAAGTAGGACAGCTCACAAGGAGTATGCCTTGTAATAGGGGAATGGCTATACGCCAATAGGTAGCATTGAAGGCAAAAAGGCTACCCAGTTCCGTAAGGGCTTGAAAACTTACCCATAGGGAAAAGAGGTACATCGCGTAAGGGTGCGAGATAGCAGCGGCAAAAACACAGATAATCACCCCCCAACTCCTGATACGCAGTGGTACATCGGCATATTTGTTATCGTGTGGCATAGAGTCCCTTTTTTAGACGAATAAAAGTACTCAAGAGCAATAGGGCAATGACAATGGTGAAAATCACCTTAGAATAAGCCGCTATTCCCACCCCAAAGTAGGCCAGTAGCCCATAGATACCCACCAGTAGTGCGCGGTCGCTCTTGCCCATAGGACCCTCATAGCGCCTTTCCCCTCCTAATACCTTGCCCATGACGCCAGCAAACTCATTGAGTATGCTCAGCACGATAAAGGTCACCACTAAGTAAAGGCTTTCAGGGTGATACTTAAGCAAAGGAAAGAAAATAAACACATCGGAAACCACATCGCCCAACTCATTGAGCACCTCTCCTAAGCGAGAGCTTTGCCCAAATTCGCGCGCCATCATGCCGTCAAGCGCATTGAGAATCATACGAATCAACAGCCCTACGGGCAGTGCCAAAAAGAAAAGAGGTACCTGAGAAGCCTCCCAAAAGAGCACACCGATTCCTAAGGAAAACACAATAGCCACTATGGTAATCTCATTGGCGGTAACCCCTCTTTGGTGTAGCCATACCAATAGGGGGTGCAATAGCTGCTGGAATTTAGGTTTTAGTTTATAAACGGAAATCATGAGTTAAAGGGCTAATTGACAATATTAGCTAATTGGCAAATTTAGTTTACAGCTTCTTCTAAATCATCAGCAAAGAGAGGTTTAGTGGTAGCACTGTCTTCACTTATTAAGGACAAAAATTCACCTACTGTAAGCTCATTCTCTTCCTGTGGTTGTGCTTCTATTTCATCTAAAAGTTTTAGGAAATCTTCATTGGGCATATCCTCAATACTTTTTCTAAAACGTTCTAAAAGGATATCTGTTTCTTTCATCTTACTATTTTTTTAGAGATAATATTCATGTCTTCTTTATTATGAAAATAATAAAAATATATACTGTCTATATAAGTGTAATTGGGTTTGTATGAGGTAAATTTTATTTCTAATTGTCTTCTATTGGAAGAGAAAACATCTTTTACTTTAATAGCTTTATAATCAAACAATATGCCACTTTTACCACTGTAGAGAAACTTAATGATTCTACTTAGTGTCCAGTCTTGTTCTATTTTCGTATTTCTATTATTTTGGTTTATTTTGGTCTGTAAAATCTGGATAATTTCTTTGAATTTCTTTTGTCCCTCCCTTTCATTAAGATTTAAAAGGTATTCTTCCTGAAGATAACATTCAAATTCAACAATCAAAAAGATATTTCTATAATGAATTTTGCCCCAATATTTGGCCTGTTCTATATCATCTTCCCAGAGATAATACCCTCCTCCTAAGAATTGATATTTCATATTTTGAGGATTATCTTTGGCAAAGAAGGGAGCATTCTGTAACACATAAGTCTCTCCTCCTTCTGGACTACAAGTATGATGTAGGATAACTTTCTTCATAAAATGAAAGATAAAAGCATTGAAAGACAAAGATACAACAATTTTCCCACACGGTATAATAAAGTCAAATATTTTTTACGTTACAAAACAAAAATCAACCTAATGTAAAACATTTTTATCATAGAATAATTTCTTAAAAAACCATTACTGAACTAATTCCTCCTCAAAATAAGGCACTACCTTTGCTCGTAGATGTGCTGTTTTATACAGCCTTATCATCTTTACTTAAAAATATTAAAAGGGTCATTATTACTGAAAAAATAGCGACTAATAGTGCTGTAGGTAACTGTGTTTTTACAGCAAGTAGCACCGTAAAAGCCGCTAAAAGTATATTTATAACAGCACAATAGCAGAAACTAAGAGGCAGTTGCAATTGGTAGTGCATCAAGTTGGCTATTCCTGCAAAGATAAGCGCCAATCCTGCACTAAAAAACCAGAAAGCATCAGCAGAGAAATGCTCGTACTTCTTAAAACTCAATGCGGAATGTACCACTCCCAATGCCATAACTATTATAATGGTGATAAGATAAAGTGTCTTCATTGTATGCCAGTTAGCTAAGACAAAGGTACAAATTATTTCTCACTCTTCAACAAAAAAAGTTGGAAACTTTTTTTGTTTATTAAGTTTTTTGTTTTACCTTTGCGCCCTGAATAAGAATATAAAAGACCTTATCAAGAAAATAGCTTCATAACGTATAAAATTAAGAAACAATGAAAAAAATACTTATCGCTGTTGTGATACTCGTTTTAGGGGGAGGTATAGCATACCGCTTACATGCTAACAAACAGAAAAATGCCGAGGAAGTAGCCATCGTGGCTCAGCAAGAGGCACAGGTAGCTGTACGTGCCGCTAAGGTGGCTCAGGAGAACATATCCGACCTCTTCTCTGCCAATGGAACTTTCGTAGCAGCACAAGACCTGAATGTTTCCTCTGAAATGGGGGGACAAATCGTACAGATTTATGTAAAGGAAGGGGACTTTGTTCGTGAAGGACAGGTACTTGCCCGCACCAAAGCCGACCGTACCAATGTACAGTTGGAGAACGCTAAGGCTGTATTGGAGAACGCTAAGGCTGACCTCAAGCGCTTTGAGAGTGCTTACCAGACAGGAGGGGTTACCGCCCAGCAATTGGAACAAGTACGCCTACAGCTTAGCAATGCCCAAGCCAACTATAACTCCGCAGCTATCGTCTCTGGAGATACGGCTATAAAGAGTAAGATCAGCGGAATTGTAAGTAGCAAGCAGGTGGAAGAAGGCGCCATGGTAGGGGCTGGACAAACCCTCTTCAACGTGGTGAATATAGACAACCTTAAGCTCAAAATCACGGTAGATGAAGCCCAAATAAGCCGCCTACATGTAGGAGACAAGGTAGAGGTAAAACCCAGCACCGAAGCAGAGACGATAGAGGGTAAAATCGTATTTATCGCCCCCAAGTCCGACGGCGCCCTTAAGTTCCCCGTAGAGATATTGGTCTCCAACAAGGACAAAAAGCTCCGTGCAGGTATGTATGCCACTGCTCAGTTTGCTGGACAAAGCCAGTCAGCTACCGCCTTGGTAGTGCCTCATAGTGCCTTTGTAGGAAGTGTAAGCCAAAACAAGATCTTTAAGATTGTAGAGGACAAAAACAACAAAGGTGAGCAGGTGTCTAAGGCTGAATTGGTTACCGTAAAGAGTGGTCGTAACTTTGGCGACAAAGTAGAGATTCTCAGCGGTCTTTCTGCAGGTGACCAGGTGATCACCAGCGGACAGATCAACGTAGATAATGGAACTCCTATCAAAGTAGTGGAGTAATGATTATAATGTAAAAAGGGCAGCCCGCAGGGCTGCCCTTTTTGCTTTTAGGTCATAACCTAATGATTTGCTTTCCAGTAATACTATCTGCCTGTCGGACACCATTGACAAAAGCCTCTTTGAGCTTTGAGTAATCACCACAGGGGGTAGCTTCAACTGTCCCCAAAATTTCTAAAGTATAGGTCTTGCTTCTATTCTTTAAATAAAGTACTTCTCTGTGACCCGTAAAGAAATCTCCTACAAAATCAGTGGTTATAAAGAGGTCTTTATTTCTTAATTTGACAAAGATAGGATAAGGCTTATCCACATTTCCTGATTTAAACAAGCCGATAGCTTTTTCATCTATAAGACTATCTTTTAGGAATAATGGATATTCTGGAGAGCCTTTTTTTACTACAATAGTAAAATAATAAGGTTCATAACAATCCATACTGGTACAACTACCCATAACAATTGCCCATAGTATTGGGACTACTAATAAATAAAAATGCTTTTTCATAATTTAGTGAATATTTGTGATCAATCTAAAATCATATTTATAATTTCCCTCGCTTCCAGCATCTTTTTGAAAAGTATTGGAGGGGTGTACTTGCCCAGGATGTCCAAGTGATGCATCAAAAATACCTATACGATACCATCCTGAGTATCCATTACTTCCAGATTTATCTACCCCCCCCCAACCAAAGTTGCAATGGATATATTCTTCTACATGAGTTTCTGAAACAACTTCATGAAATTCATCTTCGGACATACAGTTACTGAAATAATGATGGAAAATATTATAATATTTCCTGATATATCCGTCTATTACCCAGGCATGACAGTTATCATAAATAGTATAAGCCTCTATATTTAGAAAGCTCTTGCGAGAACTACAGCCACGTATATAGACAGGTCTATGATTTTTTAAATCATGTAGCATACTATTTACCTCCATTGAGTACTTTAGTGAAGGATGAAATCCTAAAACATCAAATGTATGATAGGCTCGTGTAACAGTAGATCCAGAATTACCACATCCATAATCCATTTGTAGTAGATGTTTTTCTCCTAATCGGGCTAATAGGTACTGAATGTCAGCTACTGCGATTGGATTATTTCCGACACTATTATTGTCAATTTGTGAAAACATGTCTCCAGGGTCTATCTTAGTCATATCCTCCCAATGCATTTCTCTTCCCATAAATACACGAGGCTTTTTATGATAAGCCATGATCTGTCCAACAGCTATTGCTACGCATCCTACTGGTGCTTGTTCATTGTTATCGCATTGTTTCCATACAAGATCATTGTACATTCCTTTTTGAGACCATAATGTTTTGATAAGGGGGAGTATCTTGTCAGATACAGTCCAACCGCTTGAATCAGAATATCTTGGTTCGTCCTCAATAAGTACACAATTCCCTCTCCCTGACATCATCTTAGAAGTACTGGCTACAAAATTAGTATTCCCTAAGAATTGCTCTTTTTTTTCCCAGGATAGTTTTTTTAAAAGATGATCCAATGCGATTTTTCTTAGACTGTCTTTCTTGCTTTCATAGATCGCTTTTTGATTCTCTACATAATCCTCAATGGCAGAGAGCATGACCGCTTGTCCTGGGTTGGTAATACTGTCAAGACGTCCATGAGGACAATAAGCCATGACTCCAGGTACTCGCTTGTCTCCCGAAACTAAGGCATATCCTTTGTTATTTGAAAAATGAACTAAATAGAAATCCACATCTTTAGGTATTTTCCTAAAAGTTGGTTGTGTTTTTTCTTTGCTGAGCAGCCTAACACTTTCTATTTTTATAGGAATATTACGAGTAAAGAAACTTGTGCCTTGTACATTTTCTTGATCTTGCAGCTGATAAGCAGTTTCTAAAGCCATTTTTCTTGCTTCTTCTATAGAAACAGAAGTATTGTCAGTAACAGAAAGCCATTTCCATGCTTCCATGTTTGTCTCTTGTTCAGTCTTCTCAGTAGGCTGAACTTTTTCCTCTTCTTTCTTTAAGAGGCCTTCTTCGTCTTTTTGACAGGAAAAGACACATAGCATTATTGCTACCAAAGTTAAAAATTTTCTCATAATAAAAATTTTAGGGGTTAAAAAATAATGTTTTATAGTGCTGCAAAAATAACATTTATTTTTGAATAAAA
>ERZ772973.293-NODE-293-length-27343-cov-131.03_pt1 | contig 27343 bp, 23 predicted proteins | sample MGYA00580672_ERZ772973 | MGnify/ENA primary metagenome ERZ772973 (study PRJEB29015, sample SAMEA2737938) | human oral metagenome | biome: human oral; feature: human-associated habitat; material: dental | place: China | collected 2152 ...
GGAACTCGGCGCCTGAGAGCTTGCCACCGGGGACATTTCTATACGGCCGGGGACAGGATCCCTGTCCCCGGACACGTGAGGCGTCCCCCCTCCGGGGCTGCATGCACCCGGACGCGCAGAATGTCCCCGCCCGAAAGGCGCAGGGGCGACTAGCAGCCGGCTACGGCAGCCTCAGACGGTTCAGGACCAGGATGACAGTGCGAACGAGATCACCATCACCACCGCCACCATGACAAGAGCACCGACGACTATGTACTTCATTTCGTCAATAGTTCTCTGCTCGGAAGGCGAGCGTCTCGCAAGCTTCTGGAAAGTCAGCGATCCCGGGTTGCGTCTGAAAGTGGAGTACCGATAGAACACCGGCACCGTCTGGCCGGCATGCACCACGAAGTCGAGTCGTGGCATCGAATCGTAGACCAACCGACCAAAGTTCGGCACAAGGACGACCTGCGCCGGCCCCGGCGGGATGGCGACCCTGATGGACTGGCCCGGCGACAGGCGGAACTGCCGGCCGTTGATCGTGAAGGGCACCGTCATGTTCAGCAAGGGCGATACGGAGGGGTCGAAGTACAGGTCAATGAAGGCGGCGTTCTCCGGCATAGCCCCCGGCAGGGCCTGAAAACTGGAATTGTTCACACTCACCTCGCTCACCGTCTCTCACCACCCACCCCGGAATGGCCTGACGATCCCCAAGAGTATGATGACGGTGACGAGCAGAACCCATCCCAGCACCACCGCCGAGATGCTGAGAGCAGACGTCATGCCCACTTCCAACACCTTTCATCTCACAATGCGACCTGAGAAACAGGCTATCAACCGTGCGGACAGCAGAACGTCCGACGCCGCCCTCAGCAAGGGGACGGCAGACAGACGCGGTGCCGGTCGGTCAGTCGACTTCTTCAAGATAGGCCCGAAGGACGACGCGCACATCGACGGATGCCGCCTTGGCCACCTCGTACATGAGTAGTGCGTCGACGAGTCCCATCAGGCGCTCCGCTCCTGTTCGTGAACGTACTTTTCCCGCAAGAACTGCGCTTTGACGCAGACTACTGGGGCTTGTCAGCAGTCGTCTGTGTCAGAAGTACGTTCTCGAAGGAAATCGCAGTTCCCGATGCCCTCGACCGGGGCCATCCGCTGTGCATTGATGGTCCGGCCGTCCAGGACCGGTGCGCTCTTACTCGGCTCCCTCGCTAGAGGTGTTCGACGACGTCATCACACCCCTGATGGACTGGAGCGGATTGTGCCGGTCACGTCCAGGAGGTCTACTCCACGAGGTTGGGCTGGTACTGGCCAGGGGTTGGGCGCACTACACGTGGCTCCGGATCCCGTGGAGTAGCCCCATATCCCAGCCAGTAGCACCCGAGCCTCGTGCAGTACCTACGGGCACCGACGAGGCCGACCACACCTCCCGATCAGTACATCTAGGCATCGAGGTCACCCCTTTGAGCCGCTCATCTACAGTGACGACGCTTCAGAAGCCATTGTTGGGGTAGCCGGCTCGAACTGGGAAGCCACGGTAAACGCTGCGAGTCTCCTCCCCCCGGGGCGAGAGTTAACCCGAGCCCTTCACTCTATCCGAGCAGATCGGCCGCCTTCTCCTGCGGATCGCAGAGCAGGAAGTCACTACCTCCGGCGTCACACACGGAAAAGGAATAGACAACCGCTGGCCATAAACTCACCGACACCCTCTCAACTCATCGCACTATATATTAACCATATGAACAGCCAGACAAATGCCATACCAACCAGGCTTGAAACAGCGATAACCGAGAAGGCAATCTTTATTGCTTGTATCCGTCTACTCTCCGAAGGGGAACGCCCTTCAAGTTTCGTGAAGGTCAGCGATCCAGGATCTTCCCTGATACGGGAGGCGCGATAAAAGACTGGCACCACCTGGCCGGGCTGCACCATAAAATCCAGCCGCGGTTTTGAAATGAAGAGCATCGTAATATCAAGCATTACCGATACCGGCCCCGGGGCTACAGCGAGCCTTATCGCACCTTCGTAGGGCAGTCGCACCTGCCAACCATTGACAAGAAGATTGACATGAGTTGTGAAATAGAGGCGAACAGACGTATCGAAGTACAGATCGATGAAGGCGCTGTTCTCCGGTGTCGCCCCAGGCAGGGTCTGGAATGCGGGCACGTCCTCGCTCATGTCCCCTCCACGGCCCTTCTCATCGCCTCAGCTGATCGAGATCAGACTATCAACCGGGCGGACACCACCGGTGCCGACGACGCCGTCGCACCGAACAGTCTGCGGCGCGCCCTACTCCCCCTTGAACTTCATGCCGGCGGTGAAGCCGAAGGGGTTGGCGGCGTAGTCGGCCAGGGTCTGCTCGTCGCGGGCGGCGAACTCGGCGTCGTCCTCGGGCATCGGCTCATCGGTGTCGTCGTCGACGACGATCGCCTCCATCTCCTGGGTGTCGCCGACCCCCAGGTAGGCCCGCTCGTCGCGGTGCTGGGGCAGCACTGTGGCCACATAGTCCTCCACCGCCTCCTGGGTGGTGACGTAGCGGTCCTGGGCCTCGGACATGTACCAGCGGTGCTCGAGGATCTCGTGGAAGATCTCCGCGGGCTCGAGCTTGCGACGCATCTCGACGGGGACCGAGTGAATGGTGGGCTCGAAGACCTCCGCCAGCCAGGCGTGGGCCACGAGCTCGATGGGGTCGTCGCTGCGCCCGGACATGGCCCGGTAGGCCTCCAGGTCGTTGAGCATGCGCTGGCCCTGGCGCTCCTGGACGTCCAGGCCGGTCAGCCTCATCACCTGCCGGTGGTAGTGGCCGGCGTCGACGACCTTGGGCTGGATGGTGATGTGGTTGCCCTGAGAGTCCGTGTCCATGGTCAGCTCGGCGACGTCGTAGCCCAGCTCGTTGAGCTTCTGGACGCGGCGGCGCAGGCGCCAGCGCTCGTCCAGGGAGAAGGACTCCTCCGCGGTGAGGACGTCCCACAACTCGGTGTACCGGCTGACGATCCGGTCCCCCACCTCGATGGTGTCCACGCTCGGCTCCAGCAGCGCACCGGCCTGCAAGTCCATGAGCTCGCCGATGATGTTGGTGCGGGCGATATCGATGTCGTAGAGGCGTTTGCCGTCGGTGAGCCCCTCGGGGTGGAGCTCGCCGGTCTCGGCGTCCACGAGGTAGGCGGCGAAGGCGCCCGCGTCGCGGCGGAACAGCGTGTTGGACAGTGACACGTCCCCCCAGTAGAAGCCCAGCAGGTGCAGGCGCACCAGCAGCACGGCGAGCGCGTCGATGAGACGCGTGGCGGTCTCGGGGCGCATGTACTGGCTGAACAGGGCCCGGTAGGGCAGGGAGTAGGACAGGTGCTCGGTGATGAGCACCGAGTTGAGCTCCTCCCCGCTGACGCTGCGCCTGCCGGTGATGACCGCCGTCGGCTGCACGCAGGGCGCCTCCAGCCGGACCAGGTCCCGCAGGAGCTCGTACTCGCGGTACGCCACGGACTCGCCGATCTCCTTGACGGCGATGACGCGCTCGGAGAGGTTGACGAAGCGCACGATGTGGCGGGACAGACCACGGGGCAGCGCGGCGAGGACCTCGGTGGGCCACTCCTCCAGGGCCGTCTCCCAAGGGAGGTCGAGCAGCGCCGGGTCAATCGTCGCTGCCGTGATCTTCATGGACTGGGGCATGTCTTTATTCTTTCAGGCCAGGGCCCTCTTCGCCTTTCAAAGTGTGAGTAGCGGCCCACACCTTCAAAGCCGTCGAGAACGATCCGGTTCTCACCGCGCGGCAGACGTTCGCGGTCCAGTATTCCCACGACGCTGCGCCGCCGCCCTCCGGCCCGCCAGATCACTCCGGCCGGCACGACTCGGTCCCGCCTCGGTGAGCGCGACGACGGCGCCGCTCCCGGGCAGGGGAACGGCGCCGTCGCACTCAGCATCCTCAGGCGGGCAGGCGCTTGCCTGTGGAGGCGGAGAAGATGTGCTCCTGACCGGGGCGGATCCGCACGTAGACGGTCTCGCCCGGCTCGGGGGCGGTGCGCGGAGGCACGCGCACGATGATCTGGCTGGAGTCCTCACCGGATCCGAGCTTGGCCTCGGACTCCTCAGCACCCACGAGCTCGCCGTAGATGTAGGCGTCGGAGCCCAGCTCCTCGACGAAGGACAGGCGCACCGGGATGGAGTGCTCGTCCTGGGCGGAGACGACGTCGAGCGACTCGGGCCGGAACCCGATGGTCACCTTGCCGCCGTCCTCGGGGGTGATGGCGTCCAGGGTCGCCTTGGACAGCTGGATCTTGGCGGCACCGACGGTGGCGACGTCGCCCTTGACCGTGAACTGCCCCAGGTTCATGGCCGGCGAGCCAATGAAGCCGGCGACGAACTCGTTGGCGGGGTGGTCGTACATCTCGCGCGGGGTACCGACCTGCTGGAGCACGCCGTCCTTGAGGACCGCGATGCGGTCACCCATGGTGAGGGCCTCGGTCTGGTCGTGGGTGACGTAGACCGTGGTGACGCCCAGCGAGCGCTGGAGCGAGGCGATCTGGGTGCGGGTCTGGACACGGAGCTTGGCGTCCAGGTTGGACAGCGGCTCGTCCATGAGGAAGACCTTGGGCTTGCGCACGATGGCGCGCCCCATGGCCACACGCTGACGCTGACCACCCGAGAGCGCCTTGGGCTTGCGGTCCAGGTACTCGGTCAGGCCCAGGATCTTGGCGGCCTCACGCACGCGCTTGTCGATCTCGGCCTTGGGGGTGCCCGCGATCTTCAGGGCGAAGCCCATGTTGTCGTGGACGGTCATGTGCGGGTAGAGCGCGTAGTTCTGGAAGACCATGGCAATGTCACGGTCCTTGGGCTGAACGTCGGTGACGTCGCGGTCACCAATAAGGATGCGACCGGCGTTGACGTCCTCCAGACCAGCGAGCATGCGCAGGGAGGTGGACTTACCGCAGCCGGAGGGGCCAACGAGGACGAGGAACTCGCCATCGGCGATCTCGAGGTTGAGAGCGTCCACACTGGGGCGGTCATTGCCCGGGTAAATTCGCGTGGCGTTCTCGAAAGTAACAGTTGCCATGGGTGGTGCTTCCCTTCACCGGCAGGTACGTGCCGGACGATCCGTCGTGAAAGGTGCCGATGCGTGTCCGCATTGACACGTGCCCCGGTCAGCCATTCGACCGTGGACGGGCTCATCTTGGCACAGGTTTCCCGCTTTGACCAGCGATTCACAGCGAACTTCCAGCGTGATCCTCTCTGGCAGTGCCGGCCCAGGGCCATGCTTGTTCGGTGTAGACCTCCCCATCCCCGCCGTCGACGACACGCTCCTCCGCTACTGAGAATGCGGCTCCAGTACTGGGTTTTCTCCCGCGACATGGCCCACAGTCGGGCGAAGAGCCCCACAGAACCGGAGCACCCGCAAGCCGATACGGCCCGGTACTGTGGGGCCATGACGCAGAACTTCGACGCGCACCCGGGCGAACCGGTCACCCTGAACAAATTGCGCGCAGGCACCCTGGTGGGGGGCTACCGGCTTCTGCGTCGCCTGGGCGCCGGAGGAATGGGCGTGGTGTGGGAGGCCACCGACGAGGGCGGCCGCCGCGTGGCCATGAAGATTCTTCACCCCCAGATCGCCGCGGACCCCACGGCCCGGCGTCGTCTGGACCGTGAGGCCAGCGTCCTGGCCCGGGTGAGGGACACCCGGGTGGCCCGCATCCTGGACATTGAGACCGGGGACGGCTCTCTGGGCATCACCTTCGTCATCACAGAGCTCGTTGAGGGTCCCACCCTCCAGCACGAGGTGGAGCACGAGGGCGTCTACGACCTGACCACCGACGCCCGGGACCTCGCCGACCTGGCTCACGGCCTGGTCGACTCGCTGCGCGCGGTTCACTCCGCCGGGGTCATCCACCGCGACCTCAAGCCCTCCAACGTCATGCTCGGCGCGCAGGGGCCGGTTCTCATCGACTTCGGCATCGCCCAGGTGGCCGACGACGTCCGACTCACCCAGACCGGTCAGGTCACGGGCACGCCGGGCTTCATCCCTCCGGAGATGCTCGATGGCGGGGAGCCGACCGCCGAAGTCGACTGGTACGCCTGCGCGGGCGTGCTTCTGTTCACCGTCACCGGACTGGCACCCTTCGGTTCGGGGGCCTGGCAGGTGGTCTTCCGGCGCGTCTACGCGGGCACCCCGGAGCTGGGGAACCTGGAGCAGGAGAATCCGGCGCTGGCGCGCGCCTTCACGGCGGCACTGGCCCCGGAGCTGGAGAATCGCCTGGGCCCGGACGGCCTGTTGGAGGTGCTCGATGAGATCGCCGAGGGCGGCACCGGCCAGGAGGCCGTCAACCGGCTTCTGGGGCCGGAGGAGACTGATACCGGTCCCGAGGAGTCGGAGACGAGCACCAGCACCTTCGTCCCGGGCTACGGCGTCACGCCGGGCTACGGGTCTTCGTCGGGGTATGGCTCGGTTCAAGGGGCCCCTTATGACGCTCGCAGCGCGGCCTCGGCCTCCCCGGCCGCCTACGGCAGCCCCGTCTCCGCACCCTCCGGCGCCGAGGGCGGGTACGGCTACAGCGCCCCGTCGGCGTCATCTGCCGCATCGGTTCAGCCCCCGCCCGCCATTCCACCTCGGTCGTGGTACCACAACGGTCCCTCAATGCCGATGGGATCGGCGCAGTCGATGCAGTACGGCGTCGGGGGCCCCGCCCCCGTAGCGCCGTCAGGGGCCTATCCTCGCCCCGCACCGTCCGGGCAGGTGCCGATGTTCCCCTATTCAGGAAGCCAGCCGACAGCTTCTCCAACCGGCTACGCCCAACCTGCTGCCCCCCTGGCGGCGATGCCGACGGCCGGTGCGATGGCGGGCCCCATGGCGACCAGCACCCAACCGGCACGGATTCATCAGTTCAGCGATTCTGCCCGAGCAGGTGACCTGCCCGAGTGGGCACGTGAGCCGGAGCGCCACCCGAAGGTGATGATGGCCCTGTGGTTCGCGCTGTCCGCCGCGAGCTTCTCAAGACCGGGGTGGTTGGCGATCATTACGGCGCTTCTGACCGTGGTTGCCGGAACTGTGGGCCGAGCTCAGGATGCTCGACGCTGGAACCGGCTCCAGCGCGGCGCCGCCTCATCGGCTGACACCTCTCGCATGTGGGCAGCGACCCCATGGTATTTGTTGCGCTCGATGCTGTCTGTGGGCTTCGCTTTTCTTCTGGCACTGGGAACCGCCGCCATCATCTTAGTCGTTTTCCAGAGGTCTGGAATAATGGAGGACAGTTCCCCGGTTTTCGGTTCAATGTTTTTCCTCACCCGTTTCGTCATCTTCTTCCTGATCGAGGTCTCCGTCTACCTTTTCGTCCTGTGGATGGCCCCGTGGGGCGCCGCAACCCGAAGAGGTGGCGCCCACATCGTCAACATGATCGCTCCCAGTGATCGCAGCAGAAAACGTATAGTGGTGGGACTGATCACCCTCGGAGTCATTCTGCTTCTGATGAGTCTCGCCGGGGCGATGCCGACTCCCAGAATGACACCATTCGTTGGAAACTAAGAATCCCGCCCGAGCGCATCTCCGCCACCTCTACACCACCACGGCAAGTCCCAGGCGCCGAGCCGGCCACTGGACCAGACCGCTCCGAAGTCTCAGCCCTCTGACGCTCCCGCTTCTCTCTCCTTGTGATACGCAGCGGCCTTGGTCGCCATCCACTCCGGGTCCCGCGGAAGCTGATCCAGCTCAAACACAGCATCCCCATCAGTCGGCGGAACGTTCTTAAATTAATCTCCCCGCATAACACCACTAGAATCCGTCCAGGTTGCATCAAATGCAACAGGAGCTCTGTCGCTGCGCGTGAGCTCAGGCCCCGATCTTCATCCAGTCGGGGATCGCCCCGAGGTCGCGGGAGAAGACCTTCAGCTCCTTGACGCAGTCCTCCGCCGTGCACGGCGGGTCGAGGACCGGCTCACGGTCGTAGTCGAAGTCAGAGACGAGCTTGTAGCCCTCGCCGCGCTTCATGGACAGTGCCGCCCATGTCCAGGTCCCGCCACGGGGGTGAGCCATGAACACCCGCAGACGGACGGCCTCGCGGACCAGCTCAATCTGATTCCGTCCGAATTCTGCCTGGCCACCGAACCGGGCACCCGGCCGACGACGACCGATGCGTCACAATCAGCCACCGGCAGACACCGGACGTGGTTTCCCACATGATCGTCGGGCAGAATGGCACTGATACAACCATGATTCGTTGACGGTTCAGCCACCTCGTTGTCCGCTCGCACCCGCACCACAAGGAGCACCGCGTGTCCACTAACCAGCCCCGCCCGACCAAGGCCCAGCGCCGCGAGGCCGCACGCCTCAAGGCCAAGGAGCTGCGAGAGGCCGAGGAGCGCCGTGCGCGCCGCAATACGATTGCCCGCCGCAGCTTCATCGGAGTGGGAGGCGTCGCCCTGGGCGGCGGGCTCGGCTACCTGGGTTATCTGGCGGTCAACCGGAACCGGAAGGAGTTCCCGGAGGCCGGCAAGGGCCTGGCCACCAAGAAGGCGAACCAGGGCGGCGTCCCCAAGCAGGTCCTGGCCGACGCCTCCTGGACCTACGGGGACGGCGCCACACTCGACACCGTCGCGGCCTCCGCCCCCGTCCTGGACATCTACTTCGACTACTCCTGCTCGCACTGCGCCCAGTTCGAGGGAGTCCACACCCAGGAGATCAACAAGCTCCTGAGCGACAAGAAGATCACCTTGGCCCTCCACCCCTGCAAGCTCCTCAAGCAGCAGTGGACCAGCGTGGTCATGAACACCATGGGCGTGGTTCTCGACGAGGCCCCGGCTCAGTCGCTGAGCTTCCACGGAGCCGCCTTCGAGATCTTCTCCCAGGTGCTCCAGACCAAGGACCAGAGCATCATGACGGTGAAGAGCCTTGTCGCCGCCGCCACCAAGGTCGGCATTCCCACCAAGGTGTCTGACAAGTTCCAGTCCGCTGTCGACTCCAACAAGTACAAGAAGTGGGTCGAGCTGGGTGACAAGGCCTTCGCCGACAGGGATCTCCAGGGCACTCCTACCGTCTTCTTCAAGGGAGAGCAGATCGACCTGGGCAAGCTCCAGTCGCCGACCTCCCTGACCGAGCTCGTCACCGGCTCCACACCGACTGCCCAGCCCAGCCAGCAGTCCACTCAGCAGCCATCCCAGCAGCCGACTAAGTAACCCCGCAGCGGGTCCGTCCCCTCGGTTTCCCGCACCGGGGCGGTCTGTGCCAGACTGTCCCACGCACCTGCGGCCGCCTGGCAGGCCGCACGCCGCTTTAGCTCAGTTGGTAGAGCAGCTGTCTTGTAAACAGCAGGTCGTCGGTTCGAGTCCGACAAGCGGCTCCGCTCATTGGCAGCAGCCGTCCGGGGCCCGGCACGCTCCTGTCTCAAAACCACCCCACGGCCCGGTAACGAGCTCACCACCGGGAGGAGACATGTCGGTGACCGCGCCACAGGCGCCGTCGTGCATCCTCCACGACGCCGGCACCTGCCGCTCCTGCCCCCACCTGTCTGTGCCGCTGCCGGACCAGCTGGCCGTCAAGCAGTCGCGCGTCTCCTCCCTGCTGGCCGAGCACGTCCCGGCCGACCTGTGGCGGTCTCCGGCCCTGAGCGCCCCGGAGCGCTTCCGCAACAAGGCGAAGATGGCGGTGGCCGGAACCACGGCCCGCCCCACCCTGGGGATCCTCGACGGCACCGGCCACGGCGTCGACCTGCGCTCCTGCCCGCTGCACGAGACTGCGATCGAGGAGGCCCTGCCGGTCCTGGCCGACCTCATCACCGACCTGGGTCTGCGCCCCTACGACGTGCCCACCCGCCGCGGCGAGCTCAAGCACGTCCTGGTGACTGCCTCGCCCGACGACGACCTCATGGTGCGCTTCGTCCTGCGCTCCCGGCGGCATCTGGAGCGGCTGCATGCAGCCCTGCCGGATCTGCGCCGGTCCCTGCCTCAGCTGGCGGTGGTCAGTGTCAACATCCAGGGCGTCCACCAGGCCGTCATCGAGGGGCCCGAGGAGATCGTCCTGACCGAGGAGGACCGCCTCCTCATGCGCCTGCGCCTAGCGTCGCCAGACGGCAGCAGCCGGACCGGTCGGTGCGCGGACGACGTCGAGCTGCCGCTCTACCTGCCCACGCGTTCCTTCTTCCAGACCAACACGGCCGTGGCCGAGGCGCTCTACGCCACCGCTCGATCCTGGGCCGAGGAGTCCGAGCCGGCTCGGGTGTGGGACCTGTTCTGCGGGGTCGGTGGGTTCGCCCTGGCCCTGGCGGCTCCTGGCCGCAGGGTGCTGGGTGTGGAGGTCTCGGCGCCGGCCATCGACGGCGCGCGCGATGCCGCCGCCCTCATGGGGCTGGATCCTGACCTTGTGCGCTTCGAGGCCGGTGACGCCCGCGTCCTGGACCCGGCTGGCCCTGACGGCAGCGCCCCCGGGGAGGTCGAGGCCGAGCGCCCGGACCTGCTCGTGGTCAATCCGCCCCGGCGCGGGATCGGGGAGCAGCTGGCCACTCGGATCGAGGCCTCCGGTGTGGAGCGGGTGCTCTACTCCTCGTGCAATCCCCGCACGCTGGCCACGGACCTGGCGCACCTGCCCTCGATGCGGGTGGTGCGTGCCCGCCTGTTCGATATGTTCCCGCACACCGACCACGCCGAGGTGCTCGTCGAGCTGGCCCGCGGCTAGCTCGCGGGAACGAGGCCCGAGGCGGGCCCCGGCCTCCCGGCTACTCGAGCTCGCTCAGGGCGGCACGCACGTCGTCCAGGCAGCGGTTGATGGCCTCGGCCTCGTAGGGGACCTCGAAGTCGCGCACACGCACGGCCAGGTCCGCCAGGTCCCGGGCCTCGGCGAAGCCCTCGCCGGCCAGGGTGCGCGCGGTGGTCACGGAGTCGGCCGGCGCGGCGCCGGCAGCCGTGGCCGCCTCGACCAGCTCGAGGATCGGCCCCTGGATGACGCCAAGATCCTCGGCCACGACGTCCAGCTCGCCGCCCACGAGCTCGCGGCGCGCGTCTAGCAGGGCCACACGCTCAGTCAGGGTGCTGGCGCCGTCGCTCAGTGCCGTGCACAGCTCCTTGAGGCCGCCCACGGCGTCATTGGCATCGACCTCGTCCTGACCCTCGATGATCTGGAGGGCGAAGATCCCGGCAGCCAGGTTGTGCAGGCGGGCCAGGGCGACGCGGAAGCTCACCGAGTCCAGGTCGCCGCTCAGTGCCTCGATCTGGCCGCACAACGGTCGAAGCTGCTCGGAGCACTCCAGGATGAGGGCGTCGACCTGCTGGCAGCGCTGAGCGATGTCGTCGGACCGGGCGCCGGCCCCGAGGACCGCCGTATCCGCACCGATGGCCCGCATGGCCTCACGCAGGGCGCTCAGACGGGATGAGAGGGCCTCGATCTCGCCGGCCCGCCGGCCCAGGAGGTCGACGAGCCGCTGACCCTCCTGGAGGATGCCGACGAGCCCGGCGGTCTCAGACTCGATCCGGCTCATAGCGGCCAGGATCCGGGCCACGGGGCCCTCGGCCTGCGGGCTGTCGGGGATGCCGACGCCGTGAGCCAGAAGTGCTCCGACCTCGGCGACCAGCACCCGGCGGGTGAAGTCGATGGCGTCGGCGTACCCCAGGGCCTGCAGCTCGGCCTGGAGGGCGGCCTGTCCGGCGGCGGCCACCTCGCGGCGGGTCGAGCCGGCCGCGGCCGAGGCCTCCTCGACGTCGCGGACCCGGGCGTAGGCGGCCTCGACGTCGTCGCGCAGTTCGGTGAGCATCGGCAGCGTGCGCACGGACAGGTAGCCGGAGCCGGAGGGCACGATCGTGGCGAAGACGCGGTAGTGACCGTCGTCGGAGGAGCGGTTGGTGATGTAGGCGCTGGCGGCCCGGCCCTCCTCGATGGCGTCCCAGATGCTGCGGAACAGGCCGGCGGGCATGTCCGCGTGCCGCACGACGTTGTGGGCCCGCCCCACGAGGGCGCCGCGCGGGTAGCCCGACAGGCGCATGAAGGTGGAGTTGGCACGGCGGATGCGGCCGTGGGAGTCCGTGGTGGAGAAGAAGAGCTCGTCGGCGGTGAAGACGTGCTCAACGGGAGCGGCGGACTCGACCATGAGTGACCTTCCTTGAGGGCGAGGTGGATGCGGGGCAGGCGCGGGAGCGAGAACGAGGTCGGAGCAACAGCACCTGCGGAGGCGTCGTGGGACCTTGGTCGGCAGCCTACTCTTGGGCCTCCTTCGAGGAGGCTCATCTCGGTGGGACAACGCATCACAGTGATCCGGGCGATTCCTGCCGGTCGAGCGATCGCCGGCGGCGGCGCGGCGGGAACTTGCCGGCAGCCGGGCGGGGATGGCTCCCCATACCCGGTCCCCGCCAAGTCACTGACAGGTTCCAGCGGGCTCCTTAGCCTGGCTTCATGACTCCGCCCGAACCCATGCGACTGCCCGGCTCCGACCGCGGCGGCCTGGCCCGCCGCCGGCTGCTGGCGCTGGCCGCCCTGGCTCCCACGGCCGCAGTGATGCTGGGCGCGTGCTCCTCCGCGTCCGGCAAGCAGCTGACCTCCAAGGCCACCCATGAGACGATCAGCCCCTCCGAGGTCGCCTCCGAGGTGGCCAAGGCCGCCACCGCCTGCGACCAGCTCGGCGGAAAGCTCTTGACCCACTACCTCAAGGCGGACTCGACGACGACGGCGATGGCCTCCCCACTCAGCCTCGCCCTTGTCCTGGCGATCCTGGCCGACGGCGCCACGGATGCCACTACCCAGGGCTATGACGCACTCCTGGGGCTCTCGGGGGAGGACCGCGACCGCGCCTGGTCGGCCATCCAGAGCTCCTTGAACCGCTACGACGGCGAGCTCAAGGGATTCGACCCTGACAAGGTCCCTGACAAGCCGCTCGCCCACCTGGCCAACCATGTTCTCATCGCCGATGAGAAGGACATCAAGGTCAAGCAGACCTACCTCGACACAGTGCTGCGCTGGTTCTCCGCCGAGATCGAGCAGATCGAGGTGGACTCGATGAAGAACAACCTCGATGCCTGGGCCTCGCACAACACGGCCGGCCTCATCCCGAACAGCGGCATCACCATCACCAAGGACACCCGCCTGGTGGTGCAGAACGCCTTGCTCTTCGCAGCCTCCTGGGACTCCCCCTTCAAGGCCGAGGACACCTCGCAGGAGGACTTCACGCTCGCCGGCGGCAAGACCGTCAAGGCCGACCTCATGCATGACACGCGCTCCATCCCCTACGCCACAGGGAAGGGCTGGGCGGCGGTGCGTCTGCACTACGCCGGCGAGGAGGAGAACTCGGACGGCTCCCAGCTCGCCCTCGACGTCGTCCTGCCCGACGCCGGAACCCTGCCGGGGGCCATGGATGCCGGAACGTGGGCGGTGGTGTCGAAGGCCCTCGACTCCGCCAAGGCCCGCGAGGTGACGTTGGCCCTGCCCAAGCTCGATCTCACCTCCCAGCCCAAGGAGCTCCTCGACTTCCTGAAGGAGCAGGGGCTCAAGCCCGAGGGCCTGGACCGGATCGCACCCAAGCTCAAGCTGGCGCAGGTGGTCCAGCAGGTGCGCCTCATCCTGGACGAGGAGGGCACGGTCGCCGCAGCCCTGAGCGAGGGCGGGGTGGCGGTCATGGCGGCGCCGGAGCCGGACAACCCGGTCGAGTTCACGGTGAATCACCCCTACGTGCTGCGGCTGCGAGACCTGACCAGCGACACCGCCCTCGTGGAGGCCGCCGTCATGGATCCCACCGTCAAGACCATCGGCGCCTCGGACTGACCGCGATCAGACGCCTTCAGACGGAATCTTCCGGTTGGTGAGACCGCTTCACCTCCCGGAGCACCCCGGGACGGTAGGCTCCGGGACTGACAGGGAACCGTTGCGGAAGCACCGCTGCGGCCCGCCACCTCTTTTCAACCAGCAGGAGAACTCCTCATGACCGTCGAGCTCGTCACCACCTCCAGTCCGGAGATCGTCGAGGCCATGGAGCGCCTCATCCCGCAGCTCTCCCGCAGCGCCCCGGCACTGACCGCGGAGCAGTGCGAGGCCTTCATCGCCCAGGAGGGGGTCTTCCTCTTCGTCTTCCGCCCGGAGGCCGAGGCCGGCCAGAGCGCCCCGATCCTGGGCATGCTCACCCTGGCGACCTTCACGATCCCCACGGGTCTGCGCGCCTGGGTGGAGGACGTCGTCGTCGACGGCGAGGCCCGCGGCCAGGGTGCCGGCCAGGCCCTCGTGGAGGCCGCCGTCGAGTACGCCGGCAAGATGGGGGCGCGCACCGTCGACCTCACCTCACGCCCCTCGCGCGAGGCCGCCAACCGTCTCTACCGCCGCGCCGGCTTCGAGCTGCGGGAGACCAACGTCTACCGCTACGCCCAGGTCTGAGCGCCCCAGCACGACCCCGCTGAGCACACGCCTCACTTCGACCGAATCTTCATAGACGACACGGAGCCGTGTCGTCTATGAAGATTCGGTCGAAGTAGTGGGTGTCCGGGCAGCCTGACGGGAGGAGCGGCAGGAGGGCGGCCCCGCCGTCTTCGGGGCCTTCAGGCCATGAGGGCATCGACGAAGGCGGCCACGCTCGAGGCGGTGCGCCCGCCGGCGGCCGCAACGACGTCGTCCGGGGCGCCGGCGATGGCGCAGGGGACGTCGGCGCACTCGAACATCGAGATGTCATTCCAGGAGTCGCCCACGGCGGCCACCTCGCTCATCTCCTGGCCCCGCTCGGCGAGGAGCGCGGCGAGCCGACCCAGCCCCGTCCCCTTGGACTCGCCCGCGGCCGTGACGTCGACGAAGGCGGTCGAGCGGGTGCAGTTGACGCCGTCGACCATATCCTCCAGGCCTCGGGCCAGCGCCTCGGCGACGCGGGGATCGGGGACGTGCAGCGGCATCGAGGTGACTCCCAGGCCAGCGACCTGGGACAGGGGCGCCGCAGTGAAGCGGTCGGCGGGCGTGCGCTGGTCGGTGGACAGGCCGATCGGATCGTCCAGCACGTAGTCGCGCTCGAGGGTCGAGGCGAAGACGGACACCCGCGCCCGGCTGACGAGGCCGACCGCCCGGGTCACGGCCCGCACCTGGTCGGCGCTGAGCGTGCGGGTGCAGTGCACCCGACCAGCGGCGTCGATGACGGTCGTGCCCGTGGCGCACACGGCGTAGTCGTAGTCCAGGCCGATGCTCGTCGAGGCCCGGGCCACCTCGACCGCGTGCTGCACCAGCCGTACCGAGCGCCCAGTAGCCAGGACCAGGAGGTTGCCGGCCTCGCGCCAGCGCACCAGGGCCTCGGCGTCGGCCTGCCCGACGGCATGGTGGAAGACGAGGGTGCCGTCAAGATCCGTGGCGAGCAGGCGCATGCCGGCGAGCATAGCTCGCGCTCCCCGAACCCACCCCGCACATCAACACTTCGACGAAATCTTCACAGACGACACGGCTCCGCGTCATTTGTGAAGATTTTGTCGATGTGCTGGGTCTAAGCCGTCGGCCGTCCCATGAGGGAGTCGATGAGGTCGGCCAGACTGGAGACCGTGCCGTCGCACTGCTCGACGACCTCCGGCGGCGACCAGGGCAGGGCGTAGGAGTGATCAGCGGCCTGGTGCATGGAGATGTCGTTCCAGGAGTCCCCGATGGACCAGGTCTCAATGGGCTCTACCGGTGGCTCAGCCACCCCTGAGGCGGAGGAGTCATCGCCTAAGTCACTGGCAGGGTCCTGGGCGGGCGACTCGCTGAGGCTCGCCACCAGCTGTCTGAGCCCCTCGCCCTTGGAGGCGGAAGCGGGAACGACGTCGATGAAGTCCTGGTTGCGGAAGCCCACCGCCTGTCCCGCCCAGCACCGACGCAGGTAGGTCTCGGTACGCGAGGCCATCTCGGAGTCGGTGAAGCGCATCGGCACACCGATGACCTCGCGCCCGTCCAGGTCACGCCGGGTGGCCGGCCGGAAGAGGGTGAGCAGCTCGGAGCCGGAGCCGATCGTGTCGTAGATGAGCAGGTCCTCGTCCAGTCCGGTGGTGAAGACGGTGACACCCGGAGCGCCCTCAACGAAGTCGAGGATGTCCTCGACGACACCGGGCGGCAGAGCCGTCGAACGGCGCACCCTGATGTTCTCATCCACGACGGCGGCACCCGTGTAGAGGATGGCGTTGTCGAACTCCAGGCCCATGGGCACCACCACGTGCTCCAGCGCCGAGACCGACCGGCCCGTGTTGATGACCAGGAGGTTGCCGGCGGCCCGCCACCGGGCCATGGCCTCGCGGTCGCGCAGCGGGATCGACCCGTTGAAGACGATGGTGCCGTCCAGGTCCGTGGAGATGAGCCTGCGTGGCATGGGAGTCCTTTCCGTTCAGGTGCTGCCGGTTTCCAGCGACCTCGGAGCCGCCTAGGAGCCACCTAGGAGGCATCAGCAGGCTTATTCTCCTCATCCTTGGCAGCCGCGTCAGCACACTGGTCGGGCTCCTGGCCGGCGGACTCCCGACGGGCCTTCTTCTCCGCCTTGCGGACCTTCTTGGCCTGCTTCTTGTCCTCGCGCTCCTGGCGCTCGCGGGCCCATTGCACGTAGCCCTGAAGGAGGCTGCGGGAATCGGGAGTGAGGATCTTGTTGTCCTCCAGCAGGCCCTCGGCGCGCAGGGTCATGAACTGCAGGTACTCGGGGTTGCGGGTGAGCCCGTACTGCCTCTTGGCCTCTTCGAGGTCGGAGACATCGCGGCGCACCTGGCGCTCGATCAGGGCCCGTCCGCCCATGAGGAAGATCGCCACGATAAGGGCCAGGATCGAGCCGATGCCCCGGGTGAAGGGGTAGAGGATGCAGGCGATGACCATGAGCCAGGTGACGTACTTGCCCATGGAGTGGGTGTAGCCGCGCCAGCGCCCGTCATCCCCGGTCGCCCAGGTGCGGATCTTGGCGGGCCCGTCGGGGTCTCCGCCGCTGAACCAGTCGCGCACCCGGGTGCCGATCGACTTCTTGCCCTTGACCTTGCCGTTCTCACTCATGCGTGGTCGCCTTCCAGGATCGTGTCGATGAGCTCGGCCATGGAGCCCGCGGTCGTCTCGCACACGGCCGTGACCTCCGGCGGGGACCAGGGAAGGGCGACGGCGTGGTCGGCGACGGCGTGCATGTCCAGGTCGTTCCAGGAGTCGCCGATGGTCCACACCTCGACCTCCCGCCCCGACAGGGGCCCGTCCAGGAGAGCCCGCAGCCCGGAGCCCTTGGTGGCGCCGACGGGCACGAAGTCCAGGAAGTCCTGGTTGCGGTGGCAGTCCAGGACGCCCTCCCACCGCTGGGTGAGATCGTGATCAAGGCGATCGCGCAGGGCGTCGTCCGTGACACGCAGGGGCACTCCGATGAAGCGGTGGGAGTCCATCTCCTCCAGGGTCATCGACTCGAAGACCGCCAGGATCGAGGAGATCTCGTCGTTGTTGTCGGCCAGGATGTAGTCGGTCTCGATGGTGGTGGCGTAGGTGGTCACCCCCGGCAGGTCGACGGTGCGGGTCGCCACGTCTCGGGCGACGCCGTCAGGCAGGTAGCGGGCGGAGAGCACCTGGTAGCTGCTGTCGACGAGGACCGCCCCGGTGAAGACGATGCCGTAGTCGAAGACGACGCCCAGGGGCTCAAGGACGTCGCGGGTGGCGAAGGAGGACTTGCCGGTGTCCACGGCCAGGAGGTTGCCGGCGGCCCGCCAGCGGGCCATGGCCTCGCGGTCGGCCGGGGAGACGGAGCGGTCGAAGACGATGGTGGCGTCCAGGTCGGTGACGAGGAGTCGGGTCACGCTGGTTCCTTGCTGCAGGGGGACGTGGAGGGCGGGGCCGAGAGGAGCGGGAGACGACGTCGGACAGGACGGATGATGTGCTGGTGGAATCCGGCAGGGCCTCGCGCATTGTACCGAGTGCGCGGAGCGGGGAAGCCCCTATCCGGGTCTTCCCCGCTCCGTGGCGAGTGGCGTGAGACGGGCTGTCAGGCTCCCGGCACTCCCAGGACGTGGGCCCAGCGCCCCAGGATGCCGATGACGAACATGCCCAGAATGATCCACAGGGCGTTGACCTTCTTATTAAGCAGCCACATGCACAGGAAGGTGAGCCCCAGCGCCGCCAAGCCGGGCAGCAACTGGTTGAGGACATCCTGAAGAGTCGTCGTTGTAACGATATGAGTCTCTCGGTTCTCGACCTTGGAGACCACCAGCGGGAAATAGATCTTGGTCCACTGCGACACCAGCGCGCCCATGACGAACAGACCCATGATGGCGGCCATCTGGGTGATCTTCTTGAGCTGGCCGCCGCCGACCTCGGTGACCAGGGTGGTCCCCCGCTCGTAACCGACCTTCAGGCCGTACCAGCGAGTGAGAACGCGCAGGACGTTGATGCCGACGAAGAACAGCAGCGGACCCAAGAAGGAGCCGTTGAGAGCCAACGACGCGCCCAAGGCCGCCAGGACGGGGCGGGCGGTGCCCCAGAAGATGGGGTCGCCGATACCGGCAACCGGCCCCATGAGGCCGATCTTGACGTTGGTGATGGCATCCTCACCAATGTCCTCGCCCTTGGACTTCTGCTCCTCCATGGCGGCGGTGACGCCGAAGATGACGGAGGAGGCCCAGGGGTGGGTGTTGTAGAACTCCAGGTGCCGCTTGAGGGCGGCGGCCTCGGCGGCCTTGTCGCCGCGGTAGACCTTCCGGATGGCCGGCATAAGCGTGTAGCAGAAGCCCATGGCCTGCATGCGCTCGAAGTTGAAGGAGCCGAGCAGGAAGGTGGAGCGCCAGTACATCCGCATGAGATCGCGGTTGTCGAGCATCTTCTCCGACGTCGCCGGAGCGGTTTCAGTAGTCATCAGAATCTTCCTTCTTCCAGCTCAGTCGAGCTCGTCGTCGAGGTCGTCGTCCAGGTCGCTGTCGGAGCCACCACCGGCTGCGGGCGAGGCGGCGGCGGGCAGGCGTACGGAGTCGTGGAACTCGGGGTTGAGCTGGACGTAGATGACAGCCAGGCAGGCCCCCAGGATGCCCAGGGCCACCAGCGACACGGCGGTCGGAGTGGAGCTGACGATCCAGTTGGCCATGCCGTCGACCCCCTTATCCAACTGGTCCTCAACCTTCCCGCTGTGGGAAGTGACGGTGGTGCCGAAGGTGGCGAAGACGAAGCCCAGGAAGAAGAAGGGCATGAGCTTGCGCGCCTTCATCATATTGATGACCATGGCGTAACCGACGACGACGATGAAGCCGCCGGCGATGTTGAGCCCATCGGTGATGACCTTGGGAATGGCCTCCAGGGTATCCTTCACGGTCTCACCATCGGCCAGAATGGCAACGGCAGCCGTCGGAACGGCCACCCGAAGCCCCTGAAGACCCAGGGCGGTGAAGTGCATGATGGCGATGCCCCGATAGTTGGCCTGCTCAGCGAAGCGGTCCGCTTGATGGGCGAAGAAGATGGCGATCGTTCGCACGAAGATCGTCAGTCCTTGCCCCGCCGCAGCCACCAGTACAGCCACAGTCACGGCCTGGTTAATAGCATTACCCTGGGCGATTCCCTGGTTGACAAACACCACGGCGACGACCGTGGAGACCGTGGACGCCAGAGCGGCGTCGGGCGCCATGGCGGCACCGACGTTCATCCAGGCCAGGGCGATGAGCTCGAGGGTTCCACCGGCAACGATTCCGACGGTGGGGTTGCCCAGGGCAATACCGGTCAGGGTGCAGGCGACGAGCGGGCGGTGGAACTGCCGCTCGTCCAGGACGCTGGCCATGCCCGCGACGAATGCCACGAGCGTGACCAGAATGATCTGGATCAGGTTGATGTCTTGCACGGTTCGTCTCTCTCACGTGAGGGTTGACAGGACACCCCTCCTGCTCCCGCCACCGAGGGGCGCGGGATGGGAAGTGTCAGAGGGATACTCGGGGAGGGGACGCAGGCGCGTCAGAGAACGTGGCCCCTCAGAGCAGGCCCTTGTCCTTGAGAGCCCCCATGAGGTCGGAGCTCGCGGTGGAGGGCACCTGCTGGATGTACTGCTTGATACCGCGGGAGTCGATCTCCTTGAAGGCCTCGATATCCTCGGGGCCGGCGTAGACGGCCTGGGAGATCTGGCTGGTGCCCTGCTTAAAGGTCATGCCGCCGACGTTGACCTCCTTGGCCTCCACGCCCAGGTCGAGCAGGCGCACGATGTCGGCCGGGGTCTCGACGACGATGACCGCCTTGAGGGCCTCGTACTTGGGGTTCTTGTAGACGCGAGCGGCCTTCTCCACACCCAGCACGTGGACCTTCACCTTGCCGCCGCCAGTCTGCAGCATGAGGGTCTTGCGCAGTTCGTCGTTGGCGGCGCCGTCGGAGACGGCCAGGATGGCCTCGGCTCCCAGGGACCCGGCCCAGTTGTTGGCGACCTGTCCGTGGACCAGGCGGGAATCGATACGCAGGAGCTTGACGTCCATCAGAGCTCGTCTCCTTCATCATCGGAAGTGGTGGTGGGTGCAGGGGTGAAGACCTCGGAGAGGACCTTGACGCCGTCGGTGGCGGACGTCCGGGCGGCCTCTACAAGCTCGGCGAGCCCGGCGCCGGCAAGGCGACGGGACAGGACCTCGATGACCATGGGCAGGTTGACGCCGGTGACGACGTCGGCATCGTCGCGTCCTGCGGCGAAGCGGGCGGCAGCGTTGTAGGGGCTGCCGCCGAAGAGGTCGACGAGGATGAGGTGCTCCTGACTGGAGGAGGCCTCGACCGCGGCGGCGTACTTCGCCAGAAGGTCGTCAGGCCCCTCGGAGGGGTCGAAGGTGACGGCGACGACGTCATCACTGGGACCGACGATCATCGCGGAGGAGGCGACGAGGCCTTCAGCCAGGTGTCCGTGAGCGGCTATGACCAGGGAAGCCATGGGCGGGAACCTTTTCCATCCAGGCTGCCGCCAAGGATTGGTGAGGCCTGGGCAACAGCGACGTGTGTGTCATGGTGACGATAAAGACGAATCACGTGATCGCCACCACTCAGATGCCCACCATTTTCACACAAAAGCAAACAAAATCAACACCGGTAACACGCGTTACCGCAACTCGAGGATGATTTTTAGGCGTAAATACGCGTTTTATGCTCATCAATCCCGAACAGAGAATGCGAAATCCGGTTGATTATGTTTTACGCCACACCACAGGACAATGGTCCCACTTCTCAGCAGCGGCGTCACGCACGCGGCACGTTGCGCTCGAGCTCGTCCAACCAGGCCGTCGCTGCGGCGTCGGAGGGCATGCGCCAGTCCCCGCGGGGGGACAGCGAGCCGCCGGCGACCACCTTGGGGCCGTTGGGCAGGGTGGAGCGCTTGAACTGGTTGGAGAAGAATCGCCGGTGGAACAGCTCGAGCCAGCGCCGGATCTCGGGGAGGTCGTAGGCGACCTTCTCCGTCGGCGGCAGCCCCTCGGGCCACTCGCCGCTGTCCACGTCCGACCAGGCCTTGTGAGCCAGGAAGGCGATGCGGCTGGGGCGCGAGCCGCGGCGCAGCACGTGCCACAGGGTGAAGTCCTGCAGGGCGTAGGGGCCGATCTTGGCCTGGGTGGACTGGATGGCGCCGCCGGCCTCGGCCGGGACCAGCTCGGGGCTGATCTCGGTGTCCAGGATGGACAGCAGCGTGCGGCCGACGGCATCGTCGAACAGCTCCTCGGCGACCACCCAGCGGATGAGGTGCTGGATGAGGGTCTTGGGGATGCCGGCGTTGACGCCGTAGTGGGCCATCTGGTCGCCCACCCCGAAGGTGCACCAGCCCAGGGCGAGTTCGGAGAGGTCCCCGGTGCCCAGGACGATACCGCCGCGGTGGTTGGCGATACGGAAGAGGAAGTCGGTGCGCAGGCCCGCCTGGACGTTCTCGAAGGTGACGTCGTAGAGGTCGCGCTCATCCGCGCCGTCGGGGAGGACTCCGGTGCGGGCGTACTCGCCGTAGGGGTGGCCCATCTCGGTGAGCATCTGGGTGGCGGTGGCCCGGATGTCGAGCTCCTCGAAGGTGCAGCCCAGTCCGACGGCGAGGTCCTCGGCGTTGCGGCGCGTGCCGGCGCTCGTTGCGAAGCCGGGCATGGTGATGGCGTGGATATCCGAGCGCGGCCGTCCCAGACGGTCCATGGCGCGGGCGGCGACGATGAGGGCGTGGGTGGAGTCCAGACCACCGCTGACGCCGATGACGATCTTGGGGTTGCCGATGGCCCCCAGGCGCTGGACGAGGGCGGCCACCTGGATGTTGTAGGCCTCGTAGCAGTCCTGGGCGAGTCGGGCCGGGTCGTCGGGCACGAAGGGGAAGCGGTCCACGCGGCGGCGCAGGCCGATGTCCGTGCGCGGGGCCGCCAGGTCGGCGGCGCAGATCCCGATCCGCCGGAAGGCCGCCGGGTCGGTGAAGGTGGCGGCCGCGACCGGGGAGCCTGCCACCGGGGCGCTCAGGGTGCGGGCGTTGTCGGCGAAGGTCCCCTGGCGCAGGCGCTCGGCGCGCAGGCCCTCGATGTCGACGTCGACAACCGTGGCGCGCGGCCCGTCGGGGAAGCGCTCGGTGGAGCCGAGCAGCTCGCCGTTCTCGTAGACGAGGGTCTGACCGTCCCAGGCCAGGTCCGTGGAGGACTCGCCCTGCCCGGCGGCGGCGTAGACGTAGGCGGCCAGCCCCCGGGCCGACGAGGAGCGGGCCAGCAGCTCACGATCCTCGGCCCGCCCCACGGTGATGGGCGAGCCGGAGATGTTGACCAGGACCGTCGCCCCGGCCAGTGCCGCCAGAGACGACGGGGGGACGGGCACCCACATGTCCTCGCAGACCTCGACGTGGAAGGTCAGGCCGGGGACGTCGTCGACCTCGAACAGGAGGTTCGCCCCGAAGGGGACCCGCGCTACCGGCTCGGCGCCGTCGGAGCCGCTGCGCACACCGGGCAGCTCGATGCTCTCCACCCCGGCGGGCAGGGCGTCACCGGGCGCGAAGTGCCGCTTCTCGTAGAACTCCCGGTAGGTGGGCAGGTAGGACTTGGGGGCGACACCGCGCACCCTTCCGCCCTGAATGACCAGGGCGCAGTTGTAGAGACGGTCCCCCAGGCGCAGGGGCGCGCCGACGACGAGGGCGGTCAGGAGATCTGCGCTGGCGGCGCGCAGGGTCTCGATGGCGGTGAGCACGTCGGACAGGAGGACATCGGACAGAAGGAGGTCGTCGATGGCGTAGCCGGTCAGGCACAGCTCGGGGAAGGCGGCCAGGCAGACGCCGTCGTCGGCCAGGGCGCGGGCCTGCTCGATGATGGCGGCGGCGTTGGCAGCCGGGTCGACCGGCACCACGGGCAGGGTGACGGCGGCGACACGGGCGAAGCCCTGGTCGTAGGCGGAGAGGAACTCGATGGCGGGCGCAGGATCAGTCACGGCGTCGGTCACGGCGACAGGCACAGTCTCGGTCACGGGGTTGATCCTTCCATCGACGGCGAGTTCCTGCGAGACCACCGCCCTCGTTTCGCGGCCGGGGACATTGGACGCGCAGGAGTGCACCCGCCCGGCAGCACGCTGCGCCCACCACGTCACCCGTGGAACCGGGGGCGGCGAGGTGGGCGCAGTCCGTCACTCACGCGTGCGCCCGAGGTACCGCCTGGAACCGATGGCGGCAGGGACGGGCACGCGTCAGGAGAAAGCGAGTGACGGAGAGACGGCAGGAGAGAAGCAGTGAGGAGAACGAAGAGACAGCCATCACCTTTCTTTCTATGGGGCCGAAGACCTCGACGTCCCCGGCCGGTGTCGGTGGTCGTGAGTCTGGTACGGGTCGTGTTATCGCGGCGCTAAAGGCCGCCGAAGACTGCCGCGGACCGGGCCGATCAGCTCGAACGCGCCCGGGTGAGCCGAGACCGGTCAGTACTGAGCGGGGGCGGGCTCCTCGCGCATGAGGCACCATGCCGCGATATAGACCAGGCACATGGGGCCGGGCAGGAGGCAGGCCAGGAGCGCCCCGACACGCACCGCAGTCACCGGCATGTCCCAGGCCTCGGCCAGACCGCCGCAGACACCACCGAGGATGCGGTGCTCGCGGGAGCGGCGCGGCAAAGAGCTGCGGAAGCCGGAGAACTCGCCGGAGCGCCCGGTGGAGGAGCCGGCATCGCCCTCGGATCGGTTGAACCGACTGAACTGACCGGGGTACTGCTGCTGTGTCATGTCCACAAGTCTGGCCGGGAGGGCTCGTTACCCGCCATCGGGGAGCCCCCTGAGAAATCCCGGACGTTTCTCGGAACCCACCCCCTGAGCGCTTGATCGATACCGGCGGGCCGCGTAATTTGTCCCTGTCGCTAACGCGCGTTAGCGGCCGTCGGGGGAGGCGGTGCAGCAGCTCCCCTGACCGCGCACCGAACTGGCCGGCGCCGCTCTGGCGCCCGCCCTCGTGCTGTTCTTATCCACCCGAGCCCGTTTCCCGGAGGACTTGCCATGAGTCGGATCACCCGCCCGCTCAGTGCCCTGGCCGCTTTCTGCCTGCTCGCAGCCGGCTCTACGCTGGTCCCCATGCCCGCAGCCGCAACCGGCCAGGTCCGCCCGGACGCCAGACTGGCTCCTTCCGCCCCGCTGGCTCCAGCGGCCCCGAACGCAGACCAGGCCGGCGAGCAGTGGCGCCCGCAGGCCCACTACACCCCGCAGAAGAACTGGATGAACGACCCCAACGGGCTCGTCTACTACGACGGCGAGTACCACATGTTCTACCAGTACAACCCCGAGGGCTCGGACTGGGGCAACATGTCCTGGGGTCACGCGGTCTCCAAGGACCTGGTCCACTGGGAGGAGCTGGGCGTGGCGATCCCGCACACCTCTCAGTACGGGGTGTTCTCCGGCTCGGCGGTCATCGACACCAAGAACACCTCCGGCCTGGGCAGCCCGGACAACCCGGCCATGGTCGCGGTGTGGACGCGGGCCGACGTCGGCGGCAACCAGTCCCAGTCCCTGGCCTACTCCACGGACAAGGGCCGCACCTGGAACCTGTACAACAACGGAGACCCGGTCCTGGACATCGGCTCCAACGAGTTCCGCGACCCGAAGGTCTTCTGGGACGAGACGTCCGGACGCTGGACCATGGTGGTCTCCCACGCCACCGAGCACCGCATCTCCTTCTACTCCTCCCCCGACCTCATCCACTGGACCGAGCAGTCCAGCTTCGGCGGGGAGGGAATCACCTCGGCGGTGTGGGAGTGCCCGGACTTCTTCCCGCTGCCGGTCGACGGCAACTCCAAGGAGGTCAAGTGGGTCCTCGTGGTCACGGTGGCCGACTCCGCCCAGTACTTCGTGGGCAGCTGGGACGGCTCCACCTTCACCCCCGACGAGATCCCCCACTACACCGGTGAGGAGGGCACGACCCTGGCCGACTTCGAGAACGGCTACGCCGGTTGGAAGGCCGACGGCGCCGCCTTCGGCTCGGGCCCGGCCACCGGGGACCTGCCCGGGCACCAGGGCAAGGCCTATGTGGACTCCTTCGGCAGCGGCGACGCCGATACCGGCACGCTGACCTCGGATGAGTTCACGGTCTCCTCGTCCTACATCAACCTGCGCACCGCCGGCGGCAAGCACCCCTACAACCCCGAGACCACCAGCGACAACGGCGGCGGCAAGCTCCTGGCCGGCTTCGACGGCTCCTGGGACGGCTGGACCGTGGCGGGCACCGCCTTGGGGACCACGCCCCCTCAGGGCGCCACCCCCGGCCAGCAACCGCTGGTCAACCACTCCAGCGCCGGGCTGATCAACACCTACTTCGATGTCAGCAACGGGCAGGGCTCGGATGCCACCACCGGCACCGCGACCTCGCCGACCTTCACCATCGACTCCACCTACCTCAACCTCCTCATGGGCGGCGGCAACAACCCGCGCCCCGAGGGCGGCGCTGACGGAGGCTCCGGGGCGACCGTCGTCGAGCTCGTCGTCGACGGCAAGGTGGTGCGCACGGCCACCGGCCGCAACCTGGAGGAGCTCAACTGGCAGAGCTGGGACGTCAGCGATCTCAAGGGCAAGTCCGCCCAGATTGTCGTCACCGACACGGCCACCGGAGGCTGGGGACACATTCTCCTGGACGAGGTCCGCGCCTCCGACACGAAGGCCTCCCCTTTCGCGGACAACACCTCGGTCAACCTCGTCGTTGACGGCAAGGTCGTCGCCTCAGCCACCGGCAACAACTCCGGGACCCTGGACTGGACGAGCATGGACGTCTCGGCCTACAAGGGCCGCAAGGCTCGGCTCGTCATTGAGGACCACAACGGCAATGCCGAGGACTGGGGCCACCTCATGGTCGACCAGATCGTCCAGTCGGACACGAAGGCTTTCTCCGGGGCCGACGTCGTCCCCCGCCTGGACTACGGCAAGGACTACTACGCGGCCGTCACCTGGAACAACGCCCCCGACGGCAAGCGCTACCAGGTGGGTTGGATGAGCAACTGGGCCTACGTGCGCGATCTGCCCACCACCACCTGGCGCACCGCCATGTCCACAGTGCGTGAGATGGGACTGACCCGGGTGGACGGCAAGCTGCGTCTGACCGCCCAGCCGGTGACGGCCCTGGAGTCCCTGCGCACCGGCCAGGAGCTCACCCGGAAGGACACCGACATCCCGGCGGGCGACACCTCCCTCGGTCAGGCCGCCCAGGGCACCTCTCTGGACATCAGCGTTGACCTGAGCCCGGGCACATCCTCCTTCGCCGGCCTCAAGGTCCTCGACAACGGCGAGCAGTACACGCTCATCGGCTACGACGCCAAGGCCAAGCAGCTCGTCGTGGACCGCACCCACTCCGGGGTCACCGACTTCTCCCCGAAGTTCCCGGACCGCGCCACCGCCCCGCTGTCACCGGACAGCAAGGGCCAGGTCCACCTGCGCATCGTCGTCGACGCCCACTCCGTGGAGGTCTTCGCCGCCGACGGAACCCCTGTCATCACCGAGACCGTCTACCCCAAGCAGGGCGCCACCAACGTCTCGCTCCACGCCGAGGGCGGCACCGCCCGCCTGAGCTCCCTGAGCCTGTGGCACCTGGGGGCGGCTAAGGATGCCGGTGGCGCCGCCGAGGGCCCCGACTCCCCCGGCCCGGGGCAGCCGGCCGTGCAGAGGCAGCGCCACGGCCAGGACGGGGCCCAGGCCGTGGCCCAGGCGGCGTCGGCGAGCCCGGTCCCGGCCGCCGCCGGCAGGGGAAAGTCGGGCGGGTTCTCGCTGGCCCGAACCGGAACGTCCTTGACTCTCGGCGTTCTGGGCGCGGCGGCCGCCGCGATCGGTGCCTACGTGCTGCGCCTGCGCCGTCGCCAGGCCTGAGCACCGCCACCGCCCCCGCCCGGCGCTCTCCTGCGCGGCCGGGAACGTCCGACGCCGTCGAGGACAGGAATCCTGCACCCGTACGCGTTGGTTGTCCCCGCCCATCGACTCAGGCAGAGGAGCGGCGGACGATCTGCCCAGGCAGGAGCGTCTCGGCAGGCACTGCTTCGCCCTCCATGAGGTCCAGCAGGTGGGAGACTGCCACCTGCCCCA
>ERZ772973.294-NODE-294-length-27336-cov-61.2401_pt1 | contig 27336 bp, 26 predicted proteins | sample MGYA00580672_ERZ772973 | MGnify/ENA primary metagenome ERZ772973 (study PRJEB29015, sample SAMEA2737938) | human oral metagenome | biome: human oral; feature: human-associated habitat; material: dental | place: China | collected 2152 ...
GCCGCCAGCGGCACCACGGAGGAGGAGACGACGCTCGCCGCGGCCGTCAGGCCCGCCCGCGCGCGCACGAGGTCGAGGAAGCGGGTCACCCGGGCCCGCGCCGCCCCGCCGGGGGCCGCGCCGTTGATGGTCACGGCGTCGGCGCCGCCGGCGCCGCCGTCGAAGGAGACCGTGGTGGTGGTCCGGGTGGCGCCCAGGGTGAGGGACAGGCTCGAGGCGGTGGGGATCGTCAGCGACTCGTCCGCCTTGCCCCAGTACTTGATGAGGGCGATATTGGTGTTCGCGCTGGCCGTCGCGGCGGGGGTCATCCGTCCGCCTCGCTGACGCGCATGCGGTAGGTCCATGTCGCCGCCGCCCCGGCGCGCTCCAGCTCGGCGCGGATGCGCTCCGCCGTCCCCGGGCCGTCCGCCAGCGCGATCGTGCACCCTCCCAGTCCCCCGCCGGTGAGCTTGGCCCCCAGGGCCCCGGCCCGGCGGGCGGCCCCGGTGAGCCCGTCGAGGATCGGCAGGCTCAGGCCGAGCTCGGCGAGCACCGCGTGCGCCCGGTTCATGGCCGCTCCCAGGGCGGGGGCGTCGCCGTCGTTCAGCGCCGCGATCGCCGTGCGCGTGAGCGCGCCGAGGGAGCCGATGAGCGGGCCGACGGTCCCGGTGTCCTCCTTGTAGCGCCGGCGCAGCGCGCCGACGGCCTCGCGGGTGCTGCCGTGGACGCCCGAGTCGGCGATGACCAGGTGGGCGCGCTCGATGTGCTGGCTGAGGGGGCGCATCTGGCCGCCCTGGAACCGGATGGGGCAGGGGGAGCAGGTCGCGGCCGCGTCCAGCCCGGACGGCCTGCCGTGCGCGACCTTCTCGGCCGTCTGCGTGAGCGCGAACAGCTCGCTGGTGGAGGCGTCGCGCCGGCAGGCGTCCAGGACGGCGCGGATGATCGCGCCCGCGGCGGCGGCCGACGATCCCAGCCCGCGCTCGTGGGGGAAGTCGCTGCGGGTGGTGATCTCGAAGGACAGGTCCAGGCGCCCGGAGAACTCGCGGGCCGCCTCGAAGGCCCGGGCGATGCAGGCGAACCGGGGCCCGGCGTGGTCGATGGGGCCGCAGTAGTCGAGGCTGCGCAGCCTCGAGGGGCCGTGGACGGGGGCGGCCGTCGCCCGCATCTGCAGATCGTGCAGCGGCAGGGCCACGGCGGGGTGCCCGTACACGACGGAGTGCTCGCCCAGGAGGATGGCCTTCGCCCAGGTGCGGCCGTGCCCCACGCGGGCGGGGGAGCGCCTTTCCATGTCTTTCCTTGCCTGTGGCCTGAGAGTGCGGGAGGGCCCGGGCCGGGTTGAGGGGTGGGTGTGCGATGTGCTGCGCGAAGCCGTTGACGTCCCTCGACTTCTCGGGATCGGCGGCGAGCGGGGAAGAGCGTATCGACCCCGTCCGCTCAGCCGCAAGCCTCGTCAGATCGACGGCGCGGGACGGCGCCGCCCGGGCGCCCACGGGTGTCGCCTTTCACGAGTGAGAGGGTTCTCGCCGGGCCGCGGCCCCGGATCCAGGTGCCATACTGGGCGTCGTGACTCAAGCGATCGCCCTTGGCATCCCTACCATTCGCGAGGAGCGTCCCGTTCTGGCGCCGCGCAGGCCCACCCGCAGGATCAAGGTGGGGGACCGGTACGTGGGCGGCGATGCGCCGATCACGGTCCAGTCCATGACGACCACCAAGACCCACGACATCGGCGCCACCCTCCAGCAGATCGCCGAATTGACGGCAGCCGGCTGCGACATCGTGCGCGTGGCCTGCCCCACGGACAAGGACGCCGCCGCCCTGCCCGTCATCGCCAAGCAGTCCCGCATCCCGGTCATCGCCGACATCCACTTCAATCCCAAGTACGTCTTCGCGGCCATCGAGGCCGGCTGCGGGGCGGTTCGCGTCAACCCGGGCAATATCCGCAAATTCGACGACCAGGTCGCCGAGATCTGCAAGGCGGCCTCCGACCACGGCGTCTCCCTGCGCATCGGCGTCAACGCCGGCAGCCTCGACAAGCGCCTGCTCAAGAAGTACGGCCGGGCCACGCCCGAGGCGCTGGTCGAGTCGGCCGTGTGGGAGGCGGGCCTGTTCGAGGAGTGCGGCTTCCACGACTTCAAGATCTCCGTCAAGCACCACGACGTGGTCACCATGGTCCAGGCCTACCAGCTGCTGTCCGAGAGGGGCGACTGGCCCCTGCACCTGGGGGTGACCGAGGCCGGCCCCGCCTTCCAGGGCACCATCAAGTCCTGCGCCGCCTTCGGCACGCTGCTCGCCCAGGGCATCGGCGACACGATCCGGGTCTCCCTGTCCGCCCCGCCGGTGGAGGAGGTCAAGGTCGGCACCAAGCTGCTGGAGTTCATGGGCCTGCGCGAGCGCAAGCTCGAGATCGTCTCCTGCCCGTCGTGCGGGCGCGCCCAGGTGGACGTGTGGACCCTGGCCGAGGAGGTCGAGGCGGGGCTCAAGGACGTCAAGGCGCCCCTGCGCGTGGCCGTCATGGGGTGCGTCGTCAACGGGCCCGGCGAGGCGCGCGAGGCCGACCTGGGCTGCGCCTCGGGCAACGGCAAGGGCCAGATCTTCGTGCACGGCAGGGTCGTCGAGACCGTCCCCGAGGCCCGGGTGGTCGAGACCCTTCTGCGCCACGCCCAGGACATGGCCGACACCCTCACGGCCGAGCTCGGCGAGGAGGCCCTGGCCGGCACCCGCCCCGCCGTCGTCGCGGGCGTGTAGGCCCGGTGCGCCAGTGAGGGCCGCGCGTCCCGACCGTCCCGCGTCACCATGAGGATCCCGGCCCGGCACCTGACCTGCGTCGCCCCCGCGCGCACCGAGGGTCTGCTGGCGCTGTGCGCCCTCGACCCGGTCGGCGGCGTGTGCCTGGCCCAGCAGGTGGGGCGCTGGCGATCCTGGAACGACGGCGACGTCGTCGCGCTGGGCCGGTCCGCGCGCCCGGCCGGCGCCGCCTGGGCCACCGGCTCGCTCCTGCCCTTCGGCCTGGCGCCCCGGCCCGGGCTCGGTCACGACGGCGCCACCCGCCGGCAGGTGCGGGCTCTGGCCGAGCACGCCGGGGCGCGCCTGACCCGCAACGGATCGGTCTACGGGCCCGCCGCGGACGTGGCCGCGGTGTGGCCGCACCTGGCCGACTGCGGTCTGCGCTCGCGCGAGGAGCGCTGGGTCCAGCCGCTCCTGGTGGCCCCGCGGGAGACCGTGGGGCTGACCCGGGACGCCGTGCGGCGCCACCCGGACATGGGCTGGGCGGCCGAGGGCCTTCACGCCGCGACCCTGGGCGAGGAGGAACTCGTCCTGCCGGCCTCCGTCGCCATGTTCGCCGAAGAGGTCGGCTACGACCCCACCTCCGCGGGGGGCGCCTACGCCCGCCACGTGAACTGGCTCGTGGCCGCGCGGCGCAGCTACGTCGTCGTCGACGACGGCGAGGGGCGCCCGCCGCTGCCCGGTGGCCGCCGTCGGGTGGCCTTCAAGGCCGACGTCGGGGCCCTGTGGAACCCGGTGCCCGGGCGTGTGGACGGCGTCGCCCAGCTGACGGGGGTGTGGACGAGGCAGGACCTGCGCGGCAGGGGGCTGGCCTCGGTGGCCCTGGCGGCCGTGATCGGGGCGGTGCGGGCCCGGCACGTCGGGGCCCGGGGGACCGTGAGCCTGTACGTCAACGACTTCAACACGGCGGCCCTGGGCCTGTACGGGCGCCTGGGATTCGAGCGCGCGGGCACCTTCGCCACCGTGCTCCTGTGAGGGGCGCCCCGCACCCTTCGCCGAAACCGGCGGATTCAGGCGGCGAGCAGCTCCACCAGGGCGGGGGCGAGGGCGCGGAAGGCCCGACCGCGGTGGGAGATCGCGTTCTTCTCCCGCGCGCTCATCTGCGCCGTCGTCCGCCCGGCGCCGCCCGGCGCGTCCTCCGCCGCGGGCACGAAGACGGGGTCGTAGCCGAAGCCGCCCCCGCCTCGCGGCGAGCGCAGGATCCGGCCCTCCATCGAGCGCTCGACGACGAGGTCGTCGGCGGCGCCGGGGCGCACGAGCACCGCCGCGCAGGTGAAGCGCGCCCCGCGGTGCTCGTCGTCGACGTCGGCGATCTGGGCGAGCAGGAGCCGCAGGTTGGCGTCGTCGTCGCCGTGGCGGCCGCACCAGCGCGCCGAGAAGACCCCCGGCGCTCCGCCGAGCACGTCCACGCACAGCCCCGAGTCGTCGGCGACGGCGGGCAGCCCGCTCGCCTCCGCCAGGGCCCGGGCCTTGATCCGCGCATTGGCCGCGAAGGTGAGCCCGTTCTCGACCGGCGCGGGCGCGTCCAGCGCGGCCGCCGAGATGATCGCCTCCGGGGCCAGGCCGGGCACGAGCGGGGCGAGAATGGCCCGCAGTTCGGCGAGTTTGCCGGGATTGCGGGTGGCCAGGACCAGGCGGGCGCCCGGCGGCGCACATGACGGTGCGGCCGGCGGCGTCGCCAACAGCGGCGTCGACGGCGCTGGTGCCCCCGACGGCGGAGCCGACTGCGCGGGCGCCGTCGTCCGCTCCTCCTCCATCCGGTTCACCTCTCAGCCCCGCTCGTCGGAGCGGACGGTGAAGGCCTCGCCGGTCGGGCCGGCCAGGGCGCGGGCCTGCAGCGCCGCCAGCTCGGCATTGCCCTTGGCGGCCAGGTCGAGCAGGGCGCACAGCTCGTCGCGGTTGAAGGGGGCGTGCTCGGCGGTGCCCTGCACCTCGATGAACTTGCCCGCCCCGGTCTGGACGACGTTCATGTCCGTGTGCGCCCGCACATCCTCCTCGTAGGGCAGGTCCAGGCAGGGGGCGCCGTCGACAATGCCGACGCTGATCGCCGACAGCGAGTCGGACAGGACGGGTTCGCCGGCGCGCGGCTTGATGAGGCCCCGTCCGCCGGCCCAGGCGACGGCGTCGGCCAGGGCGATGTAGGCGCCCGTGATGGCGGCGGTGCGGGTGCCGCCGTCGGCCTGCAGGACGTCGCAGTCCAGGGCGATCGTGTTCTCCCCCAGGGCGGCCACGTCGATAATGCCGCGCAGGGAGCGTCCGATGAGGCGGGAGATCTCGTGGGTGCGGCCGCCGACCCGCCCGCGCACGGACTCGCGGCCGGAGCGCTCGGAGCCCGCGCGGGGGAGCATGGCGTACTCGGCGGTCACCCAGCCCTCGCCGCCGCCCTTGCGCCAGCGCGGCACGCCCTCGGTGAAGGAGGCCACGCACAGGACGCGGGTGAGCCCGAACTCGATGAGGACATTGCCCTCGCCGTGCTCCTGCCAGTGGCGGGTGATGGTGACGGGGCGCAGCTCATCGGCCGCGCGCCCGTCCTTGCGGGTCCTGGTTCCAGTCACGGCGTCAGGCTACCCGCCGGGCGGGTGCGCGCACGCCCGGGCTGCGGCGGCGCCGGGCGCGGGGGGCGGTAGGTCACCGTATGGTTGCAAAGGCGGTTGGGGGGCTTGTGTCCGTGGTGAGTGCGCGTATACCTGAGGAGGTTCTGCACACTCCCCACCCCTTTAAGGATCCCATCGTGCCGATCATGTCCCGTTGCGCCTGTTCCCGCCCTGCTGCGCCGCAGCCCGGCCCTTCGCCGCAGTCCGCCTCCCCGCGCCCGCGCCGCAGGGCGCTGTCCGCCGGCGGCTGTCTCGTCGCCCTGGTCCTCGCCCTGACCCCGGCCCTCGCCGGGTGCGGCGAGGCCACTGCGCAGGGCACTTCGCCCACGGGGGCCGCCACGACCCAGGTCCTCGTCGCGGTTCCCGATGTCGTCGGCATGAAGGGTGACGCCGCGGCCGAAGCCCTCAAGACGGCCGGGCTCACCCAGGCGCCGAGTTATACGGACGTCGACGGCAAGGAGTCCGTGTGGGAACCGGGCAACTGGTCCGTCACCGCCCAGGAGCCGGCGGCCGGCGCCCAGGTTCCGGCGGGTCAGGCGATCACCCTGACCGTCAACCACGACTCCGCCAAGGCGGCGGCCTCGGCCAGGGCATCGGCGTCCGCTGCGGCCAGGGCATCGGCGTCCGCGTCCGCAGCGGCCGCCGCCGAAGCCTCGGCATCCGCTGCCGCCTCGGCCGAGGCGTCGGCGTCCGCGGCCGCCGCGGAGGAGCAGGCCCGGCAGGAGGCGGCCCGTGCTGCGGAGGAGCAGGCGCAGCAAGAAGCCCAGCAGCAGGAGGCTCAGCAGCAGGAGACCCAGCAGCAGGATCAGTCCGAGTCGGATCAGACTCAGGAGCAGTCGGGCGGGTCGAGCGGAACGTACTACGCGAACTGCAAGGAGGCCCGCGCCGCAGGGGCGGCCCCGATCTATCAGGGCGAGCCCGGCTACCGCGCCGAGCTGGACCGCGACCATGACGGGATCGCCTGCGAGAAGTGAGCCGTCGCCGTCGTGCGCGCCCGGTGCGTCATTGCGCATCGGGCGCGCACGACGTCTCGGACGAGAAGTCTTCCGCCTGTTCGCACCGGTCTGCTCAGCGACGTGGAGGTCAGACCTTGGCGGCGGTTCCGTCGAGGAGAGGACGAGGGGAGCGGTGGTGTACACCAGCCCGGCCGTACCGATGACTTCGTCGGGGTTGCGGGGCGGTAGGTCACCGTATGGTTGCGAAGCCGGTCGGGGGCTTGTGTCCGTGGTGAGTGCGCGTATACCTGAGGAGGTTCTGCACACTCCCCACCCCTTTAAGGATCCCATCGTGCCGATCATGTCCCGTTCTGCCTGTTCCCGCCCTGTTCCGTCGCCGCCCGGCCCGTTGCGCCCACGCCGCAGGGCGCTGTCCGTCGGCGGCGGCCTCGTCGCCCTGGTCCTCGCCCTGACCCCGACCCTCGCCGGGTGCGACGACTCGCTCGCCGAAGACACCTCGACTACGGACTCGGCCTCCGCCGCGGCCGACACGGAGGAGGTGGAGGAGGAACAGGATCAGCAGCAGGCCCAGGACCAGTCCGAGTCCGATCAGTCCGAGTCGGACCAGACCGAGTCCGATCAGACTGAACAGGAGCAGTCGGGCGGGTCGAGCGGAGCGTACTACGCGAGCTGCAAGGAGGCCCGGGCCGCGGGGGCGGCCCCGCTGTACCTGGGCGAGTCCGGCTACCGCGCCGAGCTGGACCGCGACCATGACGGGATCGCCTGCGAGAAGTGAGCCGTCGCCGTCGTGCGCGCCCGGTGCGGAGTGACGCACCGGGCGCGCACGACATCCACGATATCTCGGACGCGGGGCGCCGCTCCGCACTCGGGGGCGCTGCTCCGCACTCGCGGGGCGCCGCTCCGCACCACGGCTGACCGACCGTCGGTTCTATACAAGAAATTGTACTTCCGAGAGCGTCGGGGCGACGGGACAATACTTGCATCCCCTGTGTCTGACCTGTGCAAGAACGAGGAGTGGTGATGACGCCCCCCGCTATGTCCCGAACCGTCATGATCATCGACGATCATCAGGTCGTCAGTCTTGGCGTTCGAAGCGCTCTGCTCGACGCCGGCGTGGCCGATGATGCCCTGTGGCTCCCCGCGGTGGATCCGGCCCGGATCCCGACCGGCGCCGTCGTCGTGCTCGACCTGCGTCTGAACGACGACTCCAGCCCCCGCGACAACATCACGGCGCTGTCCGGGGCAGGCCACCCCGTCGTCGTGTACACCTCCGCGGAGAACCCGTGCCTCGTCCGCGAGGCCATTGCGGCCGGGGCCCTGGCGATCGTGCGCAAATCCGCCCCCGTGGACGAGCTCGTGGACGCCGTGCGCGCCGCGGCGGACGGCGAGACGGTGCCCGGGCCGGACTGGGCGTCGGCCCTGGACGCCGACGAGGACTTCGTCGCCAGGCACCTGACGAGCACGGAGGCGGGGGTGCTCACGTACTACGCCTCGGGGGCGACCTCGGGAGTCGTGGCCCGCGAGATGGACCTGTCGCTGGCCACCGTCAACACCTACGTCACCCGCATCCGCAACAAGTACCGCGCGGCCGGCAGACCGGTGCACTCGCGCGTCGACCTGTTCCGCCGTGCGGTTGAGGACGGACTTTTGCCCTGCGTGTGCTGTTCATGATAACTGTGCGCCCATGACGGTTGTGGAGCCGGAGGGACCCCGCAGCCGTCAGACCCGTCGCATGGCGGTCGCCGGCTCGGGTCCGGCGATGCTCGCCGCGATCGGGTCGACGGGGGGCGCGCTGCTGTCCTGGCTCATCGGCGCCCCCCTCCCCGTTCTGGCGGCCTCCGCCGTCGGGCTCGCCCTGCCCCTGCCGACCTCCGCCCTCGCCCTCGCCTCGATCCTCCTGGCCCGCCGTCGGCCCGAGCGCCCCGGCGGGCGCCTCGTCGAGCGCGCGTGGGAGCGCCTCGCCCTGGCCCAGGTCCTGTGGTACACGGCCTTCTGCATCGGCTGGGGACTCGCCCGCGCCCTCCTGAACCCGGCGGGAGCGGGCGGCGTCACGACGACGGCGCCCCTGACCTCCCTGTTCACCCCGGTCGTACTCCTGGCGGTCGGCTCCCTGCCGGTCCGTTGGGCGTTCGTCTGGGTGCTCCTCCTCGGGCCCCTGCAGATCCTCCTCAATGCGACGCCGGGGGCGCTCCCGGACTATCGCGTGTGGCTGACCGCCGGTTACTACACCTGCCTGGCGTTGAGCGTCGTCGGCATCTTCGGGTGGACCCTGGGGAGGGTCGAGGCCCTCGACGAGGCGGAGGCGGCGGGGTCGCGGCAGGAGGATGCGCTGGCCGCGCGCCGCGCCGTCGTCCTCGCCCGGCGGAGCGCGAACGCCTTCGTCCATGACGACATCCTGTCCGCCCTCATCCCCGCGGCGACCGGTCGCGTGGACGGCGAACGGGCGGCGCGCGCCGCGGTCGAGGCGATCGCGGCCCTGTCCGACGCCGGTGCGGCGGCGTGGACGGCGCCGCCGGCCACCGCCCGGGAGATGTCCGCCGCTCTGGAGCGGATGGCGGCCTCGTTCCCGGTGCGCATCGACGTCCGCACGCGGATCGACGGTGAGGCGGACCTGCCGCCCGCCGTCGCCCGGGCGCTGCTCCTGGCCGCCAGGCAGGCCGTGGCCAACTCCGTGCGGCACGCCGACCCGACCGGCCGCGGGGTGCGCCGCAGCATCGCCCTCGACTGCCGCGACGGCGCGCTGAGCATCCGGGTCGAGGACGACGGCGTGGGCTTCGCCGCGTCCGCCCGCTCGGACCGCCTGGGGATCACGGACTCGATCGAGCGGCGGGGTGCGGACGCGGGGGTGGGGGTCGAGATCCGCTCCGCGCCGGGGGAGGGGGCCGCCGTCGTCCTGCGCTGGGAGCCGGCGGAGCCGGTGGGAGGGGGCGAAGAGCCGGCGGAGAGGACGGGGTGCGGTGCGGGCGGCGCGACCGGAGCGGTCTTCCTCCCGGTCATGGAGACGCCGTCGGCGCGGACGATCGTCCTGATCATCGTGGCCTTCCACCTGGGCAGCGTCCTGCTCCACTGGTCGGAATACCGGATCGCCTGGGTCTCCCCGGCGTGCTTCCTCCTTCTGGCCGCCTGCACCTGGCTCCTGGTCAGACGCTGGTCGGGCGCCATGCCGATGTCGGCCGCCTGGGCGGTGGCCGTCGCCGTCGGGGCGGCCAACGGCGCCCAGTTCGCCGTGATCGTGTCCCGCCCCTCGCCGGGGTGGGACCACTGGACGGCCGGGGCGGGGACCTTCCTCGCCTGCGGCCTCGTCCTGCGGGGTCGGGGGCGGCAGGCCTGGGCGGCGATGGCCCTCATGGTGGCGGGGACGACGGCGTGGACGCTCGCCACGGGCGGGTCGCTGCTCGTCGTCGGCGCCTACAACGGCGGCCACGCCCTGACCCTGGCCCTATGGAGCCTGACCGCGATGTGGTCGGATCGGGCGTACCGGGCGATCGGCTTCCAGCAGCGCCGCCTGCAGTCCCTGCGGGCGCAGCGCCTGGCCGAGGAGGAGGCCGAGCGGGTGCTCGCGGAGGCACGGGCGTCGGTGGCGCGCCGGGCCCTGCCGGTGCTCCGGGAGATCGCCTCCGGGGTCATCGACGAGGGGATCCGCACGCGGGCCCGGCTGCTGGAGGCCGAGCTGCGCGATGAGATCCGCGCGGCCTGCTTCACCGGGACCGCGGTGGTGGGGGCGGCGCGGCGGGCGCGAGCGCGCGGCGTGGACGTCGTCCTGCTCGACGACGCCGGTTCGACGGCGGAGGGGATGACGGAGGCGCCCCCGCCGGAGGGTTCTGAGCGCAGTCGGCTCGTGAAGGTCGTGGCGCGGTTCCTGGAGGGGGTGGACCGTGGGCGGGTCGTTGTGCGGGTGCCGCCGCGCTCCCGCGGACTGCTCGTCGTCGCCACCCGCGACGGCGAGATCGCCCTCAGCCTGCGGCGCGGGTGAGGGGTTCTTCGATTCGCCCGAACCCGCCCCGGGCGAGTCCCTCGGCGCGGTGGCGCGGGAGAACGTGGGACTGTGGAACCGCCCCCGCCGGACGCGGTCGGCCCCTTTCCCGCTGAGACGTTCGCCCCGCTCTCGAGAGCAGCGGTCAGAGTCGCCCTCTTGAGAGCGAAGTGCAATTCCGACGCCGGGAAACGCCTCGGTCCGACGTCGCCCGGTCCGCGAGCACGTCACTTAACCCGCGAGATCGCCGCTTGACCCGCGAGCACGTCACTTGACCCGCGAGCACGTACCTCTAGCAGACGTTCTCGCGGGTTAAGTGGCGATCTCGGCACCCACCCGACGATCTCGCGGGTTACCCGGCGATCTCGGCGCCGGCCCTGCCCCGACGAGACTCCCCGTCCCCGCGGCACCGCTCCCGGCGAGAAAGGTCCATGGCTGCTCGAACTGATATTGCGCCTTTCTCGCCGGGAACGGTAGTCCATGGGCCAGGATCGGCGTGGTGACGGGGGTGGGCGGGCATGGGATGATACTGGTGGGGCTCCTGGGACGGACCGGGACGGGGGCGTGTCCAGATCTGTTGCAAAGGCGTCTCGCGGCGGGATCGGCGTTGAGCAGAAGCGCGGAATATCAACGATTCTCTCCGTGCACTCCGGCGCGATCGGGGCCTTTGCAACAGATTTGGACAACTTGCGCCGCCGCGGTCGCCGCCGAGGATCCCCCGGAGGGGCGCCGCGGGCCGGGCGGCGGCCGCGGCGGGCGCTCCCTGACGTCGAGACGCGCACTTCGCACTCGAAAGTGCAGTTCCAACCGTTGTTCTCGAGTGCAAAATGCACATCTCGGCGAGGAAGTGGCCGGCGTCGCGATCCTCGCTGACCGCGGCGCAGATCCCGCCCCGGAGCATCTCCGGCGACCCGGCGAGAAAGGCGCTTCATATTTCATGCTTCGCATCAATCCGGGTGCTTCAGTGCCCGTCGACTGCGAAGAGGGTCGCCTCCCCGGTCTTCTGATGGGAGAAAGGGGCACCGCCCGCTCCATGCGTTCAGAGGACGGTTCGGACCCGTCGAAGATCCCCGCCCTCGCGTCGATCCCCGGGCCTCGCGAGGGCTCCGCGGCCCGCGATGCGGGCCCCGTCCGCGCACGTGCTCCGCCCCCGATCGGCCGGTCGACTGAAATTATTCGACCGGGTCGGCCGATAGGTCTAACCAATGGAATGAGCGGGTCGGATGGTTGGCGGGTTTTGTCTCAATTCTGAGACTTGCGGGGAGGGCGGTCCCCTCCAAGAATGGATTCGCACGGAGGGTGCGCCGTCTTGGGCGGCGCCGGACTCGTTCCAAGGAGGGACATCATGCCGGCTTGGCTCGGGGGGATACTGCTGGTGGCCGCATTCTTCGGAGTGTCCTGGCTGTATGAGACGTGGAAGGAGAAGGCGCAGGAGAAGGGCGGAACCGGGGCGAAGGTCGCTCGGGTGTCCGATACCATCGGCAGGGGGATCGGGGCCGGTCTCAGTGGTCTGCAGTGGATCTTCGTCAAGGTGTTCGGCGTCGTGAGCGTGCTCGTCGCCGTCCTGCTCCTGTATCTTCTCTCCATCACCGGATTCGATTTCAAGATCCTGCTCGGGGCCGTTGTGCTCGGCGGATACGGGGTCTATCTGCTCGTGCCCGGGGAGAGGAAATGGCTCTTCTTCTGGTGGTGATACGGGCCCCTCGACCGGTGAGTACGACTCCTCCGCGGCCGGATGAGGCGCCTGGCGAGGGGAGGACCGGATAGAATTGAAAGGACCGACAGGAGGATCATCATGAGTATCAAGAAATGCGCCGTCGCCGCCACTGCCGTCGTCCTCGCGTGCAGCACGATGCTGAGCGCCTGCTCCCTGGGGAGCGCGGCCAGCAAGGGCGGGGATACGACCTGCGCCGAGTACCTGAAGATGTCGAACGACGAGAAGACGGAGGCGATCAAGCTCCTTCTCAAGGAGAAGAACGACGATCCCTCGAACGGCGCGATCTCGACGGCGAAGATGTCCGCGACCCTGTTCTGCAAGACGGCCGGATCCGATAACTCGCGCATCCGCGAGATCAACGGCTGAGCCACTGCCCGCCGCCGCGGGTCCGACCGCGACCGCCCCCGCTTCTCCCGCCGCCGATGCCGCCGAGTGATCCGCCCTCAGCGGGGCCCGACCGCGTCCGCCCCGCGCTCCGGGCGTGATGCGCCGGGCGCGACGAAGGCCGCCACCCACCGGGTGGCGGCCTTCACGTGCTCGGCGGCGAGGTGCGCTCAGATATTCAGATGTTGCGCGTCACCTTGCCGGCCTTGAGGCAGGACGTGCACACGTTGAGGCGCTTGGGGGCGCCGTTGACGAGAGCACGCACACGCTGGATGTTGGGGTTCCACCGGCGGTTGGTCCGCACGTGGGAGTGCGAGACGCTCTTGCCGAAGATGGGGCCCTTGCCGCAGACGTCGCACACAGCAGCCATGGTTTCACTCCTGAATCTTCTTGCCGGGACGTCAGGGCGAGCGCCCGACGCGAGGTCCACCGCCCGGGAGAAGTCCCACGGGCAACCCGGACACTGTATCCGACCGCGGCCCTCGGCCCCAAGCACCCGGGGCGTGGGCTCAGGCACACGGCGTCCCTCCTGACGGCCCCCGCCGGGAGGGGCGCGGGCGGCTCCGACGGGAGTGACAGGTGGCGGGTCGGGGCGGCCCTTCGCCGGGAGGGGCGCGGGGCCGGGAGGACGATTGCCGCGTGCGGGCACGACCGGCCGCCCTCGCCGGAAGGGGTCGGAGGCCCGGGACGGCCGCGCCGGGCGGGCCGTCCCCGTTCGCGCTGCCGCAACACGGCGCGCCGGGTAGCCTTGAGGCACGGCCGGGCCCCATCAGCGCCGGTGCCCGGCCCACGACAACAGGAGGACGAGGTGCTCCACGGCTACGGACCCGGCCCCCGGCGCGCAGGAACCGAGCAGCGGACTCGCCTGCTGGACGCCGGGGCGGTCCGCGACTGGTTCGCCCTGGCGGTGACCTCCGCGGAGGAGACGCGCGAGCTCGTCGACTCCCTCAACGTCTTCCCCGTTCCGGACTCCGACACCGGCACCAACGTGCTACTCACCCTGCGCTCGGCCGCCGACGCCCTGGCGCTCCTGCCGGAGGGCGCCGACGTGGCCCAGGCCACCCGCGCCACGGCCGACGGCGCCGTGCGGGGCGCCCGCGGCAACTCCGGGCTCCTGATCTCCCAGGCCCTGGCGGCGCTGGCGGACGTGAGCGCCGAGGCCCCCGACCCGGCCGGTTTGCAGCCCGTCGAACTGGTCCGCGTCTACGAGCAGATCGCCTCCAGCACCTGGGCCGCCGTCTCCCGCCCCGTGGCCGGGACCCTGCTCACCGTCGCCCGCGACGCGGCCGCCGCCGCCCGCTCGGCCCTGACGGGCTGCGAGCTGGACGCTCCGGCCACGATCGCGGACCTCGCCGCCGCCGCCGCCCTGGGGGCCCAGGAGTCCGTGGTGGAGACCGCGGGCCTGGGGCACGGGCCCGTCGACGCCGGGGGAGCGGCCCTCATGCTGCTGTTCACCGCCCTGTCCGACGCCCTGGCGCCCCCGGAGGACGACGGCGCGCCCTCCGCCTACACCGAGGTCGCCCGGCAGATGCTCACCGACCTGGCCGCCGGCGGCGTCTCCCACACCGCCGAGGCCGACGGCGCGGGCGCCCCCGACTTCTCCACGGGCGAGTTCGAGGTCATGTACCTGCTGGAGGCCACCGCCCCCCAGGCCGCCGAGCTGCGCGGCCAGCTGGAGGAGATCGGCGACTGCGTGGGCGTCGTCGGCACCCCCGACGCCCTCGGCGTGGGCCTCTACCAGGTCCACGTCCACACCGACACCCCCCGGGCCGCCCTGCCCCGCAGGGGGCGCGCCCGCCAGGTGTGCGTCCACCACCTCCACCCCACGACGCTGGCCCTGGCGGCCCCCTGGGACGCGGGGGATCCGCCCCTGCCCTACGCGAGCCACTCCCAGGCAGGCGTCGGGCACGTCGTCTCCTTCGAGAGACTCGCCGCCCGCCGGGGCCGCCGCGTGGCCTCCGAGCGCGACAAGTCCATGCGCATGCACCCCTCCCAGCAGCGCTTCCGCTCCGGCGCCTCCCCCGGCCGGCGCCCCTCCCGGGAGGATCCCGGGGCCGACCGCATCGGCGTCATCGTGTGCACCCGCGCCCCCGGGCTCGTCGAGCAGCTCGCCCGCACCGGCGCCGTCGTCGTCCTGGACCCCGAGCGCGAGGGGATCGTGCGCGCCGCCGGCGACCTGGGCCTGAGCCGGGTCCTCGTCCTGCCCTGCGACGCCGATTCGGCCGCCCGCGCCCACGAGGCCGCCCGGTACCTGGCGGCGCGCGCCCTGCCCGCGATCATCTCGGGCCCCGCCGGCACCCGCTCGGCGGTCTACAGCACCCGCTCGACGGCCTCGGGCACCGCCTCGGACCCGTTCCCCCGGGGCACCCAGCTCCTCGTGTGCGACACCGACGACGAGGCCCGCGTCCTGGCGGCCGCCGTCGCCGTCGCCGGGCAGACCGGCGGGGAGTCCCTGTCCGAGCTCGCCCTGCGGGCCGGGCGGGCCGGGGCGGACATGCGCACCCTGGCCCTGAGCGGCCCCGACGCCGAGCCCGACGCCGTCGCCGACGCCATCTCCTCCCTCCTGCGGCCCGACGACGAGCTCCTGACCGTCATCCTCGGCCGCGACGCCCTGCCCGACGTCGGCGACCTCGCCGCCGCCGCCACCCAGCGGGCCGGGGCGCTCGTCGGCGACCCCGGCGCCGTCGAGGTCGTCATCCACGCCGGCGGGCAGGCCCGCCCCGACGTCCTGCTGGCCGTGGAGTAGGGCCGCCCGCAGTGACCGACGACGCGCCCCGCACCGGCCCCGCCCGCGCCCGCCGGGGCTCGGTCCCCCTCATCGACGCCCCCCTGGCCCGGCTGGTGGGCAAGCGCACCGCCGACCGGCTCGCCAAGCAGGGCGTGACCACCGTCGGCAGGCTGCTGCGCCTCCTGCCGCGACGCTACGACACCTGGGGCGATCTGACCGACCTGAGCGCGCTGGCCGACGGCGAGCAGGCCACCGTGCAGGTGCAGGTGGTGCGGGCCTTCGCCAGGCGCACGCGCGCCGGCCGCCCGCCCGCCCTCATGGAGGCCATCGTCACCGACGGCGCGGCCAACATGGAGGTGGTCTTCTTCGGCGGCGTGGGACTCATGAATCACTACGCCGAGCAATTCGCCCCCGGCACCACCGTGCTGCTGTCCGGGCGGGTCGGCCTCCACCACGGGCGCAAGCAGCTGGCCTCCCCGCGCCTGGAGATCCTCGAGGACATGGACGAGGCCGAGCGGGAGGCCTTCCTGGCCCGCCCCATCCCCATCTACCCCGCCACCGAGTCCCTGCCCGGCCTGAAGGTGGCCAGGATCGTGCGCACCGTCCTGGACCGCCTCGCCCCCGGCGACGTGCCCGAGCCCCTGCCCGAGGCGGTGCGCGCCGCCCACCGCCTCGTCGACGCCCTCACCGCCTACCGCTGGGTCCACCGGCCCGAGGACGCCGGGCAGTGGCGGGCCGCGCGCCGCCGCCTGCGCCACGAGGAGGCCTTCGTCCTCCAGGCGGCCCTGGCCCGGCGCCGCGCCGAGCACGAGGCGACCCGCACCGCCGTCGCCTGGCCCGTGCCCGGGCCCGACTCCCTGCGCTCCGACCTCGACGCCGCCCTGCCCTTCGCACTGACCGCCGGGCAGGAGCGGGTCGGCTCCGAGCTCGCCGCCGCGCTCGACTCGACCGTGCCCATGCAGCGCCTCCTCCAGGGCGACGTCGGCTCCGGCAAGACGCTCGTGGCCCTGCGCGCCATGCTGCAGGTCGTCGGGGGCGGCGGCCAGGCGGCCCTGCTCGCCCCCACCGAGGTCCTCGCCGCCCAGCACCACGCCTCGCTCGGCTCGCTCCTGGGCCCCCTGGCGGGCGCCGGCATGCTCGGCGGGGCCGAGCGCGCCACCCGCGTCCACCTGCTGACCGGCTCCACGCCCGCCTCCGGGCGCCGCCGGATCCTCGCCGAGCTCGCCGCCGGGGAGCCGGTCATCGTCGTGGGCACGCACGCCCTGCTGTCCGAGACCGTCCAGATGCCCCTCCTGGGGCTCGTCGTCGTCGACGAGCAGCACCGCTTCGGCGTGGCCCAGCGCGACGCCCTGCGCGAGCGCGCGCTCGCCGTCGACCCCGCCACCGGCAGACGGCTGACCCCCCACCTGCTGGTCATGACCGCCACCCCCATCCCGCGCACGGTCGCCATGACCATCTTCGGCGACCTGGAGATGACCGTCCTGGACGAGCTGCCCGCCGGGCGCCGCCCGGTGACCACGCACCTGGTGCCCTGGGAGCGCGAGACGTGGGTGGCCGGCATCTGGCGGCGCGCCGCCCGGGAGGTCGCCGCGGGAGGGCGCGTCTACGTCGTGTGCCCCCGCATCGACGCCACCGGGGAGCCCGGGTCGGGGCCCGCCGATGAGGACGTCGTCGGGCCCGACGACGACCTCCTGGACGGGCTCGCCGGCGCCCCGGCCCGGCCCCCGGCCGCCGTGGCCGAGTGGGCCGAGCGCCTGGGGGCCGAGCCCGCGTTGGAGGGCGTGCGCATCGGGACCCTGACCGGCCGCATGAGCCAGGCGGACAAGGACGCCGCCATGGAGGACTTCGCCTCCGGGCGCGCCCCCGTGCTCGTGGCGACCACCGTCGTCGAGGTCGGGGTGGACGTGCCCGAGGCCAGTCTCATGGTCATCCTCGACGCCGACCGCTTCGGCCTGTCCCAGCTCCACCAGCTGCGCGGGCGCGTGGGGCGCGGGGGGCGCGAATCGGTGTGCATCGCGGTCACGGGCGCCGAGGTCGGCTCCCCGGCCTACCACCGGTTGCGGGCCTTCGCCCGGATCGGCGACGGCTTCGCCCTGGCCGAGGCGGACCTGGCCCTGCGCAGCGAGGGCAATGTGCTCGGCGCCGCCCAGTCGGGCCGGGCCAGCGACCTGGACCTGCTCAAGGTCACCCGCGACGGGGACGTCATCGCCCAGGCGCGCGTCGAGGCGGAGGCCGTCATCGCCGTCGACCCGGAGCTGAAGGACCACCGGGCGCTGGCGGCGGCCATCGCGGACCGCCTCGACGAGGAGTCCGAGGCCTTCCTGGACCGGGCCTGAGCGCGGCGGGCCGGCGACTCTGCTAGGATCCCGCCGCGCGTCGATCTGCGAAGGAGCGTGCCCCGGTGAGTGCGAAGCTGGTGCTGCAAACGGATTTCGGGCTGGTCGACGGCGCCGTCGCGGCCATGTACGGGGTCGCCCTCAGCGTGGACGAGACGCTGTCGATCCACGACCTGACCCACGAGATCCCGCCCTTCGACATCTTCGCGGCCTCCTACCGGCTCTACCAGACGACGAGCCACTGGCCCGCCGGCACGGTCTTCGTCTCCGTCGTGGATCCGGGCGTGGGCTCGGACCGCCGCAGCGTCGCCGTGCGGACCGACGGCGGGCACATCGTCATCACCCCGGACAACGGCACGCTCACCCACCTCGCCCGCTACATCGGGATCCGTCAGGCGCGCGAGATCGACGAGGACGCCCACGCCCTGGCCGGCAGCCGGGAGAGCCACACCTTCCACGGCCGCGACATCTACGCCTACGCCGGGGCGCGCCTGGCCGGCGGGCGGATCTCCTTCGAGCAGCTCGGCGGCCCCCTGCCCCCGGCCGAGCTCGTGCGACTGCCCCTGGGCGAGGTCGTCGTCGGCGACGGGGAGATCACCGGGACCATCGATATCCTGGACATCCGTTTCGGGTCGCTGTGGACCAATATCCCGGCCGACTCCTTCAGGGCGCTGGGGGTGGACTCGGGCGACTTCGTCCGGGTCTCCATCCGCGAGAACGGCAAGCTCCGGTACCAGAACCAGATGCCGTTCACGCGCACCTTCGCCGGCGTCTCGGTCGGGGAGCCGCTGGTGTACGTCAACTCCCTGCTCAACATCGGCGTCGCCGTCAACCAGGACTCGTTCTCGGAGCTGTACCACATCGGCACCGGGATCGCGTGGAAGATCAGTCTCGGCAAGCTGTAGGGCGCCGCCCCGCCCCGGGCGCGCCGACGGCGGGGCGGCCGGTTCACCCGGGCGCGCCGGCCCCGTCGGGCTCGGCAAGCACGTCGGCCCCATCGGGCGCGCCGGCCCCGTCGGGCTCGGCGAACCACACGCGCGTCTCGCCGTACCTCTTCTCGCCGAATCGTCTCAGCCCCGCGGGCCAGACCGGCTCGGGGGAGCGGGTCGAGCGCTCCAGGACGACGACGGCGCCCGGCGCCAGCCACGGATCCCGGCGCCGGACCAGGGGCGCGAGCATGGCGGCGACGCCCGCCTCGTCGAGGTCGTAGGGCGGGTCGATGAGCACCAGGTCCATCGGGGCGAAGGCGGGCCCGGCCAGGAAGCTCGTCGCCTTCGCGCAGGCCGCCCGCACGCCGCGCAGGCCCAGGGCGCGGATATTGGCCCGGCACACCGCGACGGCGGTGCGCGAGGAGTCCACCAGCACCACCTCGCCGGCGCCGCGGCTGGCCGCCTCCAGACCCAGCGCCCCCGAGCCCGCGCACAGGTCGAGCACGCGGGTGCCGTCGAGTGCCCCGTAGTGCTCGAGCCTGCCGAAGAGGGACTCCCGGACGCGCTCGGAGGTCGGGCGCGTGCCGCGGCGGGGCACCTCGATCCGGCGTCCCCCGACCGACCCGGCCACGATCCTCGTCATGGCCCAGACCCTACGCCGGACCCGCGCCCCGTCGTCGGCCCGTCAGCTCTGCACGGACCAGAACTCGACCCGCTCGCTCCCCGCGCCGCGCTCGACGAAGTCCTGCGCCACGGTGCGCCCCGCGCCGCGGTGGGCGGGCTCGATGAATACCTCCACGTCGTCGGGGAGGGTGGCCGGACCCGCGGCCAGGGCCCCCTGCGGTCCCGGCGCCCCCCAGGCCGTGGATTGCTCCACGCAGATGCAGGCGGTCAGCAGCGCCAGGCTCACGGAGGTCAGGATGGCGATCGTCTGGGCGACGCGGCGGGCGGTGCGCAGCGAGGGGGAGTTCACCTGGTCGGCGCGTCGACGGCGAAAGAATTGAAGACGTTGAGAGGTCATGAGATACTCCGGAAAAGCTGATTCGAAGACTTTGTGGAAATGTGCGAGAATGCGAGGGCGCGAGTCAGGAATGCCGTGGAAGAGGGTCGCGCGAAGACGAGGGGGCGCTGACGGGCGCGTCCCGGTGCGCGACGGCGGTGCGGACCGGGACGGCATGGAGTGCGACTGCACGACCGCGAGGGCGCAGCCCGGCCAGGGTCGGGGCGCGCGCGGTCGTCAACATCACTGACAACGGCGATACGAGGTCGTGCGGCAGAAGTCGCCGGTCGCGGCGGGGGACGTCGAGGAAGCTGCCTGGATCCTGGACTGAGCCATGTCTACTCCGTGTCGACCGGGCTCCGGCGCGCGGCGCCGGGACCGGTCGGTCAATATGTCGGGTTGCGATGGATGAGCCCACTGTAAGGAGGGGCGCGCCCAGGATGCAAGCAAAACGGGGAGCCGTGTTGCGGGCCGGGGGCGGCGGGGTCGGCGTCGTCACACGGGCGGAGCGGGCCGGTCCTCGGCGCGCGTCCCGCCTCCGCGCGGCCCGCCCGCTAGCGTGCTGCCATGACGCTCGCCGTGTACCCCGGAACCTTCGACCCGATCACCCTCGGGCACGTCGACGTCGTCACCCGCGCCCGCACCGTCTTCGACCGGGTCGTCGTCGGCGTCGCCCACAACGCCGCCAAGCGCGGCCGCCACCTGTTCGACCTCGACGAGCGCCTGGAGCTGGCCCGCGCCTCCCTGGCCCATCTGAGCGGGGTGGAGGTCGACGTCGTCCCCGGGCTCCTGGCCGACTACTGCCGCGAACGCGGGGCGGGGGCGATCGTCAAGGGTCTGCGCGGCGGCACGGATCTGGACGCCGAGGTCCCCATGGCGCTGCTCAACCGCGACCTGGGCGGGCCGGAGACGGTCTTCCTGGCCGCGGCCGGCGCCCACGCCCGCGTCTCCTCCTCCCTGGTCAAGGACGTGGCCGGGCACGGCGGCGACGTGTCCGGGCTCGTGCCCGCCGCCGTGCTGGCGGCCCTCGAGCGCGAGCTCGCCCCCGCCGCGGCCCGCCCGCCGGCCGGGCGACCCTGACCACCTCAACGCCATCTGGAAGGATGAGACCGTGACGACCAGCCGTGACGCGGGAGAGGACCTCCTGCGCATCCTCGATGAGCTCGACACCCTCATCGCCTCGGCGCGCTCCATGCCCATGAGCGCCTCCGCGATCGTCCACCGCCAGGACGCCCTCGAGCTCATTGAGAAGGCCCGCGAGTCCGTCCCGAGGGCGGTGCGCCGCGCCGAGCAGATCGTGGCCGACGCCGACGCGGTCCTCGCCCAGGGGAAGGCGGAGGCCGAGAGGATCGTCCTGCGCGCCCAGGAGGAGGCCGAGCGCCTGGCCGCCAGCGAGAACGTGGTGCGCATGGCCAATGACCGCGCCGACGCGATCGTCAGCACCGCCGAGGAGCGCGCCGGGGCGCTGCGCCGGGGCGCCGACGAGTACTCCGACCGGTCCCTGGCCTTCCTGGAGGCGGAGATCAGCCGGCTCGCCGAGCAGGTCAGGGCGGGGCGCGAGGTGCTCGCGGGCAGGCTCGGCGGCGCCCAGAACGGCGAGGGGCGCGAGCGCTCCCAGGAGTCCTCGCGCCGCTTCGCCGGGTGGTCGGTGGACCCGACCGCCTCGCGCTGACCCCCCGGCCGCCCCCGGCTCCCGCTCGGGCGCCCGACGCCGGTAGATTCACCCCGCGAAGGCCCCGCCCAGGCGGCGGCCCCGGACCAGGAGGAAGATGTGACCGGACTCGTCGTCGATATCGTGGACCTGCCCCGCTCCAGCGGCGCCGCGAAGACCGTGCACCGCCGGGCGCCCGCCCCCGCGGGCCTGGGCACGCCGGTCATCGGCGTGCCGGAGGGCTCGCCGATCCTTCTCGACGCCACCCTGATCTCCATGGAGAACGGGGTTCTCGTGCGCGCCGGCGCGCGGGTGCGCGTGCACGGCGAGTGCGTGCGCTGCCTGCGCGATCTGGACGAGGAGCGCACGGTGGACTTCGACGAGCTCTACCTCCTGCCCGGGGCGGCGGCCGCCCGGCTCGAGGAGGGGGACGAGGAGGCCGCGGACCTCTTCCTCGTGGGCGAGACCGACCTCGACCTCGAGCCCGCCCTGCGCGACGCCCTGATCCTGGGCCTGCCCCAGCGGCCCCTGTGCCGCCCCGACTGCCCGGGGCTGTGCCCCGGCTGCGGCGAGAGGATGGAGGACCTGCCCGAGGGCCACGCCCACGAGGTGATCGATCCGCGCTGGTCCGCGCTGGCGGGGCTGTTCGACGGCGGTGCCGGGGGCGGGGACGGGGCCCCGGGCGGCGACGTCGGCGGTGATGGGAGCGGCGGGAATGACGGTGCCGGTGACGGCGGGGGCGCCGTCGGCGACGGGGAGGTGCGGGCCTGATGCCGGGGTCCCGCAAGTCCCGGCGCACGCCGCCCCCCGCGCGCGCGGACGTCGAGTCCCTCGTCTTCCGGTGGGGGGCGCAGATCGACCCGGCGCTGCTGGACCTGGCCCTGACCCACCGCTCCTGGGCCCATGAGAACGGCGGCCTGCCCACCAACGAGCGCCTGGAGTTCCTGGGGGACTCGGTCCTGTCCATCGTGGTGACGGAGAACCTCTACCGCACCCACCCCGACGCCCCCGAGGGCCAGCTCGCCAAGATGCGGGCGGCCACCGTCTCCGAGCCCGCGCTGGCCGCCGTCGCCCGCGACCTGGGGGTGGGGGAGTTCATCAAGCTCGGCAAGGGCGAGGCCCTGTCCGGTGGCAGGCGGAAGGACTCGATCCTGGCGGACACGGTCGAGGCGCTCATCGGGGCCGCCTACCTCACCCACGGGCTGGAGCCGACCCGCGAGGTCGTCACCCGCCTGGTCTCCCGCTTCCTGTCCGCCGCGCCCACGCGCGGCGCGGGGCTGGACTGGAAGACGAGCCTGCAGGAGCTGACCGCCGCCCACCACCTGGGCAGCCCCTCCTACGAGGTCGTCGGCGAGGGTCCGGACCACAGGCGGGTCTTCACGGCCACGGCGCTGGTCGACGGGCGGGTCCTGGGCCGGGGGACCGGCTCGTCGAAGAAGACGGCCGAGCACGACGCCGCCGAGGCCGCCTACGCGGAGCTCCTGGCGCGCCACGGCGACGGCGGACTCGACCTGCCCGGCGTCAACGAGGCCCTGCGCGCCGACCTGGGCCTGCCCGGCGCCGACGACGCCCCCGACGCCCCCGGCGCCGACCCGGATCTGCCCGACCCCGGCGCCGGCCCGCGCACCGGTCCGGGTCGCCCCGGCGCCGGTAACGTCCTCCACGCCGCCTCGGACCGATCCGGCGCCGACCCGGATCCGCGGCCGTGAGCCGGTCGCGGCCCGCGGGGGCGCGCCGTGCCTGAGCTGCCGGAGGTCGAGGCGGTGCGGGCCGGACTGGCCCGTCACGTCCTGGGGCGGCGCGTCGAGCGGGTGGAGGTCTTCGACGCCCGGCCGCTGCGCCGGCAGGCCGGGGGACCCGGGGCCTTCGTCCGGGGCCTGGAGGGCCGGGTGCTCATGGCGGCGGTGCGGCGCGGCAAGTTCCTGTGGCTGCCGCTCGACGACGGCGCGGCGCTGGTCGCGCACCTGGGCATGAGCGGCCAGCTGCTCGTGCGCACCGCCGCCCCGGCCGGCACCGTCACTGACCCGCCCGGCGCTGACCCGTCCGGCATTGACCCGGCTGGCGCTGACCCGCCCGGCGCCGCCCCGCCCGGCGCCGGCGCCCGGGGCGATGGCGAGGGCTCCCCGAATGCCGATCTCCCGGCGCCCGACGGCGCACCGCCCCCGGACCTGACGGCCACTCGCGCCCCGACCCTGGTGCGGGACCTGTCGCTGCGCCCCCGGCATCTGCGAGTGCGCCTGCACCTGAGCCCCCGCCCGGGCGACCCGGCGACCGGCGCGGACGGGCCGGTCGCCGCCCTCGACCTGGTCGATCAGCGCATGCTGGGCGGCCTGCACCTGGCGCCCCTCGTGCCCACGGCCGACGGCGCCCCCGGGGGCCGGGGCGACGACGCGCCCCTCCTGCCCGCCGGCGCCACCCACATCGCCCGGGATCTGCTCGACCCCCATCTGGACGAGGCCGGCGTCATCGGCCGCATGCGCTCCTCCCGCCGGGCCGTCAAGACCCTGCTGCTCGATCAGGGGATCGTCTCGGGGATCGGCAACATCTACGCCGACGAGGGCCTGTGGGCCGCCCGCGTCCACGGGCTGCGGCGCGGCGAGGAGCTCGGCCCGCGCGTGACCGCCCGGATCCTGCGCGAGACCGCGGGGGTGATGCGCCGCGCCCTCGAAGTCGGCGGGACGAGCTTCGACGCCCTCTACGTCGACGTCGAGGGGGCGGCCGGCTTCTTCGCCCGCCGGCTCGCCGTGTACGGGCGCGCGGGCCTGCCCTGCCGGCGCTGCGGGACGCCGCTGCGCTCGGAGGTGATCGGCGGGCGCAGCCACGCCTTCTGCCCGCGCTGCCAGACCCGTCCCCGCTCGCGCCCGTGACCGATCGCCGCCGGTTCCGGTCCGAGGAGGCGAAAAGGTGGCTGGCGCATAACTTTCGGGTGCGCGGCGGCTCTTGCGCTCACGGGGAATGGCGTCATTGCGCCACTTCGGGACGGGGCGCACCTGGGATGGGGGGTGAAAGATATGCGGCGGCCACCTTTTTGGGCCCCGCATCAGGGGACTCGGCCCTTTTCACCGGCCCGGGCCGCCCCAGATCACATCCCGTGCGCCTCACGCACCTCATGGGTCCCGTGTTCCACGCGTCCGGGAGGAGCGGTGCGGGTGCGGGTGCGAGAAATGGCGCTCTGGGAGGATCGTTCCGCTCCACACTCGTCGGCCGTTTCGTGGGAACCGCGGAATCATGCGGAAATCGCCGGATGCGCCCGGTGCGTCGGCCCGAACGATCCTCCCGCAGCGCCAGAACCGGAATTCGATGGGGCTGAAGAGCGCCCCCGGGCCCGCCGACGCGGACCGATCCGCCCGAGATCACGACCGACCCGCCCGCGATCGCGGACCCGCCGCTCAAGGGCGTCCCGGCCGGTCCCGGAGGACCCGCCGCGAGTCGATCCGCCCGCCGACGCGAACCCGGGCCCCGCCTCGGCCGCGACCAACCCCGCCCCGGCCGCGACCGACCCCGCGGAGAGGGGCGCGAGAGACTTGCCGGGGCGGAGCGGGAGGGGTAATCTGAACACGTTCATAAATGAACGTGTTCAGAAAGGACTCGAGATGACCAAACGGGACAGGACCGAGGCCGCGGTCCTGGCGGAGGCCGGCAGGCTCTTCGCGCTCCGGGGCTTCGCCGCCACATCCGTGCGGGACATCGCCGCCGCCGCGGGGGTGTCCGTGGGCACCGTCGTGTCCGTGGGCGGCAAGAGCGAGCTGTTCCTGCAGTGCATGGAGGAGCTCGCCACCGCCGACGCCCGACGCGCGCTGGGTTCGCAGGACGACGCCCGCGCCGGACTGCGGGCCTTCGTGACGAGCGCGCCCGGCCTGACCGAGCGGGGAGGCGACCTGTCCCGCGACTACCTCGCCGCGCTGCTCGCCTCCCCGCCCAGCCCCGGCAACGCCGAGCGACTCGACGCCGTCGTCGCCGATCTCACCGCCCGCTGGGCCGACCGCCTCGGGCTCGCCCCGGACGATCCGGGGGCCGCCCTCGCCGCCCGCTCCTTCTACCTCTGCTTCGTCGGATGCGTCTTCTCCGTCGCCTGCGGGCAGATGACCCGCGCCGACGCCGTCGGCCTCCTGCTCGCGCTCATCGACGACCGGGATGGGACGGGGAGCGCGGGGGCCCGGCGATGACCCACGTCCTCGTCGCCATCGGGTCCATGGGGGACCTGCGGCCCCAGCTCGCCCTCGCGCGGGCCCTGCGGGCGGAGGGCGCCGACGTCCTCCTGCTCGGCCTGGAGGACTACGCCCCACTCGCGGCCGACAGCGGCGTTCCCTTCCGCGACGTGGGAACCCGCCTCATGGGCCCGGTCTCCCCGCCCCTCCTCGCCCGGGCCGCCAGGGGGAGCCAGACGATCAGCGCGCTACTCGTGCGCCGCTGGCTCCACGACAGCGCCGGGGCCATCGCCCGAGCCCTGGCGCGGGCGGTTCACCCGGGGGACCACCTCGTCACCGGCATCCTCGGCCTGGCCGCCTGCCGCCTCCTGGCCCGACGGCGCGGCTGCCGGCTCACCGAACTCGCCCTGGCGCCGACGCTCCCCACGGCCTTCGCCGATTCCCTCGTCGGCGCGCCCCGGGCCGGACGCAGCCGGATCAACGCCGTGTACTCCCGCGCCGTGCGCCGCGGCTCGGTGACGATGGGACTGCCGATCGCCCGCGCCCTGGACCGCTCGGGCGCCGGCGAGCCCGTCGGGGCGGTCGGGCGCGGGGAGGGCGGGGAGACCGGAGGGATCATCGTGGCCTGCTCCCCCCGTCTCGTGCCCCGCGCACCGGACTGGCCGACCGGCACCCGCTGCACGGGTCACCTGGTGCTGGAGATGCCCGAGTGGCGGCCGCCGCCGTCCCTGCTGCGCTTCCTCGACTCCGGCGAGCCGCCCGTCTACGTGGGCTTCGGCTCCGTGCCCGTGAGGGATCCGGCGGGGGAGGTCGCCCGCTGGGCCGAGGCCGCCCGCCGCGCGGGGACGCGGGCGCTCCTGTACCCGGCGGCGGGCTTCACGGACTGGGACCGGGACTACGGCGAGCACGTGCACCTCGTGCGCTTCACCCCGCACGACTGGCTGCTGCCCCGCACGGCGGCCGCGGTCCACCACGGGGGAGCCGGGACGACGCACGGGGCCCTGGCCGCGGGCGTGCCCCAGGGCGTCATCCCCTTCTCCCTGGACCAGCCGTACTTCGCCCGCCGGGTCGCGGCGCTGGGCCTGGGGCCCGGCGGGCTCGACCCGGGGCGGACCGACGTCGAGGGGCCGACCCGGATCCTCACGGACCTGACCCGGGGCGAGCGGGCGGAGGGCTATCGCCGCCGCGCCCGCGAGGCCGCCCGCGCGGTGGAGCGGGAGAACGGGGCGCGGACCGCGGCCCGGATCCTCCTGGGCCCCTGACGGCGGCAGAGGCCGAGCGGGGCGGCAGCGGGGACGGTCCGCGGCGGAGGGCGGGGCGAAGACGGCCCGCGGTGCAAGGGCGGGGCGGCGCGGCGGCGGGGAAGAGACGCAGACGGCGCCGAACTTGTGACGTAGGTCCCCATCGCTGCTAGGCTCGGGAGCATGCCCAGCCCCACCGCCTCCGAGACCGTCCGGGTCATGATCGTCGACGATCACGAGATCGTTCGCCGCGGCATCGCTGAGATCATCGATCGGGCCGATGGCCTCGAGGTCGTCGCCGAGGCCGGCGGTCAGGCGGAGGCCCTGCGCCGGGCCGAGCTCGTGCGCCCCGACGTCGTCCTCGTCGACCTCCAGCTGCCCGACGGCACCGGCATCGAGCTCATGCACGAGATGCGCGAGACCGTCCCCGGCGCCCTGCCGATCGTCCTGACCTCCTTCGACGACGACGAGGCCCTGGCGGAGGCCCTGGAGGCCGGGGCCCGCGCCTACCTGCTCAAGACCGTCCACGGCGCCGAGATCAGCGACGTCGTGCGCGCCGTCGCCTCCGGGCGCGTGCTCCTGGACGAGCGCACCGTCACCCGCCGGCGCGCCGACCACGACGACCCGACCGCCGAGCTGACCAACGCCGAGCGCAAGGTCCTCGACCTCATCGGCGACGGCCTGTCCAACCGGGAGATCGGCGAGCGCCTGGGCGTGGCGGAGAAGACGGTGAAGAACCACATCACCTCGCTGCTGGCCAAGATGGGGCTCCAGCGCCGCACCCAGGTCGCCGCCTGGGTCGCCGGCCAGAGGGCCTCCGGCTGGCGCAATTCCTGAGCCGCCGGCTTCGAGGGCGGCACCGGGCCGAGGGCGGCGCCGGGGCGCCGGACCGGCCCCGCTCGGCCCCCGCGCCGGC
>ERZ772973.297-NODE-297-length-27116-cov-31.9925_pt1 | contig 27116 bp, 19 predicted proteins | sample MGYA00580672_ERZ772973 | MGnify/ENA primary metagenome ERZ772973 (study PRJEB29015, sample SAMEA2737938) | human oral metagenome | biome: human oral; feature: human-associated habitat; material: dental | place: China | collected 2152 ...
CGTGGCCAAATATCTGCAAAATCCGACAGCCCGAAAGCTGGCTAATATCCCCAAGCCGCCCGAGCCAAAACCAGAACCAAAGCCAGCGCCCGCTGTACCAGCACCCGCGCCAACCACTGGCAATAAAGTGATCTCTTTGACGTTTGATGACGGGCCGGGACCATACACTGCGCACCTACTGGACGTCTTGGATCAGTATGGTGCGAAAGCAACGTTCTTCTTGATCGGTAGCAAAGTCTCCAGCCAAGCCAACGTCGTACGTAGCATCCATGCGCGCGGCCACCAACTAGGCAATCATTCGTGGTCGCACCCAGAGCTACCCAAGCTACCCGTTGACCAGATTGCCGGTGAAATTGACCACACTAACGATGCTATCAAACAAGCCACCGGCGTCACACCGGCTATTATGCGCCCGCCGTACGGTGCAGTCAATGGTGTCGTTTTGGAGCAGCTTCGTCTGCGCGGTATGTCGTCAATCTTATGGTCGGTCGACACCCGCGACTGGGCTGATCGCAACAGCGACATCGTCTGCTCGCGCGCCGTCGCTGGCGCTCGCCCTGGAGCCGTCATCTTGATGCACGACATTCACCAAACGTCAGTCAATGCTGTACCGTGCATTCTCAGCGCACTGAAGCAGCAGGGCTATTCGTTTGTGACCGTGCAAGGACTACTCGGTAATATGGCGCCAGGGGCTGGATATCCGTAGAATCGTAGCTAGATGTTGCAGATGCTCGTTGCAGCGGCTATTCTGTTTTATCTACCTCAAACATCTTATATTTCGAAGTCGCACCACGTAGCAATTTTACCTTTGACGGCGCCACACCAAAATGTTTCGCCAGTAACTTCGCTGCTGCTGCATTCGCCCGCCCCTCAATAGCTGGCGCCTTGGTGTAAATCGTCAGCGAGCCATCATCGTTCGTTACGACTTCTTCACGGTGGCGGGAGTTGGGCTTGAGGAGGATGGAGAATTTCATATAGACTAATCCCGAATAAGTGGTTTTATCTTTTCTTTTACATTATGGTAATAACTTTCACTCCAAGCCCTCGTGTACTTCTCATAATAGTCACAAATCACTGAACTGTCGTTTTTCTCCAGATCAAACACTTCATCATTATCGTCAATTAGCACTCCGTCAATCTCCATCCAGACAACCAATTCATGAAAATCATTGAAAGACTGAAGCCAGCACTGCGTTTTTGGTAGCGCATAAGCTGACGCAAGTCTGCATGGTTTTTTGTCATAGTAACGCTTTAAGTCATACAAAGCGTGGTCAATTCTGTCTCCAAATCTTACAGCTCTAGAGGTATTTATACCGCCAAGTTCTCTTGGGAAAAATATCATCGGAGTTCTTCGATATTGAGCAAAAGTATTGATAAATTGCTCATTAAATCCTTCATACATACGAATACGGTATGTAGAAATGATCGTGTCCGCAGTGCACTCAACACCATTTCTAGTCCTCAACCCCTGCTCATTGATTGGATAGCCATCAGGATCGACATAAAAATGGCGAAATAGCCGCCAGGCTTCTTCGTCTGTACCATGTTTCTGTAGAATTTGTTTCATGATCACTATATCAAATTCAACGATATCTTTATATAGAATCATAAGCTCTTCTCTTTATTATTTGTGAGGATCGGTGGATCAAAACGACATCGCCTCCAACTCTCGCGGCAAAATCTCCTGCACCTCGACCGAACCCGCCACCAGATGGTAACCCTGCAACCGTTGCGGTAAATCACTTTCGGCATGGCGCCAGTCAACCGGGCGGTTTTCATCAAAATAATCCAACAATTCTGCGTTCAAAAAATGCTCGCGCGGCAGATCCACCGAGCCGTCTTGATTGACGATCAGCGCGATCGACAAACCCGCCGTCGTGCCGTTTTCGTTTTTAGCATACGCCGCTGTCACCAGATGGACCACTGGCTCAAACTTCAACACTGACTGATCGCTCGCCTCCACCTGCGCTTGACCGCGCCGTGCCAGCTGCTGATTGATTTTCGTTGTTAATTCCTCAAAGCTCGGCTTACCATCGCCCGCTCGGCAATAATCGCAACCGTCTGCTGACTCGACATATTCCAGCAGCAAATCCATATCAACGTCAGTATCCTTAAGGCCATGCCATAACAATTGCTCCACCATTTCATGCAGCGCGCCCAGCAAACTATAATCATTAGCATTCCTGGCGGCATCACCGATGCGGATGATGGAGCGAGCGATGGTGATAGGATTTTTAGACTTACTCATACACCTATTGTACTCTGGTCTATCATAATTTATATATCAATCCAACAAACTCGCTCCGCCGCCAGCATCATACGTCGCGCGTTTATGACTCCACTCGTTACCATAACGCTTGGCTTGTTCTAATACCATGTCAGTTGCCAACGCCTGCTGATCTGGCGGGTAGCCATATTTTGCCAAAGTTTTCTTAACGTTAACTTTCAGTTTTGCCTGAACATTTTTACGCTCTGCCCAGTCAATCGTCGCATCTCGACGCACCTGCTCTAACAATACTTTTGCGATATCACGCAGTTGCGCATCACCCAGCACTTCACGAGCACTGCCATTTTCAACCAGCGCATCATAAAAGATAATCTCATCCTCACTGAGGCCATCAACCGCTCCGTTCTCAACAGTCTGGCGAATTTTCTGTCCGATGTTGATCAATTCTTCGATCACCTGCGCCGCCTCAATCGTCCCGTTTCTATACCGCGTCAAAGCTTGATTGAGCAAGTCAGAGAACTTCGTATCCTTGGCATAATTGCGCGAGAATCGTAGTTTAATTTCATCAGTTAAAAGTTTCTGCAGCGCTTCCACCGCCAAATTCTTGCGCTCCATGTTACGAATTTCTGCCAGGAACTCGTCGCTCAAAATTGACAGTTCCGGCTTTTCCAACCCTGCCGCCTCAAACACATCAACCACGCCCACTGGTGCAATCGCTTTATCAACAATTTGTTTTAGCGCACTTCGGTACTCAGTATCAGTCACCACCGCTGAGCTCGACACTTTATCCAGCCGGGCTTTCACCGCCTGAAACAGCGCCACTTCCTCACGAATCTTCAACGCCTCGGGCCTCGGCATAGCCAGCGCAAAGGCTTTACTCAGTTCCAAAACATGTTGTTTCAATCGCTTCTCGCCGTCTTCCAACCCTAAAATATATTCCTCGGCATCCAAAATAATTTGTAGCTGTTGGTCAGTTGGTGCGGTAAAATATCGCCGATAATCAAAGTTACCAAACAAATCGCGCACTACCTCATAACGCATCTGCATCTGCGCCACTGCTTCAGCAATATCAAGCTGCGGTGCACCCTGCCCTCCACTTTGCGTATAGTCAGAAATAGCATCGCGCAGCGCCCCTGCCACGCCCAGATAGTCAACCACCAAACCACCAGTTTTACCCGGAAACACTCGGTTGACTCGTGCAATTGCCTGCATCAAATTATGGCCCTTCAACGGTTTGTCCAGATACATGGTGTGCATATTCGGCACATCAAATCCCGTCAGCCACATGTCGCACACAATCACGAGCTCAAGCGGATCATTCGGATCTTTGATGCGTTTTTCTATCGCCTTAATTCGCTGTTTATTGCGAATATGCGGTTGCAAATATTCAGGATCGCTAGCACTCCCCGTAATGATCACCTTGATCGCACCGTGCGCATCATCGTCACTATGCCAATCTGGTCGATACGCCACGATTTTTTCATACAAATCAGCCGCAATACCGCGACTCATCGTCACGATCATACCCTTACCGCTCAGCACACTTTGCCGAGCCTCAAAATGCTCAATGATGTCCAGCGCGATAGTATTCAGCCGCTCGCTATTGCCAACGATGGCTTCTTTCTGTGCATACTCGGCCTTCAGCGCATCCTGACGACTCAATTCTTCGCCCTCCAGCAAATCATCAACTTCCTTATCCAGCCACTGCCGCGTTGCCTCGTCCATATTCAAATCAACCAGCCGACTCTCATAATAAATCGGCACTGTTGCGCCATCTTTCACCGCCTGCTCGACATCATAAATGTCGATATAGTCACCAAACACTGCTGGCGTTGACTTATCATCCGTCTCAATCGGCGTGCCCGTAAAGCCAATGTAGCTCGCGCCCGGCAAGGCATCGCGCATATACTTGGCATAACCATATACCATTTGGGCGTCACTGGCTCGGACATGTGCCTTCAAGCCATACTGGCTACGATGCGCCTCATCTGCCATCACGATGACATTGCGTCGATCGGTCAAAATTGGCAATTTATCCTCGTCATCCTCAGGCGAAAACTTTTGGATTGTTGTAAAGATAATTCCGCCCGCTTGGCGCTGCAACAGCTTCCTGAGTTCACTCCGTGAATCAGCTTGCTTTGGGTCCTCTCCCAGGAGCTCGCGACAGGCGCTAAACGTACCGAATAATTGACCATCAAGATCATTACGATCCGTCACCACCACGATGGTTGGGTTATGCAAATCGCGCGACTTCATCAGCTTACCAGTATAAAACACCATACTCAAGCTCTTGCCCGACCCTTGCGTATGCCAAACCACGCCAGCCCGTTGGTCACCGCGTTCACTACTAGCTGCCAGCGTCCGATCAAGCGCTTTATTCACCACCCAATATTGATGATAAGCGGCAACTTTTTTGATCAATTTATCGCCGTCGCTCCGCTCAAATACGATAAAATTCTGCACCATATCCAGCAAGCGTTCAGGCGTACACGCACCGCGCAGCAACGCTTCCAGCATCGGCACATTGCCAACTTCTTTCTCGCCATCAATCGTCTTCCACGGCATCATTCGTTCCAGCGGGCTGGTGATCGTCCCCATCTCCGCCTCTATTCCATCACTGGTGACACACAGCTCATTGAACCGAAACAAGTCGCTAATCTCGCGCTTATACGTCTGGATTTGCTGATACGCTGCTACCAAATCCGCTTTCGTGTCAGCCGCATTTTTTAGTTCAATCACCACCAGCGGCAAGCCATTCACAAATAGCACAATATCCGGCCGGCGATTATAGTCACCCTGCAGAACCGTCAGCTGATTCACCGCCGCAAAATCATTGTTTTTTGGCAAGGTAAAATCAACCACCCGCACAATATCATGTTTTACTTCGCCACTTGATGTGCGATATTGCACCGGCACACCAGCCACCAGCAGTTGATGAAACTCGTGATTATTCTCAATCAAGCTCGGTTTACTAATCTGCGTCAAACGCCGCGTCGCTTCATTCAAGGCTGGTTCTGGAATGTGCGGATTGAGCCGCACCAAAGCATTATATAGCCGCTCCGACAACACCATCTGCCTGAGCTCACGCTCAGCCATAGCACCATCCGGACCAATATCCGGTCCGTGCAAAACTTGCCAGCCGAGATTAGTCAGAATATCAAGCGCGTATTGTTCGATTTGAGATTCGGTCATATTCCTATCCTTTACTTTTCTGGATTTTTATCAACCTTACTTTGCCAATGCCGTAAAGCTCGAGACTCCTCTTAACATTCTTGAGGGCAACTTTACTGAAAAAAGGTATATTTAACTTGTTAGATGACTCACTGATAACACTAAATATCACCTCGTATTTCCGTGCGTCTGGCTTCTGTTCTACTGGACTAAATTGTTCCGAAGTCGGCAATATATTATTTACTGATTTTCTGAAATTCTCATCACTAAGCATAAGCTGCGCAGACACGAGCCCTTGATTAAATAAATGACTTAAGGTAGACGATCCACCGTAATTTTTTACATGGTATAAACGAGAGTTATTGTAATCAAATAGATCACAAAATTCTATCTTACTATGTCCACCTCCGTACGGTATATTTTTTGCATCCATAAGCGTCAACCCATTAATACGCGCTACTCTTTCGTTGTACGAATTTTCAGAAGAATCCTCTATTGCAAAGGGCGGCAAAATTTCTTCTTCCTCCACTATTGATAGATATTCTTGATTAATAAGTTTTGCAAAGTCTGTTTCAACACAATACCATTTTGAATTATTGAGAATATAAATTCCACCATGCTCATCCTTTACCTCAGCATAAATGCAAGACCAAGCTGCCCATCTCTTAAACTCCTGATTATTACTTTCATTGAGTGCAACAATTTTCTGTTTTTTTAGAATATCAAGGTTAACTTCTTTGCCACGACTATCCAAACTGTTAAGTAGATTATCTAGACTCAAATCATCGTCAAAATAATTCATATCCCCAATAAATGAAAATCCCTTGACATCACTCCAGTCAATAATTTCAGGAACCGCTAACCATACAGCGCCACGCTCTTCAGAGTTTAACTTACTAATTAAAATATCGTTTAAAGAGTTGATTTTTACAGGATCTTTTACTTCAGCGACTTGATCAATCCAATCAAAATTATCTTTATAGACATTAAGCTTTGATGCAAGAAAATAATCACGAAGTTTATCGTTAAGGTTAAATATATTAACTTTAGCTGATACATGAAGAGAATCTTTACCCGTTATCGTTGACCCGTAGTCTTGATTTAAGCATTTTCCAGTAACTGCACGCACTAAATCCTGCTCTATATCAATACCAAAATCTGCTGCCTCACTAGCAACAATAACCTGCTCTCGAGCCTGTTTTGGAAATAACCCCACACTACTCTTGTCAATACTGCGAATCGAGTCAGCCTTTATTAAGTTTAATGTGGTCATTAAACCAAATCTCTCTTCGTAACAACCAGGTTTTAATAACTGCCGACCACCCAATCCAAAAGCTACTGCAAACTTACGATATTGTGCTGTTTTAATTTTTACATTCACAATTAAAACAGCACTAACGTATGCCGTATAAAGATCAGAATCCAGACTATCAGCAATATCTCTGCCAAAAAAGTCATAAAGCCAACTAGGCGGCTTAGGTCTGGAGTTGCTATAGTAAAGCGTGGCATTGTCATCGATAGATATATTTTTAATTGACGACGGATCATCAAAGATGTCTGTTATATCTTCAATTCCGTCCTTTATAAGATATACTGATAGTTTATTCGTTTTTAGTTCGGCTGTCATATTTCAATACTTCCAGAAATTAGTTTTGGTAAAAGTGAGTTGCGAATATTTACGAGAGACTTAGTCTCAAATAAATTAGTTTTTATTTGGTCAATTATTGACGTAAACTCTGAGGTCATCTCTTCAATATTCGGCGGTATTATAACCTCAGCCTGTTTTAGATGCTTTCGCTGAATATGACCCATGGTTGTAGCTTTTGATTTAGCAATTGATATAAATTGGTCCAGATAATATTTTGTCCAATAGTAATATAACCATTCCGGATATTTATCTGAGGTAACTTTAAATAGGTGCTGATTAAGTGCACCGTCTCCACCGCTCCAAAACTTAACCATCAACGTACCAGACCATGAGAACAACAAATCACCATTGTGTACAATATATTCTTCCGGAATATTAGCACTAGCGATATCAGTAGAGTCCGTTATTCCACTGGACATCTCACGAATTTTTATTACAGGAAGAGTACATTGTCCGTTGATTTTTGGATATTTTTGCATAGCTAAACCATTCAAGAAATTAGCTATTTCATCAAGCGGTTTTTTATCCCAACTCTTCACCTCAGGATTATCGACAAAATAATGGCAAAAGAGAGCTTGACCGAGCCACTCAAGGGTTTCGTTCATGCGGCGATTGAGCTCGATTTTTTCATCAAGACTACTGAGAATGTCGGCAATTTTCTTTTGTTGGTCGAGTGGCGGCAGATTAATTTCCATATTAGGCACTGCCTTGACTGATAGATGCATTACCGTACTGCCATTACTATGTGCCAGCATATACTCTCGAGCAATTGGAGATTTTAGATAATAAAAAAGATATCTAGGATCGACAATATCTGTATCCGTCACTATTATTTTTGATAGATCCAACGAAAAGCAAGCACTCCTGCCTATATCTGGCATAATTATAGGACTACCGATAATTTCACGATTCTGAGTAAGGTCTGTGTTTGCTATCAGGATATTTCCTGGTTCAACATATTGCGATGGTTTTATTTGTCCTGCATAATATTTTATACCATCAGGGTTATATCCCCCACCTCTAGCAACAGACTTTAGATTCACAAAAGCAATACCATTTTCCGAATTAGAATAATCGGCACTTCTATATGAAATACCTTTGATGATTTCTGCGACGTCGCCAAGCAAGATAGTTTTTGTCATTTTTTTATTGCCCTTTCGGTAGCCTCGTCCGCGTTCGCATAATCAGACGCGAGTCTGTCGCGTTCAGTTTTTAATTTATCTTCAAGAAAGTTATGCCTACACTCAACGTCTGCAAATATATCACTCCACTTTCTGACGTAGATTTTACAATTATCCTTTGAAAATATTAACCCTTTTTCTTTTTCCCCATACCCTTTATTGGTGTCGATTTCACCCTCTATATAACCTGATGTATCAAACTTATTACCAACAAGTATAAAATCCCAGTAAGTATTATCACCATTAAACCGATGGTCTGAAAATATTATTCGTTGATATCTCTTGATCTGAGACACTTCTTTCTCCCCAAGCAAAACAGCGGGTCGTTTCAGCTCTATTACTAGGTTATTTATGCGATTGTTTTCAATACTTTTTCTACATAGAAATAAATCCATCTCCTTATTCTTATCTGGAGATTCCATATTCACATCTTGCTTTTTGCCGCCACGTAGTATATATAGATATTCTGACAATGCTTTTTCAAATTTAGCTTCAGTACTAGAAACAAGATTATATTCCTCTCCAAAAACCCAAAAATTATGATCCAAAACTCTTTGTACGTGATCAACCTCGCGAGAATTGAAGTCGTTATTAAAAATAATCGTTTTTAGAGCATCAATTGTAACATAACGATCTTGAATCATCTTAATGGTTTGAATTATGGCATCTAATTTATTCACCTTTAATAAATCCGCTAATTGCTTCTGCTCTTGAGCATCAAGCCGCACAACAGCATCAATTATAGTGTACACTTGATCACGCTGGTTCGAGTCCAGAAGTGCGTTCAGAAGGTGTACAAAAGTCTTTTTCTGCTCTATATTTGAAGCACCTTCACCAAATATTTTTGGCTGGATCTGATAAATACCTTTTATAAGAGCTTTTAGTTCGTTATTGCGGGGAATTTCCCAGCTATTATTAGCCTTAGGAATGACATTATCTTTTTCATACCGGTCAACGAGATCATCTGCCATCTTTTGGAGATGAGGACTGCGCATACGACGCAGATATTCATTCATCTCGGAAATGACATATTTAAACTCATCATCTCGCCTACTATTAAACTTTTGTTCTTTGGTTTGCAGAGTATTTTGATCCTGATCAATATTACTCTCGTATGAAAACATGTCAAAATAATCACTTTTTATGTATACACTGTGATAAAACTTATCACCTTTATTGTTCAGTAGGGTTGTAGATTTATAGTTCTCCTTGCCAGTTGAATCTATTAGATAATATCGCGAGAATTCTTTATTTAGTTTTTTCTTCCACTGAATATACTTAACATCAAAGCGAGTTGATGTTGCATCGTGAATAATCTTCTCATCCCTTTCATCAGCTATCATTTCTCTATGGTCAAGAGGGCTACCATTAATAGATATAGAGAACATCCTATCTTTAAATAACTCTAAAAACCAACAAAATTCCTGTAACAGGTATTGTTTTACGGTAGTCTCAATGTTACCCGAAGACAGCTCACGTATCCCCTCAAATGTAACCTTTGTTGACGTCCCCTGCTCATATGGTACTTCAGAAACAGGCGAATGAGCACCCGTATAACTATGCAAATCATTAGACTTGATTTCTATATCATATTTATAAAGCTTACTGCTTTTTTTATATACCGTTGTCCATCGTGCAATATTTGCAAACGTAAAAAAAGTAAGTCGACCCACTCCATTTTTGCCATGCACCAAAGAATGATGCCTGGAGTCTGTCTTATTTAGCGCCTTTTCCGATTCATGAAAAGGCTTAAACTTCACAGACAATAAACCCTGAGGTATTCCACTTCCATTATCTGCTATAGTGATGTTGTTTAATGATCCCAACTCATTCTCTTCATAACTAATATCAATACTAGTTGCACCAGCATCAAATCCATTCCAAATATACTCAGCGATTGATTCCTGTGGCAAATAAGCACTTAATATAGATTTAACTCCGTCTCCACCAAGCTGAATCTCGTCCGAAACAATTGCTTCTGCTAGACTATCTTTTAATACTGTACTGTTAGTCATTTTTATATGATTCTTTTATTCTTTTTAGGTTTATAGAGATAGATTTTTCTAGATTGCGACTCTTCGCAAACTGCCCTTCAAGCTCGGCCGTCAACCTAGCAAATTTCTCGACGAACGGCTCATCGTCCTCTTCTGTTTCTTCAACACCCACGTAGCGGCCAGGCGTTAGCACATAATCGTGCTGCTTGATTTCTTCTAGATCAGCGACTTTACAAAAACCCGGCTGGTCAGCGTAATCCGCACTGACAGTTTTGTAATCATGATATGTCTTCGCCACCCGAGCAATGTCTTCTGCAGTCAGCTCACGGTTGCGGCGGGTTACCATTTTACCCAAATTTCGCCCATCAATGAACAATACTTTGCCGTGACGGTTGGCGCGATCGCGCGACACAAACCACAGACAGCACGGTATGGCTACGTTGAAAAACAGTTGGCTTGGCAGTGTGACGATGGCGTCAACCATATCATTGAGCACTAACTGCTTACGGATATCACCTTCACCGCCAGTTTGGCTGCTCATGCTCCCATTTGCCAACACAAAGCCTGCCGTACCGCGCGGGCTTAGGTGGTGAATCATATGTTGAATCCAAGCAAAGTTAGCGTTACCCTTTGGCGGCAGACCATACTTCCAGCGTAGGTCAGCCTGCAAATGTTCTTGACCCCAGTCACTAATATTAAACGGTGGGTTAGCCAAGATATAATCAGCTTTCAGGTCGGGAAGCTGGTCATCCACCAGGGTGTCGCCGCGTTTGATATTCGCATCAATTCCCCGAATTGCCATGTTCATTTTAGCGAGTCGCCAAGTGGTTTCGTTCAATTCTTGACCATACACTGCGATGTCACTAACACGCCCAGCGTGCTCCTCGACAAACTTCTCACTCCAGACGAACATACCACCGCTACCGCAACATGGGTCGTACACGCGCCCGCTGTACGGCTCAAGCATTTCTACCAGCAGCTTCACGATGGAGCGCGGCGTGTAGAACTCGCCGCCGTGTTTGCCCTCACTGTCGGCAAACATACCCATAAAATATTCATAGACTTGACCAAGTAGATCTTTGGAACTCGCAGTGTCGAATTTGATATTGGTAAACAAATCGATAAGCTCACCCAGGCGGCGTTTATCTAGAGCTTCGCGAGCATAATTTTTCGGCAAAACACCTTTCAAACTAGGGTTGTCTCGTTCAATCGCCTCCATAGCACTATCGACTAGCACGCCAATTTCTGGCTGCTTGGCGCTCGCCACCAGGTGTTCCCAACGAGCCTCCTTAGGAATCCAAAAAACATTCTCCGCCAAATACCAATCCCGATCTTCAGGATCATAATTCTCATCAATCGCTGCCTGATATCGCACCGAAAACGCATCCGAAACGTATTTTAGAAAAATCAGTCCCAGCACCACATATTTATAGTCCGACGAGCTGATATTACCCCGTAGTTTATCCGCCGCAGCCCACAACTGCCTTTCAAGATCCCTCATATTCATACGTGTAATTATATCAGACTCGGGGATCGTTTACTCTGAGTGCATCAGGCTCTTGTGACTAGTTTTCGTGACAATAATATGATCATTAAGCGTAATGCCAAGCAATTTTCCCGCTTCTGCCAGCCTATTCGTAACATCTTTATCAGCCTGACTGGCCTCCAAGCTCCCGCTCGGATGATTATGCGCCACAATGATACTGGCGGCGCGGTCAGCGATGGCGTCTGCGAAGACCTCGCGCGGGTGCACCAGACTGGCAGTCAACGTGCCGATGGTCACTACCCGTTTGGCGATCAAACGATTCGCACCATCCAGCGTCAGACATACGAAATATTCCTGCTTTTTGTCGCGAATGTCAGACAGCAACTCAACCGCTTTTTCTGGACTGTCAATAATTGGCTGGTCGCTATCCAGCAAATACCGCCGCGCCAGTTCCAAACTCGCTAAAATTACCGGGATTTTCGCTTCACCCAAACCAACCACGCCGCGCAGATCATCATACGATAGCTCACCACCCTTGGCGCGCAGCAACTTTAACACTTGGCGGGCAATCTTACCAACATCGGCCCGAGCATTGCCACTACCAATAATCGCCATCAGCAGCTCCAAGTCGCTCAACCGCGCCGTACCGTAACGCGCTAGTTTCTCGCGGGGACGATCAAGTGGATGACGGTCAGAGATTCTCATGAGTACATTATACTATCACTCCAACAACTTCCGCAAAGCGCTTCTCAATCCGTCCACCGACACTGCGTACGGCACGCCAATCTCCGTAAACTACTGGCGAGCGACTGTAATTTTGCTTCGCTCATTACTGCTCAGGTTATATCCTGTAATTTATTAATTCCTTTCTTAACATTTTGTTATATAATTATTTACTACTTATTCTTAATTTGATTATACAATACGCTAAGTTCCAATATCTGGTAATCAGAAATTTATATTCTACAAATCAAAAAACTCCCTCAACGGGACTATCTATATCTCAATTCTCAGTGGCGGAGAGAGAGGGATTCGAACCCTCGGTACGATTTCTCGCACACACGCGTTCCAGGCGTGCACCTTCAACCACTCGGTCACCTCTCCATGGTGCAATTATATCATAGTATGATTACTAAATAGTATAACTCAGTTCTACTATAGTAACATTTTTATTTAATCATAATAGATAAATTTAAAAAGGTTCTACTTAATTTGCTAGAACCTTTTCTCACATTATCAAATTGTAATAAAATCAAACCTGGCTCCCGCGACTGGGCTCGAACCAGTGACCTATTGGTTAACAGCCAACCGCTCTACCGCTGAGCTACGCGGGAATACTAGATTAAGTATACACATCAAACGTAGCAACGTCAAGCATCTATCTTTTATTATTTTTTTCAGTAATAAGCTTATTAATCGCGGATATTAGTTTTTGCGCTTGTTTAGGATCTTTATTATCAGATATATAAGCTACAGTAAAACGGGTTTTATTATTTAAAATAACCTGCTCTACATATCCTGAGTCGCTTACGCCCACAGCTGAATAAGCACCGCCACCCACTCGTATCATACCATCACGATATTTATTATTGCGCATAGCGCTCTCAATAGAACCAGCTCTCTGTTTTAATCCAAGTTGGTTAGATGTTAATTTTTGTATAAATAATGACATATCATGAGCAGTAGTTTTTGATCCTTCGCCAGTCAATACAGTATCGGTTAATCCGATTGATTTTAGTTTTGTATTTGCGGCATCGTAACCAATCTTAGATAAAAGACCATTAATACAGTCTTTGTTTTGTTCAGTAATGGATTCCGTTATACAATCACTAATTGAAGAATTGCCCGACACTTTATCTGTTGGCTGTAATGACTTATCTTCAATACCGGCCAGCGCTAAATATGCAAGATACAGACCCTCAAAGCCAAGTGAAGGTAGTTGTAATTTATCATTGACAGAAATTGGTGCAGAACCTTTTCTATCTTCACGGAAAACTATACCTATTTGACCAGGATTATCATTAGAAAAATGCTCTATTAACGCTTTAAGTCCTGTGTCATTGGGTGAATATGAACGATTATATCGCACTTCAGGACCAACGTTTTTTGTACTAACAATAATTTCACTGCCTTCTCCCGCCAAGATTTTATCTACACTAGCAATAGTTGCATCAATATCAATCAAAACACCTGAAGCACTGTTAACCTGTGATATTAATGTAAAATCCTTAGTTGTAATAGTTGTTACACCAGGTTTTTTCTCAACCCTACTAGCTACATTGCTTTGTAGATATCTATTAAGCCTATCCTTCTCAACTTCAGCCTTTAATGAAGATTCACCCTTTTCGCCTTCCTTCGGCACAATAGCCTTAAATACCAGCCAGCCTTTTATTGTATTGCCAGGAATTTTAGTGACATTATCACCAGCTTTTATAGTAAATTCACGAGACAAAATATTATTAAGTTTATCAGCCAAAGCTTTAGCTTTATCATCCGAAATATCCGCAGTAACTTCTTCTATATCTGAACGTACTGTAATTTTTCCATTATTACCAATTCTAGCCTTTTGCACCTCGGCAGCAAAATTAGTAGCATTACAAGTTCCGCCAGATACAGCTTTAACAACAACAAACTGATTATCCTCAAGTTTAAGAGATGCGTTTTTAGGTTGAATTTTACAATCCGCGCCAAGCTCTTTTAAAGTGTATTTATCGAGCGTAGATTTATCGTATTTATATATAGGTCCATCAATTTTAGATAAGTTTGCAGCCCACCAAAGCGATGTAGGGATAAGTCTCAACCAAAGCGGATATCCAGCATTTTTTAGACGATCATTATTGTCAACAATAATTCCAACTTCTTTAGCTGGCGATACCTTGTAAGCAGAAGTAGAGCTACCAAAATAAATTTCAACTGGAACCTTACTATATTCACTATTTAGTTTTTCAATAATTTCAGCTCGACTAGATTGACCAGCTTTAATTCCATCAATTGAAACTCCAGGCGGTAAGGCATCGACAGGGTAAGCCATTTGATAAACAATATCGCCCGCAATAACTAATATAAATATTCCAATTACTGGTGCCCACCAATTTTTCTTAAACCAATCTACAATTCTAATTGGTAGTGGTAATTTATCGTAACGTTTAGCTCTTGGTGGCGGTACGGGAACACGGCTACCACTACTTAGCGAAGTAGACGCCGGTGGTAACGGTGAATAATTAGACTGGAATCCAGGCGCAGACTGTTGATATGGATATGGAGCAGATTGATTCTGGGGCGTATAACCTGACTGCTGTGGCGGATAATAAGGTTGCGTGTAGTTACCCTGTGGTGCACTAAATTGCCCAGAATTATCGCCACCACTAAAGCCAGACTCAGAATAACCTGGTGGTTGAGGTGGATAGCCTCCTTGTGAAGGCTGATTATCTGGCTGGTTTTGTGGAGGATATGGCGAGTTATTTGGATACATAACAATTATGCTTATAATAACAAAAAATACGAATATTATTCAAGACTAAGTAATTTTGATACACGCTCAATAGCAGCTAAATCCTGCTTTGCCTCACTAGTATTAACACTTCGAAGATGTTTACATTTACTTGCCAAAATTCGCTTTAACCATTTTTTGTGTTTATCCAACTCCGATGAGACAGATACAATTTCCAGCATTCTAATTCCACTTTTGCCTTTTTTGATATAGCCACGTTCAATTAAATTATCGATATGATTCGCCACTGTTGATACCGATTTATATCCCATAGCTTTCATTATTTCGCGGTAACTGGGTGAAAAATCATTCTGTTTTATAAAAGTTTCTATATAACTAAGTAATTCACGTTGCTTCTTTGTTGTTTTTTCACGCATTTGCTAGTTCCTTTTTATTATTTTTCTTTTTATTTGTAGCGATAGTTAAACCAGCAAGACTCCACCAGATTATACCAATTGTATCATCTGCCCAAACTGGTAAAAACATACCGATTATAGCCATACCAATCCCAGAAGCTAAGACACCAACACTTAGATTGTCTCGGTGAGAATATAATTTCCAGAGCACTATACCAAAAACCATCATCTGCAAAACCAAACCAATAACACCAGTTTCAATTGCCATATAAATATATTGATTTTCAATAATTTTTGGACTGCCAGATAGCAATGAAGGCGAGCCAACACTACCTAAACCAAAACCAAATGGATGATTTACGACTGTACTTACACCATCAGTCATTGACTGCATATGTCCATGATTTGATTTTATTGCACTTGAGCTTTCAGGGTTATTATGGAAAATTACGTTTTGTACAAAACTACTTTTTGAATTTAACCCGATTAGTGTAATTAATATTACAGTCACGATTGGAACTATTAATAAAAGATGACGATTTGTTGTGCCGTTTTTAGCTTGATAAATAAGCGGAATTATAATAATTGATACAAGCATCGCTAGCCAAGCGCCACGCGAATAGCTAAACCAGAGCGCCACAAGAGCGCCACATAAAACTACAATGCCTAAAATTAAGCAGGGTTTGCTGATTTTTTGATATCTCCGCCAAAATATAACCATTAAATTAATAGCAATTACCGCAAAAGCTCCTAGTGGATTTGGACCGCGCAAGGTACTGTTAATTCTAACAAAATTATTATTTTGATCTACTGTTAAATAAGGTTTAATTGTAAGATCGGAATAGCCAAGCGATTTAAGTATGTCTTTTGGTAAAATTGTAGCTTGCAATAAAGCAATAATACAAACCAAAGCAATACCCGCGCCAATGGATTTTAATAATATTTTTTTAGCAGGTGGATATATTTTAACTAAAATATAACAAACTATAAAAGCTAAATAAATTCTTAGATTTATAATCAGTGCCGCAACCTCAGACAACTGATTGTTTGGCAATATAGCCAATAAAAATACATTTAAAGCCGCAACCGCCAAACAAATCCAAATTAATTTATCAGTATATAATTCGTATTGAAGCTTCTTTTGCCAAATTATAAAAATCAAAATAATTGCCGCTACACCAAAGAGTATTTCCTTCCAAGATTTTATAATTAAAGCAAAAGATGAAAACGACGTATCAGCAAAAACGGCTATAGGCGCCTGAAAACAAACACCAAACAAAGCAAGAGCAACAAGTCCTGTTGTTAATTTACTAAGCCTATTTAATTGCATAAAATTTATTATAGCACTTGTTTAATTCTATAATTATATTTTAATAAAACCAATTGATTAACAATATTTGATTATTTCATTAATATCTCGGCGGGTTTGCGGGTGCGGTTCTTTGTTGCCGTAGCCCAGAGCCAGCATCACCACTGGCAGATCTTTCTCGCGGTCAATCAACTTAAGTTCTTCCAAGATTTCTGCAAGTTTGTCAATCGAAAATCCTTCCATGGCGCACGAATCAATTCCCCGCTCGGCTGCTGCCAGCATGGCAAATCCCAAAGCAATGTATGCTTGGCGCGCCGCCCATTGATGGAGTTTGTCGTCGTCGCCCAGAATCTTAAAATCAGTCTTCGCCCATTTTTTCCAAAACGTTTTATAGCCAGTTCTGACAATTGCGTTCATCTGCGCCACATCACGTAACATATGATCGATATGACCGTCTTTTCGCGTCAATTCTTCGCCAGTTTTGGCAGTAAAAATTAGCAAATGGCTAGCGGTGAATTTAGCGGCGTTAACGCCAGCGGCTTTTTCAAGTTTCTTGCGGAAATCAGTATCTTGCGCCACGATGACGTTAAATGGCTCAAAACCGTACGATGTTGGCGTTAAGCGAATTGCTTCCAGAATTAGTGCAATATCCTCTTCGTTAATTTTCTTTGACGCATCAAAATTTTTCATTGCCCGCCGAAATTTCAGCGCCAACTCAATGTCTTTTATTGCAATGTTTGGTTTAGCCATAATCCCTCCATTCGTTCTTATTATATCTTATTTTTGGCATCCAAATCTTTATCCAGGTCTAATGTTTGCTTGCAATCGGGGTAATTCGTGCAACCCAGGAATTCACCATATCTGCCGCGCCGCCGCACCAAAAAGCCACTTTGGCAAGCTGGACACAATATCGGCCTGCTGAGAATTTCGATATTGTTATACGATTGATTGCAATTTGGGTAATGCGAACAGCCAACAAAATTTTTGCCCATCTGGCTATTTTTACGAATTACCAGCCTGCCAGTTTTGCACCACGGGCAATTAACCAAATCCGCTTCACCGTACCGCCCTTGAATCAGATAATTAGAATATTGTTTAATCTCCTTGGCAAATAACGATTCATTTTCTGACACCATAAGATACACCTTATTCTTCGTCCTGGTGAGCGCCACGTAAAACAAGCGCCGCTCCTCGGCAAAACGGCAAGCTTCCGGCGCGCTCAAAAGCAGCGATATTATCGGATCATCGGTTAGTTTATTTGGGAAACCATACAAGTCGTTTTTCAAATCTAGGACGATCACATTATCCGCCTCCAGCCCCTTGGACTTATGTACGGTGATAAATTTGATATCCACATCTTCAAAGCCAGCAAGTATCAGCGCGCCAGTAGCTTCATTATATTTCTTAACTTCCTCCCTCAACTGGTCTTTAATAACTTTCCCCTTATTATCCCTCTGGCAAATCATATAATCCAGGTCAAAACTATGCCGGCCCAACAGTAAAATTTGCTGCCCTACGCCGCATTCGGCAACAATTTGGCGAATCTGCTCGACAAGCACCGCAGAAGCGTTATTCTGATCATACGCCGCAAACTCTACCGGGCAATCCAGCTGCTTGGAAGATTTAGGATTCTTAGCCAGCTGCTGCGGATTTTGCTGGATGAATTTGGCGGAAATATCAATCAGCTGCTGCGAGTTGCGGTAAGTCCTTTCAATGAATAACTTTTCATGCTTGCCAACAAACTTGCCAAAATCACTGAATAGCGAAATATCGCTGCCCGTAAATCGATAAATTGACTGCCAGTCATCACCGACACAAACCAACCGCGCACCCGAGCGCTGGCGAATTTCCGTAATCAACTTAAACCTAGCCGCCGAAATGTCCTGATATTCATCGATAATGATATAGTCATATACTTTGGCTATACCCTTTTGCCGCACCAAATTAGCAGCTTGATTAATCATATCGTTAAAATCAATCTCACCGCGCGCTGATAAAACAGCGTTATACTTCTCTATAATCGGCAGCGCAAAATCTAAAAACAGCTGCCGGCGAGCGCTCAGGAATTGGTTATCGGTTCCGCTGTCTTCCATAAATTTTCGCAAACCATCAGCAGCCAGTCCCCGCGATTTGCTCAAATTGATAAAACTAGTAATTAAGCTAATAATCTCCGCGCCAAATGACGAATCCTGCTTGATAATTTTATGATAAATCTCCTGCTCGCTCAGCGGCTGAAAAACAACGCCCGATTTCTCCAGCATTTCCCGCAGTTTATCCAGCAAAATATTATCGCGATTATACCACGAATACGTCTCTAAAAGTTTGGTTCTACACAAGCGGTGCTTGACACGTTTTTTATGCATGTTTTTTATATACTGCTTTTCCTGAAACTCCGATAGCCATTTGGCACGCCCATGCTTATCAATACCGAAATGCTCCAACCAAATATCATAATCCGTCAGATAAAAATCCGGCCGATACATATGATCGCCGTGCGGATACGGTTTTTCATATTCATAATTCACGCCGTTTAAGAATAAGAAATTAGCAATCATTAGCTCCTCGACGCTTTTAACGCGCTCGCCAGAAAATGTATCAAGTTTGTTTTTACTAATCCGCCGGCTGCCGGAAGTATTGGCATAATATTTCGACTTTAACGTTTCAAAATCTATGCCGTTTTTAACATCAAGCTTCTCGCCAAGCGAATCAAACGCGTCATTTTCCTCGGGAATATTCAGATAGCAAGCCATAAACTGCACAAATGATTTAAGCGCAGAATCATGATGTAAAATGTCATTTTTCAAAAATTGCTTGATAGTTTGGTGCAGTAAATTCTCATTAGCAACGGCCGGTGGATTCTTCTGGAAATACTTGATATAATCATAGCCCAGTTTATGAAAAGTCGTCGCCTTGGTTTTCAGGCCCAAATTATGCAGCCGCTGATTTAGCTCCTCGACCGTCTTGCGAGTAAACGACAGCAGCAGGATTTTTGACGGATCGATATTTCTTTTCTCGACCAGATATTTGACTTTCCCTAAAATCGTCAGCGTTTTACCAGAACCAGCGCCAGCGATAATTAGGTTGGAATACTCATCGGTAATGATCGCTTGCTGCTGCTGATCATCCAGCGATTTGCCTTCAATATCGCGAAAGAACTCGCGGTTGAGTTGTTTCTGCGCGGCGACATATTTCTGGTTGTAACTTTTAATGAACTCGGCAAAGTTTTCATAAAGACCATTAAATTGGCGAACACGCGGCTCCTTTTTATAATACTTAGATTTTCCCTGAAAGAAGTTATAAGTTTTTTCGTATTTTTTCAGAATCTCATCGCGATTTTTCCAGGTTATGTAGCCATCAAAGCCGTCGGTTTGCGATAAAAACTCATCAATATTTTGCAAGTGTTTGAGGAATTTTGGATTATGATATTTTTCGGCTTCTCGTAATTTATGAACGCGGAAAATTTTAAAAGTAATAAAAATAGCAGTAATAAATAAGAGCGCCAGTACCCCGGCCATCAACCACTCGCTCGCTTGTTTTTTATTATAATCTGTTGCTGCCTAGGCGTAAATCGCCGCGATTCGCGCATTTTTTGGTAGGCTTTGTTGCGCGTCCAGGCGTCAATATGCCTATTTTCCAGTTCAGCCAGCGTTAGCTCAAAGAAATTCACCGCCGCCGTGGCATACAGCCAGGCCAGCGCCATTTTGACGTAATAGCCATCGTGTTTAACGTTTCGCAGCGCCGCGAAAACCCTATCAATTTGTGCTTCGTCTAAGAAATTAGTCATCAAAGAAACCACGCCGTAGCGCACCGTGAACTCAGCTTCACTCTGCAAGCATTCCAGCGCAAAGTTCCACCACACTTCGCTAGCAAAACGCCGCTTTTTCTCGACAAACGTATCAATGTGCGCCCATGAATCAACGTGCAGCAGGTATTGCTTAGTTAGGTCAATCGCCACTAGATCATCAAGCCGAGCGTGCGTGATCAGCAGCCCGCACAGCAGCACGTAGTCAAATGATTCATTTTGTGCCGTTAGTAATTTGCTAATATCCGCTGCACTCATATTAGGTGCTAACTCCCTCGCCAACCGCCGCAAATCTGGCACACGCACACCTATGACTGGCATCTTGGTATTAAAAATGCGCCGATTAAAGGCAGCGTAGGATTCGTTGCCCTCAGCAAGCTTTGCTATCTTAAACGAGACGTTACAAGTCATATTATGAGTATAGCGTATATTATTTAAATTAAAGATAGCCACTACCTTATAAATAATACAGAAACTCACGCTGATCTATTTAAATGGTCGTAGTGATTGTAAAATTATCAGCGAGTTGTCTATTAACAATCCAACTGTATTATTAAGCAACCAGACCAGTGATTTGTTTATCAAATAATATCAAATTACGAAAATCAAGTTATATTTAATATATTTTATGATAGTTGCCTAAATTAGTATAATCTACGTTAGATCTGACTTTTAATTAATTTCCCTTATATAATATATGAGAGGAGAGAATATGAATATTAAAGATATTTTACTCAAACCAGTTAGTGAGTTGACTATGGATGAACAGGAATAGGCTGCCAAGTTTCTTAAGGGTGCGTACAAAGACTTACTTGAAATGGTAGATGGACGTACCAAAAACGAAAAAGACAAGGCTATTGAAGCTTTAAGTTTTGAACAAATAATTGACTTAGTTATAGAGTATCGTAATGGACGAGATAATTAATCTAAAATAAAGACTCTCAGTGTGTTATAGTTCCCTAACAATTTAGATATTGGTATAATTTCGACAGCCAAAACATCACGAACCTTCTCGTTATAGTTCCCTAACAATTTAGATATTGGTATAATTTGTGCGACATTAAAGAAAATCCAACAAGAGTTATAGTTCCCTAACAATTTAGATATTGGTATAATAATTGAGAATTATATGCTGCACCTAATGTAGTTATAGTTCCCTAACAATTTAGATATTGGTATAATATTATCACGAATTTTAGGAAGATATAAATTGTTATAGTTCCCTAACAATTTAGATATTGGTATAATTCTTGCGCCAGTCGGACAAAAGATATCCGCGTTATAGTTCCCTAACAATTTAGATATTGGTATAATCTTGAGTTGGTATTTCATATGTTCTCCTTAGTTATAGTTCCCTAACAATTTAGATATTGGTATAATTCCGCCTTTAATCTCGCATGAATTGACTTCGTTATAGTTCCCTAACAATTTAGATATTGGTATAATTATCCAGAAGAACAGATGAAGACCACCTGAGTTATAGTTCCCTAACAATTTAGATATTGGTATAATCGTACACCTACTCAATACTTCCCTACTAAGGTTATAGTTCCCTAACAATTTAGATATTGGTATAATTGAAGCATATGCGGCTTTAAGTCGGTGGCAGTTATAGTTCCCTAACAATTTAGATATTGGTATAATAGTTGAGTTTATCGAATCAATAACTAAATAGTTATAGTTCCCTAACAATTTAGATATTGGTATAATACTTCCTCAAATCCCCCTCTGTTACGAGGGGGATTTTTGGTTAGAAAAATGCTAGTTGGCCGACAGGAACGGCCTTTTCCTGAGTAGTTTTTTCACCGACGATAACGTGCATGTGCGTGAATTGATGTTCGGTCAGATACAGTAATCGCACTGATCCGCTGTCTGGTGCATGATGTTTAACGCGCGTCATGTGTTTTTCGGCGACATCGCGATTTGGGCACAATCGCGTATAAACGCTGTATTGCAGCATATCGAAACCATCGTCAAGCAAGAACTTACGAAATTGCGTAGCGGCTCTACGCTCAGCTTTAGTATTGGTCGGCAAATCGAAAAATACTGCGACCCTCATGATTTTATATGACATCCCTTCCCTGTTAGGAGGCGATTTTTGGCAAAAGAAGCTTACGCGCCTCCTTTACCTCGATACATTCGATAAAACTCTCAACTGTTCGCTCAACCGCATGCTTTATCATAAACTTCTTATCACTCATTATAACATAATAATTTAATATGTCAATGATAAGCTGTCGATCATGTTTGGTGAGACTGGCGTCACGGTCGCCAACATGAAGTGGGGCAACTTTTTCTAGGACATATAAGTCAACGGCAGCACGATAGGGCTCTATCAAGTCGTCAGCTAAATTAAAACTATTAAGCTCGTTGTGGTGAAAAATCCCCTGTGAAGCGACTAGCCCACGAGCAGCGATATGCCGAGCAATATGACTGCGTACCATCGCGTAGCCATAGTTAAGTGCGGCATTGTGCCAAATTGGTTTGCGGCGTGTGGCGTCGTCGAGTAACTGGTCAAAATAAATGCGAGCAGCGATTGATTCGCGGTTGCTGGTGTCGCCTGATTTGACATCGCTAATATGGGTGCGTAAGGCGGCATCGTCTAATCCGATTGACCGCAAGACATCGGCTTGATTGGTAATTTTGCTGATAATAATTTGCTGCCACAATTGCTTTTTGAGCGGCTGACTTATGGCGAGTTGCTGACGTGAAACTTTGGCTTGGCGCGAATGTTGTGAATACGGTAGAAGTACGCTAGCTGGTAAGTGCTTTTCGTCACATATTATAGTCGTCGTACCCTTGGTCGCTAGTGCTGTGAGTAGATTTGTAGTTGTGGTAATACCATAACCGTCCAGAATGAGTGAGTCGATATCCTCGATTGGTAAAGTTGCTTCGACATCTTGCGCAATTACCAGCTGGTTGTCGCGCAAACTTAGCCTGGCGGGATTTTCGATAGCTACGACGCGCCAGGCCATTTATAACCACCTGTAGTTATCGCCGAGGATGGAGATGTCGTAACGCTCGATAGCTTGAGCATTTTTGCCATAGACTTGTACGAAAGTACCTTGATTTTTTCCTGGCGCATAGTTTGGTAATAGCTGCATAGCTCCATTAGCTACGTTGTACTTTACATAATATCCCTCTCGTATCTCATTTTTAAGATAAATTCTCACATAATCATTCGGATACAACGAACAAACCTTAGTGAATGTTTCATCTACATCAGTAAAGCCTTTGGGCGTTGGCAGTATCTTTGTTGGCGTGGGCCTATTTTTGCCAACCTGATGGGCGTAAACTGGCACGAAAAAGTGCTCGATTTTACCTTTCTTGTTTGGCTTTTGATAAACGTCAAGCCGTGCCATAGATCCGTTATTGACAAACGCTTTGCCATCGTTGATATAAAAGCCGCTCGGTTGCGTTGAATAGACTTTGATGGTCGAAACTGGCGATAATTTTTTGCCGTTTTTATCAAACTTTTTGTCATTTTTGTAAATAGGTTCAGCGAAAGCCTTTTCGGGATTGTTGTCGTGAGTATCTAGCCTCTCAAGTAACTTATTGTACAGCCACTTATCAGATTCTTTAAGTACAGAGTTTTCGACATCCTTGCGCTTAATTTTATTAAGCGGCGTTCGTACGGTTCGCTGATCACTATCTTTGACCTTTGGTGAGCGAATAGTCTCCTTGTGCGCTTGAGCAGTAGCTTTGCGGCGTGGCATGCGCGAAACGAAAATTGGCTTTATGCTCAAGCGGAACTCGTCATCATAATTTTCAAGTCCGCGTAGCTCATTTTGCAATGTGGCGATATCAGTGTTGAGGGTGCGCTTCATAACTTCCTTGCCAAAGTTATCCCATGGTTGAGGGAAATGTTTAGATGACAATACGAGGATGGCGGCTTTACGTCGCTGTGCTTTGTCGAACTCGTCTTCATCGGTGATTTCGCCAGTGAGCTTGTCGGTTTTTTCTTCCATTGTTTTGGTCGCCGCGAGCAGTGCTTTGATTTCGTGGTGTTTGGCGTACAAGTTAGCTTGCATGACAATCTTCTGATCGATTGCCGCCACAACTGCCGCGTCCTTGGCGTGATGTAGCACATCTTCGGCGCGATCTTTGGCTAATCCCCAGCGTTTACGCAAATATGCCGTTGTTGTGCCATTCGGCGCGATGACGCGCTGTTTTTCTTCACCTTCGGCAAAGTCGACATTCTGGCGCAAATAATTTTGGATAAATCGAGTGATGTATCGAGTGTCATTCAGCGCACGCACATTCCAACTGTCATTTTTGTAATCTTGAAGCAATAGATTTTGCTTCTTTTTCATGGCGTAGCCGTTGTATTTGTAGTTGATGGCGTTTGTAGCTTTGTCAGAAGTTTTGACATCGCGTGTTTTGTATATTGATTCTACTCTAGCCGCAAACTCTTTCCAGCGTTTTTCGTCGGTGCCAAAATATTCAAATGGCGTTTGATTGCCTTTCTTCTGATTTTCCTCAGTTAACACCAGAACTTTGTTCATCATTCCGTCATTGTTGGAACGCGAAAATGGTACGATATGATCAACTTGGTAGGCGTTGTCGTCGCGCAGCATGGTTTCAAAATCAATTGACTTTCCAGAATATAGACAGACACAGTTTTGCTCGCGGTAGAGCTTGACCTTAATAATCTGCTGGCCATTAAAATCGGCATTTTTATTCAATCGTACGTTAAATTCTTTAAGATGACTAAGGAGCTGTTTACCGCCCTTGGTTTTAGGCGATGCCTCGTACCCGTCTGTAATTATTGATTTAATGTCTTCGTTATATCCTTGATTTTCTTCGTTTTCTTTTTTAATCGCATTGCGGTCCTTAAAATTTTTCGCCAAATCACGGGCGGTTTCGACTTTGATGAAATATGGCTTACCGTATTTACGCTCAATAGCACGAACGACCTTCAGGGTCTGTGTGATGGCGCGTTTGACGACAGGGTTGGTAATTTGCTCTAGGCTGGCAGATTGCTTTTTGAAGTCGTAACCGGCCGCCTCGCAGGCTTTGTCGTAAGTCATACCTTCGAGAATATGTGGCGTGATTTTTTGTAGAGCTTTGATCGATAAATGACCAAATGCTTTGAAATTAGTTGGCTTAATTTTGACAATCGCCTCTTTGGCTTTGTCGGAAATCGGTAATAGATTTAATTCATCACGAATACCTTCGTCGGCTTTTTGTGTCGTGAGGATATAGGCGATTTGGTTGATTGCTGATTCATTATCAATTTTTGCCCAATCTTCTGGTAAATCTTTTAGTGCAAGCCTAATATCATTGTAGGCTTTGAGCCCACCGAAGACGTTTTCCTCGCCGAATTCGTCGCCGTCTTTTTTCTTGCCGCGCACATCTTTTGGCACGTAGTCTTCGCTAATTCCTGCGGTGCTGCGTACTTTTTTGTATGTTAAACTCTTTTGTATTTTGGCTACATTTATAACTTTACTAATTTGTTCTGGAGACAGTCTTACCTCTAGGTTTTCGCGCTTAGCCTGGCGTTTGCTGGCATCACGAGGAATGAAAACGAGGTTTGATAAATCGCTTGCCAGGCGAAATACCTCGAAACTATAGCTGGCTTTTGGCGCTCGTTTCTCATCTTTTTCAAACGTACATTCGCCGACCATCTTTTTGATCAGCTCTTTAGTCATGAAAGGACGCTGGTACATGATGGCACTTACATTGGTGACTTGTCCATCGTCAATGCCGTAGATCAATTCATTAATAGCTGGTTCGGGGACATTTTTCAGGATATAATTTTGCTGAGTTTTAATAATGGCCTCTAGTTCACACAAAAAATCATCGCGCGCAAAACTGTTGGTATAGTCATTGCGTTTATTGCGCTTGTGTGGTGCGAATTTTTCATCACGACTCAGCGCTTCGCCGACGGTCGTGTAATTGTTGTCGGCGAGGAATTTCTCGTTAGTCTTGAGTGCGCTGGTTACGCGGCCGCCTTCTTTATCTGACTCTTCTACAACTTTACGGTTCGATTTGAAACCGCGTCGTTTGGCAATCTGATATAAAACTTTGAGTAATTCTTCAGGCGATAACTCCTCGGTGAGTGCTTTTGCTCGCAAGGCGTATACGTCTAATTTATTGAAATCAGACTTGTAATTTAGAACTTCTTCAACTTGATCTTTGGTGAGGATGTTTTGGTCGACAAAAAATTGCTTTAGGTGGTTTAGGCGCTGGCGACGACGTTTTAGACGGCGGCGAGCTGAACGTGCGTCACGGCGAGGTTTGGCGAGTGAATCGCCGTTTTGCGGGTCTTCTGGCCGCTCAAAAATCCTCACCCCCAAATCATGAATACGCTCCTTATCCAAGTCCAGTATCGCCCAGCCGACTGACGAGGTGCCGATATCTAGTCCGAGCGAATATTTTTTCGGTGAATATGAAGATTTTTGTGCCATAAAGAAGCCCCTTTTATAATGTCGTTGTTGATTATATTATAT